>Ga0224504_10000013_pt1 | contig 65390 bp, 65 predicted proteins | sample SF_Oct11_sed_USG_3_FD_170160 | JGI IMG/M metagenome (GOLD analysis project Ga0224504, IMG submission 170160) | Sediment microbial communities from San Francisco Bay, California, United States - SF_Oct11_sed_USGS_24 | ecosystem: Environmental > Aquatic > Marine > Sediment | place: USA...
GTCTTGTAGGCCATCGCCCCGCGGATTGCGCGATCGGCCTGAACGGCGAGATAGAGCGCGGTGGTCAGCGCGAGCAGAGCCACGCTGACGCTGAACACGGCCGTCACCTGGATCGACTGCAAATACCAAGGGTCGCCGAACAGCTCGGCGAAATTCTCGCCCCACACGAACTCGGATCTGAGCCCGAAGGGATCCTCGACCAGAACCGACTGATAGAGCGCCTGTGATGCCGGCCAGATGAAGAAGATCAGCGTGACCGCGATCTGCGGCGCCACCAGGATGTAGGGCAGCACTCGATTGCGAAAGACGACGCGTTTTTCCATCGCTCAGGACCAAGTGGAGACCCGACACGCCGGGCGGGGAGCGCCCGCCAGGATGGCGGATGCTCCCCGGGCCGGACAAGGACGGGTCCTACCTGTTGGCCTTCTCGAACTTCCGCAGGAGGGCATTGCCGCGCTGGACGGCGTCATCGAGCCCTTTCTGGGCCGTCTTCTGACCGGCCCAGATCGCCTCCAGCTCCTCGTATATGATCTCGCGGACCTGCACGAAGCTGCCGAACCGCAGTCCTTTCGAGTTCGCCGTCGGCGCCTTGTCGCCCATCTGGTGGATCGGAATGTCGCGCCCCGGGTTGGCGTCGTAGTAGCCGAGCTTCTTGGTCAGCTCGAAAGCGGCCGCGGTGATCGGCACGTAGCCCGTATTCTGGTGCCAGTAGGCCTGCACCAAGGGCAGCGACAGGAACGAGAAGAACTTGGCCACACCTTCATAGTCCTCCTTGGAGTGGCCGCCCATCACCCACAGGCTGGCGCCGCCGATGATGGTGTTCTGCGGCGCCCCCGCAACGTCGGGCCAGTACGGCAGGTTGGCGGTCCCGAACTCGAACTTGGCGTTTTTCTTGAAGCCGCCGTAGCCGGCCGAGGATTCGGTGTACATGGCGCAATCGCCGCTGGTGAACTTGGCGTTGCCCAGGTTGCGGCGGCCGCCATAGACGAAGATCTTGTCTTTCTGCCAGTCGGCCATCTGCTGGATGTGCTTGACGTGCAGCGGGCTGTTGAACTTGAACTCGGTGTCGAGCCCGGCGAAGCCGTTCTCCCGGGTGCCAAAGGGCACGTTGTGCCAGGCGCTGAAGTTCTCGAGATGGACCCAGGACTGCCAAGCCGTGCTGAATCCGCAGGCATAGCCCGCGGCGACCAGCTTGCGCGCGTAGTCGCCCACCTCGGGCCAGGTCTTGGGCGGCTTGTTCGGGTCGAGCCCAGCCTTCTGGAAGGCTTCCTTGTTGTAGAACAGCACCGGCGTGGAGGAGTTGAACGGCATCGACAGCATCTTGCCGTCCGTCGTCGTGTAGTAGCCGGTCACCGCCCCCAGGTAGTCGTCGGGATCGAAGGGCGCGCCGGTCTCGGCCATCAGCTCGTGGACCGGCTTGATCGCCCCCTTGGCCCCCATCATGGTCGCCGTGCCGACCTCGAAGACCTGCAGGATGTGGGGCGGCTTGCCGGCCCGGAACGCGGCGATGCCCGCCGTCACGGTCTCCGTGTAGTTGCCCTTGTTCACCGGAACCAGCTTGTACTCGGACTGGGACCGGTTGAAGTTGTCGGCGATCTCCACGACCCGCTCGCCGAGCGCGCCGCCCATGGCGTGCCACCACTGGATCTCGGTCTGCGCGGAGGCGGTGCCGGCCCCGCCCCCGATGGCCAGCGCCACGGCGGCGGCGATCAAACTGCTTCTTCCTGTCATTGGACTCCTCCCTCGTTGGCGACTCACGTCACCTGCCTCTATCGGCCCCCACCATAGGAGTCGACCACGCTCGCTTCGTTGCGGGAATGTTAAGCCCTTATGACAGGCGCTGTCACCCCAACCCATACCGACCCGACCGAATTCGACCTTTCACGTCCGGCGCGCAAGCTTCGGATAGAGGGATCGCGTCTTCCCCACTACATGAAAGCCGGTCACAATGAGATGGAGGAACGCGACGATGACCCCGGAGAGCGCCATGGCGGCCAGGAACACGGCCCCCGCACACCACGTGGACCTGGTCCGCCGGGCCTGTGCCTACATCGACGGGCAGGACGGCGAGCCGGTGACCCTGGCCGAGCTGGCCGGCCACCTGGAAGTCAGCCCCTGGCACCTGCAACGCCTGTTCAAGAAGGCCACCGGGGTCAGCCCGCGCGACTATGCCGACGCCAGGCGGGCAGCGCGCTTCCGCGCCGGGTTGAAGCGCGGCGAGTCCATCGCCGGCGCGACCTACGAGGCCGGCTACGGCTCGTCCAGCCGGGTCTACGAGGGCGCCCGCCGACAGCTCGGCATGACGCCGGCCTCCTACGCCAAAGGCGGCAAGGGGGCGGAGATCGTCTACGACGTCGTCGCCGCGCCGCTCGGCCGGCTTCTGGTCGCCGCCACGGCCCAAGGCGTCTGCTTCGTGTGCCTGGGCGAGCGGGATGAACCGCTGGTCCGGGCCCTCCAGGCAGAGTTTCCGGCCGCCCGGTCGGTCGTCCGCGACAGCGGATCCATCGGCCCGGCGCTGGAGCTTCTGGTCGCCTATCTCGCTGGCGAGACGCCGCACCTCGACCTGCCGCTCGACGTCCGCGCGACCGCGTTCCAACGCCGCGTGTGGCAGGAGCTGATCGCGATCCCCTACGGTGAGACCCGCAGCTATGCCGAGATTGCGAAACGACTCGGCCTGCCCCGGGGACAGCGCGCGGTGGCGCGGGCCTGCGCCACCAACCCGGTGCCGCTGATCGTGCCCTGCCACCGGGTGCTGCGCCAGGACGGCGCGCTCGGCGGCTACCGCTGGGGTGTCCGGCGCAAGGAGGCCCTGATCGCCACGGAAGCCGGCCGCGCCAACAAATAACCGGCGCTCCGGTCTTGTCCGGATTTCATCCCCAAGCTATACAATATGCATGGCAAGGGAGCGTTCGAACCTCAACATATTGAAGCTGAAGGGCTTGGATCTGCCGCTGACCGTGCGCCGGAACCCGCGTGCCCGGCACCTGACGCTGCGGCTCGACCAGGCGAGCGGCGGGGTGCACCTGGCGCTGCCCCGCGGCGTGGCGCTGGCCGAGGGCCTGGATTTTGCGCGCAGCCGTTCGGACTGGATCCTGGCCCAGCTTGAAACCCTGCCGCCCCGCGTGACCTTTGCCGCTGGGGCGCAGGTGCCCTATCTCGGCGAGGCCCACGTGATCCGGCACGCCCCCGGCGCGCGCCGCGGCGTGTGGCGGGAGGCCGGCACGATCTGGGTCTCCGGCTTCGCCGAGCACCTAGCGCGGCGGGCCACCGACTTCCTCAAGGGCGAGGCGCGGCGCGAGCTTTCCGGCCGCGCCTGCGATAAGGCGGCCGGTATCGGACGCCGGGTGTCCCGGGTCAGCATCCGCGATACCCGCAGCCGCTGGGGCAGCTGCTCCAGCGACGGCGAGCTCAACTTCTCCTGGCGCCTGATCCTGGCCCCGGAAGCGGTGCTCGACTACGTGGTCGCGCACGAGGTGGCGCATCTGGTCCACCTGAACCACGGGCCGCAATTCTGGGCCCTGGCCGCCACCCTGACCGCCGAGGTCGCCGGCCCCCGGCGCTGGCTCCGGGAGAACGGCGGCAGCCTGCTGCGTTACGGCTGACGACTACTCGGAATTCCCGATGCCCGGCACCCAGACGTAGCCGTCCGGATCGGCCAGGAAGCATTCGCGCAGGCCGTGCGGCTTGTCCGCCGAGTCCGCCAGCACCGTATCACCCCGGGCCCGCGCCCGCGCCTCGGCGGCGTCCGGGTCGATGCCGTAGAGCCTGAGCTCCGCCCCCGCGCCGCGGATCGCGCCGTCGCCGGTCAGCGCCAACAGTGGATGGTCGCCATAGGTGTGGTCGGCGTGCAGCATCCACTGGGCCCCGCCGTGAGCGAGCACGGCAAAATCCGGATCCTGATAGGCCAGCTCGACCCCCAGGACCTCGATCTGGAAGGCGACGGCGCGGGCCACGTCGCTGACCAGCAGGTTGACGCCGAAACCGCGCAGCGACCGCCCGTAGTCGGGGGCGGACATGAAGGGCTCGCCGGACCGCTTTTTCATGGTTCGCTCCTTGGCGTCTTTCTCCGACCCGACTATAACCGGTCTTGGCGGCCGGACGTAAAGGGCCACTTTCCAACAGCGGCAGGGGTCCATCGTGCGTCCCGACAATCTGGCCGTCGCCGTGCTGCTGACCGCGCTGGTCGCCTTCGGCGCCATCTCGACCGATCTCTACCTGCCGTCCCTGCCGGCGATCGCCCGGGCTTTCGCGAGCGATACCGCCGAGGTCCAGTTGACCCTGTCGGTCTTCCTGGCGGGTTTCGCCGCCAGCCAAGTGGTCTATGGGCCGTTGTCCGACCGTTACGGCCGGCGCCCGGTCTTGATCGCGGGCCTCGGGCTTTACGTCGCCGCCAGCCTCGCCTGCATGGCGGCGCCCGATATCGGCTTCCTGATCGCCGCGCGGTTTCTCCAGGCCCTGGGCGCCTGCGCCGGGGTCGTGCTCGGCCGGGCCGTGGTGCGCGACGTCTACGGCCGCGAGCGGGCGGCCAAGGCGCTCTCTTATATGAGCATGGCGATGGCGCTCGCGCCCGCGCTGGGGCCGATTCTCGGCGGATACCTTCAGGTCTGGTTCGGCTGGCGCGCCAATTTCCTGGTGCTCGCCAGCTTCGGCGCAAGCTGCCTTCTGGCTGTCTTCCTGCTGCTGCCGGAGACCAACCCGTCGCGCGATGCCGCCGCGACCCGCGGGGCACAGATGTTGCGCAACTACCTGACCTTGGCGAGGGACCCGGCCTACGTCGGATACGTCCTGGTCGGCGCCTTCGCCTACGGCGGCATCTTCGCCTTCATCTCCGGATCGTCCTTCGTGCTGATAGATGTCCTCGGGCTGTCTCCCGACCGCTACGGCCTGTGCTTCGGCGCCGTCGTGGTCGGCTACATGATCGGCACCTTCGCCTCGGGCCGCCTGTCGCTGGCCGTGGGTCTGGACCGCCTAATCCTGACCGGCACCCTGGTCGGGCTTGCCGGCGGCGTCTTGGCGCTGGGTCTGGCGCTGTCCGATGTGCTCGGGGTCGCCGCGGTCGTGGCCCCGACATTCCTGTACCTGATCGGCGCGGGCCTGATGCTGCCCAACGCCATTGCCGGCGCGATCGGCCCCTATCCGACCATGGCGGGCACGGCCTCCGCCTTCCTGGGCGTAGTGCAGATGGGCCTGGCCGCCTGCATCGGCATCGCCGTAGGCCACCTGCACGACGGCACGGCACGCGGCATGTTCGCCGCGACCGCGGCGGTCGCGGCGGGTGCCCTGGCCTCCTACCTGCTGCTGGTCCGCCGGGATGGACAAGCGGTGCGCGGCGTTTAGGGCCTAGCGATCGTCGATCCGGTTGCGCCTGTCCCAAGGCCGGGTTGGTTCCGTCTCCGTGCCGCCGCTCAGGCGGCGCAGGATGCGGGAGATGAGGCCGCCTTCGTTCTCGGCGACCACCACGTCGCCGCCGGGCAGCGGGCTGGCCGGCACGCCCGCCAGGCCTCGGGCCATGACCCGGCCCCACAGCCGCGCCGGGAGGTTGCCGCCGGTCACGTTCTTCATCGGCGTCTCGTCGTCGTTGCCGAACCAGGCACCGGCCACCAGGTCGGCGGTATAGCCGACGAACCAGGCGTCGCGGAATTCCTGGCTGGTTCCGGTCTTGCCGGCCGCGGGCCTCTTCTGCCGGGCGGCCTTGCCGCTACCCCATTCGACCGTCGCGCTCATGAGATCGGCCATCTGGTTGACCGCCTCGGGCGCGACCACCTGGCCGGGACCGTCGCCGGATCGCCGGTAGAGGACGCGGCCGGAGGCCTCGCGGATTTCCGAGATCGCATGGGGCCAGACGCCCGAGCCCCGATTGGCGAAAACGGCATAAGCCGCAGTCAACTCCAGGAGCGTCACCTCTGAGGTGCCGAGGGCGATGCTGGGCGTGGCTTCGAGTTTCGAGGTGATGCCGAGGCGCCGGGCGGTGGCCGCGACCGTCTCGGGCCCGACCTTCTGCAGGACTTTCACGGCGACCGAGTTGAGCGAGCGGGCGAAGGCCTCGCGCAGGGTGACCTCGCCGTAATAGCGGTCGTTGTAGTTCCTGGGTGCCCAGCCGTCGACCTCGACCGGCGAATCGACCAAGCGGTCCTCCGGGTCCAGGCCCTTCTCGAAAGCCGCTAGGTAAGTAAAGGCCTTGAAGGCGGACCCCGGCTGGCGCAACGCCTGGACCGCCCTGTTGAACTGGCTTTCGCCGTAGTCGCGGCCGCCGACCATGGCGCGCACGGCCCCGCCGGGGGTGAGCGCCACGAAGGCCGCCTGGCCCGCCCCGAGTTCGCTTCCGGGACCGTCGAGCAGGCCGACCAGCTCCTTCTCCGCGATCTGCTGCAGGCGGGGATCGAGCGTGGTCACAATGACCAGGTCCCGGGCGGTCTGGCCCACGTAACCGGCCACCTGGTTGAGCACCCAGTCGGTAAAGTAGCGTGCCTGGCCGATGGCGAGCACCCGGCTGCTGCTCTTCTTCTTCAGCGCCGCCTCGGCCTCGGCGGCCGAGATGAAACCCGCGTCCACCATAGCGCCCAGCACGAGCTGGGTGCGCAGGTCGGCGCCGCCGGAATTGCGCGCCGGATTGTAGCGCGAGGGGGCCTTTAGCAGCCCGGCGAGCAGCGCCGACTCGTAGAGGCTCAGGTCCTGGACGGGCTTGCCGAAATAGCGCCGCGCGGCGGCGTCGACGCCGTAGTTGCCGGCGCCGAAATAGACCCGGTTCAGGTAGAGGGTCAGGATCTGGTCCTTGGTGAACTTGCGCTCCAGCCAGAAGGCCAGCAGCAGCTCCTGGACCTTGCGCCGGATCGTGCGATCGGGGTTCAGGAACAGGTTCTTGGCGAGCTGCTGGGTGATCGTGGAGCCGCCCTGAACGATCCGTCCAGCGCGCAGGTTGGCCAACATCGCCCGGGCCAAGCCCCTCGGGTCCACCCCGAAATGCTCGTAGAACCGCCGGTCCTCGACGGCGATCAGCGCCTGCCTCAGAGCCGGCGGCACCTCGTGCAGGCCGATCGTCTTGCCGTGCACGTCGCCAACCGCGGCGATCTGGCTGCCGTCGGCGGCGATCATCGTGATGCTGGGCTGCCGGCCGGTCTTGGCGATGCTGGTGACCTCTGGCAGATCATAGGCGTACCAGCCGACGGCGAGCGCCAGGATCACCCCGCCCCAGATCGCCGCGACCAGGCCCCAGTTCGCCAGGCGCCAGAGCCAACCCCGCTTCTTGAGGGGCTTGGCGGAGGTAGATTTCCAGCGGATCTTGGCTTTTCGATTGCGGCGGAGCATGGAACTCTATTTAGGCGTTCGGGCACCCGCTTGCCATGTTTCCCGGTGGCCTCGGCAAAATCTGAGCGGTTGCGCCGGGGCCGGGCCTTGGCTTAGTTAATGCGCCCATGGGCGTCAAGATTCGACCGGCCGAACCGCGAGACGCCGCCGCCGTGGTTGCCATGGCGGCGGAGCTCAGCGCGAACCAGGGAAAACCGCCGCGGAGCTTCTCCGAAGCCGATTTCCGGCGCGACGGCTTTGGCCCCGAGGCGGCATTTTCCTGCCTGATCGCCGAGGTCGACGGCGCACCGGCCGGTTATGCCCTGTTTCACGACAGCTACGATGCCGAGGCCGGCGGTCGCGGCACCTTCGTCCACGATCTCTACCTGCGGCCGGCTTTCCGGCGCAGCGGCCTGGGCCGGACGCTTCTTGCCCGGGTCTGCAGGGCAACCCAGGCGGCCGGCGGCCGCTTCGTCTGGTGGTGCATGATCGATGGCAACGAGGCGGCCGAGGGCTTCTATCGAAGCATGTCGGCCTCGCTCGACGACCTGCGGATCTGGATCGCCGACGGTGAGAACTTCGTGCGGCTGGCCGGCCGCCGACCCCCCACCTAAACGTCCAGGTTCGCCACCTCGAGGGCATGGGTCTGGATGAAATCGCGGCGCGGCTCGACCACGTCGCCCATCAGGGTCGAGAATATGTCGTCGGCCTCGTCCGCGTGCTTGACCTCGACCTTCAGCAGCGAGCGGGCGTTGGGGTCGAGGGTGGTCTCCCAGAGTTGGTCCGGATTCATCTCGCCCAGACCCTTGTAGCGGCCGATGGTGGTGCCCTTGCGGCCCAAGTCGAAGATGGCGTCGCTAAGCGCCGAGGGCCCTGTGATGCGGAATGTCTGCTCCTTGTGAAGCAAGGTCGCGTGAGCCATGTAGCTTTCCTGCAGTTCCTCAGCCATGGCGTCCAGATGCCGGGCCTCGGTCGACCGGATCAGTGGCCCGTCGATCAAGCGCCGCTCGGTCACCCCGCGCAAGCTGCGTTGAAAAGCCAGGCCGTCGTCGGCCGCGGCCGCGCCCTGCCACCCACCGGCGGTCTCCGGTGTCAGCGCATCCAGTCGCCTGGCGATATAGGCGGCCGCCTCGGCTGCGCGCTCCGCGTCCGGAATGATATCGGGATTGAGGGCGCCGGCGATTGCCGCCTGCTCGACCACATCGGCGTTGCCGACCTTGCGGACCAGCGGTTCCATCAGGTGCTTGGCGCGCACCGCCTTCTCCACGAGACCACGCAGATCGTTGCCGGCGATCTCCGGGCCGTCCGGAAACGTCAGCACGCTGTCCCTCACCCCGCCGTCGATCAGGTGGGTTTCCAGCTCCCGGTCGTCTTTCAGGTAGCGCAGGGACTCGCCCTTCTTGGCCCAATACAACGGCGGCTGCGCGATATAGAGGTGGCCGCGTCCGACGATCTGCGGCATCTGGCGGAAGAAAAAGGTCAGCAGAAGAGTCCGGATGTGGCTGCCGTCCACGTCCGCGTCAGTCATAATGATGACCTTGTGGTAGCGCAGCTTGTCTATGTTGAACTCGTCAGGGCCGATGCCGGTGCCGAGCGCCGTGATCAGCGTGCCGATCTCGACCGAGGACAGCATCTTGTCGAAGCGCGCCCGCTCGACGTTCAGGATCTTGCCCTTTAGAGGCAGGATCGCCTGAAAGCGGCGGTCGCGGCCCTGCTTCGCCGAGCCGCCGGCCGAATCGCCCTCGACCAGGAAGAGCTCAGAGAGCGCCGGGTCGCGTTCCTGGCAATCGGCCAGCTTGCCCGGCAGCGAAGCCACGTCGAGCACCCCCTTTCGGCGGGTCAGCTCGCGCGCCTTGCGCGCCGCCTCGCGGGCGGCGGCGGCCTCGACCACCTTGGCGACGATCCGCCTGGCGTCGGCCGGGTGCTCCTCGAAGTACTGGCCGAGCCGATCGTTTACGACGTTTTCGACGATCGGCCGGACCTCCGAGGACACTAGCTTGTCCTTGGTCTGGCTCGAAAACTTCGGGTCCGGCACCTTGACCGAGAGCACGCAGGTCAGCCCCTCGCGCGCATCGTCGCCGGTCAGCGTGACCTTTTCCTTCTTGGTCAGGCCCGAGGCGGTCGCATAGGTGTTGATCTGGCGGGTCAGTGCACTGCGGAATCCGGCTAGATGCGTGCCGCCGTCGCGTTGCGGGATGTTGTTCGTGAAGCAGAGCACCGTCTCGTGGTAGCTATCGGTCCACTGCAGGGCCGCTTCCACCGTGAGTCCCTCGCGCTCGGCCGTGAGCAGGACCGGCGGATCGATGAGCGGCGCCTTCGTGCGATCGAGAAACCGCACGAAGGCCTCCAACCCGCCCTCGTAGTGCAGCTCCACAGCCGTGGGCTCAGCCTTGCGGGCGTCGATCAAGGTCAGGAAAACGCCCGAGTTGAGGAACGCCAGCTCGCGCAGCCGGTGCTCCAGGGTGTCGAACTCGAACTCGGTCCTGGAAAAGGTCCGCGGCGAGGGCTTGAACGTGATCTCGGTGCCGGTGACCTCTCCTGCCTCGCCAACGACAGCTAGGGGCGCCTCGGGCTCGCCTTCAAGGAACCGCATGAAGTGCTCCTTGCCCTTGCGCCAGATACGCAGCTCCAGCGTCTCGGACAACGCGTTGACCACCGAGACGCCGACCCCGTGCAGGCCGCCCGAGACCTTGTAGGAATTCTGATCGAATTTCCCGCCGGCGTGCAGGTGGGTCATGATCACCTCGGCGGCCGAGACCCCCTCCTCAGAGTGGATGCCCACCGGTATGCCGCGGCCGTTGTCGAGCACCGTGACCGAGCCGTCGCCGTTCAGCGTAACCTCGATCCGGTCGCAATAGCCGGCCAGCGTCTCGTCGATGGAATTATCCACGACCTCGTAGACCATGTGGTGCAGGCCCGAGCCGTCGTCGGTATCGCCGATGTACATGCCCGGGCGTTTGCGCACCGCGTCGAGCCCGCGCAGCACCTTGATCGACTCTTCGCCGTAGGTCTCGGCCGGGCCGCTGTCGGGGGCCTGGCTGTCGCTAGCTCGTTGCGTCATGGTCGATCCAACTCAAGGTCATGTCATAAATCATGCTGCCCGGGTGACACGGGCATCACGCACCAGGAAGAACTGCGCCGCGCCGCGCAGGCCGTCGAACAGCGCGGCGTCGGTGCCAGTCATCCAGGCCTGTGCGCCCAGCGCCAAAAGCTCTTCGAACAGGGCCGCGCGACGCTGCTCGTCCAGGTGTGCGACCACCTCGTCGAGCAACAGGACCGGGGCCGCCCCGCGGTCCAGGGTCAGCAGGCGCGCATGCGCCAGGACAATGGAAATGAGCAGCGCCTTCTGCTCTCCGGTCGAACACAGCCCGGCGGCCAATCCGGTCTCCAGGTGCCGTACCGCCAGATCGCTGCGATGCGGGCCGCTGGTCGCGCCTCCGTTCTCGGCATCCTGGGCTCGGCCCGCTTCCAGGCGCTCGCGCAGCCTGTCCTCGCTCTCCAGCGCGGAAAGCTCGCCAAGCCAGCTCTCGACCTCGCCGACCAACCCCAACTCGGCGCGGGGAAAGGGTCCGACACCGGCAGCACAGGCGCCGGCCAGCCGGGCCATGAGATCGCGCCGGGCCGCCGCGACGGCCACGCCATAGCGCGCCACGGACTCCTCCAGCGAGGTCAGCCAAGCCGCGTCGCCGCGGCCCGTTCTGAGCAGCCTGGCACGCTCGCGCAGCACCTGTTCGTAAGCGGCAACCCGCCCGGCGTGGGTCGGGTCGAAGCCATAGACTAGCCGGTCCAGGAAGCGCCGCCGGCCCGAGGCCGCGTCGCGAAACAGCCCGTCCATCTGTGGCGTCAGCCATACGACATTGAACACCTCGCCCAGCGCCTGCTGGCCCCGAACAAAGGAGCCGTCGACCTTGACCAGCCGCCGGTCCCGTCCGGCCATCTCGCGCGCCGGGTCGCGGCCGGTCCCCAGATCACACGGTCCCTGCGGGCCCATGACGCGGGCCGAAACCGCCCAGACCCGGCCAGCGGCGGTCTCGCCCGGGGCCAGCCGGTCGATCTCGCCCAGCCGCGCCCGCCGCAGGCCCCGGCCCGGCGACAGAAAGGAAACGGCTTCCAGAAGGTTGGTCTTGCCGGCGCCGTTGGGGCCGGTCAGAATCAGGGGCCACGGCTCGGCCTCCAGCGAAATTTGCGCATAGCACCTGAAATCGCTCAACGTCAGGCGGGCCAGCCATAACGCGGCGGCCGAGGTTCCAGGGGGCGTGCTGGCCTCGGCCTCGGCGGTATCTGGTTTCGCTGAGTATATCCAGTTCACCAATCGTCTGGCGACTCAAGCTAGCTCATACCCGCATGGGCATGAGCACGTAGAGAGCGCTCGCATCCTCGACGTCGCGCACGATCGTCGGCGAGGCCGCGTCGGACAACGCAAACTCGGCCTTGTCGCCCTCGATCTGCTGGGCGATGTCCAGCAGGTAGCGCGAGTTGAAACCGATTTCCAACGGCTCGCCGCCATAGGCGACCTCGATCTCCTCAATGGCGCTGCCGCTCTCCGGACTGGTCGCCGACAAGGTCAGGCTGCCGTCGCCAAGCGACAGCTTGACCGCCCGGCTCTTCTCGGTCGAGATAGTCGACACTCGGTCCACGGCGGCGGAAAAGGTTCGGCGGTCGACCCCCATGATCTTGTCATTGCCCGCGGGAATGACGCGCTCGTAGTCCGGGAAGGTGCCGTCGATCAGCTTGGACGTGAGCTCGGTGGAATCGAAGGCGAAACGAACCTTGGTATCCGACAGCGAAACCTGCACACCCTGGTCGCTCTCCTCGATCAACTTGCGCAGCTCGCCGACGGTCTTGCGCGGCACGATGACGCCCGGCATGCCCTGGGCCCCTTCCGGCAGGGGCATCTCGAAACGGGCCAGCCTGTGGCCGTCGGTCGCCACGGCGCGCAGCAGCGGCGGCGCGCCGTCCTCGGCGCCATGCAGGTAGATGCCGTTCAGATAGTAGCGCGTCTCCTCGGTCGAAATCGCAAAGCGCGTGCGATCGATCAGGTTCTTGATCTCGCCCGCCGCCAAGGCAAAGCTCAGCGGCAAGTCCTCCGCACCGGACGTCGGAAAGTCCTCCTTCGGCAGCGTCGCCAGCGTGAAGGTCGAGCGGCCGGAGCTCAGTTTCAACTGACCGGCTTCGCCACTCGCCGCAAGCTGGACCTGGGCGCCGTCGGGCAGCTTGCGAACGATATCGTAAAGCGTGTGCGCCGGTGCCGTCGTCGCGCCCGGCGCCGCCACTTCGGCAGTCGCCTGCTCGACGATGGTGAGGTCCATGTCGGTCGCGGTCAGCTCGAGCCGGCCGTCACCCGCCTCGACCAGAACGTTGGCCAGGATCGGTATGGTGTTGCGGCGCTCCACAACGCTTTGCACGTGGGCCAGTGATTTGAGGAGCGCCGCGCGTTCAATCGTCAGCTTCATGATTCTCTGGGGCAAATTTCGGGTCTGTGCAGTCCATCGACAACCGACCGATTCACGGCCGCAAAGCGCCCGTGAATCGGGCCATTCGACAACCACCGCACCGCCAGGAGAATCGCGCGAATCGAGGCTCCGCGACACGGTTGCGCAGTATAGCAGCCGTCCCAGCGGAAGGTAAGCTTTAAAGCCGCCCCGCGCGACCGTTCAAGGCCGCCGTAAGGGCCTCCTTAGGGGCCTTCGGCCGGGGACTGCCGCGCCTCAGCCCTCGAGCATGCGCCGCAGCAGTTCGACGTCCTCGGCAAAGCCGTGGTCGGTCGCCTTTAGCTCCTCGATCCTGCGCACCGCGTGCATCACGGTCGTGTGGTCCCGGCCGCCGAACTTCCGGCCGATCTCGGGCAGGGACCGCGTGGTCAACTGCTTGGCGAGGTACATCGCCACCTGACGCGGCCGGGCCACGGCGCGCGCGCGTCGGGCCGAGTGCATGTCGGCGACGCGCACGTTGAAGTGCTCGGCGACGCGCTTTTGAATCTCCTCGATGGTGACCCGCCGGTCGTTGGCGCGCAGCAGGTCGTGCAGCACCTCCTGGGTCGTCTCGAGGGTGATCGAACGGCCGACCAGGGTGCCGTGGGCGACGATGCGGTTGAGCGCACCCTCCAGCTCGCGCACGTTGGACGTGATCTTGTGGGCCAGGAACTCGAGGACCTTGCCGGGAATCTCGGCGGCCATCTGCTCGGCCTTGGCCTGCAGGATGCCGAGGCGCAGCTCGTAGGTGGTCGGGTGGATGTCCGCGACAAGACCCCAGCCGAGGCGCGAGCGCATGCGCTCCTCGACCCCCTCGAGATCCGTCGGGCTCTTGTCGGCCGAAATGACCACCTGGCGGTTCTGGTCGACCAGGGCATTGAAGGTGTGGAAGAACTCTTCCTGGGTCGCCTCGCGCCCGCCGATGAACTGCACGTCGTCGATCATCAGCACATCGACCGAGCGGAACTGCTCCTTGAAGGCCATGGTGTCCTTGGTCCTGAGCGCCCGGACGAACTGATACATGAACTTCTCGGCAGAAAGGTAGATGATCCGGCGCTCGGGCGTGCGCTTCCTGATGTTCCAGGCGATCGCGTGCATGAGATGGGTCTTGCCGAGCCCGACCCCGCCGTAGAGGAACAGCGGATTGAAGGGCACGGTCTTGGCCTCGGCGATCCGTCTGGCCGCGGCGTAGGCCAGCTCGTTCGGCTTGCCGACCACGAAGTTTTCGAAGGTGAATCGCGGGTCGAGGGGCGCGCTGATTTCGCGCCGCCCACCCGAGGCCTTGCCGTCGTACAGGCCGTCGTCGCCGGATTTGGACGGGGCCCTGGCGGCCCTCCTGGCGCGCGGGCCGGCCTCGGCACAGGCCTCGCCGTCCGAACCCGGCTTCGGATCCGGCCGGGTCGGCGGCTGGACCACGATCTCGACCTTGCTGACCACGTCATTCTCGTCACCCCAAAGAGCGAAGATTCGCTCCGCATAATTGCTGCGCACCCAGTCGCGCATGAAGCGCGTCGGCACCGACATGCGGACGACGCCATCCTTGGCGCCCACCAAGGTCAGCGGCTTCAGCCAGCTGCGGAAAGCAGCCTCGCCGACCTCGGTCCGCAACCGACCGCGTACCCGCGCCCACTGTTCGCTCGTGTAGGAATCGAGATGCCCGATTTGCATGCCCTTGAACTCTCACCAGAAACGGCAGATACGGACGCCGGAAAAGATCACGGCGCGCAGCCGACACGATGTCGTACGAACCGCGTGCCCCCTGTCCGCGCGCCGGTAAGCCCCCTCGGACACGGTGTAATCACAGGCATGGCTCACGGCACGCAACCTCTCTAAAACAGGGACTCCGTCTACGATGGCTTAAAGTATTCGAGCGCCCTCCGGACCGAACACTTCGAAATCAGCATAGCAAATTATAATGGAAGACGCCACCCTCCTGTTTTCCCCAGACGAACATTCAATTCAGATTAAGTTGTCGCGCATGGTCAGGAGGTTTTTTCTTATTTCGCTTAGAGTTTTACTTATTGTCTGCCCCGCGCGCTGACGTGGTTAATGTACCTTTCGTAGCCTAGCATGGCAACGGGTCCGAAAGGGGAACGCAGAATTTTTCTCGGATTTTTCGGCCCGCCAGCCGCGGCGGCGGCACCGCGCGACCAGCCCACGCAAAATCGCGCCCCGACCGGAGCGCGATGCGTAACGGTATCGGAGCGACGAGGCCGCGGCACGAAGGCCGCTCAGCCGATCGCCTTGATCCGGGCGGAAAGGCGCGAGAGTTTCCGACCGACGGTATTGCGGTGAAGCACGCCCTTGGAGACGCCACGGTGCATCTCGGGCTGCGCCGCACGCAACGCGGTCTCGGCCGCCGGTTTGTCGCCGCCCGCTATCGCCAGCTCGACCTTCTTCACGAAGGTACGGATCCGGCTGATCCTCGATCGGTTGATCTCGGCGCGGCGTTCGTTCCGCCGGATCCGCTTCTTAGCGGACTTGTGGTGCGCCATGCTTGTCGACCTGCTCTTTGAGAAATGCCATACGGAAGGCCGGGGTTATAGCCCCGGGGCGGGGTGCCGTCAAGCAGTGCGAACGGGCCGCCCGACGGTCCCGGAACCGATTCTTTTTCAGCGATTTTTCCACGTTGGCTTGCGTTTCTCGACGAAGGCCTCCATGCCCTCCTTGCGATCTTCCATGGCGAAAGAGGCGTGGAACATCCGGCGCTCGAACCTGATGCCCTCGGCCAGGGTCGTTTCGTAGGCCCGATTGACCGCTTCCTTGGCGATCAAGACCGCCGGCCGCGACAGCGAGGCCACCTTGGCGGCCGCCTTCATGGCCTCGTCCATCAGCTTGGCCGCCGGTACGACCCGCGCGACCAGTCCGGCGCGTTCGGCCTCCTCGGCATCCATCATGCGCCCGGTGAGACAGAGGTCCATGGCCTTGGCCTTGCCGACGGAACGGGTCAGCCGCTGGGTGCCGCCCGAGCCCGGGATGGTCCCGAGCGTGATCTCCGGTTGGCCGAACTTGGCCGTATCCGCGGCGATGATCATGTCGCACATCATGGCGATCTCGCAGCCGCCGCCCAGCGCATAGCCGGACACCGCGGCGATCACCGGCTTGCGCATCTCGGCCAGGCGTTCCCAGCCCTTGGTGATGAAGTCCTCGAGGTAGACCTGCATGAAGGTCTTGTCCTGCATCTCCTTGATGTCGGCACCGGCGGCAAAGGCCTTGTCCGAGCCGGTCAGCAGGATGCAGCCGATGCCGTCGTCGGCCTCGAAGGCGTCGAGCGCCCGGGCCAGCTCGTCGATCAGGGCGGCACAGAGCGCGTTGAGCGCCTGCGGCCGGTCGAGCGTGATTACGCCGACGCCGTCGCGGGTTTCAACCAGGATGTTCTCGTAGGCCATGTGCCGTCGGTCCTCCAAATGTCGTTCGATGTGTCCCGGGCCGCTATCGCGGCACCAGGGTGAAGCGCACGACGAGCGCGCCGCCGCCGTCCAGAAAATCCAGGGACAGGGTTTCGCCCTCGCGCCGGAACGCCGCGCCGCCGTCCGCTCGCCAGCCGAGCTGCGGCAGGGCCTGACGATAGAAGGCCAGCACCGCCTCGCGCGTGACCCGGCCCTGGGCATAGGCCTCGACGATGCGCCCGTGCGGCTTGTCGAATACGACGCCGGCGCCCTCGACTTCGGCCAGGCCGGGCATCAAGGGCAGGTCCTCGACCTCGGCGATGTAGCCCTGGGCCTGGGCGCGCGGCCCCGGCGCGTCGGGACCGGCCAGGGCCAGCGCGGCGATCAAGGCGGCGAACAACAGTCGGCGGCGTGTTCTGGTCGGCATGCGGGACTACCTACCTCACCGCTGGCGCCTCGGACAATAGAAAGTCGAGCGGTTCGACTGGACCAGCCGGCGGATGCCGCCGCTTTCGGCGGGATCGCAGTCGCAGTCCGGACAGGCCTCCCCGGCATGGCCGTAGACCGCCCAGTGGTGCTGGAAGTAGCCCAGTTCGCCGTCCGCCTGCACGTAGTCGCGCAGGCTCGACCCGCCGGCCGCGATTGCCCGGTTCAGCACGTCGCGGATGGCCGCGACCAGGCGTTCGGCCCGGCCGCCCCGCACCGTATGGGCCGAGCGCCGGGGCGACAGCCCAGCGAAGTAGAGCGCCTCGCAGGCATAGATGTTGCCGAGGCCGGCCACCACCTTCTGGTCGAGCAGCGCCGCCTTGATCGGCGTCCGCCTGCCGTCAAGCGCGGCAGCCAGCGCCGGCCCGTTGAAGGCGTTGCCCAGCGGTTCGGGCCCCAGGTCGCGAAGCAGGCGGTGCTGCCACAGGCGCCCTTCCTCGACCAGATCCATGACACCGAAGCGGCGCGCGTCGTTGAACCGGATCTGGTCGCCCGTCTCGGTGGTGAAGACGACGTGATCGTGCCGCTCGAGCGGCCGGTCCCGGCCGTTGGTCAGCACCATGCGCCCGGACATGCCGAGGTGGCAGAGCAGCACCTCGCCGCCGTCGAGATGCGCCAGGATGTATTTGGCGCGCCGGCCGATGGACAGCACCCGGCGGCCCCGCAGACGCCCGGCGAAGTCGGCCGGCAGAGGAAAGCGCAGGCTTGCGCAGCGTTGCTCGACCTCGGCCAGCACCCGCCCTTCCAGCTTGGGGCGCAGGCCGCGCACGACCGTCTCGACTTCGGGCAGCTCGGGCATGAATATCTGGGCAGAAATCCGGGAAAGGAGCGGGAGATAGTATAGCGCGAGCCGGGGGCGCGCGCTATGGTCCGCACATGACCTCCAGGGCCTCCCGCGACACCCCGCCGCCAGACGACCCTGCCGACCGGCCGGAGCGGGCCGGCACTACGCATTTCGGCTTCGAGGAGATCGCGGAAGGGGACAAGGCGCCCCGGGTGCGCGGCGTCTTCGAGAGCGTCTCCAACCGCTACGACCTCATGAACGACCTGATGTCGGGCGGCGTGCATCGGCTGTGGAAGGCGGCCATGATCGACTGGCTCGACCCGCGCCCGGGGCTGTCTCTGCTCGACGTGGCCGGCGGCACCGGGGACATCGCGCTGCGCGTGATCGAGCGGCTCGGCCCGGAGCGCTGCGGGTTGGCCGTGGTCTGCGACCTGACGCCCGACATGCTGGCGATCGGCCGCGACCGGGCGCTCGACCGGGGTGTTCTGGGCGGCATCCACTGGGTCTGCGGCAACGCCGAGGCCCTGCCCCTGCCGGACCGCTGCACGGACGCTTATACCATCGCCTTTGGGCTGAGGAACGTGACCCGGATCGAGCCGGCGCTCGCCGAGGCGCGCCGGGTGCTCCGGCCCGGCGGCCGCTTTCTCTGCCTGGAGTTCAGCCGCGTCGTGCTGCCGGTCCTGGCCCGACTTTACGACCTCTACTCCTTCAAGGTGCTGCCGGCCATGGGCGAGCTGGTCACGGGCGACCGTGACGCCTACCGTTATCTGGTCGAGAGCATTCGTCGGTTTCCGGCCCAGGACGAGCTGGCCGCGATGATGAGGGCGGCCGGCCTCGAGCAGGTGCGCTACCGCAACCTGACCGGCGGCGTGGCCGCCCTGCATTCGGCCTGGCGCCTTTGATGGAGCGCGCCGGATTGGCCCCGGGCCTGCTGCGCCCGCTGCGCCTGGCCTGGCGCCTACTGGCGATCGCGCGCAGCCTGGCGCGCCACGACGCCCTGGCGCCCCTGGAGGAGGCCGGCATCGCGCCGGGCGTGGTCTGGCTGGCCCGCCTGGTCTCGCGCTCCCGGGCCGAGGGGCGCCCGGGCCAGAAGGTGGCCCGAGCGCTGACCGAGCTCGGGCCGAGCTTCATCAAGCTGGGCCAGTTTCTCTCGACCCGGGCCGACCTGCTTGGCGAGCAGCTGGCTGCCGACCTCTCGGAGCTGCAGGACCGCCTGCCGCCGTTTTCCAGCGCAGAGGCGCGGCGTACCATCGAGGCGGAGCTCGGGCGCCCGGTCGAGGAGCTCTTCGCCAATTTCGACGACACGCCGGTCTCCGCGGCCTCGATCGCCCAGGTGCACTTCGCGGTGACCCCAACGGCCGAGGGTCAGGCAAGCGAGGACGTCGCGGTCAAGGTGCTGCGGCCGGGAATCGAGCGCGCCTTCGCCCGCGACCTCGAGCTGTTCTACGCCCTGGCCGCCTTGACCGAACGTGCCCAGCCCAAGCTGCGTCGCTTCAAGCCGGTCGAGGTGGTCGGTGTTTTCGAGGCGACGGTACGGATTGAGATGGACCTGCGCATGGAGGCGGCGGCAGCCTCCGAGCTGGCGGAGAACTTCGCCGGCGACCCCAGCTACTGGGTACCGCAGGTCGACTGGCAGCGCTCGTCGCGCCGGGTGTTGACCGCAAGCCAACTCACCGGCATTCCGCTCGACGACCGCGACGCCCTGCTTGCCGCCGGCCACGATCTCGAGGAGGTCCTCACCAAGGCGGCGACGATCTTCTTTAAGCAAGTGTTTCGCGACGGATTCTTTCACGGCGACCAGCACCCAGGCAACATGTCGGTCGACCGGGAAGGCAACATCGTCGCCGTGGACTTCGGCATTATGGGACGGCTCGATCGCAGGACGCGCTGCTATCTGGCCGACATGCTGCTGGCCACGCTGGCGCGCGACTACCGGCGCCTGGCCGAGGTGCACGTCGAGGCCGGCTACCTGCCGCCGGGCGAGGCGCTCGACACCTTCGCCCAGGCGCTGCGCTCGGTCTGCGAGCCGATCTTCGGGCGGTCGCTCAACGACATCTCTTTCGCGCGCCTCCTGGCCCAGCTGCTGCAGCTCACCGAATCCTTCAACATGCCGGTGCAGCCCCAGCTCCTGCTGCTGCAGAAGAACATGCTGATGGCCGAGGGCGTGAGCCGACGGCTCGACCCCACGCTCAACATTTGGTTGCTCGCCCAGCCGCTGATCGAAAACTGGATGCGCGAGAACCGCGGCCCGGAGGCCCGTCTGCGCGACGCGACCCAGGACCTCGCACGCACGCTCGAGCGCCTGCCGGGGACGCTGGCCGATCTTGAGCGCGCCGCCGCCGACCTCGCTACGTATGGCCTCAAGCTGCACCCGGAGACGATCAAGGCCTTCGGCGCGGAACGTAACGGCGAAGGTGTTTCGCGTTGGGCGCTCTGGATCGCGCTGGCGGCGCTCGCAGTGGCCGTCGCTGCCGTGCTGTAATACCGAGATCGACCCTGGACGCTTGCCACGGCAAGGTCGCCGGCTTAGGTTATCTACGGTGAAACGGCGTGAAATCGGGTATTTTACCTATGCTGGCGGGTAAACGCATTCTCCTCATCATCTCGGGCGGCATCGCGGCCTACAAGTGCCTCGAGCTGATCCGCCGGCTGCGCGAGAGGGGCACCGCGGTGCGCTGCATCCTGACCAAGGCCGGCGGCCAGTTCGTCACGCCGCTGGCGGTTTCCGCGCTCAGCGAGGATAAGGTCTACGGCGAGCTCTTCTCGCTGACCGACGAGGCCGAGATGGGCCACATCCAGCTGTCGCGCGATGCCGACCTACTGGTCGTGGCGCCGGCCACCGCCGACCTCCTGGCCAGGATGGCGACCGGCCGGGCCGACGACCTGGCCTCGACCGCGCTGCTCGCGACCGACAAGCCGGTCCTGGTGGCGCCGGCCATGAACGTGCGCATGTGGGAACACGCGGCGACCAAGGCGAACATGGCGCTCCTGGTCGAACGCGGCGTGATGACCGTCGGCCCCAACGAGGGCGAGATGGCCTGCGGCGAGTACGGCCTTGGGCGCATGGCCGAGGCGGCCGAGATCCTGACCGCCATCGAGGCGTACTTCGGTACCGACGCGCCGCTCAGCGGGCGCCGTGCGCTGGTCACCAGCGGCCCCACGGTCGAGGCGATCGACCCGGTACGCTACCTCGCCAACCGCTCCTCCGGCCGGCAGGGCCACGCGATCGCCCTCGCCCTCGCCCGCCTCGGCGCCGAAACGACGCTGGTTTCCGGACCGACGCGCCTCGACGACCCGCCGGGCGTCCAGGTGGTCGCCGTCGAGTCGGCCGAGGAGATGCTGGCCGCGTGCCAGGCGGCGCTGCCGGTCGAAGTGGCGGTCTGCGCCGCGGCGGTCTCCGACTGGCGGGTCAAGACGCAAAGCGGGCAGAAGCTCAAGAAGAACGGCGGCGCACCGCCGCAGATCGAGCTGGCGGTCAATCCGGACATCCTGGCGAGCCTTTCGGCGGCGGGCAACAAAAGGCCGCGCCTGGTGGTCGGCTTCGCGGCGGAAACCGAGAAAGTCGTCGCGCACGCCAAGGCAAAGCTGAAGTCCAAGGGTTGCGACTGGATCCTTGCCAACGATGTCTCGCCGGGTACCGGTATTTTCGGCGGCGCGGACAACCTGATCCACCTGATCGACGGGTCGGGAGTCGAGGACTGGCCGCGCATGACCAAGCAGGAAGTCGCCGAACGCCTGGCCCGGCGGATCGCCGGCGCGCTGGACTCAATCTCTGGGAGCAGCGGAGCATGACCCCGATCGAGATCGCCGTCCGGCGCCTGCCGCACGCCGCGGATCTGGACCTGCCGGCCTATGCGACGCCGGAGAGCGCCGGCATGGACCTGCTGGCGGCGGTCGAGGTCGAGGTCGTGCTTCAGCCTGGCGAACGGCGACTGGTCCCGAGTGGTCTGGCCATCGCATTGCCGGCCGGCTACGAGGCGCAGGTCCGGCCGCGCTCCGGCCTCGCGCTCAAGCACGGCGTGACGGTCCTCAACGCGCCGGGAACGGTCGACGCCGACTATCGCGGCGAGATCGGAGTCATCCTGGTCAACCTGGGCCAGGACCCCTTCGTCGTGACCCGTGGCTGCCGAATAGCCCAGCTGGTCGTGGCCGCCGTCGGCCGGGCGGTCTGGCGGCCGGCCGAGGCCCTTGAGCAAAGCGTGCGGGGCGTCGGGGGGTTCGGTTCGACGGGGCTGGGCGACGCGCGCGTCGGCCCAGCAAAGGGTGCGGCGGAGTAGTGGGGCCATGCTGAGGCTGTCGAGGAAGCTGCTGTTCGCCATCGAGGCGGTGGTCGACATCGCCTACAACGCCGGGCCCTCGCCGGTGCGGTCCACCGAGATCTCGCGCCGCCAGGGCATCCCGCGGCGCTACCTCGAACAGGTGCTCCAACAGCTCGTGCACCAGGGCATCCTGTCCGGGCAACGCGGCCCGCGCGGCGGCTACCGCCTGGCCCGGGAACGCCGGCGCATCACGGTCGGCGAGATCATACGCGTCGTGCGCAACGTGGAGGGCGCGGGCGATCCGGCCGGCGAACCCGACGGCTCGGAGATCGGCATCAAGGTCGTGCGGCCGATCTGGATCGAGATGCAGCGCGAGATGATGGCGCGCCTCGATTCCCTCACCATAGAGGACCTCTGCGAGAGGGCGCGCGAGCAGCAGGTGCCCCGAAAGCTCGCGGGGGTGCCCGACTTCAGCATCTGACGGCCGGGGCGGCGCGCGGCGGCGCCGGTTGATCCCGCACCCGGTCGGCAGCTGACCCTTGTTGGGATCGCGTTGATAGTCTTGTTTGACTGGATCCAAGGGAGGTACTTCGATGGACAGCACCGTGTCGACGACTGGCGAGTTTCGCGGCCGTGTCTACGACGACGTTTTGGGCACGATCGGTGCAACGCCCCTGGTGCGCCTGAACAAGCTGATGCGGCGCCATGCCAGCAAGGCGGAGATCCTGGGCAAGTGCGAGTTCTTCAATCCGCTCGGCTCGGTCAAGGACCGGATCGGCCTCGCCATGATCGAGGCGCTCGAGGCCGAGGGCCGGATCGGGCCCGATACCACGATCGTCGAGCCGACCAGCGGCAACACCGGCATCGCGCTCGCCTTCGTCTGCGCAGCGAAGGGCTACCGCCTGACCCTGACCATGCCCGACACCATGTCCGTTGAGCGGCGCAAGATGCTGCAGATCCTGGACGTCGACCTGGTGCTCACCCCGGGCGCCGAGGGCATGCGCGGCGCGATCGCCAAGGCGGAGGCCCTGTTGCAGGAGCTGCCCGACGCCGTGATGCCCCAGCAGTTCGCCAACCCGGCTAACCCGGCGGTGCACCGCGAAACCACCGCCGAGGAGATCTGGAAGGACACCGCCGGGCAGGTCGACGTGGTGATTTCCGGCGTCGGCACCGGCGGCACCCTGACCGGCATCGGCCAAGTTCTCAAGGCGCGCAAGGCCGGAGTGGAGATGATCGCCGTCGAACCCGAGGACAGCCCGGTCCTGTCCGGCGGTGAGCCGGGACCGCACAAGATCCAGGGCATCGGCGCGGGCTTCGTGCCCGAGGTGCTGGACACCGGCCTGATCGACGAGGTGTTGTGCATCGCCAACGACACCGCGATCGCGGTCGCGCGCGAGGCCGCGAGCCTCGAAGGCTTGCCGGTCGGCATCTCCTCGGGGGCGGCCCTGGCTGCGGCGCTCGAGGTCGGGGCCCGGCCCGAGAAGGCGGGCAAAACGATCGTGGCCGTGCTACCGTCCTTCGCCGAGCGCTATCTTTCGACCGACCTGTTCGAGGGCGATTAGGGACCCGGAAGCCATGGACCTGGAACTGACCGATCCGCAGATCGAGCGTTATGCGCGCCACCTGGTGCTTCCCGAGGTGGGCGAAGAGGGCCAGGCGCGCCTCCTGGGTTCGCGGGTCCTGGTGGTCGGCGCGGGCGGCCTGGGCTCGCCGCTGCTGCTCTATCTGGCCGCCGCCGGGGTCGGCACCCTCGGCGTGGTCGACGACGACCAGGTCGACCTGTCCAACCTGCAGCGCCAGATCGTGCATGACACCTCCAACGTCGGCCTCGACAAGGTCGACAGCGCCAAGGCGCGCCTGGCCGAGATCAACCCCGAGGTCCGGGTGGTTACACACAAGGAGCGCCTCGTGCCAGGCAACGCCCTGGAGCTGATCGGCCAATACGATCTGGTCGCCGACGGCTCGGACAATTTCCCGACCCGCTACCTGGTGAACGACGCCTGCTACCTCGCGCGCAAGACCCTGGTCGCGGCCGCGATCATGCGCTTCGACGGACAGCTCTCGACCTACAAGGCCCATGAGGACAGCGCGCAGCCTTGCTACCGCTGCATCTTCGGCGCGCAGCCGGGAGATCCGAAACAGAGCTGCGCGGACGTCGGCGTCCTCGGCGCCCTGGCCGGCACGCTGGGTGCGCTGCAGGCGACAGAGGTGATCAAGGAGCTGCTGGGCATCGGTGAGAGCCTGGCCGGTCGCCTGCTGCTCTACGACTCCCTGGGCACCAGCTTTCACACGGTCAAGCTCAAGGCGGACCCGGCCTGTCCGCTGTGCGGCCCGCAGGCAAGCATCCGCGACCTCGAGACGGCCTCCTACAGGGAGTCCGAGCCCTACTGCGCCGCCTGAGGGCGGCGGGGCGGCCGCGGGGTGTTCTTCGAGCAGACCGTCGCCCTGCCGCTCTGGCTGGTGCTCCTTACTTGCCTGCTCGCCGCGCTGGCTCTGCTCGACCGCCTGCTGATGCCCAGCGCGCGCTGGTTCCTGCACCGCCGGCTCAACCGCGCGATCGAGAAGCTGAACGCCCGGCTGCACTTTCGTATCCGGCCCTTCACGCTGACCCGGCGGCGCGTGCTGGTCGACAACCTGACCTACGACCCCCAGGTGCTTGCCGCCGTGGAGCAGCTGGCCCGCGCGGAGAACCTGCCGCATGACGTGCTGATCGAGCGCGTCGGCCGCTATGCCCGAGAGATCGTGCCGGCCTTCAACGCCTACCTCTACTTCCGCCTCGGGGTCTGGCTGGCCCGGCGCTTGGCCCGTAACCTCTACCGGGTGCGGCTGGCCCAGGCCGACGACACCGCGCTCGAGGAGATCGGCGAAGATGCGGCAGTGGTCTTCGTCATGAACCACCGCTCCAATATGGACTACGTCCTGCTGGCCTTCCTGGCCGCCCGGCGCGCCGCGCTCAGCTTTGCCGCCGGGGAGTGGGCCCGGGTCTGGCCCCTGCAGGGCCTGGTGCGCGCCATGGGCGCCTACTTCGTGCGCCGCGACTCCGGCAACCTGCTGTATCGCCGGGTGCTGCAGCGCTACATCCAGATGGCCACCGCGGGCGGCGTGACCCAGGCCGTGTTTCCCGAGGGGGGCTTGAGCCGCGACGGTCGCCTGCGCGAGCCCAAGCTGGGTATTCTCGACTACATGGTCCGCGGCTTCCTGCCGAACGAGGGCCGCGACATCGTCTTCGTGCCGGTCGGCATCAACTACGACCGGGTTCTGGAGGAGGATAGCCTGCTGGGCATGACCGGTCCGCGTGCCACGCGCCGCGGCACCCGGCGGGCGCTTAGGACCGGCGCCGGCTTCCTGGTTCGCAACTTGTTTCTCATGAAAAAGCGCGAGCGCACCCGATTCGGCTACGCCTGCGTGAACTTCGGCCGGCCGATCTCGCTCAGGGCCTACCTGGGCGCGCGCGACAGCGTACCCGGTGCGCTCGACCGGGACGCGCGTTTCGCCGTCGTCGAAGCGCTCGGCCGCCACCTGATGCAGGAGATCGGCCGGGCCGTGCCGGTTCCGCCCATACCTCTCGTGGCCAACCTTTTCGCGCAGAATCCTGAAGCCTACCAGACCAGTGAGGAGCTGGCCGTCGCCCTGGACGCGCTGGCCGCCCGCCTGCGAGCGGTCGGGGCGAGGCTCCAGCTGCCTGGCGACGACCTGTCGAGCGCACTCAAAACCGGCCTGCGCACACTGGTCCGGCGCGGCCTTATCGAAAGAGAGGCCGGCGGCTTCGTCGTGGTGGCCGGCGGGGGCGACCTGCTGACCTATTATGCCAACTCGATCGCGCACCTGATCGAACAAGACGCGAACGTATCCCCTGGGTAGCGGGAACAGCCTGTCCCGCTTCGCGCCCTCAGAACATCGCCTCGAGTACCCGGTCGGGGGGGGTGTGGCCGTCGGCGAAGGTTTTGATATTGATGATGACCTTCTCGCCCATAGCGATGCGGCCCTCGAAGGTGGCCGAGCCCATGTGCGGCAGCAGGACCACGTTGTCAAGCTGGAGCAGCTTGGGGTTGATCGCAGGCTCGTGCTCGAAGACGTCGAGCCCGGCGCCCGCGATCTCGGCAGCCTGCAACATGCGGGTCAGCGCGTTCTCGTCGATCACCTCGCCGCGGCTGGTGTTTACGATGACGGCGTGGGGCTGCAGCAGCTTGAGCCGCCGGGCCGAAAGCAGGTGGTAGGTCGCAGGGGTGTGCGGGCAGTTGACCGAAATGATGTCCATGCGCGAGAGCATCTGGTCGAGGCTCTCCCAGTAGGTTGCCTCGAGTTCCGCCTCGATGTCCGGGTGTACCCGGCGGCGGTTGTGGTAGTGGACCGAGAGCCCGAAGCCCCGGGCGCGCCGCGCCACAGCCTGGCCGATCCGGCCCATGCCGATGATGCCGAGCCGCTTGCCCCAGATCCGGTGGCCCAGCATGGAGGTCGGGCTCCAGCCCCGCCACTCGCCCGCGCGCACCAAGCGTTCGCCTTCCGCGAGGCGGCGCGGCACCGCGAGGATCAGGGCCATGGTCATGTCGGCCGTGTCCTCGGTCAGGACCCCCGGCGTGTTGGTGACGTTGATGCCGCGCTGACGCGCTGTCTTCAGGTCGATATGGTCGACACCGGTGCCGAAGGAGGCGATCAGCTTGAGGTTCGGCCCGGCCTGAGAGAGCACACCGAGGTCGATCCGGTCGGTCACCGTCGGTACCAGCACGTCGGCCTCCGCCGCCGCCTCGATCAACTCCGCCTGATTCATCGGCTCGTCTTCGATATTCAGGCGAGCGTCGAACAGCTCCATCATGCGCGTCTCGATGGCGTCCGGAAGCCGGCGCGTGACAATGACCAGCGGTTTCTTCTGGGGCATGAACCTCTCCCGGCAACGCCTGACTTTTCGGCTTGCCATAGCAGGTGCGCCGGTCCCTTGTCCAGAGCGCGCGCTCCGGTTCGCTCCGATCGCTTGACCGCGGACGGCCGGCGTGGGTAGGAGAACGCTCGGTACCCGCCGGGTACCGAAATCTCTATGAAGAGAAGTTGCCGGAGGTCCGCGTTGAGCCGCCGTGGCGTATTGTTCTTTTGTCTGGCGTTCCTGCCTGCCGCCTGGACCGGCACCGCCGCGGCCCAGGACGACGCCAAGCCGGCGGACACCCGCCAAGTCGAGCGGCCAGGGCGTACCGGCCTGCCGCTGCCGCGGTTCGTCTCGCTGCGCGCCGCCGAGATCAACCTGAGGATTGGCCCGGGCGTCCGCTATCCGATCGACTGGGTCTACCGACGGCGCGGGTTGCCGGTCGAAGTGATTGACGAATTCGAGACCTGGCGGCGCATCCGCGACCATGAAGGGACCACGGGCTGGGTGCACCAGTCTATGCTGGACGGCCGGCGCAGCGTCATGGTGACCGGCAAGGCCCGGCTGCTCAGACGCGCACCGGAGGCCGGCGCGCCCGGCGTCGCCCGCCTGGAAGCAGGCGTCATCGCCCGTCTGGAAGGCTGCGAGGGAGACTGGTGCCGCGTCACCGTGGACCGTTTCGGCGGCTGGCTGCGCCGCGGTGAGGTCTTCGGTCTCTATCCCGGCGAAACGGTTCCTTGATCGTTACACGAAGCGTAGACGACTGCCCGGCGCCGCAGGTTTCGCCTTGGCGACCACCCGCTCCGCCGGGAAGCGGGCGGCAACGGTCGTGCCGGCCTCGGCCCGGCTCTCCACGTCGACCGAGCCGCCGTGGATCTCGACCAGGGCCTTGACGACGGACAGACCGAAACCCGGGCCTTCGAATTTCCCGGCGACCGAAGAGTCGATCCGGCTGAAATCCGAGATCGTTTTTGCAGCGTTTTCCCGATCAGCCGCACTCCCGCCGTCCGCGACCCTCAGGACGAGCTGTCCATCATCGTCGAGTTCGGTGACGACGGTGACTTGGCCGCCGCGGGGCGTGAACTGCACGGCGTTGCAGATCAGGCTGGACAGGATCTCGCCGAACGCGGAATCGTCCGCCCGCAAGACCGTGCAGGACTCGGAGAGGTCCGTCGTGAGGCGCACCCCGCCAGCCTCAGCCGTCTCGCGCACGCTCTCCACCGCGGCAGCCACGGCCTCGCGCAGGTCGAGTGGCTGATCGTCCAGTTTGACCCTGCCCGACTCCATGCTCGACAGCATCAGGATCTCGTCGATCATCTTGAGAAGTTGTTCGGCGCTGGCGTTTATCGAGTGGACATAATCCTTGTACTGCTTCGAGCCGACCGGTCCGAACATCTCCGATTTTATGATTTCCGAGAACCCCAGTATGGCGTTGAGTGGCGTACGAAGCTCGTGGCTCATGGCGGCAAAGAACCGGGATTTGGCCTGGCTTCCGACTTCGCTCAGGTGCGCGCGCTCCAGTCTGTCGCCCAGGAGGAGGTTTTCGAAACGCAGGCTCAGGGATCGCACGAGCGATCGGTTGAAACGAGTCGCGACCGCGCAGAAAATCGCCCACATCAGGCAGGCCATGGCCGCCAGGACGAGGTATCGCGCGTCACCCTGTAACAGGTAGGCGCCGGCCTGCCCCAGGCCTATGAGGGTCAGGAAGGTCAGCGCCGCCGGCAGCCAGATGCTGAGCGTGACGATGGCACCGGCCGCCATTCCGGCCACGACATAGGCGAGGACGAGCTCCGCGACGGGCTCGCCCGGAATGAACAAAAGCATGCAGCCGATGCCCCAGGCAGTCCCGCTGGCCACCGATCCAACAGTGAAAAACGTCGCCCAGCGCCCAGCGTCCTGCGCGCCCCCGGGTCGCTTGCGATACGCATAGGATAGGCCGGCACGCGCCAGGGTTATCACCCAGACGGCAGCGAGCCACAACAGCGCGGGCAGGCCGAGCCAATGCCAGAACAGGGCCACGACAAGGGCGGAGACCACGGCATTTGCAAGCAGGACGAACTTGTCCTGGCGGTACAGGGCAGCGACCTGCTCGGCCTTGATCCAGGCCCGCTTCATGGCTTCCGACTGGTCCGTCATACGACCAACCCTCCTGACGCCGAACGCCGGGGTCCATGTAACGAAAGCGCAAGGAGGGGATGGTTTCCCGGCGGGTTCACGACTCCGGATAGTAAAACGTAAGAGACGGTCACCGCCGGATCTGAAAGAACGTTCTGGCGATACTTGGCCATTGTCGGTGTGCCCCGCAATTGAACCTCTTCCCTTGTTTTGGAAGTAGTTCCGGGGACAGCTTGCCAATGTGACGGCGGTCACGATTGTGTCAAATTTAAAGAAAATCAGAGGTATCGGCCCCATGGCGTGTGCCGTTGGAGGCTCCGGCCTCGACAACCCCCTGGAATTGCGCCGTTACTCCGCGGCCGCGGCTTGGTGTCCCGCCAGCTCCTGCCATGCCTGGCGCAGGACCGATTGCCCGGCCCAGGCCGCGAGCGAGGCGATGACCAGGCCGACAAACAGATCCGGCCAATGGGCACCGGTCACGGCGACGCCCCCGGCCGCCGCGAGGACCGCGAGGTTGCCAATGGCATCGTTGCGGCTGCACAGCCAGACCGCGCGCAGGTTGGCATCGCCCCCGCGGAAGCGGAACAGCAGCAGCGCACAGCCCAGGTTGGCGCAAAGCGCCAGCAGGCCGATGACACCCATCACCGGCGCTTCGGGGCTGGCGCCCAGGACCGCGTTGTGCACGCTGGAGCCGAGCACGAATAGCCCGAAGGCCAGCATCGCAAGACCCTTGACCAGGGCCGCGCCGGCCCGCCAGGAGAGCGGCTTGGACAGGACGTAGAGCGCCGTGGCGTAGTTGAGCGAATCGCCGAAGAAGTCGAGGGCGTCGGCCTGCAGCGCCACCGACTGGGCACCCCAGCCGGCGCCCGCCTCGATCAGGAACATCGCCACGTTGACGGTCAGCACCACCCCGAGCATCCGCCGCTGGACGCCAAGCGCCGGCGCGGCACAGCTGTCACCACAGCAACCGCCCGCCATGTCACGCCCGCCCCAAGGGTGGGCCCGGCCGGTCGACCTCGCCGATATGCTCAAGCATGTCCCTCAGCACCGTCCGCACATGCTGGTCGGCCGCCACATAGAAGACCTGCTTGCCGCGCCGCTCGGCGCGTACCAGCCGGCTGGCCCGCAAACGGCCGAGATTATGGCTGACCAGCGACTGCGACAGGCCGGTGGCCGCCGCGATTTCTCCCACCGGCCGCAGCCGGTCCAGCACCAGCACGAGAATGCGCAGACGGTTGGCGTCGCCCATGACGCGGAACACCTCCGCCAAATCATCGACACGCGTTTCATCCTGGCTGGTCGGGTTCATTAATAAAACGTTCATTCATGTGAACAATTGTTCATATAACATGCTTGGGTGCGAGAGTCCAGGGCCTCCGCCTCGGCGCTCGCGAAACGTCCGGTTGGAGGCCTAATCCAGGTCTTCGGCGAGAGCGGCGCGGGTCGCCTCGGGCAGGACTGCCATGTGGCTGTAGTTCGAGTGACCGAAGCCGAGCACGACCTCGGTGTCCGGGGCCTTGAAGCCCGCGGCCTGTTCGGCGGTCATGGGAAAATGGATGAACTGTACCGACGAGGCCTTGCCGGCGGCGGTCGTGCGATCGACGTCCTCCTCCGGCAACCCGGTAATCGTTTCGCCCCCGAACCGCAGGAAGGCCGTCTCTTCCACGCCGCCCAGCTTGGCTAGCACGGCCTGCCGCCGCGCTGGGTCGTCGATCTCGAACATGACCGTGGCAACCAGCTCCCGGCCCTTCGGGATCAAGGGATTATAGGCTGCCAGTTCATCGGGAATCTGCTCCTCGCCACCCTTTTCGATAAACAGCATCTCGTGGACCTGATGCCACATTGTCTCGTAGTTCTCGAAGTAGAAGGTGCAGTCCGGTCCGACCGGCATGCGCCGGTGCTTCTTGACCTCGACGAGCTTGGTCCGGCGTTCCTTGCGTTCACCGGCATAGCGTTCCATCGGCAGAATGTCCTCGCGGGTGATCTCGTGCTTCATGGCCATCATTCCGTCATCCTCCAACTTTCGGGATCCGTCAGAGCGCGAGTCCATAGGCCTGGGCGAGAAGTTCGATCGGATGTCGCGCGCGGTCGATCTCCGGCTTGCCCTGGACCTCGAGGCGATCGATGCCCTGCAGGACGTGCTCGCCAGCCAACGGGCACTCCGAAGCGAGAAAGGTCTTGCCTGCCTCGGCCGCCTGGCGCGCCACCGGGCGGCCGACCTTGAGCGCCACCTCGAAGTTCTCCTTCAACACGCCCCAGGATCCGCCATGACCCGAACAGCGTTCGATGACCGCGACATCGGCCTCAGGGGCGAGACGCAGCATTTCGGCCGCTTTCTGGCCCATGTTCTGGGCCCGCGCATGACAGGCGATGTGTAGCGCAACCCCGCCCGGCAAGGGCCCGAGGCCCTCGGCCAGGCCCTCCTTCTTGGCGATGGCGACGACGTACTCGCTGATGTCGAAGGTCGCCTGCGACAGCCGTTTGATGTCTTCGTCCTTGGGCAGGATCAACGGCCACTCGAACTTGAGCATGAGGGCGCAAGACGGCACCAGGGCGATGATGTCGTAACCTTTTTCGATCCAGGGCTTCATCTCGGCCGCGATCCGCCTGGCATTCTCGGCCACCTTGGCGAGGTCGCCCTGCTCGAGTTGCGGCATGCCGCAGCACGACGGGTAGACGACTTCGGTGTCGACCCCGTTGCGCGCCAGCACGGCGCGCGCGGCCATGCCTATGGCCGGGTTGTTGTAGTTGACGAAACAGGTCGCGTAGAGCACGGCCTTGCGTCCGTGGGCCGGAGCCGCCGCGTTGACCTCGACGGCCTCGGTTCTGTCCCGCAGGGTGAAGGTCTTGCCGTGGAATTCCGGCAGGGCGGCGTCACGATGAATGTCGGCGGCCTTCTCCAGGACCGGCCGGGTGACCCGGTTCGAGGTTCCGCTGGCCCAGTTCACGACGCCGGGCGCCAGCCGAGCCAGCCGGCCGTTGCGGTCGGTCTTGGTGAATTGCCGGTGCACGGCGCTGGTCTCGCCCCGGGCGTGCTCGGCGGCACGATAGCGCAGCATCAAGTGCGGAAAGTCGAGATCGAACTCGTGCGGCGGCACATAGGGGCACTTGGTCATGAAACACAGGTCGCAGAGCGTGCAGGCATCCACGACGGGCTTGAAGTCCGAAGAGGCGACGGAATCGAGCTCGCCGGTCTCCGACTCGTCGATCAGGTCGAACAACCGCGGAAAGGAGTCGCACAGGTTGAAGCAACGGCGGCACCCGTGGCAGATATCGGAAACCCGGCGCAGTTCCTCGTCGATCTTCTCGGGATCTATGAAATCGGGATCGGTCCAGGCGATCGGATGCCGCGTCGGCGCGTCCAGGCTGCCTTCGCGCATGGCTTTTTCCTCTGGCCTTTGAGAATGCGATCGAAAAATAGGGCGTGCGGCCAGGGCGAAGCGTCGCCGCGCCCTGGCCTGCCCCGCGTACTCGGATCGAGCGAACCTCTGGGTTCGGCCTGACCCGGTCAGTCGTTCATGGTCTCCAGGGCCTTCTGGAAGCGGCCGGCGTGGCTCTTCTCGGCCTTGGCCAAGGTCTCGAACCAGTCGGCGATCTCGTCGAAGCCCTCCTCGCGGGCGCTGCGCGCCATGCCAGGGTACATATCGGTGTACTCGTGCGTCTCACCGGCAATCGACGCCTTCAAGTTGGCGTCGGTCGCGCCGATCGGCTCACCGGTCGCCGGATCGCCGACCTCTTCGAGGTACTGGAGGTGGCCATGGGCGTGACCGGTTTCGCCCTCGGCGGTGGAGCGGAACACGGCGGCGATGTCGTTGTAACCCTCGACGTCCGCCTTCTGGGCGAAATACAGGTAGCGCCGGTTGGCTTGGCTCTCGCCGGAAAATGCGTCCTTCAAGTTCTGCTCGGTCTTGCTCCCCTTTAACGCGGGCATCGCTCTATCTCCCTAGTGTCTTTGAGGCTGGTTTGCGAAAAATGGCAGCGGTCCTGCCGCGGGACGGAGGTTCCGTCCCCATGCGACGATAGATAGCCCAAGCCACGGCCGTTGTCAATAGCTTAGAGTAATTCTAGAAAAGGTTTTATCAGATTGAATCGACGAGTTAAACTAGGTCCGATTTTACACGGATGACCACGTCGACGCGGGTCACGCTGGTGCCCGCGGGCGGCGCGGGCAGATCGCCGACCTGGAGGTGCTCGCCTGGGATGTCTTCGAGCCCGCACGTGTCTTCGCGATAGAAGTGGTGGTGCTCTTTGACATTGGTGTCGAAGTAGGAACGGCCCGGCTCGACGACGACCTCGCGCAGCAGGCCGGCGGCTGTGAACTGGTGCAGCGCGTTGTAGACGGTGGCCAGCGAAATGCGCGCGTTGGCGGCGCTCGCCTCGCCGTGCAGGTGTTCGGCAGTAACGTGCCGGTTTCCCTTTTCAAACAACAGCTTGGCCAGCGCCAGACGCTGGCGCGTCGGGCGCAGACCAGCGCTCTTCAGACGTTCGATGATCGAGCTATAGGGACGGTTGCTTGCCATGGTGCTAATATAGTCAATTACGGTGCGGATAGAAGGGTTAAAACAGCTTCTTGCGGATTTTCTTGGAACTTGTTTAAAGCACAAAGAGGGAGATCAGCCTGCCATATGCGTTTCGTGTTTCTTCCTCGACTTCGCCGTTGCTTGCACAGCCAGCACCTGATGCTATAGTCCGGTCAGGGACGGTGCCGGATGGATGTCCTGCGCTGCGGTATGCTGTGACTCCACCTGGGCGGTGAAGCGGGGATTCGTGACAATACGAAAAGGCAGCTATAGCTACGAGGACCTGTTGCAGTGCGCCCATGGCGAGCTCTTTGGTCCGGGCAATGCCCAGTTGCCGCTGCCCCCCATGCTAATGGTCGATCGCATCACCAGGATCAGCGCCGAGGGTGGCGAGCGCGGCAAGGGTGAAGTCGTTGCCGAACTCGATATCAAGCCCGATCTCTGGTTCTTCGAGGGCCACTTCGAGAACGATCCGGTGATGCCGGGTTGTCTGGGCCTTGACGCCCTGTGGCAACTGCTCGGCTTCTTCCTGGGTTGGCTTGGGGCGCCCGGGCGGGGTCGGGCCTTGGGCGTCGGCGAGGTCAAGCTGATGGGACAGATTTTTCCGACGGCCAAGAAGGCGATTTACAAAGTGAACCTGAAACGCGTGATCATGCGCAAACTCGTGCTCGGCATCGCCGATGGCATGATAGAGGTGGACGGGGAGACCGTCTACGAGGCGAAGGACCTGAAGGTCGGCCTGTTCACCCCGCCGGAAGCGGCTTAGGGAATCGCCCATGCGACGCGTCGTCGTCACCGGTATCGGCATCGTGTCGAGCATCGGCAACAACAAGCACGAAGTGCTGGACTCGCTGAAGGCCGGCCGATCAGGAATCGAGCGTTCGGAGGAGTACGCCGAACTTGGCTTCCGCAGCCATGTCCACGGGTCGATAAAACTCGACATCGAGTCTGTCTTGGACCGCAAATTGCGTCGCTTCATGGGTGACGGCGCGGCTTTCAACTACATCGCCATGCAAGAGGCGATCGGCGACGCGGGCCTGGAGAGCGATGAGGTCTCGAACGAGCGGACCGGCCTCATCATGGGATCGGGCGGTAACTCGACCAAGGATTTGTCCCGCGCTTTCGCGACGGCGAAGGAAAGGGGGCCGCGCAGGGTCGGCCCCTTCATGGTGCCGCGCGTCATGTCGAACACCAACTCGGCGACGCTCGCGGTCCCCTTCAGGATCAAGGGGGTCAACTATTCGATCACCTCGGCCTGCGCCACCAGCACCCACTGTATCGGCAACGGCATGGAGCTGATCCAGCTGGGCAAGCAGGACATCGTTTTTGCCGGCGGTGGCGAGGAGCTATATTGGACCGCTTCGGTCCTTTTCGACGCGATGCCGGCGCTGTCTTCAAGCTACAACGATTCGCCGACCCGGGCCTCGCGCGCCTTCGACGTCGGGCGCGACGGCTTCGTCATCTCGGGTGGCGGCGGCGTGGTCGTGCTCGAAGAGCTGGACCGCGCACTGGCGCGCGGTGCCAGGATTTATGCCGAGCTGGTCGGCTACGGCGCCACGTCCGACGGCTACGATATGGTCCAGCCGTCGGGTGACGGGGCCGTACGCTGCATGAAGATGGCTATCCAGTCGCTCGGCAAAACGCCGGTGGACTACATCAACACCCATGGCACCTCGACCCCGATCGGCGACACCGTCGAACTCAAGGCGATCAAGAAGGTCTTCGGGGCGGACCTGCCAAAGATCAATTCGACCAAATCCCTGACCGGCCATGCCCTGGGTGCCGCGGGCGTCAACGAGGCGATCTATTCTCTGCTCATGATGGAGCACAAGTTCATCGCCGCCTCCGCCAACATCGACGAGTTGGATCCGGAGGGCGAAGGCATGCCGATCGTGCGTGAGCGCGAAGACGATGTCGAACTGAACTGTGTCGTCTCCAACAGCTTCGGCTTCGGCGGCACCAATGCTTCGCTCGCCCTAAAGTGCTACGAACCGTGAACCAAGGGGACTCAATGAGGCACAAACCGGCCGCGGGGTCACCGCTGCGTCTGGCTGTCGACCCGGCCCGGCGCGTGCAACAGGCCCTGGCGCAAGTGATCAAGGGCGGAACTCTGACGTGAGCGCCAATTCGGCATTGATGGCGGGCAAACGCGGCCTCATCATGGGGGTTGCGAACGACCACTCGATCGCCTGGGGCATCGCGACCGCGCTCCGTGCCGAGGGGGCCGAACTGGCGTTCACTTATCAGGGCGAAGCATTCGGAAAACGTGTCCGGCCCCTGGCCGGCTCGCTCGGATCGAATCTGGTCCTGCCCTGCGACGTCGAAGACGACGGCACGATCGGCCGGGTCTTCGAGGAGATCGACAAGGCCTGGGGCAGGTTGGACTTTTTGGTACATGCCATCGCTTACTCGGACAAGGAGGAGCTGAAGGGCCGCTACCTGAACACGACCCGCGGCAACTTCGCCCGCACGCTCGCGATCTCCTGCTATTCGTTCACGGCGCTGGCCCGCCGCGCCCAGCCGCTGATGGTCGAGGGCGGCAGCCTGGTCACCTTGTCGTATCTTGGCGCCCAGCGGGTGACGCCGAACTACAATGTCATGGGCGTGGCCAAGGCGGCGCTTGAGGCCAGCGTGCGCTACCTCGCGGCCGACCTGGGCGCCCAGGGCGTCAGGGTCAATGCAATCTCGGCAGGCCCCATGCGCACGCTCGCCGGTTCGGCGATCGCCGACGCCCGCTTCGTGTATCGCTGGAACCAGGACCACGCGCCGCTGAGGCGCAACGTGCTGCTGACCGAGGTCGGCGCGGCCGGGCTCTATCTGTTGTCGGACCTGTCGCTCGGCGTAACCGGCGAGGTGCATCACGTCGATGCCGGCTACAACGTGATCGGCATCCCGTCACCGGCCCGCCTGGCGGACGGCTGAGGCCGGACCGTCTTCTCCATCGAGGGTGGCGATCGCCGTCGCGATCCTGTCCGGGGCATCGCTAATCAGGCAATCGACCTCGGATGCGATCAGTTCGCGCGCGCGCCGCTTCTGGTTGACCGTGAAGGCCGCCACCAGGTAGCCGGCACGCTTGATCTCGGCGACGAATGGCGGGTTCAGAACCTTGCTGCTGAGATGAAACGAGGCGCAGCCAAGGGCCTCGAGCGCCGTCTGCCAATCGGACGGCACCTTGAAAGCGATGAGCGCACGTGGCCAGTCCGGCCGCAACACCCGTGCCGCGGCCAGGCTCATCCGGCTGAAGCTGCTGATCATCGGTGGCCGCCGTCTCCGGCCGAGTCCGGCAGCAACCACATCCAGTGCGGCCTGGGCGGTCTCCACATCGCGCCCCGGTGTCGATTTGATCTCGATATTGGCGTCCAGGCCCAGGTCCCACACGAGATCCAGCGCCGCATCGAGGGTGGGCACGGGCTCGCCGGCGAAAATCGGCGAGAACCAGCGACCGGCATCGAGCCCCTTGACCCGGCTGTAGGGCGTCCGGGCCATCAGCGCGTCCAGGCCGGTCAACCGCTTCAGGTTGTCGTCGTGGAACAGGACCGGTCGACCGTCGCCGGTCAGCATGACGTCGAACTCGACCCAGGTGGCCCCCAGGTCGGCGGCCTTCTGGATCGAGGCGAGCGTGTTCTCCGGCGCCCAGGCGGCCGCGCCGCGATGGCCCATCACGCGCGGCAGTTCAAGGTCCATGCCACCTCCAAGAACGGAGCGGTTCGCCGGGCTGGAATTGGCGATACCGGGCGGCCCGCTTTGTGGCCGCCCGGCGCAAGTGGATCAGTACGCCCTGCCGTGGTCAAGCAAGGGCCGAGCGGTGGCCTAGCCGGCCGCCGCCTGCAGATCCTGGCCGGTCGCCTGGTCGACCGCCTTCATGGACAGCTTGACCTTGCCCCGGTCGTCGATGCCGATGCATTTCACCTTCACCGTATCGCCTTCCTGGACGATCTCACCGACCGTCTTGACCCTGTGGGGCGCCAACTCGCTGATATGCACCAAGCCGTCCCGGGGTCCCATGAAGTTCACGAAGGCGCCGAAGTCCACGACCTTGACGACCTTGCCGGAATAGATCTCACCGACCTCCGGCTCGGCGGTGATCGACTTGATCCAGTCGATCGCCTTCTGGGCCTGGTCCTGGTCTACGGCCGCCACCTTGATCGTCCCGTCATCTTCTATGTCGATCTTGGCGCCTGTGTTCTCGGTGATCTCGCGGATCACCTTACCGCCCGTGCCGATAACCTCGCGGATCTTCTCGCGCGGGATGGAGATCACGGTGATGCGCGGCGCGTGCTCCGAGACACCCTCGCGCGCGCTGGTGAGCGCCTTGGCCATCTCGTTCAGGATGTGAAGGCGACCCTCGCGGGCTTGGTCCAGGGCGATTTGCATGATTTCGGCGGTGATCGAGGTGATCTTGATATCCATCTGCAGCGAGGTCACCCCTTGGTCCGTACCGGCCACCTTGAAATCCATGTCTCCAAGGTGGTCCTCGTCGCCCAGAATGTCGGACAGCACGGCAAAGTCGTCATCCTCCTTGATCAGGCCCATGGCAATGCCGGCGATCGGCCGCGACAAGGGCACACCGGCATCCATCAGCGCCAGCGACGACCCGCAGACCGTGGCCATGGAGGAGGAGCCGTTGGACTCGGTAATCTCGGAGACCACGCGGATGGTGTAAGGAAAGTCCTCCTTGTTCGGCAGCACTGGGCGCACGGCTCGCCACGCCAGCTTGCCATGACCCACCTCGCGCCGTCCCGGCGGGATCATGCGCTTGGCCTCGCCGACGGAATAGGGCGGAAAGTTGTAGTGCAGCATGAAGTATTCCCGGTAGTCGCCTTCCAAGGCATCGATGATCTGTTCGTCCTGACCGGTGCCCAGCGTGGTGGTGACCAGCGCCTGGGTCTCACCGCGGGTGAACAGCGCCGACCCGTGCGTGAGCGGCAGCACGCCGACTTCACAGACGATCGGGCGCACGTCCGCGGTCGTGCGGCCGTCGATGCGCTTGCGGGTCTTGAGGATATTCCCGCGAACGATCTCGCTTTCCAGGGCCTTGAGGACGCCGGGCGCCACCGCCACCGCGGCCGAGTCGTCGCCCAGCAATTCAAGCCCGGCTTCCTTGGCTGCCCCGACCTTCTCGTGGCGCAGCATCTTGTCAGGCTCCTGATAGGCCTCGGCGAGCTGTGCGGCGATCCCCTGACTCAGCCTTTCACGCACGGCCTCGACCTCGGGCGCCGGCGCGGGGACATCCAAAGGCTCCTTGGCGCAATCCTCGGCCAAGCTGATGATGAGGTCGATCACCGGCTGCATCTGTTCATGGCCGAACGTGACCGCCCCCAGCATGACCTCTTCGGAGAGTTCCTGGGCCTCGGACTCGACCATCAGCACGCCCTCGCGCGTGCCGGCCACAATCAGATCCAGTTGGGTGGATGGGAGCTCGTCCTGCCGCGGATTGAGCAGGTATTCGCCATCCTTGTACCCGACCCGGCAACCGCCGATCGGTCCGAGGAACGGCAGGCCCGAAATGGTCAGAGCCGCCGAGGTGCCAATCATGGCCGCGATGTCGGGATTGTTCTCCAGGTCGTGGCTGAGCACGGTACAGATGACCTGGGTCTCGTTCCGATAGCCTTTGGCGAAAAGCGGCCGGATCGGACGGTCGATGAGCCGGGAGGTCAGGGTCTCCTTCTCCGATGGCCGGCCCTCGCGCTTGAAAAAGCCGCCTGGAATCTTGCCGGCGGCAAAGGTCTTTTCCTGGTAGTTCACGGTGAGCGGGAAGAAGTCGATGCCCTCCCGCGGTTCGTTGGCGCCGACAGCCGTGCAGAGCACCACCGTATCGCCGTAGGTGACGACGACCGCGCCATCGGCCTGCCGGGCGATTCGACCGGATTCCAGCACCAACGGGCGCCCGCCCCAGTCGATTTCCTTGCGAAAGATGTTAAACATGTTCCTTTGGTCCTTCCAACCTCGGCCGTCTTGCCATAGCCGGACCCGCGGAAAGGGCGCAGTCGCAGCGCTCGGGAAAACGCAGTTCCCCGGCCGCCGCGCCCTTTTCGTCGGCCCGGCCGTCTCGCCCGGTCGCACCGGCCTGTATGCGATCGGATCCTTGATTTCGTGTTTCGATGGGGTTCACCCGCACCTGCCCTCGGCCGCGTCCGGCGGTCCAGCGCTGGCTGGTCCCGGACACGTGCAGCGCCTCGTTACCGACGCAGGCCCAAGCGCTGGATCAAGGCGTCGTAGCGCGGCTTCGCCTTACGCTTCAGGTAGTCCAGCATTCGCCGGCGCTGCCCGACCATGATCAACAAGCCGCGGCGTGAGTGAAAATCTTTTTTGTGCGTCTTGAGGTGTTCGGTCAGGTTGGTGATCCGTTCGGTCAGGATCGCCACCTGGACTTCGGGCGACCCGGTATCGCCTACGTGGGTCGCGAATTCGTTGATAACCTCGTTCTTCCGCTCAGCGGTAATCGACATCGTGATCGTTCCCTAACATTAAAGATTCAAAACCCGCACCGGACGAATTCCGCCGTCCTCGAAACGGGCCAACGCCACAGGCCTGCCTGCCGACATGGCGCAGATCGTGGCCCCGCTTGTGAGATCGCGGACCCGCTCGCGGTGAGCACGCGCCAAGAATGACACCGCTTGGCCGCGACGCAGGCAATTCGCCTCGGTTTCCGTCAAGTCCAACGCCGGGATGTCGTCCAGCGCGGCCTCGACCGGGAGCAGATGCTCAGAAGCGGCGGCACTATGCCCCAGGGCATCGAGAGATTCCAGCGAAATCGCATCGCTTTCGGAAAACGGTCCGACCGTTGTTCGGCGCAGCGCGACGATGTGCGCTGGGCTGTCCAGCGACCTCCCGATATCGCGTGCCAGCGACCTCATGTAGGCCCCTTTCCCGCAGCGAACCTCGAAGGTTGCATGGTCGGCGTCGTCCAGCGACACCAGATCGAGACGCTCGATCAGCACCCGGCGTGGCCCTAGCTCAAAGTCGGTCTCCGCCCTGGCCAGGTCATAGGCGCGCCGACCGGCGATCTTGACCGCCGAGTAGGTCGGCGGCACCTGGTCAATGACTCCCAGAAATTCGGGCAGAACCTCCTCGACCTCGGCAGCGCCCGGCCGCCGGTTGCCCTCTTCGATCACCTCGCCCTCGGCATCGTCGGTGCTGGTGGCCTGGCCCCAGCGCAGCGTGAAGCGGTAGGTCTTCATGCCGTCCATGACATAGGCGACGGTCTTGGTCGCCTCGCCCAGCGCAATCGGCAGCAGACCTGTGGCCAAAGGATCCAGGGTGCCGCCGTGCCCGGCCTTCTTCGCGTCGAGGGTCCGGCGCACCCTACCGACGACCTGGGTGGAGGTCAGGCCGGCCGGCTTGTCGATGACGATCCAGCCGTTAACCGTTTTGCCGCGGCGTTTACGTGTCATGACCCCCATCCTCATCGCCCGGGGGCGGTACGTCACGGCGCACCCGGGCGGTCGCCAGAAGGCCCTCCATCCGCGCGGCGTGATCGAATGAGAGGTCCGCTGCGAACGTCAGACGTGGCGTATGGCGCAGCGAAACTTCGCGGCTGAGCTCGCCACGCAGGAAGCGCGCCGCCCGGTTGAGCGTGTTGACGGTCGCCTGCAGATCCGCACCCCCCAGTGGGGTAACGAAGACCGTGGCGTTCCTCAGGTCTGGGCTCACTTTGACTTCAGTTACGGTTATGTTGGCCTCGGCCACGGCCGGATCGGCCAGGCAGCCACGGCCTAGGACGCGCACCAAAGCGTGGCGCAGCTCCTCTCCGACACGCAGCTGACGCAGGCTCGGGGTCGCGCCCCGGCTCCGAACCATATTCCGTCTCCGACTGAAGTTCGACCGCCACCAACGGGCCGGACTATAGGGCCCGGGCCACCTCTTCGACCTCGTAGCATTCGATCCGGTCGCCGGCCTGGATGTCGTGATAATTCTCGAAGGCCATGCCGCATTCATAGCCTTCCTTGACTTCCTTGACCTCGTCCTTGAAGCGGCGCAGGGTTTTCAGCGTGCCGTCGTGGATGACCACGTCGTCGCGCAGGAGGCGCACCTTGGCGCCCCGCTTGACCAATCCCTCGGTCACCATGCAGCCGGCGACCTTGCCGACCTTGGTAATATTGAAGACCTCGCGGATTTCGGCATAACCGAGGAACTTCTCGCGCTGCTGCGGCGCGAGCAGGCCGGACAGCGCCGCCTTCAGGTCGTCCAGAACATTGTAGATGATCGAATAATACCGGATATCGACGTTGTCCCGGCGCGCCATGTCCCGCGCCTGCGGGTTGGCCCGCACGTTGAAACCGATAACCGTCGCGCCGGTCGCGTTCGCCAGGGTGACATCCGACTCGTTGATGCCGCCGACCGCGGCGTGCAGCACCCGGATCTTGACTTCTTCGTTGCCCATCTTCTCCAGGCTGCTGTTGATCGCCTCGAGCGAGCCGTGTACGTCGGATTTCACGACAACGGGCAGTTCCTTGACCTCACCCTCCTTGATCCTCGACAGCATTTGCTCGAGGCTGCCGCGCCCTTGGGCGGCGATCGAGGTGTCGCGCTTGGCGCCGGCCCGGAACGAGGCGATCTCGCGGGCGCGGCTCTCATTTTCGACGACCACGAAGTCGTCGCCGGCGAAAGGTGTGCCGTTCAAACCCAGCACCTCGACCGGCACCGCCGGACCCGCCTCTTCCAGGCTCTCGCCGCGCTCGTTGACCATTGCGCGCACCCGGCCCCATTCGCTGCCGGTCACGAAGATGTCGCCCACCTTGAGGGTGCCGCGCTGCACCAGGACGGTGGCCACGGACCCGCGCCCGCGCTCGACTTTGGCCTCGATGACGATGCCCTCGGCGCTGCGTGTCGGGTTCGCCGTCAGCTCGAGCAGTTCGGCCTGCAGAAGGATGGCCTCCTGCAGCTTGTCCAGGTTCTGCTTTTCCTTGGCCGAGACCTCGATGGCCAGGACTTCGCCCCCCAGGTCCTCGACCACCAGGTCGTGCTGCAACAGGCCCTGCTTGACTCGGTCAGGATCGGCCTCCGGCCTATCCATCTTGTTGATCGCCACGATGATCGGCACCTTGGCGGCCTTGGCGTGGTTGATGGCCTCGATCGTCTGGTCCTTGATCCCGTCGTCGGCGGCCACGACCAGAACGACGATATCGGTCACGTTGGCACCGCGCGAACGCATCTCGGTGAAGGCGGCATGGCCCGGCGTGTCGATGAAGGTAATCTTGTCGCCGGAGCCGAGCATTACCTGATAGGCACCGATGTGCTGAGTGATGCCGCCGGCTTCGTGCGCGGCGACATCGGTCTCCCGCAATGCGTCCAGCAGGGAAGTCTTGCCGTGGTCGACATGGCCCATGATGGTCACGACCGGGGGCCGCGGTGCCAGTTCACCCGCCTCGTCCGGCGCCCCCTTCAGACCCAGCTCCACGTCCGACGCGGCAACACGCTTGAATCGATGGCCGAATTCCTCGACCACCAACTCGGCGGTATCGGCGTCGACCAGCTGGTTGATCGTCGCCATCACGTCCATCTTCATCAGCGCCTTGATCACCTCGGTGCCGCGCTCGGCCATCCGATTGGCCAGTTCCTGCACCGTGATCGTCTCGGGCACGACCACGTCACGAATGACCTTGTGCGGCAACTGGTGCGCCTGTCGGTCCTGCGCGGCGCGGAGCTTCTCCTGGCGCCGACGGACCGAGGCCAGCGAACGCACGCGCTCGCGCTCTCCCCCGTCCAGCGCTTGGGTAATAGTGAGCTTGCCATGGCGCCGGCGCTGCTGACCGCGCCGTGTCGTACTCGGCTTGGGTGCCGCCGACTTGCGTTTGACGCGGCCGCCGAGCTCCTCTTCGAGGCCGGCCTTGCCGGGGGGCTTCGGTTCGGCGGCGGGCCGCGGCTTGGCCTCGCGGGCCGGTTCTGGGACAGTAATCTCGGAGGCCGCAGCGTCGGGGATAGTCGGCGCCGCCGCCACCGTCTCCGGTGAGGAGACCGCTTCGGCCTTGGCTTCGGCCTCGCGCTTGGCGGCTTCCTCGGCTTGGCGCTTGGCCTCCTCCTCGGCGAGACGAGCCGCCTCGGCCGCTTCCCGCACCCGGCGCTGCTCCTCCTCCAGCTTTGCGCTCTCCAAGGCGTGCAGTCGCGCCGCGCGCTCGTGCTCGGTCAGATGGCGCACCGCCTCCGCCGCCGCCTCGAAACTCCTTTCCAGCGTTTCGACCGCGCTCTCGCCGGCCGCCTGGTCCAATCCGGCTGGTTGGGCAACAACCTCAGTCATGCGGCCTTCGGCCCCGGGCGCGAAGGTGCGCTTTCGCTTGACCTCGACCATGACCGTCTTTGAGCGCCCGTGACTGAAGCTTTGTCGGACCTGACCGGTCTCGACGGTCTTTTTAAGCTCGAGCCGGCCTGGCCGGTTCAGCTTCAAGGGTTTCTTGTCATTGCTCGTCGTCATATCACTCAAGCGCTCACGTCTTGGTATCGGTGTTTTCGATGCCGGCAGCCGCGCTCAACCGCGCAACTTCCGAGATGAAGCGGTCCGTCAGGGCGCCGGGCGCCAAGACCACATGCACCGCCGCGTCCCGCCCGAGAACCCGGCCCAGCTCCCCGGCGGTAAAGACCTCCACGACCGGCAGGCCGGGCACTGCCAATCCGGCCAAGTTGGACAATTTCCGCCGTCCGCCCGGGGCCGCATCAACAGCCTGAACCAGGGCCGCAGCCCGTCCGGCAGCCAGCCTTGACTTGACCCTCTCGTAGCCGGCGGTCACCAACCCCCCCCGCCGCGCCAGACCGATCAGATCGAGGCAGCGCTGACGCAAAGCCCGGACTACCTGCTCGGCAAAGTCGCCCGGCACGCTGACCGACGCTTTTGCCGCCCGAGCGAAAAGGTTGCGCCCACAGGCTCTGTCTATCATATCGCGCCGCGGCAAACACCACAAACCACGGCCCGGCAACTTACCGGCGAGATCCAGAACCACGCCACCATCGGGAGCTATGACGAACCGCAGCAGGTCGCGCACATCACGAAGCTCTCCGCTAGCAATGCAGCGTCTGGTCGAAACCCGCCCTCCATCCGCGGCCGCTTGCGCGGGCCGCGGAGCACTTGGCCGCCGGGTCAAGGTCGCCGTCATGGCTCCTCCGCTCAGTCCTGCTCGGCCTCGGCGGGCTCCGTCGCCGCCAAACCCTCGCCATCGTCCGCCGGTTCGCCCTCGACCACGGGCTCGTCGTCGAACCAATGGGCGCGGGCTGCCATGATGATCGCGTTGGCTTCCTCCACCCCCGGCGCCTGTTCGCCGAGTATTTCGATCAGCTCGTCGCTGGCCAGATCGCCCAAATCGTCGAGGGTCTTGACCTCGTTCTTGCCGAGCGTGGCCAACATGGCCGCATTCACGCCCTCAAGCGCCGCCACCTCGTCCGTCACGCCGAGAGCACGGCGCTCCTCGTCGAACTTGCGGTCCTGCTCTTCGAGGTAGGTCCGGGCGCGCATGCGCAGCTCTTCGGCGACCTCCTCGTCGAAACCCTCGATTTCGGCCAGTTCCTGAAGCGGTACGAAGGCGACTTGCTCAAGACTGACAAAGCCTTCCGCCAACAGCAAATGGGCGATGACATCGTCCACGTCAAGGGCATCTATAAACATCTGTGAGCGTGCGCGGATCTCTTCCTGGCGACGACGCGACTCCTCCTCCTCGGTCAGAATGTCGATTTCCCATCCCGACAGTTGCGAGGCGAGACGTACGTTCTGGCCGCGCCGGCCGATCGCGAGAGAAAGCTGATCATCCGGAACGACGACCTCGATCCGGCCCTGCTCCTCGTCGAGCACCACCTTTGTCACCTCCGCCGGCGCCAGGGCGTTGACCACGAAGGTGGCCGTATCCGGCGACCACGGGATGATGTCGATCTTCTCGCCCTGCAGCTCGCTGACCACCGCCTGAACGCGGCTGCCGCGCATGCCGACGCAGGCGCCGACCGGATCGATAGCCGAATCGTGCGAGATCACCGCGATCTTGGCCCGACTGCCCGGATCGCGGGCAACCGCCTTGATCTCGATGATACTGTCGTAGATCTCCGGAACCTCCTGGGCAAAAAGCTTCGCCATGAACTGCGGATGCGAGCGCGACAGGAAGATCTGCGGTCCGCGGGCCTCCTCGCGCACGTCGTAGATATAGGCACGCACGCGGTCACCGGTCCTGAAGGATTCTCGCGGCAGCGATTCGTCGCGGCGCATCAAGCCCTCCGCCCGGCCGAGGTCGACCGTGACGTTGCCGAACTCGTTGCGCTTGACGATGCCGTTGACGATCTCGCTGACCCTGTCCTTGTATTCCTCGTACTGCCGCGCACGTTCTGCCTCACGCACCTTCTGGACGATCACCTGCTTGGCGGTCTGAGCGGCGATACGGCCTAAATCGATGGGCGGCAACTCCTCGATGATGAAATCCCCCAACTGGATTCCGGGCTCGCGCGCTTCCGCTTCGGCCAGGGTAAGCTGGGTAAACTCGCTCTCGACCTCCTCGACAACCTCGCGGAACCGGCGCAACCCGATCTCTCCGGTCTTGCGGTCGATCTCGGCGCGAATGTCGTGTTCGTGACCGTACTTTGCGCGGCCAGCCTTGCTGATTGCCTGCTCCATGGCTTCGAGCACCTCGTCGCGCTCGATGCTCTTCTCGCGGGCGACCGCATCGGCGACCTGCAGAAGTTCGGTTCTGGAAAGGGCGGTTGTATCCATTGCTGCTATTCCGAATCCCCGTTTGGTCTCTTTCGGCTCAGTCCTTGCTCTGCGCCTGATTGGCCGCGAGCAGATCATCAGTGAGCACCAGTTTCGCCTTCGCCATGTCAGCGAACGGAAGGGCAAAATCGCCGCTCTCGGTCGCGAGGCACACCAAGTCGCCATCCAGCCCGAGAAGACGGCCGTTGAAGCGCCGGCGGCCGCCGATCGGCATGCGCATCTCTATGCGGGCGGCGAAGCCGGCAAACCGCTCGAAGTCGCCGCGGCGCGTCAGCGGCCGGTCGATGCCGGGCGAGCTCGTCTCGAGCACGTACGTCCCGGCAATCGGATCGGCCACATCGAGAATTGCCTCGACCGCGCGGCTCACGCCGGCACAGTCATCCACGGTCATGCCACCGCCGTCGTGGCGCTCTACCATGACCTGCAGCTTGGCGCGACGCTCGCCGGATAACTGAACCCGCACAATATCGTAACCCATCTCGGCAAGCGACGGGGCGATCAAGCGTTCGACCTCCGCCGCCTTGCCCTCGCTGGTTTTGGCGAGGGCCGGCCCACCTGCCGGGAAGGCCTCGGACACGCGACGTCTCCCTCCCCAGTCTAGCGAAATAAAAAAGTGGGCCGCTGGCCCACCGTTCGTGAGAGCCCGACATGGCGTCATCGTCGATCGCCACGCCAACCCTTATGGTCGGCGGCAATCTACGCTTAACCTTGCCGTCCCGCAAGGATTTTCTCTCCGGGCGCCGCTCGGCCCCAAGGTGCTAGGGCGCGCCACGCCGTCGGCGGACAAACCTTAGATAGGTAGGCGCCAAGCCTTCGCCAAGCGCCTTCAATTCGTAGCGCGAGGCCGGCCAGTCCGCAGGTCGCTCGCGCCAATCCCTCGGCCCAGAGGCCAGCCACAGGAACGCCGGGTGCGCGGTCGCAACCTCAAGCATCCAACGCAGATAGTCGGCATGGTCCGTCGCCATGCGCAATTCCGCGCCGTCCTTCATGACGCTCGCCAAGCGGTCCAGCAACGCGGCCTGAACGATGCGGCGCTTATGGTGGCGCTGTTTGGGCCAGGGGTCGGGAAAGAGAATGAAGACTCGGGACAGCGAATTCTCAGGCAGGACATCGAGCAGGTCCCGCCCGTCACCCTGAAAAACGCGAACGTTGGCCAATTGCAGCGCATCAATCCGCCTGACCAGTGCGGCGATCCCGTTGACGAAGACCTCGGCGCCGAGAATCGTGACTTCCGGATGTTGGGCGGCCTGCCAGGCCAGGTGTTCGCCAGCCCCAAAGCCGATCTCGAGCCAGACTTGGCCCGGCATGCCGCCGAAGAGCTCCGCCGGGTCGATCGGCCGGCCGGAGGCCGGCGGCGTGACCTGCAAGCGGGGCAGCAGAGTCTCCAGTAGGGTCTTCAACCCCCGGCGCAGAGGGCGGCCACGACGGCGGCCGTGGGTATTGCGCCGCGGAGAGCCCGATCGCCCCGACGACGCGCCGGATCCGCCACGCCTGCCGGTCATGACACCGGCGACCTCTAAGCGCCGAAGGCGGACCTCAGATCCTCGACCAAGTCCAGGGCCTCCCAGGAAAAGCCGCCATCGGGATCCGGCGCCCGGCCGAAATGTCCATAAGCCGCAGTGCGCGCGTATACCGGCCGGCTGAGTGCCAAGCACTCGCGGATACCGCGCGGCGAGAGGTCCACCATCTCCTGAAGCGTGGCGGACAACCTGTCTTCGTCGACCCGACCGGTCCGGTGGGTGTTGACATAGACCGAAAGGGGCCTGGAAATGCCGATCGCATAGGACAGCTGGATGGTACAGCGCTCCGCCAAATCCGCGGCGACCACATTCTTGGCCAGATAACGCGCCGCGTAAGCGGCCGAGCGGTCGACCTTGGTGGGATCCTTTCCGGAAAAGGCGCCGCCGCCGTGGGGCGCCGCACCCCCATAGGTGTCGACTATGATCTTGCGCCCGGTCAGGCCGCAGTCGCCGTCCGGCCCGCCGATCACGAATCGCCCGGTCGGGTTCACGTAGAACTCCTCCTCCGGGCACATCCACCCCTCGGGCAACACGTTGACTACGTGGGGGCGAACGATCTCGCGAACCTCTGCCTGATCGAGCGTATCGCTGTGCTGGGTCGACACCACGATCGAACTGGCCCGTATCGGCTTGCCGTCCAGATACTCAAGCGTGACCTGGCTCTTGGCATCGGGTCCGAGTCCCGGTTCCGCGCCCGAGTGGCGCGCCTCCGCGAGCGACCGCAGGATACTGTGCGACAGGTGGATCGGCGCCGGCATCAACTGTTCGGTCTCGCGGCACGCGTAGCCGAACATGATCCCCTGATCGCCCGCACCCTCATCCTTGTTGCCGGAAGCATCCACTCCCAAGGCGATATCGGTGGACTGTTCGTGAATATGGTTCTCGACGAGGGCATTGCGCCAGTGAAAACCGTCCTGCTCGTAACCGATATCCTTCACGGCGTGGCGGGCAACCTCTTCGATGAGCTCCGCGGTCACCGAGGCCGGCCCGCGCACCTCGCCCCCCAGGACGATGCGGTTCGTCGTGGCCATAGTTTCCACCGCCACGCGAGCGTGTGGGTCTTGGGTAAGATAGCTATCGACAATGGCATCCGAGATTCGGTCGCAAACCTTGTCCGGATGACCTTCTGCGACGGATTCGCTGGTAAACAGAAATTTCCCCATACGCACGCCCTACTCCATCGCGCTGCCGTAGTTCGGCCGCCCCGGAACAGGGCGCCCATTCTTGAGACAGCCCCGCGCCGTTGTTCGTCCGCCCGGGGTCATAAGTGTCGGCGACCAAGTACGTTCCAGCCGCACGGCATGTTGCCGTCTTGGGAAAATTCCCGTCAAGCACATTCGCTGGCGGCGACCCGGATCGATAGGAACCCTGCTACAGGCCAGCGACCTCGGAGGCGGCCAGCCCGGCGGGCGCCTTTACTCTTTACCGGCTTCGCCCGCCGCGAGGGCCTTGACCATCTCGAACAGGCGCTTGCGCACAGCCGGATTATGGATCTTGTAATAGGCCCGCACCAACTCCAGCGTCTCGCGCTTGGCCATGGGACTCGGCTCGACATCCACCGGCTCCATCCGGCCGCGCGACTGCCCGGGCGATCGAGCCGCGACCTCTTCCGACATGTCGTCGAAAAAGAACCCCACGGGCACATCGAGCACCCGCGAAAGATCGAACAAACGGCTGGCCCCTATTCGGTTGGAGCCGCGCTCGTATTTCTGGACCTGTTGAAAAGTCAGGCCGATCGCCGCTCCCAGCTTCTCCTGACTCAGGCCCAATAGTGTACGGCGCAGACGCAACCGCCGGCCGACATGCACATCCACTGGGTTTGGCACGCCGGTTCCGCGGCCCACACCGCTCTCCCCCCCTCTCACCATCTGGATAGGCTCCTTGGCTACAATCCTGGAACAGATCGCTTGGTTCTAGGCATACCATGGTATTCCGGTCAATAGCGCAAAGCGATTCGAGCCCAAATCCGCCAAGAAATATTGTCAGGAATTGTAAAATAACCGCAACACAAAGGCCGGTACCGCGAAAATCGCAATGAGAATTAGAACCATCCAATTGCCGACCCGCGAATAAAGCGTCCCAGCGTCGGCCGGACGCGGCAGGGGCGAATCGATCACGCCGACACGGTTGAGCCCAAGGCGATGGAGCACGCGTCCATAGCTGTCGACAACCGCCGAGATCCCCGTATTGGCGACCCGCACGACGGGCAGACCCTCCTCGACGGCGCGCAGTCGGACGCTCGCAAAGTGCTGATAGGGGCCCGAACTGGTGCCGAACCAGGCATCGTTCGTCACGTTGAGAAGCCAGGCCGGCCGTCTGTCGGGCTCGGTCACCTGCCCGGGAAAGATCACCTCATAGCAGATCAGCGGGCCGGCCGGCGGCAAGCCTGGTAACTCGAGCGTCCGCGGACCCGGTCCGGGACTGAAATCGATGCGGCCCTGGGTCAGCTTGGCAAACCCGAATAACGATCTGAAAGGTACGTACTCGCCGAAAGGAACCAAGTGGAACTTGTCGTAGGTGCCGCGGATCTCGCCCGAGGAGTCGAGAGCGTGCAACGAATTCCACACACTCAGCCGGCCGGCGCCCGCCGAACGGCGCACCGCACCCGATAGCAACAGACCGTCCGGCGGCACGATCCGGGCGAGCACGCGCCTCAGGTCCGGGTCGTTCGCCAGGCTGTAGGTGATCGCTGTTTCCGACCAGACGATGTGGGTGATGTCGTCCGTGGTATTGCGAGCGCTCATGGTCATTTGGTCGGCTATGTTTTGGCTGCGCAGCTGGGCCTGCCACTTGCTCGACTGATCGATACCGGGCTGTACCAGCCGCAACATGACACCGGGTACCGCGTCGCTGCCTGGGACCGGTGCCGCGGCCAAACGCAATGCACCTCCGGACCACACCAGCGCCAGCGCCAACAAGCTGACGCAGGTCGGCGCCCACCGCCTTAACGGGCGCGCGGCCGCGTCGCCCAAGGTCGAGGGCGCCGCCGCGGTCAGCACGGTGAGCAACGAGAGGCCCCAGACGCCGGTTAGCGCTCCGAGCTGAAGCATGGCGTCGGAGAACACCCAGACACTGCCGATCAGGTTCCACGGGAAACCGGTGAAGAGCCAGGATCGCACCCATTCCGTGGCGAGCCAAGCCGCCGCCAGAAGCAGCACCCGGCCCAGGCCGCGGCAACGGCTGGCCCAGACCGCCAGGGCGGCGAGCCCCGGAAACAGGCCCATCCCAGCGGCAAGCGCTCCCACGGCCAGGGGAATCAGTGCGGCGAACTGCTCGGCGTCCACCAGGAAGGCTATCCCGACCCAGTAAAGTCCGGCGAGGAAGTGCCCGGTCCCAAACGCCCAGCCGACCAAGAACGCGCCGCGCGGCCGTTTGCTGCCGTCGAGCAACCACAGCAGGCCAACAAACGCAGGCCAAAGCAGGGGCACGAGATGGGCCGGCGGCAGGGCCGCGCTGGCCACCGCTCCGAGCATCGCCGCCGCGAGATAGCGCCGCCAGCCGGTGAGGCCAGCGAGGACCCCGGCGACCCGGGCGAAGAAATGTTGGGTGGACCCCGCCTTCGCAAGAGAATCAGTCATCGCCGCCCATGTTCATCGTTTCAGCGGGAACCTGCGCACGCGTGTTCACCCGCCCTGCGCTGCCTCTTCTAGCGGCGGCAGATTGCGGACCCGCAAGCGCTTGACCCGCCGCGGGTCGGCCTGGATCACCTCGAAGGATATTCCCGACGGCGAATGGACCAACAACTCGCCGCGCGTCGGCACGCGCCCCGCCAATGCGGCCACCAGGCCACCCAGCGTGTCGATGTCCTCCTCACGTTCTTCGTCGGAGAGGACCGGGCCGACCCGCTCCTCGAACTCCTCGACCGTCGTCCGCCCGTCGGCGACCAGTGACCCATCGGCCCGCGCGGTCAGCTTGGGCCCTTCGTCCACGTCGTGCTCGTCCTCGATTTCGCCGACGATCTCCTCGACCAGGTCCTCGATCGTGATCAGCCCGTCTATGCCGCCGAATTCGTCGACCACGAGGGCCATGTGGACGCGCGATTCGCGCATTTCAAGCAAGAGATCGAGCACTCGCATGGAGGGCGCGGCGAACAACACCCGGCGGGTGATGGATTCGAGTTTGAAGCGTTCGGCCTTTGCGGTAAGGGGTAGGACGTCCTTGATGTGGACCAGGCCGACGACATCGTCCAGGGTGCCTCGATAAACCGGCAGACGCGAGTGCCCGACCTTGCCCATGACCTTCAAAAGCTTTTGCAGGCTGGTGCCGACCTCAACGGCGACAATATCGGCCCGCGGCACCATCACGTCGTAGGTCGTGCGATGACGCTGTTTGAGAAGGTTGGCGAGCATCACTCTCTCGTCGTCGGAGATCGGCGTCGCGCTCGCCTCTTCGCTCTCGGCCTCCTCGATCTCCTCTATGATTTCCTCGATCGTATCGCGCAAAGCCGAATCGCCGTTCCGGCCGCGCAACAGGCCACGCAGCCAGTGCCAGATACGGCTCAGCCTGCCGGTCTCGGCGCCCTGCCCGTTATTCCGCGCGGTCCTGCTGCCGGAAAAATCGGTCATGACAGAGCCCCGCGGCCCGGGCTCGACGGGCCTGCTGGCTCGGGACTCAGATAGGGGTCGGCGACTCCCAGCCCGGCCAGAACCGCCCGCTCCAGGTCTTCCATCGTCTCGGCCTGCGTGGTGGTCTGGTGATCGTAGCCGAGGAGGTGCAGCACCCCGTGCACCACCAGGTGCGCAAGATGATCGGCCGGGGTCTTGCCCTGCTCGCACGCTTCGCGCACCACAGTCTCGCGTGCCAACACGACGTCTCCGAGCAGGCGGGGCGTCCCGGGCTCGGCCGGCCCGTCCAGGCCGGCAAAAGACAAGACGTTGGTCGCTGTGTCCCGCCCCCGGTATTCACGGTTCAGGCTTCGAACCAGCCGATCGTCGGCCAGCACCACCGCAAGCTCCGCCGGCCCGAGCCTGTCCCCCGATTTCCGTGATTTCCGGCTCGCGAGGGCGAAATCCGCCGCACCCTGATGCCGCAAGGCAGCCCGGGCAGCTCGACCGGCCACCTCCTCGGGCTCATTTAATATCTCGAGCCACGTCGGATCCTGGGCCACAACGGCGATTTCTATGCTGGGACTTGGAGGTTCTTCGCTCATCTCAGTGCGTGAAGCCGGGGTGCCATCGCCCCTTGGCGGGCCCGTTCATTTGCCGTCCAATCCTTTGGTGTCACCCGCCCCCTCCGCCGCATCTCGCGCCTCGTAGGCGCGCACGATGCGGGTCACTAGGGAGTGACGGACCACATCGGCATCGGTGAACTCGATGAAAGCCACGCCGTTCATACCGGTCAAGAGCTCGACCGCATCGCGCAGCCCCGAAGGTTGCCCCTTGGGCAGGTCGATCTGGGAAGGGTCGCCGGTCACGGCCATCCGGCTGTTTTCGCCGAAACGGGTTAAGAACATCTTCATCTGCACCGGCGTCGTGTTCTGCGCCTCGTCGAGAATGACAAACGCGTTGCTGAGCGTGCGCCCGCGCATGAAGGCCAGTGGCGCAACCTCGATCTCCCCGCTGGACAACCGGCTCATGACCTGCTCGGCGGGCAGCATCTCGAAGAGCGCGTCGTAGAGTGGCCGCAAATAAGGGTCGACCTTCTCGCGCAGATCTCCGGGCAGAAAGCCGAGCCGCTCTCCGGCTTCGACCGCCGGCCGGGAAACAATTATCCGCTCGACCTTTCCGCCCATCAAGAGCGAAACCGCCATGGCCACCGCCAGATAGGTCTTCCCGGTCCCTGCCGGGCCCAATCCGAAGACCAACTCGTGGGTCGCGAGCGCATCGATGTAGGCCGCCTGGCCCGGCGAGCGCGGCGAAACATGCCGCTTGCGGGTGCGGATCGTCAAGTGATCGGCGTGGATCGCCTTGGCCGCGGTCGCACCGGCCACCGGGTCGGGTGCGCTCTGCGCCATGCGCACCGCCGCGTCCACCTCGGCGTCGCCCACCTGCAGGCCCTTCTTCAACCGTGCGTAAAGCGCCTCGAGCGCGATATTGGCGCTCTTGACCGCGTCTGTGGGACCCGAGACGGCCAATCGGTTGCCGCGTGATGCCACGGACACGCCCAACTGGCTTTCGATACGTGCGAGATTCTGGTCATGCTCACCATAGAGCAGAGGCAGCAAGCTGTTGTCATCGAACTTGAGGACCTCGGGTTGCCCGGTATCCGGTGGCGGCGGCGCGGCTGTCATATCGTGGCTTCCGAAAGGCCATCGCCCGAATCCGCGGCGCCACTGTGGACCGCGGGCCTGCCGCACCGGCCGCCAGCCAGGCTGCCGGCCAAGCTGTTCGGGTGCCCGGACCCGATGTGCGCCTCCACGATCCGGCCCAGCAGTCGCGGTGGCGCGGCAAGGTGAACCGCCTGCATGTAGGGGCTGCGACCGACGAGTTGCCCGGCGCGGCGTCCCGTTCGCTCCAGTAGAACCGCCATGGTGTGCCCTTCGCTCGCCCGATTGAAGGCCGCCTGTTGTTCGTTCAACAGGGTTTGAAGCATGGCCAGGCGCTCGTTCTTCACGGCGTCCGGCACCTGCACTTCGGCCAACGCCGCCGGGGTGCCGGGGCGCGGCGAGTACTTGAACGAATAGGCCTGGGCGAAGCCGATCTCGGTGACAAGGCGCAGGGTCTCGGCAAAATCGCGGGCTGTCTCGCCTGGAAACCCGACGATGAAATCCGACGACAACGCCAAGTCCGGACGGGCGGCCCGTAGCCGTTTCACGACGCGGCGATAGTCGTCGGCCGAATGGCGCCTGTTCATGGCCGCCAGGATCCGGTCCGATCCCGACTGGATCGGCAGGTGCAAGTAGGGCATGAGCTTGCCCACGTCACCGTGGGCAGCGACCAGATCGTCATCCATATCGCGCGGGTGCGACGTGGTGTAACGCAGACGTTCGAGGCCGTCGATCTGCGCCAGACGCCGGATCAACCGGCCGAGACCATAGGTGTCGCGGCCGTCGGGCGCCGAACCATGGTAGGCGTTGACGTTCTGACCGAGCAGCGTGATCTCCACTGCACCGGCGGCCACCAACCGTTCGGCCTCTGCCACGACCTCGCCCACAGGGCGCGAAAATTCGGCGCCGCGCGTGTAGGGCACGACACAGAACGTGCAGAACTTGTCACAGCCCTCCTGCACCGAGAGAAAGGCGGCCGGTCCCCGGGAGGCCGCTTCCTCGGGCAGGTGGTCGAACTTCGATTCGACCGGAAAATCGGTCTCGAGAATTCCCGCACCGGGCACGGCCCCGAGCGCCCGTGCCACCAGTTCGGGCAGGAGATGGTAGGTCTGCGGGCCGAGAACGATGTCGACCTGCGGCGCACGGCGCAGAACCTCGTCGCCTTCGGCTTGGCCCACACAGCCGGCGACCGCGATCAGCATGCGCCCGCCGAGGGTTTCCTTCTCGACCTTGAAGCCCTTCAGACGGCCCAGTTCAGAGAACACCTTCTCCGCTGCCTTTTCGCGGATATGGCAGGTATTCAGGATGACCAGATCCGCGTCCCGCGGCGTGACCGAGATCTTGAAACCGAGCGGCGCCAAGACGTCCGCCATGCGCGCGGAGTCGTAGACGTTCATCTGGCAGCCGTACGTCTTGATGAAAAGTTTCTTGGTCAAAGCCGATTCACAAACCACTGGGCCGGTGGCGGAAGGCCGTGGCCAAGCGGTCCCGCTTCGTCTCGAATCCGCACTGTCGCTTCAGTGCCATGTCCAACATCCTGGACTTTGTCCCGGACTTCGACCGGTTGACCGCCCGCCGCCTTGCCGAAGCCCATCCGGCTGCTCTGCCTGCCCGCTGCCTCTCCTTGATCGGCGCTGAGTTCTCGAGTGCTCGGCACGAAGACGCAAATTTCGTCATCCGTTTCGCTTGGCTGGACGGTTTTGCCTGGATTCGCGCCCGGGAGTTTCCGGGTCGATTTTCGTGCCGTACAGCTCAAGACGGTGGCCAACTAACCGGTAGCCCAGCTTCTTCGCCACCAGCTGCTGCAGACTCTCGATTTCGTCGTTGCGGAACTCGATGACTTCGCCCGAATTCACATCGATCAGGTGGTCGTGGTGGCCTTCGGAAGCCTTTTCATAGCGTGCACGCCCATCGCCGAAATCATGCCGCTCCAGAATACTCGCCTCCTCGAACAACTTCACTGTGCGATAGACCGTGGCGATTGAAATTCGCGAGTCGACTTCGGCGGCCCGCCGATAGAGCAACTCCACATCCGGATGGTCGGTGGCCTCCGATAGGACTCGCGCGATGACCCGACGTTGCTCGGTCATCTTGAGGCCCTTCTCGGCACAGAGTTGTTCGATCCGCGAAGTCATCGCTCCGTCGCAAAGAGGTGGGCCCAATCTTGCGCGTATAGCCAAGCAGACGCCCCTTGGCACCGGTTCTCCGGCCGCAAGGGGTCAGGCTCGCTTTCGTCGGGCTCGTGTGCCAAGGCCAATCTGCTTTGCGAGCTTCGAGCGTTGCTTCGCATAGTTCGGCGCCACCATCGGGTAATCCGCCGCCAACCCCCAGCGCTCGCGGTACTCTTCCGGCGTCATGTTGTAGGCCGTCTTGAGGTGGCGTTTCAGCATCTTCAGCTTTTTCCCGTCCTCAAGACAAACAATGTGATCCGGCGTCACCGATTTCTTCACCGGAACCGCCGGGGTCGGGCGCTCGGCCTCCAGGTCGCCGCCACCCTCGACGGTCGATAACGTCTGATAGACGTCCCGAATGAGTTGCGGAAGATCGGTGACCGGGACCGAGTGGTTTGACACATGTGCCGCCACGATACTGGTCGTTAGAGATAGAATCTCGCCAAGTTTTGTCTGTTCTGTCATAGCCCTCTAGCGCCCCATTTCACTGCTTCGGCTCTATATGGGATTTATTATATCCAAAAACAACTGAACAATACAAACAAATAAACAGCAATGCTAGTCGGCCCAGTGGATCGGCGTCTACTAGCGCCTGCTTTGCACATGGTCCTCCAGGCCAAGGATAGCGCCAATCCCGGACCGCAATGCTTGCCGTGGCCGGACACCGGCCCTCCATGCCAACGGCCGCGGGTCAGGGCAGGTCGCGGCTGAGCACCAGGGCCGCGATTTCCGTGGATCCCGCGCGACGGTAGTAGTCGCCCCGCCGGCCCGTGACGGTGAAGCCCTCGACCGCATAGAGGTGCCGCGCCACCGAGTTGTCCTCCGCCACCTCGAGGTGAACGGCCCGTGCCCTGGATGCATTCGCGAAGCGGAGAGCCGCCCGCAGCAACTCGCGACCCAGGCCGCTTTGCCGGGAGGCGCGCCGGACGCCCAGAGACAGAATCTCGCATTCGTCCGCAGCCACGCGCGCCAGCACGAAACCCCCGGGTACCTCGTGCTCCAAGGCGATGAAGCCGTAGGCTCCGGGCAGGGCAAGGATCTCGGTCACCGCACGCTCGTCCCAACGCGCTTCGTCGAAACATTCGGCATGCAGCAGCGAAATCACCGCCGCGTCGAATAGCCCCACCGGTCGGATCGCGGTTTCGGCGCCGGTCATGACCTGCGCGGGCCGGCGGGCAAGGTCACGTCCGGCGGTCGCAGATAGAGCGGGACGGGCACTTGAGCACCCGGCCCGGGCAGGGACAAGGCCGCTGCCAGCTCGGCAACCCGCGCCGCATCGGCGTGCCCCGGAGCCGTGGAAACCAGAAGGTCGCCGCCCCGCGCTTCGGCCAGCTCGCGATACCCCTGGGCGACCCCGTCCCCGGCAAGCACCAGCGGGCCGGCCGGCAGACGGCTGGCCAAGTCCTCGGGCGGCAGGGATGCGGGCTCGGCCAATGGCGCCAAGTCTGCGCCGAAAGCCTGCACGTAGAGATCGGCACGCTTGGCATCGAGCAGCACCGCCAGCCGACGGCCCCGCCGCTCTTCCGCCGTGACGGCGGCGCCCACCGCCGCGAAGCTGCTGACTCCCAGAACCGGGCGGCCACAGGCCAGCGCCAGCCCGCGGGCCGTGGCCAGACCGATGCGCACCCCGGTAAATCCGCCCGGCCCCAAGGTTACCGCGATGGCCTCAAGCCCCGGGTATTCCAGGCCCGCCTCCGCCATGACGGCCTGGATCATCGGGACAAGCCGCTCGGATTGGCCGCGCCGCATGGCCTCGAAGCGCCGCGCCAGGACATAGCCGTCCGCCCAGACAGCCGCCGAGCAGGCGGATCCAGCAGCATCGAGTGCCAAGAGGCGGCGCGCCCTTGCCAAAAGCCGGCGGCCTCAGCCGTGCGCCTTCGTCAGGCGGTCGGCTTGATGCATCTGCTCCGCCTTCCCTTCTGGGTTCTCGATGTCCCGGCCCGACTCCCGATCGACCCTTACACCACCTGGCAAGCCTCGTCGAAATCGAGGCGTGGCGCACGCGGGCGCAGCTGGTCGTGATCCCCATGCCCCAGGTTGCACAGGAAGTTCGATTTGATTTTCCCATCCGGGAAGAACTCCCGGTCGACGGCCTCGTTGTCGAAGCCCGACATCGGTCCGCAGTCGAGCCCAAGTGCGCGCGCCGCCATGATGAAATAGGCGCCCTGCAGGCTGCCGTTGCGGAACGCCGTGTCCCGGATGTGCTCCGGCGGCTTGCCGACGAACCAGGCGCGTGCGTCGGTGTGCGGGAACAGCTTGGGCAGACGTTCGAAGAACTCCAGGTCATGGGCGATGATCGCCGTAGCCGGTGCGGCCATGGTCTTAGCGACGTTGCCCTCGGCCAGCGCGGGTTTGAGCCGCGCCTTCGCCTCCGGCGAACGCACGTAGACCACACGCATGGGGCTGCAGTTGGCGCTGGTCGGCGCCATCTTCGCCAGATCGTAGACCGCTTCCAGAAGCACGTCGCTGACCCCCTGGTCGAGCCAAGCCGTATGGGTGCGGGCGTTCCGGAACATTTGATCCAAGCTCGCGTCGCTCAGGATATTGCTCACCGTTGTCCCTCTCGTCTGTCGCGCGCGGCCGATCGCCGAACTCCGACCGCAATGTTAAATTGGACCGCCCGGTCGCGCCCGGCAAGCCCCCTAATGTCCCGAATCCGAAATTCGATCGATCGAATTTCGGATTCAAAGGGACACTAACTGTCGGATTCTGGTGTGATTCAGCTGCCAAAGTTCGTCACGTCGAATGTGACGAACTTCGAAACCATCACGCCAGCGAAGCTTTGTGCCACGGGCCGCGCATCTTGAGCCTGCTGTCAGGCCGAGGGTAAAGTGCGCCCGGGCAACCGCCGGCTTATTCAGGACCGCCACAACTATGCAGAACGCGACCGCCACACTCCGGCGCTGGACCGCCGCCCTGTTTGTCGCCGGCCATGTCTGGCCCGGGGCCGGGGCCGATGTCTCGGCAACCGAGCCCGCGGCGGATAACGGCGCCGTTGTGGTCATGTACCACCGCTTCGGCGAGGACCGCTATGCTGCCACGAATATCGGACTCGACCAGTTCGACAGTCACATCGAAGAACTCACGTCAGGGCGTTACAACGTCCTGCCACTGCCCGAGATCGTGGCCGCGCTGGCCGCCGGGCGCAAGCTGCCGGCGCGCAGCCTCGCGATTACCATCGACGACGCCTTCCTGTCGGTCTACACCCAGGCTTGGCCTCGACTGCGGGAGGCAGGCCTGCCCTTCACGCTGTTCGTCGCCACAGAGCCGGTGGACCGCAATTATCCGGGCTATATGAGCTGGGTCCAGCTTCGCGAGATGGTCGCCGCCGGCGGCGTGACGATCGCCGCCCACGGTGTCACGCATCGCAGCATGATCGGACAATCGATGGCGGAAACCCGCCGGGAAATCGCCCGTGGCAGAGCGGAGATTCGTGAGCAACTCGGCGTCACCCCGGAACTTTTCGCCTATCCTTTTGGCGAGTACGGGCGGGCCTTGCGCGATCTTGTGGCGGAACTGGGCTTCACGGCCGCGTTCGGGCAGCATTCCGGCGCCATAGCCCGAACCACCGACCGCTACGCGTTGCCGCGCTTTCCGCTCAACGAGTCCTACGGCGACCTCCAGCGCTTTCGCCTGGTGGCAAACTCCCTGCCCATGCCCACGGTCGACGTCACGCCGAACGACCCGCTGTTGAGCGCCGCAAACAACCCGCCGCCCTACGGATTTACGGTGCTGGAGGGCTTCGGCAATCTGGAGAGGATCGCCTGCTATGCCATCGGTCAGACGCTCGACATCGAGCAGCTGGGCAGCCGGCGGGTCGAGGTACGGCTCTCCGACGCGTTCAAGCCGGGCCGCAATCGGATCAACTGCACCCTGCCGGGGCCGGAGGGCCGCTGGCGCTGGCTTGGACGCCAGTTCTACGTGCCAAGTGGCTAGGCATCAGCCGGCGACGCGCCGGGCCTTGGCTGTGGCCGATAGGCGCGCCCGCTCCAACGCGGCCAAGCCATTGACGCGCATGAGACCGCGCAGTTGAGCGACATAGGCTTCGCCCCGCTCGGAATAGCCGAGCAGCGTTTCAGCCAGGGCATAGCCGTCGGCCGGTTGTCCGGCCGCACGCTGACGGGCCCTCGCCGCGCGCAGGGACGCGTAGGCGGGGTGCGTGTTCAGGTTGTGCATATAGGAACGCACGGCCCCCATGAGGTTCATATAGCTGCGCACCCGAAAGGTCTGGTCCCGGTCACGCCCGGCCGGCACCACGCCCGCCACCCTGTTTGCCCAGGTGCGCTGGCCGAAGAGCGCATTGCCGACGCGCGCGAAACGGGACGTGCCCCACCCGCTTTCCTCTATCGACTGCGCGAGCGCCAGGCTCACGGGCACCGCGTCGACGCGGCGCAGCAGCTCGTCGATGCCCTGGTCGGCAGAGACACTGTACCGGGCGCTCACCCGGCGCAGCCACGCCTCGTCGTCCTCGCTTGGGCCGCCGGGCTCGCGCATCCGCTCGCGCAGAGCCCGAATCCTCGCTCGGAGCTCGTACAATTCCTCGTTCGCCATCAGCACCAGGGGCAGCACAGAACTCAGGAAAAGCGCCTTGCGCTTTTCGGTCGGTGCCACCTGGGACAAATCCTCTGGCAAGGCGGTGACATAGACCCGTGGCACAGTGGCGCCGCCGCTGCGCACCGCTTTCAGATCGTAGTCGAGAGTTTCGAAGACCGACTGCAGATGTCCGGAATCGGCCGGACGCACCAAGCTCTGGACCGGAAGCCTCTCCGACCCGACCAAGCTTGGAATCCCGGCATGGGAACCGATGCTCGCCAGGTCCGCCTCGCTCGGAATCGTAGCCGCCACCCCAGCGGCAACCAGGGCCGCCAGGACACAGACGCCGCCAATGGTCGTGTACAGCACCCGGCCGGCCGGCGGCAGCAACGAATACTCGATATCTCGCCCCATTCCCCCTGCCTGCCCCAGGCCGGTCCCTGGCCCGCCCTCGCCCCCGCGGCGCGGCCAGCCGTGGGGGTCACATCCTAGAGGACGGCGCGCACCTCGACGACTTCGGGAATGTAATGACGAAGCATGTTCTCGATGCCCATCTTCAACGTGGCGGTCGAGCTTGGGCAGCCCGCGCAGGCTCCCTGCATGTGCAAGAGCACGACCCCGTTCTCGAAGCCGTGGAAGACGATGTCCCCACCGTCCTGGGCGACCGCCGGCCGGACCCGCGTATTGATCAGCTCCTTGATCTGCGCGACGACCTCGGAGTCCTCTTCGGAGTCCGACCCCTGCGTGCTCTGGTGCTCTTCGCCCAGGACGACCGGCCGGCCGGCCGTGAAGTGCTCCATGATGACGCCGAGGATGGCGGGCTTCAAGAGGTGCCACTCCCGATCGTCGGCCTTGGTCACGGTGATGAAATCGGAGCCGAGGAACACGCCGGTGAGGCCATCGACCTGGAACAGGCGCTCGGCGAGCGGCGAACGCGCCGCCGATTCGCGGTCCGGAAAATTCGCCGTCCCGCTCTGCATGACGTCGCGACCCGGTAGAAACTTGAGGGTCGCTGGGTTGGGCGTCGCTTCGGTCTGTATGAACATCTTGCCTCTCCCGACGGGCTTGTCCTGGGGTCCATTCAATGTGGGTCAGGACAGGGCAAAGATCAAGCGCGCGGGCGAACGGTCGACTTCGGGCCCGAGGCGGCAGGGGCCACGCGGGGCCGCTGACAAACCGGGACCTGCACCAAATCAGGAGATGCTGTCGATGTCCTCTTCGTCGAGGTTGCCCGGCACGATGGTCACCGGCACCCGGAGCTTGCCGACGAACTTGCCGGTCAGCGCCTCGATCAAGGGTCCGGGGCCGCGTTTGTCGATGCTGGCGCCCAGGACCAAGATCGAAATGCTGGGCTCCTCGTCGATCAGCTTCATCAGTTCCTCCCGGCGCGAGCCCTCGCGTACATAGAGCACCGGCAGCGTGCCGGTCAGCTCGTTGACCCGCGCCGCCAGCCTCTGCAACAGCTGTTCGCCTTCGTTGCGCGCCTCCTCGCGCATCAGGTCGCCAACCGCCATCCAGTGCTGGAAATCCGTGGGCTCGACGACGAAGAGCAGCGCCACCCGCCCGCCGGTGTTGCTCGCCCGACGACAAGCGTAGCGCAGCGCAACGCCCATTTCCTCGCTGTCGTCGACAACGACGAGGAAGACACGGTCGTTGGAACTGCCGGGGCCGTCGTTCATCGCAGCTTCAAGCTCTCCGGAATGCAACGTGGGCCAGCCATCCTGCCATCAGTGCCACAAGAATCGCAATGATGCCGTAGAGGGCGCTCTGGTCGTATGCAAAGTCGAAAATCTCCGCCTCCAAGCCGACTTTGCTCACGAAGAGCGGCGTCGTCTGGGCGCTCACGATCTGACCATCGCGCAGGAAATAGACCTTGGCCTCGTAGGTGCCGGTCGGGACATTGGCCGGCAGGGCCAGGCGGGCGCGGAACAGGCGATCTCCGAGGAAGCCCACTCGCCCCACCTCCGCCGGGTAGAGGCCGGCACGCTGCTGGTTGCGTATCAGGGCTTCGCGCCAGTCCTGCGCCACGTTCGGCGAGGCCTTCGCCCTCGGCAGATCGAGCCGCAGGTTCTCGACCCCCATCTCGTTGCGCGCCAGCACCGTCGGTGCCGCGATCTCTTCAAGCGGCCGCGTGCTCGCGATGGCGTAGTAGGCGGGCACATCCTCGAAGGTCATATGATCGGCGTTGACCCAAATTCCGAAGTGCCGGCTCTTGCGGTACATGATCATCGGCCGCGTCGGGCCGCGCACGATGACGACGACGTCGCCCGGCTCGTCGACGGCCCCGAACAGCAGCACCTCGGCGCCGGCAAAGCCGGCGGTGATCGCCACCAGGTGCTCGGACAGGTCGACCACGATGGGGGCCGCGCGCAGCGGCGCGGCGGCGAACAGCACGGCCAGCAGGGCGACGACACGGATCATTCGCCCCCCCCGATCGAATAGAGGTCCGCCGGCGTCACGGTCAGGTCGTAGAGCAGCTTGCCGCAGACGACCAGCACCATGAGCGCCAGCAGGATGCGCAGTTGCTCGCCGCGCAGCTTGGCGCCGACCCTGGCGCCGAACTGGGCACCGATGACGGCGCCAGTCAGCAGAATGATGGCGAGCACCACGTCCACCGTTTGGTTGGCATAGGCCTGAAGGAAGGTGACGTTGGCGGTGACGAAGATGATCTGGAACAGCGAGGTGCCGACGACCACCGCGGTCGGCATGCCGAGCAGATAGATCATCGCCGGCACCATGATGAAGCCGCCGCCCACGCCCATGATCGCCGAGAGCACCCCGACCAGCACGCCCACGCCGCCCGGCAGCAGCGCCGAGATGTACAGCTTCGACTTGCGGAAGCGCATCTTGAGCGGCAGGCCGTGAATCCAGGTGTGCTTGTGCATCTTGTCGCGCGCCGCCGTGGCGCGACGGCGCCGGCCCAGTGCGCGCAGGCTCTCGACGAACATCAGGCCGCCGATCACCCCGAGGAAGGTGACGTAGCAGAGCTTGATCACCAGGTCGATCTGGCCGAGCTGCCGCAGGATCGCAAACAGCCAGACCCCCAAGGTCGAGCCGAACAAGCCGCCGAGCAGCAGGATACCGCCCATCTTGAAGTCGACGTTGCCACGCCGCCAGTGCGCCAACACGCCCGAAACGGAGGACGCGACGATCTGGTTGGCCTCGGTGCCGACGGCGACCGGCGGCGGGATGCCGATGAAGATCAGGATGGGGGTCATCAGAAAGCCGCCGCCCACCCCGAACAGGCCGGAAAGAAAGCCGATCGCTCCGCCCAGGCCCAGCAGCAAGAAGACGTCCACGGAGAGCTCGGCAATGGGCAGGTAGATCTGCATCGCTCAGTGGATCACTGGGCCGCGGTGTCGGATGTCAGGGTCATGACGGACCGGGGATTGACCGGGATGGAACAAACGAAGCGCCAAGTGCAACGAGGCCGTACGTCTTGTGGAAGCTTACTGCGCGACAATCGATCCGCCAATGGTCTGGAAGGGACATTCTTGGGTCTTCTTTCAAGAAATCGCCGCAAGGCCTAGCCGGGGCGCAGGAAACCGACGATATCGTGCGTCTCCCTCAGGATCGGCCCCGCGATGGCCCGGGCCCGCTCGACCCCATCCGCCAGCACCCGGTCCACCGTAGTCGGGTCGTCCATGAGGCGCTTCATCTCCGCGCCGATGGGGCCGAGCGTGGCGACCGCGAGATCGGTGAACACCGCCTTGAAATGGGAGAATTGGGCGCCCTCGAATTCCGCCAGCACCCCGGCAAGGGGCTTGTCGGCGAGCGCCGCGTAGATGCCCAGCAGGTTGTAGGCCTCCGGGCGGCCGCGGCGGGTCTCCTCCGGCAGCTCCTCGTCCGGGCCCAGAACCTCGGGGCCGGGCAGCAGGTCGGGGTCGGTCGTCGCCCTGCGGACCTTCTTCTGGATCGCGTCGGCGCCGTCGGTCATGTTGATTCGGCTCATGTCGGAGGCCTCCGACTTGCTCATCTTCTTGGCGCCGTCGCGCAGGCTCATGACACGGGTCGCCGCGCCCAGGATCAAGGGCTCGGTCAGCGGAAAGAACTCGACGCCGAAGTCGTTGTTGAACTTCTGGGCGATGTCGCGGGTCAGCTCCAGGTGCTGCTTCTGGTCCTCGCCAACCGGTACGTGGGTCGCCTTGTAGACCAGTATGTCCGCCGCCATGAGATTGGGGTAGACGTAGAGTCCGGCGCTCGCGTTCTCGCGGTGCTTGCCGGCCTTCTCCTTGAACTGGGTCATGCGGTTCAGCCAGCCGAGCCGCGTCACGCAGTTGAAGATCCAGGCCAGCTCGGCGTGCTCCGGGACCTGGCTCTGGTTGAAAATGATGCAGCGTTGCGGATCGATGCCGGCGGCCAGATAGGCGGCGGTCACCTCGCGGGTGGCGCGGCGCAGCTCGCCCGGCTCCTGCCAGGCGGTAATCGCGTGCAGATCGACGACGCAGTAGATGCAGTCGTACTCGTCCTGCAGGGTGACGAAATTACGGATCGCCCCCAGGTAGTTGCCGAGATGCAGATTGCCGGTGGGCTGGACGCCCGAGAAGATGCGCTTCATTGCCCCTGTCCGCCGAATTCCGAGCTTGCCGCCGATCGGGCCGCGGCGTTATCGCCGCTCGGCCCCCCAGGGTCAAGGGGGCCGGTCACGGTCGGCGGGAGAGCAGCGCCCTCAGCTCGGCCGGCGCGACCGCGCCAAGAAGCAGGGCGAGCAGACCATAAGACGCCAGTCCCCCCCCGACCAGGACAACGAGGCCCGCGACGCCGCTCCACAGGCCGTCGTCGAACCAGCCGGCCAAGGGCCGTTGCCCGGCCCAGAGCGCTGCCCCCATCAGCAGGCTCGCGATCGCGATGCGCGGCAGGCGGGCCTTGAGGCGGGCGTCGGGCGCGAGGTACGCCCTGCGGTGCAGCAGGATCGCGAGCAACCCGGCATTGAGACAAGCAGCGATGGCGGTAGCCAGGGCCAGACCGACTAAGCCGATTTGCCAGAACAGGCCAATGGCAAGCACGACGTTGGCACCCACCGATATCGCGGCGACCTTGAGCGGTGTCACCGTGTCCTCACGCGCGAAGAACGCCGGTTGCAGTACCTTGACCAGGACATAGGCCGGAAGGCCGAAGG
>Ga0224504_10000014_pt1 | contig 62017 bp, 54 predicted proteins | sample SF_Oct11_sed_USG_3_FD_170160 | JGI IMG/M metagenome (GOLD analysis project Ga0224504, IMG submission 170160) | Sediment microbial communities from San Francisco Bay, California, United States - SF_Oct11_sed_USGS_24 | ecosystem: Environmental > Aquatic > Marine > Sediment | place: USA...
AAATAACTGGCGTTCATTATGTTCATTACCCGCACTATCGAAAGACAGTCCTCCATTGAATTCAACAAACTTGTCTCCATAAGCATGAAAAGAGATAAGCTGATCCATAAATTCGCCATCATATCCATGTCCGGCTCCGGCAATTATGCTTCCTGCAATCGCCCCAAAGGTTTCTAAGACCTCCGCTTGTGCTTCTGGATAAGTTTGGTTAGTTACAGAATTATTGTCAGATTCCGTAGATGCGACAACGTTTGTCGTCAAAACAAATAACACGTAAAACGAAACCAGTAATAATCTAATTGCTTTCATAATCAAGTCTCCTCTCTCTATATTGCAAACTTACGTTTAGCCCTTCTCTTCTCTGGAAACCATGCTTCGCGGCAGGTCTTCATTCTGGGGCCGGTCCCACGGAACTGCTGTTACAGAACCCGCGCTAAGGTACATTTTAGGTAATCGTTAAAAAAACTGAATGATCAGAACGCAATAATTTGCTGACAATTTGCTGATAAAAACTCTGAACACCCGTAACAACGTAAATTTGTGACATTGGCTGTAGTCTTGAACGGATTCGCCTGAATTAGGAATAAATGTAGACAGATTTGATGATATACGCATTTTCTGACTTAACACTGGACCTGAACCGGCACCTGCTAACTTGTGGCATACAGCAAACAGGCACTGGCCTTACTCAGACAAGTCTGATTCAGCGGCCTCCCGAGTAAATCTCAACTTGAAAAGAGCAGGCCCTTGGTGAGCAGGTAAAAACACAAGCCCTGATAGACGAACTGATCTCAATCCTTGAGGCCAATCCAACAGTGACTTACCACGATTCTGCAATTCATGATACGTCGGTCTACGCGTTGTCAGGGCAAGACAAAATCGCGATTACGACCCTAGAGCAGTGGGTGAACCGGGGAGGTGCAACCTCATTGTTGCAGCAACACATCAGGCATGGACTAGACGTGCTTCAGGATGAACCGCGATACCAGTCAATCCTTTATACCGTAAATAAGCGCTTAAGCGAGCAAAAGGCCAACCTTAGCCGTTGGGAAGCTAGCGGTGAAATGCCTCCCCTTCCCAGAGAAGTAACTGATCCACGGTAGCGATTTTCCTATTCCTGGCCGATTTCCGCTCAACAAAATACCTGTGAAACAAGTGACGGTAACGAAATTGATTGTCCATAAACCATGTAGTTCACCTACGGGCTCTCAAAGGTATGAAACCGGATGGTAGTTTTTGGTGCAACCAGGCAAAGAAAAGCCCGCTTCGGTGGGCTATTTTCCACTCATCAAGTGCCCCCTTCTGACCAGATCCAGTTATAAACATAGCTGAAATATGAGCGTTATGAATCGCTGCTTTGTCGTGATAGGCAGACGATTAATCCGACGTTACTTGACACTGTTTGTGAGATCAGATTTCAGATATCAAACAGAACCGTACTTCCTGTACATAACCGAAGCAACCAGACACTTACAACTTGCTAATCGTCTGCTCACGCATCTTGAATTTCTGAATCTTGCCGGTCACTGTCATTGGAAATTCATCGACAATGACAAAATGCTTCGGCACCTTGTAGTAGGCAATCTGTTCATTACAGTACTGCCGTATTTCATCGGCATCCGCTGTTTCGCCATCATTCAGCCTGATCCAGGCAACAACAGCCTCACCATACTTTTCATCCGGTATGCCAAAAACAGCCGCCTCCTGAATTTTTGGATGCTGGAACAGGTACTCCTCGATCTCACGCGGGTAAATATTTTCACCACCACGGATGATCATGTCCTTCACCCGCCCGACGATATCGCAATAGCCTTCCTCATCGATAATAGCGAGGTCACCGGTATGCATCCAGCCCGCCTTGTCGATATCTTTTTTGGTTTTATCATCTTCACCCCAGTAACCCAGCATGACGCTGTAACCGCGGGTACAAAGTTCTCCCGAGGTTCCCCGGGGAACCACGTGGCCATGTTCGTCGACGATTTTGACCTGAACATGCGGGTGAATGCGTCCAACCGTTGCGACACGTTTTTCAAGCGGATCATTGGTCGCACTTTGAAAACTGACCGGACTCGTCTCTGTCATACCGTAGGCAATGGTCACCTGGGACATGTTCATTTTGGTGATGACCTTGCGCATGACTTCAATCGGGCAGGGTGCGCCGGCCATGATACCGGTCCTCAGGTGACTGAGGTCAAAGTTATCGAAATCCGGATGCTCCAGTTCCGCAATAAACATGGTCGGTACACCATGCAGGGCTGTACAGGCTTCTTCACTCACCGCTTCAAGCACGGCGAGTGGTTCAAATGCCTCGGAGGGAAAGACCATTGTCGAGCCATGACTGACACTTGCCAACACACCCAGCACCATACCAAAGCAGTGGTAAAGGGGCACCGGAATGCAAAGGCGATCCTGCGGGGTAAAACCCATTGCCTCACCCGTAAAGAAACCATTATTCAGAACGTTAAAGTGTGTCAGGGTTGCGCCTTTGGGTAGTCCGGTTGTACCGCTGGTGAACTGGATATTGATAGCGTCATCAGGTTGGTTCAAAAGCGCCCGCGCTCTCAACTGATCGGCTGCATCTGCAGGGGCCATGGCCGCGACTTCATCAAAACGGAACATACCGGCAACCGGTTTATCACCGATAACAATCAATGAACGAAGAGCAGGCAATGCAGAAAGATTTAATTGCCCAGGTACTGACGTTTTGATGGCAGGAGCGATATCAAGCAATACATTGATGTAATGACTGCTTTTGAACTCGGGGGCCAGGATAAGTGCCTTACAGTCCACCTTGTTGAGCGTGTATATCAATTCGGCTTTGCGATAGGCAGGATTGATATTGACAAGGATCAGACCTGCCCTGGCCGTGGCGAACTGTGCAATTACCCATTCGATATTATTGGGCGACCAGATACCAATTCGGTCACCTCTTTGTAGATCCAATGCCAGCAAACCGGCAGCAAACACATCAATCGCCGCAGCAAGCTGCCGGTAAGACCAGCGGATGCCCTGGTGACGTACAACAATGGCTTCATTTTCACCCCACTGTTCAACCGCATGGTCAAAGGCATCGCCAATCGTCTGGTAAATAAGAGGGTGATCACTGGTACCACAGACAAAGCTCATACTTGATTTCACTGTAGATTTTCCTTTGATAAGTTCCCGAGAACGTTAGCGGAAGCACCCCATTCCTTCAGAACCTGGTACAGGTTAGACTGCACAGGGCCCGCTGCGCTGCCTATTTCTGATGCGGTGCGTGAGAATCTCGGAGCCGGTGCGGGCTGGGTAATGCCGTCGATACTGACAAAAGTTTTACGCGCTTCGATATGCGGATGCGAAGTAACCTCCGACATATCCAGAATGGGTGTGCAACAGGTTTCTGTGTCTTCGAGAATCTCGCACCATTCGTCACGTGTCCTTGCCCCGAACACCGTCTGCAATTGCTGTCTAACCGTGTCCCATTGTGACTGATCATGCTGACTGGCCGGATCGATATCATCCAGGCCGAGCACATTGAGTAAATTTCTGTAGAAACGGTTTTCAATCGGGGCAACAGCGATATAGCGATCATCTTTGGTCCGGTATGCTGTATAAAACGGCGCACCGCCATCAAGCATATTGCTGCCACGTTCATCCTTCCAGGCACCTGCAGCCCTGAAGCCCCAAATGGAGGACATCTGTGAAGCAGCACCGTCAACCATTGCCGAATCAACCACCTGACCCTTGCCTGATTTTGAGGCCTCCAGCATGGCAGACAACATGCCGATCACCAGGTAGGCCCCGCCGCCACCCATATCGCCCACCAGGTTCAGTGGGTAAACAGGACTACCACCCTTCTCACCAATACCGGCATATACGCCGGAAAGTGCGATGAAGTTTGCATCGTGACCGATCGTTTCCGCCAATGGACCATGCTGCCCCCAACCGGTCATGCGGCCATAGACAAGTTTCGGGTTGCGGGCCATGCAGATATCCGGCCCCAAACCAAGGCGCTCCATCACACCCGGGCGAAAGCCCTCAAAAATTGCATCCGCATCCTCACACAGATCCAGAACCAGCTGCACGCCCTGTTGTGTCTTAAGGTCCACTCCAATTAGCGGGCGACTGCGATTCATCAGGTTAAAACGTGCATCCGCTGCAAAAATGGCATCACCCTGAGCCGGGCGCTCGATTCGCACCACACTGGCACCCATATCTGCCAATAGCATGCCAGCAAACTGACCGGGGCCAATTCCGGCTATTTCTATTATCTTGAAGCCTTCCAGCGGACCCATGGGTGGTTAAACCTCCTGGTGAAAAGCCGGTTTTGATCGACTTTAATGGTCAATTTACAGGCTCACTTTGTCCAGAAATGGAACCGGTTACCTTCAATGAGTGTTAGGATTCCACATCACAGATATTTTACCTTTTTCACGAGTTTGAAGCTTTAAATATGAAACCATTAAGATCCGATACCACTACCAGCGGTGACAGCGCAGCAGCCTCACGTTCACTGTGGCGCGCCACCGGGATGCAAAGCGGCGATTTTGGCAAACCCATCATTGCCATCGCCAATTCCTTTACTCAGTTCGTACCCGGTCATGTGCACCTGCAAAATGTTGGCAGCCTGGTCGCCAGTGAAATCAAAGCCGCCGGCGGGGTATCCAAGGAATTCAATACCATCGCCGTGGATGACGGTATTGCAATGGGACATGACGGGATGTTGTATTCCCTGCCAAGCCGCGACCTGATTGCCGACAGTGTTGAATACATGGTCAATGCCCATTGTGCAGATGCGCTGGTATGTATTTCCAACTGCGACAAGATCACACCCGGGATGTTGATGGCCGCCTTACGTCTCAATATTCCTGTAGTTTTTGTCTCGGGTGGACCGATGGAAGCCGGTCGCCTGGAAAATGACGGAAAACCGTTACTCCGTGTTGACCTGACCGATGCTTTTTCCGGAGCGGTGAATATGGACGCCTATCCAGGCAGCAGCCTGGAGGATGTGGAAGATAGCGCCTGCCCGACCTGCGGCAGTTGTTCAGGTATGTTCACGGCCAATTCGATGAACTGCCTGACCGAGGCCCTGGGTCTTTCCCTTCCCGGTAATGGCTCCTTACTCGCTACTCACCGTGATCGCGGGGCATTGTTTCTCGAAGCCGGCCGCCTGATCGTTGAACTGGCCAACCGCTATTACCGTGAGGATGACGACTCTGTACTGCCAAGATCAATCGCCAATTTCGACGCCTTCAGCAACGCGATGGCGGTCGATATTGCAATGGGTGGTTCAACCAACACCATTTTGCACCTGCTCGCTGCCGCCCAGGAGGCAGAGGTAGATTTCAATATGTCACATATTGATGCCATGTCGAAACGTATTCCCCATCTGTGCAAGGTCTCACCCTCAACCCACGATTACTTCATGGAGGACGTGCACCGTGCTGGTGGCATGATGTCCGTAATGGGTGAGTTGGAGAAAGCCGGACTGCTCAATGCCAATGTCAATATGGTGCACAGTGCGAGTCTGGGTGAAGCACTGACCAAATGGGATATCGGCAGAACCGATAATGCTGATGCCAAGCGGCTGTTTACCGCAGCACCTGGTGGTATACGCACGGTAAAACCATTCTCCCAGGATAATCACTGGGAACTTGATCTCGATCGAACTGGTGGCTGTATTCGTGATTTTGATCATGCCTACAGCTCAGAAGGTGGTCTTGCCGTCCTTTATGGCAATATCGCTGAAAAGGGCTGTATCGTTAAAACCGCTGCAGTAGCAGAGTCAATGTACGAGTTCAGTGGCAAGGCCCGGGTATTTGAGGAAATGGAAGTTGCCAATGAGGCTATTCTGGCTGACCAGATCAATCCAGGAGATATTGTGATTATCCGCTATGAAGGTCCCCGTGGCGGACCGGGTATGCAGGAAATGCTGGGGCCCACGATGGCAATAAAATCCAAGGGTCTCGGCGAATCATGTGCATTGATAACCGACGGTCGGTTTTCCGGCGCGACAGGTGGACTCTCCATCGGTCATGTCTCACCTGAAGCAGCCAGCGGTGGCTTGATTGCCCTGGTAGAGGAAGGTGATACGATCAGTATTGATATTCCCGCACGCAGCATTAACCTGGAGGTTGATCCGGCAGAGCTTAACGCCCGGCGTAAAGTCATTGAGGCCAGCGGAGCTTACCGCCCGGCAGCACCACGCAGGAGACGGGTCAGCCAGGCACTGCGAGCCTATGCCGTCTTCGCCAGCAGTGCGGACCAGGGTGGTGTTCGTGACCTGAGCAAGGTGGAAGGGTCCTGATCACTGACCACCACTGATTCAAAAAGGATAATTACCCGTGGCCAATCTCGATAAAGTACTCAATATCGAAGACCTTCGGAAAATAGCCCGAAAGAAGCTGCCGAAACCGCTTTTCAATTACATTGATGGCGGCGCTGACGATGAAACCAATGTATGCGGCAATACACATGCCTTCGACAGTGCGAGGCTGGTACCGGAATACCTGGTTGACGTGGCCAAAATAGACACCACCACAAAGGTGCTTGGCCGCGAGATTTCGATGCCGCTCTTCCTGGCACCCACTGGAATGACCCGCCTGTTTCACCACGATGGTGAAACTGCGGTTTCTAAAGCAGCAGCAGCGGCCGGCACCTATTATTCCTTGTCCACTGTTGGTGCGACCAGTATTGAAGACGTGGCCGCAGTCTGCGATGGGCCAAAGTCTTTCCAGATATACGTGATGAAAGATCGCGGTATTACACGTGAATTTATTCAGCGCTGCAAAGACGCGAACTACGACTCGTTGATGCTAACCGTGGACATACCGGTTGCGGGTAACAGGGAACGTGAACTGCGTTACGGTTTCAGTATGCCGCCTAAACTCAACCTCGCCGGGATCGCTGGTTTCGCTGCCAGGCCTGGCTGGGTTTATCGCGCCCTCACCCATCCCAAGGCCATTTTGGCCAACGTGGCCCATAAGATTCCCGAGGGAAGTTCGCAGAGTACATCGTTAATTGAGTACATCGCCAGCCAGTTCGATCCGTCAGTCACCTGGGATGACCTTGAGTGGATGATATCTGAATGGGGAGGCCCATTTGCCATCAAGGGTATATTGTCGGCATCCGATGCCCGCAAAGCAGTGGACCGGGGTGTTACGGCAGTCATGGTTTCCAATCACGGCGGTCGTCAACTCGATGGCGCGCTATCAGCCTTTGATGCTCTCCACCCGATTGTCGACGAAGTAGGTGGCGAGTGTGAAATCATCTGTGACGGCGGTATCCGTCGCGGCACGCATGTTTTGAAAGCGCTGGCTAGCGGTGCAACGGCCTGCTCGATGGGACGGCCTTACCTTTTTGGTCTGGCCGCCGGTGGCCAGGAAGGGGTGAGCAAGGTGATAGAACTACTGCGCGCTGAAATTGTAAGAGGTATGGGGCTGATTGGCTGCCGGAGTATCAGCGAGATTGGTTCGAAACATATCGCTTAACACCGTTTAATGGTGTGTACGCTGTGACGCACCGTTTGTCCCAGCCAATGAAAACCGCGTGGGTAACGGCCCAGGCCGCCCTCTCGACGGGTACCCCGCAGCCCAGGCTGGCCTTTCGATGGGTTCCCCGTCTCACCTTCTCTAACCTTGCAAGTTACCCACCCTACAGTTCTGTTTTTAACTCTGTCAGTTTGTCTTTAATTACTGAGGCATTTGCGCTGCCCATGCGTACCAGCATCTTTTGCCCGGCCGTCATGGCTTCCAGTTCCTCATCCTGGTAAAGGTATACGGCCTCGTATTTGGTCAGGAGAACAGGGCCTGGTACGTCAGGTGTTTGCAGCAGGTTGTCAATCACCTCGACCAAGCGGTCATTAAATGATCCTGTGCCACCATTCTTCTCCCAGGCCTGCTGAAAGAGAGGATGATAACGACCATAAAGTTTCATCAGTGTTTCTGCATCCAGACTCTGCAGTAAAGCAATATACGGTTCATACCGGGCGTAGTTCTGTGCACTTAAAACCGTGCCTTCGTCTTCGGTTAAGAACTTCCCTTCTAGCGGTTTTATCGGATTGATGTGAACCGGCACCTGGCGGGAAGTGAGGCTGTCGATGGAGGCAACCAGTCTGCTTATCACCTGGTCCATGACCAGGTATTGAGCCAGGTCTCCGGGGCCTGCAATGTCAGCCAGTGCCTGTGTAAACTCAGGGTCGCTTTCGTTCAATACCGGCAATGGCACCGGTGGTATTTCAGGTTCAGGTTCCGTTTCGGGCACGGAGTAGACTTCTTCAATTTCTGTTGGTGATGGTGTCTGTTGTACCGGAGCGGGTGGCGCTGAAGTTATCTGCGGTGGGGGTAACTCACTTACAGGATCCGGTGGCCTCATGAATGAGTACCAGGCTGCACCTGCGAACAGGAGGACGAGCAAAAGGATGGGAATGACTTTTTTCATGATGACCTACCGGTGGACAAACTAAATAGTTATTGAGGTAAGACCCCTGCTAAAAAACACAGTTCAATTTATCCTGATCAATTATAACTCTTGCACCATTACACAGGTCTGGTATATTGCGTTTCCTTTAAAATCACAGTCATACGAATCGGAAGCAGCACCCATGACCAGCGCCAAGTTACCCAAATTTAGAACCTTCACAACCCTTTTCTTTATTTCTGCACTTCTGGCGGTTCCGGTAATGGCAGTGGCAGATACCGTTTTGATCGAAACCCCCTTGGGCAGCATCGAAATTGAGTTGCTGAAGGATGACGCCCCTAAGACGGTTGAAAACTTCCTGCGCTATTTAGAAAGTGGCAAATACACCGCATCGTTTATACACCGTAGCGAGCCGGGCTTTATTATCCAGGGCGGTGGTTTTACATTTAGTGGATCTAACCCATCCGGCATCATTCCTTTCGCGTCGGTCGAAAATGAATTCAAGCTTTCCAATACACGCGGAACCGTAGCCATGGCAAAAGTTGGCAACGCCCCTGACAGTGCTACCAGCCAGTGGTTTATCAACCTCGCTGACAACTCAGATAATCTGGATAATCAGAATGGCGGATTTACCGTTTTCGCGCGAGTCATTGGTAACGGTATGGCAGTGGCTGATGCCATTAACCAGTTACCAGTACTTGGTGCAGCCGGCGATTTTACTGAAATGCCGGTCATCGACTATAACGGTGGGCCGATCATTACAACCGACAACCTGGTAATGACAGCGCTTACTCATAATGCAGACCCGGTTGATCCACAAGCATTCGCGATGAACGCAGGCATGAATGATGCATGGTACAACCCTCTCACCGATGGCCAGGGATTTTTCATCACGGTATTTCCCGAGCTTAACAAGGTCACTCTGGCCTGGTTCACCTACGATACAAGCTTGCCTCCGGTTGATGCGAGTGCCGACCTGGGTTCTCCCGGACACCGTTGGCTGACGGCGCTTGGCGACATAAACGGTGACAAGTCTGTAATGGATATCACTATTGCTTCAGGCGGTCTGTTCGATACCGAAACCGAAGTCCAGCCTGTGGACTACACTGACGGTGGCACAATTACCTTGTCTTTTTCGAACTGTAACTCGGGTATGATTGACTACGATATTCCTTCAATCGGTCGACAGGGAAGCGTCCCGATTGAGCGTGTTGCCAATGACAATGCAGCCTTGTGTGAGGCCTTGCTGGGAGAGTAACCACCGGTGCAGATATCTGCACACCATCGAAATTGGCCAGTACGATGTATCATCGTACTGGCCGCCAGTTTTAGCCTCAACGGCTGGGGCCAACAGCTTCCCACAGAAAGCCCAGACATTTATAACCGGATATGGGCCCTGCCCGTACTCTATGACAACCCGGACAATTCAGTCGTACAGTCTTTCTCCCTGATTGGCCGCTATCACGGTCAGTACTGGAGCGTGGATGCCAGCCAGGGAACTGCCGCTGACTGGGAAAACCGCCGTAAAATTGTTGGCTTCAGTTCCAAGTGGTTTCAAAACTTCACCGTGCAGGCGCAAATGTTTTTGCGCAACGACGGCGACTCGCTTTATGGCGGCCTGTACGAGGGGTTTATCAAGTGGTCGCCGGAAGAATTCAACTTTTCCCTGAGTATTGGCCGTCTTGACTACCTCTTTACCGGGTTTGAGCGCAGTAAGTCCTCAAAAAAAATCAATGCCATAGAGCGGGGACTGCTGGTGAACCAGGTGATGCCGGCAGAAGTGGTGGGGGCACACTTGCGGGGTAAAAAGGGTCGCTTCTCCTACCATGCCGGTTGGTTCAGCCGCAGCATCGAGGAGGAGTTCGATGATTTTCACAGCGGTTCAGCAGCCGTCGCCGGCATCGCTTACGATACGGCGCTATTCTTTGAAAAGGGCAGTCTGCATCTCGATTACCTGCACAACCCCGGGGGATCAGAGGGTAATGCTTTCAGACCTTATCGCCACGTGGCTTCGCTTTGGCACAAGGGTGAAAGCGGACGTCTGGAAGTGGGTACAGATCTGACAATAGCCGAACCGCTTGAAGCCGGTGGCCATGTATTCGGCCTGACCATCGAACCAAGCTGGATGCTGACCAAAGAATTATTTGGCAATCAGGACCCACTACAAGTCGTCATGCGTTACCAGTACGCTACAAGCAGCAGGGATAACGGACTGGTGTTGCAACGTCGATATGAGCAAAAGGTCACCGAGGGCGAAGGTAACGACTATCACGCGGTATACACCGGTCTCAATTATTTCCTATACGGCCACAAACTCAAGCTAATGGCAGGCGGCGAGTACGCCCATATGAAAGATGATGCAGATGATGGAGGTAAATATAGCGGCTGGACCTGGTTCGGTGCGATAAGGCTGTATTTCTAGGGGAAAAACACTGCCAAGCAAAGGCTGCGTCATCCCCGCGAAAGCGGGGATGACTTACTGGAAATGCAGTGCCCGACCGAAGAGGTCCCCGCTTTCGCGGGGATGACGTAGTTTTTGTCTGGTACTTGTTCAGGGCTTAACGAACTTTAATGTCCAGCGATCCGTGTTACCGGTGACCGTTTTACGTCCGACCTCATAACGCAATTCATCATCGGCACGGTAATGCATGTCTGAATAGTCTACAAATTTAAATCCGGCCGCCTCAATTTCGTGAATGGCAAGAACCGGATCAATTCTTCTGCGGTTTTCGGGAGTATCCTGTTCCATGTGACGGCGTGTATGGTCAACAACCGCATAAACACCACCGGATTTCAGCGCGTCAAATGAGGCTTTGTTCATAGCTGCCCGACCCTCGGCATCGAAGTTGTGGTAATTACGGAAAGTCAGCACCATATCCACATCCGTGACACCAAGTCCTTCAGTTTCCAGGGTGTAAGTACGTGCGCCATCTTTCCGATAAACCTTTGCATCGGTTGCAATGATCTGTACATCCTCAAAACCGGGCTCAGTAATCAGGTTCTTGGAAATATTTCCAGTACCCAACGCGGCAAAATATTCACCATTGTCCTGCACTACCGGTGCTAGTAACTTGGTGTACCAGCCTCCACCCGGAAGCAGTTCTACGATTTTCATATCATCGCGCAGGCCAAAAAACTTCAAGGTACTGACCGGACGACGGTTTCTGTCACGATCTTTTTCAGCATCTGTCCTGATATCAGCCGCCATGGCTGTTTTCAGCTTGGCCTCAACAGCATCAAAATCATCGGCAAATGCCAGGCTGGCAGAAACGATCAATAAAGCACTCAAAAAATATTTCATCAAAACTCCCTGTAATTCAATTGCAATAATGCGGGGTGCAATCATAAAGGAATATGCACCGGGGTTCATGCTCAACAGGATTATCAAACCTGCCAGGCATGATCACGTAATGGTTAAACAGACACGCTAATGACGCTCCAACTCGGCAATGCGATCCAGCAAATCAAGTGCCAGTGCGGCACCCGCCAGGTTGATCCCCAGATCACGTTGCAGATGAATTACCGTCTTTACGCGTTTGAGACTACCAACGGTAAACCGCCAGTGTTCAACATCGCCCCCCATCGGATCCAGAATTCCCTCTGCCACCAGGGTAGTGACGGTTTTGGTTTCGACGGTACAACTGCGGCACAGGTCGGCCAATGTCACCAGGTCGTTTTCTTCCAATACCTGGCCGACGAGAATTTTATCGCCACTTCTATCGACACCCATGATCAGGCCACCTCCATCGACGCACGTGGATCAAACTGAATTTCTTCCTGCATACGCTTGTAAAGCTCCCGTGATTTCTCATCATCGGCAGGCGGCAACACCACCTGTAATACAACATAGAGATCACCTGGCGTTTTCGCCGGGATACCTCGTCCTTTCAGCCTAAGTTTCTTACCGGCTTTTGAATTCGCTGGTATTTTCAGACCAATGGCACCGGATGGTGTGGGCACCTTCACACTCGCGCCCAACGCTGCCTCCCACGGCGCCACCGGCAATTCCAGGTAAACATCTGCACCCTCAACCCGGTAATAACGATGCGGATTAAACTCGATTTCAAGATACAAATCACCCGCTTTGCCGCTACCTTGTCCCTTGGCACCCTGTCCACCCAGGCGAATTTGCTGACCCTGGCGAATACCCTTAGGAATACTTACCTTTAACGTCCGGTTGCGTCGCACTACATGTCCGTCCGCCGTCACCTCCGGCATTTGTAGTGAAATTGAGCGGGACACACCATGATAGCTGTCTTCAAGATCGACGAGGATTTTGGCGTGATGGTCTTCACCTTGCATATGGAATCCCCGGTTTCCACCACCAGGGCCTCTTGCCTGCCCGAATAGTGATTCAAAAAAATCACTGAAATCATGCTGGCCGGCACCACCACGGGGTGCCCCTTGAAACTCAAAACCGGCATCCCAACCGGGTGGCGGACGGGAGCCCTGCTGAGTGTTCCAGTTTGAACCCAACTGATCATATGCAACGCGTTTTTCAGGATCTTTTAAAACCTCGTAGGCCTCTCCCACATCCTTGAACTTCTGTTCAGCATCCGACTCTTTGCTGACATCCGGATGGAATTTACGGGCCAGCTTTCGATAAGCGCGCTTGATCTCATCCTGGGTGGCTTTGCGGTCAACGCCCAGTGTCTTGTAATAGTCCTTGTAATCCATGCCTTATCCACTCACTGTGACAGATTGATACCCTGCCGCGACCAGCAGCATTCCTCATTGAGCCATGAATGGCTCCCTGGTACAGAATGTTGGGGTGAAACCGCACTCCGTCAATGCCGGCGGGGATTATAAAACCGTCAGTTAATCCAGAATTTCTTTTAGCTTTATTTTTTCCTTCGGTGTATAGGTTTCGGCTTCCTGTCGGGTCAATTGCTCAACACGTAGCGTCCAGCTTGAGAGACTGGAATCAACCTGAAAGATGAAACGACCACCCTCATTAAACAACTTTACGCCATTATCAACGTACTTGGTCATGACAATTTTACCCACGTATTCACCCGCCACGGTGAGTAGATTTACCTCTACCGCCATCTGACCCGGGTAGTCTCCCTGTGTACGCCAATCCACAATCCATGGCGCTTCTACTTCAAATTCTGCGGTGGTTTTGCTACTGGTGCCCTTGAACTCACGGATCAGTTCTTTGCTATTGGCGATATTTGCAAAACAACATAGCACTACAAAAACTATAAAGCTGAATAAGAACCTGTTCATTTGATTCTCCTGGTTTAGATTTACCTGCACACTGTCGGAAACTGAAAAAGCAGACGCTCTTACATTTATTATAAGAGTATTCAGTATCATTATCCCGCCAACAGATCATTCGATGCTGCTGTATGCATTGCCATCAGCCAGCTGAACAATTCCATTCGCGGTTGTAGCCTAGAAAAACTACAATGGACGGGTCTTTGACTATGCGGGTCACATTGATTGACCAGATCCCGCATCCGGACAAATGCTCAAACCAGAGATTGAGCTTTATCTATTCAGAATACAGAGCGCAGGACGGATTTTATGCTAAGTCGCCTTCAGTTTTTATCACTGGTACTGATCAGTCTTTTTTTGATCGGTTGTAACAAGCCGGAATCTGCGGCACAACCCATACCGGAAGTATCCGTTGTGGTGGCAACGCCGAGCGACGTCCCGATTTTCTCGGAGTTTGTAGGAAAAACGGTGAGTTCGAGACGAATTGAAATTCGCTCGCGAGTGGAAGGCTTTCTTGAAAAACGCCTATATGATGAAGGCACCATGGTGAAAGAAGGCCAGGTGTTGTTTCAAATGGATCGCAAACCTTTCGAAGCACAACTCAGCGCCGCGAAAGCCGAGTTGGCTCAGCAGCAGGCACGATTGACCAATGCCGAGGCCAATCTTGCGCGCGTAAAACCACTGGCAGAGCAAAACGCTGTCGCACAAAAAGAGCTGGATGATGCCATCAGTATGTATCGGTCTTCAGCAGCCTCGGTGGAGGCCGCCAAAGCAAAGGTCTTGCAAGCGGATCTGGACCTTGGTTACACCGACATTTACACACCGGTCACCGGGGTATCGAGTTTTGCCCGTAAACGTGAAGGCTCATTCATTGGCATAGGCCAGGATTCATTGTTGACCTATGTGGCTCAAATTCAACCCATGTGGGTGGAGTTCAGCATATCTGAAAACCAGATATTCCAGCTCCGGGCAAACCAGGAAAGTGGCCTGGTCAGATCACCGGAAAGTGAAGAGTATGTAGTTAAGATTGAACTTGCCGATCAGAGCATGTACCCGCAACACGGCAAGATTACCTTTGCCGATGCCTCCTTGAGCGAAGAGACCGGGACGTTCCTGATCCGTGCTGAAATCCCAAACCCGGAAAAATCACTTCGTCCCGGTCAATTTGTACGGGCCCAAATTCATGGTGCCGTTCGCCCGCAGGCCATTTTGGTCCCTCAACGGGCAGTACAACAGGGCGCCCAGGGTAGTTTTGTCTGGGTAATTGAAGACGGTAAAACGAAATTTCAGACAGTAAAAACAGGTCCATGGCATGGCGATGACTGGTTTATCGAAGCGGGATTGAAGGGGGGCGAGCAGATTATTGTCGATGGCGCTTTAACTGTCCGACCCGGTATAGAAGTCAGCACCGTTCCCTACCAGGCTGCCACTAAAACCGGCAAGGGCTAAACAGTATGATTTCTGCAACGTTTATCAAGCGACCAATCATGGCCACGGTGTTGTCTATCGTTGTCTTGATTGGCGGTTTTGTATCGATGGCAGGCCTGCCAATTACGCAATATCCGGATATTGCACCGGTGCAGGTAACAGTCTCTACCAATTATCCCGGTGCCGATGCCGACACGGTGGCCAACTCGGTAGCCGCACCGCTTGAAAAGCAGATCAACGGTGTCGACAACATGCTTTACATGCAGTCGAGCAGTTCGGCAACAGGCAACCTGACGCTGACCGTCTTCTTCAGTATGGATACTGATCCTGATACCGCCGAGGTACAGGTGAACAATCGCGTCGGTCTGGCACTGCCGGAGTTACCCGATGTGGTACGCAGTGCCGGTGTGAAAGTAGAAAAGCGCTCATCCAGCTTTCTGATGCTGATCGGCATCTACTCCCCTGAAGATCGTTATGATGAGCAGTACATAGGCAACTATGCTGACCTGTACGTTCTCGATGCACTCAAACGTATTCCCGGTGCCAACCAGGCCAGCATCATGGGTCTGCCCGACCTGGCGATGCGTCTCTGGTTACAGCCGGATCGTATGGCCAGTCTGGGTATTACAGCCACCGACATACAAGCAGCGGTAAGTGAGCAAAACAAACTGTTCGGTGCCGGCCGGCTTGGCCAGGCACCCACATCACGACCGGTGGAGATGACATTCCCCGTAGTAACCGAGGGCCGATTTGACAAGGCTGAGGAATTCGAGAACGTCATCTTGAGAGCAGACCCTGAAGGCACTGCAATTGTGCGTATGAAAGACGTCGGCTTTGCCGAAGAGGGTCTTAAGCAATACCTGTTGCGTTCAAACCTTAATGGCAGCGCTGCAACGTTCATCGCTGTCTACCAGCAACCCGGTTCCAACGCGATGGAAGTGGCCGCTAATATTCGTGCGGAACTGGCCCGGTTGAAAGAGGGCTTTCCCGATGGCATCGACTACAAAGTTTCGCTGGACTCGACCGAGTTTGTAAAGGCCTCTATTGATGAGGTAATTGAAACCCTGATTATTGCAGTCATTCTCGTTATTCTTGTGACCTACCTGTTTCTGCAAAGCATCAATTCCACGCTGATACCCACCATCGCCATTTTTGTTTCAATCATCGGCACATTCATGGGTATGTCCGCACTTGGTTTCTCGATTAATCTGCTGACCCTGTTCGGACTGATCCTGGCCATTGGCATTGTTTGTGATGACGCGATCGTGGTGGTTGAAAACGTCGAGCGAAACATGAACGAAGAAGGCATGAAGCCACTGGAAGCAACCTTCCGCGCTATGGAGGAGGTAACCGGTCCCGTCATCGCCACCACACTGGTATTGATCGCAGTGTTCGTGCCTGTGGCATTCCTGGCTGGCACCACGGGTGTCCTGTACAAGCAGTTTGCCATCACCATTGCAATTTCTGTGGGTATTTCCAGTTTTGTGGCGCTCACCCTGACACCGGCCCTGGCAGCTATATTACTCAAACCGGCCTCAACGCCCGGTCGTTTCTTCACGACCTTCAATAACTGGGTGGAACGCATGACCAACCAGTATGTCGACGGTGTCAAACTGGCTATTAAGTATGGCGGCTTTGCGCTGGCTGCGCTGGCCGCCATGCTCATCAGTATTTATGTTCTTTTCACCGTTATTCCGGGTAGCTTTGTACCGGCCGAAGATCAGGGCTTTCTGTTCGCGGCGGTTGTTTTGCCCGATGGTGCGAGCATAGACAGATCAGAGGAAATGACCAACGAGGTCGCCGACATATTTGCGGCACATCCAGCGGTTGAGGATGCTTCAGCCCTATCCGGTTATAGCATCATCGACGGTCAATTCAAAACCAACACAGGGACAGTATTCATTTCACTCAAGGATTTTTCGGAACGTACTGACCCGTCTCTGACAGCCAATGCGCTCATGGCCCACGTAGCACCGAAACTCAGGTCCCTGAAAGAAGGCTTTGCTTTCCCGATCAATCCGCCACCCATTCCCGGTCTCGGAACACAGGGCGGGTTTGAGTTCTGGTTACAGAACCGTGGTCAGGGTGGTGTCGCACATCTTGAGGAAACAACACGCAAACTGATTACAAGGGCCAATGAAACCGGCGAGGTGGTCAGACTGAATACAACCATCAACTCCGCCTCCCGTCAGTTACGCACCAATGTCGACCGGGCCAAGGCGGAGACATTGGGCTTGCCCATCGCTGATGTTTACAACACGCTGCAAACCCTTTTTGGATCCTTGTATGTCAGTCAGTACAACAAATTTGGCCGCGTCTGGCAGGTAATTTTGCAGGCCGAACCGCGTTTTCGTGAAAAACCGGAAGACATTCAGAATATTTTCGTGCGTCAGGAACAGGGTGAGATGGTACCGCTTTCCTCAGTTGTCACAACTGAGTTCGTTTCCGGCCCTGATCTGGTAACGCGCTTTAATGGCTTTCTGGCCGCGAAGATTACCGGTGACGCGGCACCGGGCTTCAGTTCAGGTCAGGCCATTGCCACCATGGAGTCGGCCTCGACTGATGTGCTGCCAAATGGTTACACCTACGCGTGGTCGGGTCAGGCATATGAGGAAAAACAGGCCAGCGGTACGGCTGCCATAGTCTTCGTGTTCGCGCTGGTCATGGTGTTCCTGATCCTGGCTGCACAATATGAACAGTGGTCTTTACCCATCGCGGTGGTGACCGCAGTTCCGTTTGGCATTTTTGGTGCACTTGTTTCAGTCTGGGCGCGCGGCATGGAGAATGACGTTTACTTCCAGATTGGGCTGGTTACCCTGATTGGACTTTCAACCAAGAATGCCATTCTGATCGTGGAGTTTGCAGAGCTCAAGTACAGGGAAGGTATGGCCGCCAAAGATGCTGCAATTGAAGCCGCCCGCCTGCGTCTACGGCCAATTTTGATGACCTCGCTATCTTTTATTCTGGGTGCGATGCCGTTGGTTCTGGCCTCCGGTGCCGGCGCTGCGGCCCGGCACTCAATTGGCACCGGTATCATCGGAGGCATGATAGGCGCAACCACGCTGGCCCTGTTCTTTGTGCCCCTTTTCTATTACCTGATTATCTCGGCCAAGGAGAAGGTGTCTGGCAAGAAGCCGGTCAGTGAAACAACCCCGATGGATGGAGGGACCTGATATGAAGATCCTTTCAACCACACTAATAGTACTTATTCTTGGTGCATGTGCCGTCGGCCCTGATTACGAAAAACCTGAACTTAATACACCCGAAGCTTATCGGTTCACAGATGAACAGGCCTCGGACGTGGTTAATACCCAATGGTGGACACAATTCGATGATGCTGTACTCGACGAACTGATAGATGAAGCGCTACGGGCTAACCTGGATGTACGTACCGCCGCTGCCAGGGTGGAACAATTTGCAGCCCGTTTGAATATCACCCGCTCGGAGTTTTTTCCGCAGGTTGGCTATGGTGTCGCTGGTGACCGTCAGGGCATCAGCAGAGACAAGGCTGACTATCTCGGAGTCGATTCCATCACCACCAGTTACGAGGCCACTATTAATGTCGGCTGGGAGCTGGATGTCTGGGGCCGTATACGCCGAGCCTCGGAAGCTTCGAGAGCCCAGTTACTGGCTGCCGAAGAATCACGCCGCACCGTGATCCTGAGCCTGGTTTCGTCTGTGGCGACCAGCTATGTCAGCTTACGACGTCTCGACAGCCAATTGGAAATTGCCATCCGGACGAGGGACTTACGTAAGGAATCACTGCGATTGTTCGAGTTACAATTTAGTGGTGGCGTAATTAGCCAGTTGCAACTTTCCCAGATACAGTCTGAATACGAGCTTGCGGTTGGTGCGGTACCCGTCATAGAAAGGGATATTGCCATCCTGGAAAACCTGATCTCGGCATTGCTTGGGCGTAATCCGGGCCCCATCCCACGCGGCAAGAGCATCGATAAGCTGACGCTTGCGCAGGTACCTGCAGGAGTTCCGTCAGATGTGTTACTTCGCAGACCAGACATCCGGCGGTCAGAACAGTTATTGATTTCCAATAATGCACTGATCGGTGTTGCGCGCGCTGCCTATTTTCCAAGGATTTCACTGACGGGTCTGGCCGGGTTTGTCAGTGGCGACCTTGACGCCTGGTTTGATTCCGATTCTGTCGCCTGGGCTGCCGGAGGCGCTCTCAGCGGTAGTATTTTCACTGGCGGTGCTCTTTCTGGTGGAGTGAAACAGGCTGAGGCCCTTCAACAGCAATCATTGTTCGCCTACCAGCAGTCAATTATTACCGCCTTGCAAGAGGTGGAAGATGCCCTGATCAGTACCCAGAAAGCACGTGAGAAACTACTCTCAGATGGTCGCCGGGTCGAAGCTTTGAAAGAGTACGCGCGTATGGCACGGCTTCGCTACGACAATGGTTTTACCAGTTATATCGAAGTGCTGGATTCGGAGCGCAGCCTGTTTGCTGCAAAACTGACTTTTGTGGATACACAAAAAGATATATATGTTGGCTTGATCAACACCTACAAGGCGATGGGTGGCGGATGGGTCGTACTGGCAGAGCAAAAGGCAAACGAAGTGGACTTCCCAAGCGGTGAAGACACCTATATACCGGATCCGGAAGCAGCAGCGACTTACAGCGAAGCGGAGCCCGTGAACCGATAAGTCCTAATCCATCACTAAGCTGAGGCCATGACAGACCAGAACATTCTCTTTACCTTGTTGTTTTTCGTTTTTGCATTCCTTATTTGGGGGCGCTGGCGTTACGACCTTGTTGCATTCTCGGCCTTACTGATTGCCGCTGGCGTCGGTGTTATACCGGTCAATGAAGTTTTCTCCGGTTTTGGACACCCCGCAGTGGTGGTTATCGCACTGGTGCTAATCGTAAGCAAAGGTCTGTCTAACTCAGGCGCCATCGAACTTCTGTCACGTTACCTGATTGTCGGGTCACGCAAGCTGGGAACTCATATCGGTATCATGGCGGGCTTTGCTGCTGTACTTTCTGCGGTCATGAATAATGTTGCGGCCCTGGCGCTGCTGATGCCCCTGGATATGCAGGCAGCGGCAAAAGCCAAACGCAGTCCTGCATTGAGCCTCATGCCACTTTCATTCGCTTCAATCCTCGGCGGTATGATCACATTGATCGGTACACCACCCAATATCGTGATCGCCGAATACAGAGCCAGCGTGATGGGCGAACCTTACCGCATGTTTGATTTTGCACCTGTGGGTATCGCTGTTGCCATTGTTGGCGTTGCCTATGTCGCATTGATTGGCTGGCGGTTGATCCCCGTGGCCAGGGGCGAGCACGACTCGGCCAAGGAGTTAAGCCATCTTGGGGATTACCTTGCTGAAGTCAAAGTGCCTGAAACATCCAAGGCTATAGGACAAAAAGTACGGGATCTGGATGAGATAACCGCTGAGCACGAGACTGAGATTGTAGGTCTGATCCGACGCGGCGAACGTCAACCGGGTATGGCACGTCGTGTGGAGATCCGTAAGAACGACATCCTGGTAATAAAAGCCGCACCTGACGGAATAGAAGCTATCGTTGGTGCACTCGGGCTTCAATATGCCAGGAAAAACAATACCGAAGGTGGTGTGTTCACTTCCGATGATGCTTCCCTGCTGGAGGTTGTTGTTCCACAAGGTGCACGTATTGACGGCCGCTCAGCCCACTCATTACGCCTGATGTACCGGCATGGGGTCACGCTGCTTGGTGTCTCGAGGCAGGGCAAGCGCTTTATCAAGCGGGTGCAGGATCTGGAGATACAAGCCGGTGATATTCTCCTATTGCTCGGTAACAGTGAAAAACTGGATGATATTGCCAATTGGCTAGGTTGCCTGCCCCTGGCCGAACGGGGATTGCAGGTCACTCAGCGAAAGAAGGCCGGGCTTGCCGTGCTGATCTTCGGTAGTGCCGTTTTACTGGCAAGTATCGGTGCGCTATACCTGACTGTGGCTCTCGGTATCGCGGTCGTATTGATGGTGCTAACCGGCATCATGCCTCTGCGACAGGTGTATCAATCCGTTGAGTGGTCGGTGATCGTGCTGTTGGGATCAATGATCCCTATTGGTATTGCACTGGAGGCCAGCGGCGGCACTGCGCTGATTGCTTCCGGCATTGTGAATACAGCTTCTAGCCTGTCACCGGCAGCGGTGATGGTGATACTGATGATTGTTACCATGACGCTATCGGATGTGATGAACAATGTTGCCACTGCCGTGATCGCAGCACCCATTGGGGTCAATATTGCGAATGCACTGGGTGTGAATCCGGACCCGTTCCTGATGTGTGTGGCAGTTGCAGCGAGTTGCGCGTTCCTTACACCCATCGGGCACAAGAATAACACCCTTATCATGGGCCCCGGGGGTTACCGCTTTGGCGACTATTGGCGTATGGGCTTACCACTGGAAATATTGGTCATTATGATCGGTGCACCGATGATTCTTTGGGTTTGGCCGCTTTGAGTCAAAGTAGGATATGAGAAAATTATGAAGAGAGATACAACATGATAGATAACCCTATTGTGAAATTCCTGATAACCACCATCATCGGTGGTTTGATTTTTCTTGTGCCGCTTATGTTCCTGATCTTCATCCTTGGTAAGGCCATAGGCTTCATGATGATCATTGCGAAACCACTGGCAGACTGGCTACCGGTAGATACCGTCGGTGGTGTGGCACTGGCCAACCTGCTCGCTATCCTGGCCGTGATCCTGGTTTCGTTTCTGGCCGGGCTCGTTGCCCGCCACACGATGGCAGGAGACATTGTCAAAACCCTGGAAAACAAGGTTCTGACCAAAATACCGGGTTATGCCATGATCAAGGGGATAAAAAGTGGTTTTGACAGCTCTGATGAAGAGGGTATGAAACCTGTCGCGGTACAACTGGGCTCCGCTGAACGTATTGCCCTCGAGATAGAAAAATTACCGGACGGTCGTTCCATGATCTACATTCCCAGCGCGCCCAGTGCCTGGTCCGGTGTCACCCAAATCCTGCCCGCCGATCAGATTACCTATCTGAATGTACCCATTACACAAGTGCTGGAATTGACCGAGAAGTTTGGTCATGGTGTGGATGAGCTGCTAAAGAAAAAACAGCAAGCGGAAAATCCGCCTGCATAGGAGACAAATGCATTCAAATGGCACGAGCTATCCGGTAGAGGTTTGCGGTGAAAGCCCGCAGGTGGCTGCGTGAGCCACACATCAGGCTTGCTATCCCTGCTGGCTTGGGTGTCGTTATATGATCATCGAGACACCCTCCGGAAGTTGGAGGGCGCTCGATTACGGGGAGCAATCGTTGGCTTACTCCCTTCCCTGATAATAAAACCCTGTATGTGAAGGTTTACTTAAGCGATACTTAAGCTATTGTTAAGGTTTAATGATCCTTGGCTAAAAACCTCAAATTAATCCACCAATTCGCCTTAAAAGCTTAATCGTTTTTAATGGTACTTTTAAATTCTTACTGGCGAAAAACCTACATGAAAGCGGGTATTGAATTTTGATACCGCGGCTATGGTTTCAAAAAAAGTATGACTGCCTCAGCGTCTCAGCAGGGCCCACCAGCGGGCAATATTCAACAGGCTGGCAAGCGAGGCAGAAAGATAAGTCAAAGCAGCGGCTTTGAGCAGGCGTCGGGCGTGCGGGAGATCAACCGGCTTGAGGGCGCCGCTTTTTTCCAGCATGGGCAAGGCCCGTCTGAAACTGGCATCCAATTCGGTCGGCAGTGTCACAAGGTGTACAAGCGTAGTGGCACCAAGACTCATCATTCCACCCACAATCATCAGCAAACTCACCAGCGGAACCCGTGTGAGCATACCGACGAACGGTGCAGCCATTAAGATACCGGCCCCCAGTCTTTCTATCGGTCGTGTCAGCATGATTAATTGGCCACGAACTTTAAGCGGTGCATAACCAGTGGCGTCCTGCAAAGCATGACCGACCTCGTGCGCAGCTACGGTCACGGCCGTTAAAGACCGGCCATTGAGATTTCCGGCCGTCAGGCGAATGACTTTTTCCTGCGGGTCGTAGTGGTCACCTTCTGAGCTTTCTTCCACTTTTACATCCTGAAGACCCAGCCCATCCAGCAAATACCTGGCCAATTCCCCACCGCTGCCGTCGTAACGGTCAGCCGGTGTGTTGTAACGTGACATGACATGACGCACCCACCAGCCCGGGCCAAAGACCAGCGCAACAATAAAGATAAGAGGTAAAAGCAAATGCATGTCTGCATCATAACCAAATATGCAGGCAGTCTGGACAAATTCAGGCGGCAGCATCAATCAGAAAGTTTCTGCCATGCCAGATCGGCATCCCTTTCTTTGTCTGGACTGGTCAGCTTTGTTGCATTGTTACCGGCAGTTTACTCAGGGAAGCTCTTGATGATTTCTTCGTACCTGCGATGGTTGCGTATATTATCCATATCTGAATCGTGCACCAGCCACTCACGGCTGATATTGCCGACTTTGATCAGGCAGTTTTCAAGGCAATCCAGTGCACTTTCAACATCACCCGCCAGCGAGTAAAAGCAAGCCCCGTTATACTGGATTATGGAATCCATCGGCGCATTTTGCATCGAGGTTTCCATCCATTCTGTCGCTTCTTCCACCTGCCCCAAGCGCAATAAAGCAAAAGCGCCCATATTTAATGCGCGGTTATTATCCGGATTCAGTTCAAGCACTGCCCTGACACGTTCGATACCCAGCCTTGTAACCTCCAACGCCTTTGCTTTCTGGTTAAGGCTGGTATATAGCTGTGCCTGCAGCAAGACACTTTGAAAATCCTCTGGACAAACCCGGGAAGCCCGCTCAAATAACTTCAGTGCCCGTTCAAGATCGCCTTCATGGACCTTGGTACGGCCGAAGAAATACCAGGCCTCGTAATTTTTCGGGTCCAGTTGAATTGCTTTTTCAAAATCAGCTTCCGCCTTTTTGTAATCCTGGTTCATACAACATGCGATTCCTGCTGAAACATGAGATTCAGCGAGGTCGGGTGCAAGTTCAAGTGCCTTTTCGCTGGTACGTTTGGCCTCAATCAGGTTTACCTCGGTGGCATTGAAATACATGTAGGAAAAACCAAAGGTATAGGCGATACCGGCCCAGGCACGTCCGAACTCCGGCTCGATGTCTATGGCTTGCTGGAACATCTGCCGGGCATACACATTATCCTGTGTGGTATGCCGGGCAAAATAGCTCAAACCACGCAGGAAAAAATCGTAGGCTTTCGGATCTACATGTTGCTGCGCCGAGCTATGTTTCTGCTTCAGGGAAAGACTCAGAGTGCTGGCAATCGAGTTGGCAATTTCTTCCTGAATATCAAAAATATCCGCCAGCTTACGGTCAAACTGACGCGACCACAGGTGATATCCATCACGGGTGTTAATCAGTTGAGCAGTGATGCGCAGGTTGTCGCCAGATCGGCGTACACTCCCTTCCAGCACCGTTTTGACCTTGAGCTTTTTGCCGATCTCAGTGATATCCGCCTGTCTGCCACTGAATTGAAACGCCGCGACACGCGAAGCGACCCGCAGATTGGCAACCTTGCACAAAGCATTGAGTATTTCCTCTGCCATGCCTTCGCAGAAATAGACCTGATTCCCTTTTTCACTCAGATCATCGAATGGCAGTACAGCGATGGAGGGTGCACCCTCCTGGTAAGTTTCCACTTCGGTCAGGGATTCGATATTTCCGGCGGGGTCCTTGTGAACACCCTCAGATGTGATTTCGTAAGCCCACGAAAGAACCAGCGAAATAGGAAAGCCGAGCAAAATGAAGACTATCAGCAGGGTCAATGACCATGGAGGTAAACCCAGTCCTTCGAAAACCACCTCACCGACCTGCATGACGACCCAACCAACAAAAATATAGGCCAAGGCAACACGGACGACTTTACGTTTCTTGAGTTGCTCCCAAAAGGTTTTGGTTTCGAATTTGTTCATCGCTCGTACCTGATTACTAAGATACACAAAACCGGCGGGTATTGGTATGTCCCAAGAGGCATACACGGTTAATAAAGACGACAATGGGATTCACCGTGCTATAACCTGACAATTTACGTAAAATGATCGTCTTTATCCGGATGTGGGGCCTAAGTTAATGCGCGCAAAACTGTTTTACACTATTCTCTCAATCGCCATTCTTTCCTTGCCCGTTATCAGCGTCGCTGACGAGCATCCATTAGCCGGTATTCCACTACGAAATATTGGGCCTGCACTGACATCCGGGCGGGTTTCTGACTTCGCTTTTCATCCGGACCAGACACAGAGTTTCTACGTATCCATGGCCAGCGGAGGTTTGTGGAAAACAGAAAACAACGGCATCACCTGGACGGCGCTTTTTGAGAATGAAGGTTCATTCGCCATTGGTGTGGTCGAAATTGATCCTGAGAACCCGAACATTGTCTGGGTTGGCAGCGGCGAGAACAACGCCCAACGCAGTGTCGGCTACGGTGACGGTGTGTACAAATCTGTCGATGGTGGCAAGAGTTGGAAAAACATGGGTTTGAAAGACTCGGGTCATATTTCGATGATCCGTTTCCACCCGGGTGACAGTAATACCATCTACGTGGCCGCCCAGGGACCTTTGTGGAATTCCGGTGGTGACCGTGGCCTCTATCGTTCCACTGATGGGGGGGATAGCTGGAAACGTATTCTGGATATTGACGAGAACACAGGTATCAATGAGTTTGTCATCCACCCGGCCGACCCTGAAGTCATCGTGGCTTCCAGTTACCAGCGCAGGCGTCATGTGTGGACGCTGATCAATGGCGGACCTGGCAGCGGTATCCACAAAACCACCAATGGCGGTATCAGCTGGCAAAAAGTAGCCGGTGGATTACCTTCAGGTGATCTCGGTCGTATTGGGCTGGCGGCAGCACCTTCGGCCCCCAACATGATCTATGCGATTATAGAGGCGGACGAAGAAGGCAAGGGCATCTACCGCAGCACGGATTTTGGCGAAAGCTGGGAAAAACGCTCCGATCACCTCACCTCAAGCCCGCAGTACTATAACGAGTTGTATGTCGACCCGAAGAATCCGGAACGTGTTTATTCAGTTGATACATTTACACATGTTTCCGAGGACGGCGGCAGTAGCTGGAACAAAATCTCGTTTAAAAACCGTCATGTAGATGATCATGCACTTTGGATCGACCCATCCAATACCTCGCACCTTTATATCGGCGGTGATGGTGGTGTTTATGAAAGCTGGGACCGTGGCCAGTTATGGCGACATGTACGTAACCTGCCGGTTACACAGTTCTATCGTTCCACTCCGGATAATGACAGCCCCTTCTACAACGTTTGTGCCGGTACACAGGATAACTTCACGCTGTGTGGACCCAGCCGGAATACCATGACAGACGGTATAACCAACGCGGACTGGAGCGTCGCCCAGTTTGGAGATGGTTTTAAGGCGCAGATCGATCCCACTGATGCCAATATTATTTATGCACAGGCTCAGTACGGCTCACTGGGACGTTTTGACCGCATTACCGGTGAACGACTGCAGATTACGCCGATGCCGGGCAGTGAAGAGAACAACTACAACTGGAACTGGAATGCACCGTTGATCATCAGCCCGCACGACAACCGCAGACTATATTATGGTGCTGAGCGTCTGTTCCGCTCCGATAATCGTGGTGAAAGCTGGACAGTCGTCAGTGGTGATCTGAGCCGTGGTATTGACCGTAATAAACTGGATGTGATGGGGCGCGTATGGAGCGTCGATGCGATCGCCAAGAATGTTTCCACCTCGACTTATGGAGCCCTGATCGCCGTTGACGAAAGCCCGTTACTTGAAGGCCTGATTTATGCCGGCACCGATGACGGCCTGATCCATGTCACCAGCGATGGTGGCAACAATTGGTCTAAAACCGACTCGTTCCGCGACGTGCCTGACATGTCCCTGATCGAAGACATCATCAGCTCATTCCACGACGTCGACGTTGCATATGCGGTGATCGATAACCACAAGCGTGGTGATCACAAACCCTACGTTCTCAAAACTGAAAACCGGGGTAAGAGCTGGGCCTTGATCAGTAATGACCTGCCGGAGCGCGGCACGGCGCATACCATTATCGAGGATCACGTTGATCCAAACCTGTTATTTGTGGGTACAGAATTTGGTCTGTTTTTCAGCAATGACGGTGGTACAAGCTGGAACGAAATGACCTCCCTGCCAACCATTGCAGTACGTGACCTTGAAATCCAGCGTCGCGAGGGTGATCTCGTTGTTGGTACCTTCGGGCGTGGAATTTACATACTCGATGACTACTCACCATTGCGTTCCAATAGTGATGAACTTAAGAGCCCGAACCTTTTTTCAGTGCGAGATTCCTGGCTTTATGTACCAGACACCCGCCGGGGTTGGGGTGGCAAAGGTGACTGGGGCGTGGGCCGTTACACTGCTGACAACCCACCATATGGCGCAGTTTTCGCCTACTACCTTCCCGAAGACCTGCAGTCAATGAAGGACAAGCGCCGGAAAACCGAAAAAGAACGTGCAAAGGAAGGCGGGGATAATCCATATCCCAGTTGGGATCAATTGCGACGGGAAGATCGGGAAGAGGCACCGTCCATCACGCTTACGGTACGCGATGCAACCGGTCATGTTATGCAACGTATCAGTGCACCAGCCGGCAAGGGGTTTCACCGTGTAGCCTGGAATATGCGTTACCCGGCACCCGATCCTGTTGAGCTCAGTCCAAATACCGACTTCGCCCCATGGGAGAGTCCACCACAAGGCCCAATGGCTTTACCCGGCACTTACACCGTGACTATGTCGAAGCGTGTTAAGGGTGAATTGGTAGATATATCCGCGGCACAGTCTTTCGAACTGAAACCGTTGTTTGAAGGCGGCCTGGTAACTGAAGATCGCCAGGCACTGCTCGATTTTCAGATGCAATCAGCCGACCTTTACCGTGCCATCATGGGTGCCAATAAGGCCAGAAGTGAAATGCAGGACAGGATTGATCACTTACTGATAGCCACCGCAGACACTCCCTCATCTAGTGAAAGCCAGGCACAGGCATTACGCGCACTCAATACCCGTATGCAGGACCTGAAGGTCCGCTTCAGTGGTGACAGCACAATTTCCAGCCGCGCTGAGAAGGTACCCCTGTCCATTAATAACCGCATCAACAACATTGTCGGTGGCCACTGGGACAGCCAGTCTGCGGTGACGGACAATTATCGTGATTCTTACAGGATTGCAGATCAACAATTCCGCCAGGCACTGACTGAGCTCCAGGCTATTGCTGCGGACCTCTCGGCGGTGGAAGCCACACTGCAAGCCGAAGGTGCACCATGGACACCCGGACGTATACCCCAGTGGCCTTTAGGTTCTGTTGAAAGATAACAATGTTTAGCTTCCGCATCACATTGTTGATCCTGTGCATCCTGTTGATGGGTGCATCTACACCTGTGTTTGGTGATCAGGATGAAGATCAAAAGGTAATTGAAGCCGAAGTTGAACAGAAAAGCACACCGGCAGATGAAAGCCCGGAGGATACAGAAGAAGACGGTAAAAAGCGGCCATCATTCATGGAAAGGATGAAGAGCAAAGACCCCAACAGGGGGCGATTTTTACCGATTCCAATATTCATTACCGAACCCGCGATCGGTGAGGGCCTTGGCCTGGTGCTGTCATATTTCCATCCCAAGAAAGCCGTATCTGACAAGGACCGCGTGGCGTCACTGGAATCGATCAGCAAAGCCTCGCACGAGCAGGAGCCTCCACCCACGGTCACCGGGGTGTTTGGTGCTTACACCAGCAACGAGACCGCCGCAGCAGGTGCAGGTCATATGAATAGCTTTAAAGATGACCATATCCGCTTTACCGCAGTGGCAGCCTGGGCCAACGTAAATTCAACATTTTACATTCAGGACGCTCCATTTAAGTTCAACCTGGAGGGTGTTCTGGCCTACCAGGAAACCCGCTTCAGGATTGGTGACAGTCGTTGGTTCTGGGGTATTGGTCTGTCATACCTCAGCGCCGACACCGCATTCAGGGTGGAGTTACCAGACGAAAAACCCATCAAACTATTTCCCAACGACCTGAAAAACGTCGGACTGTCCGGCAAGCTGGCATGGGACAGCCGGGACAACACCTCGATGCCCAATTCGGGTCAGTTGGTTGATCTGGCCATCTGGCGTTATGACAACGCTATCGGCGGTGATTATGATTATTGGAATGCAAAGCTGAAACTGAACTCATTTCATCCCTTGTTTGAGAAGTTTGTGCTGGGGTGGCGACTGGAGTATCAGGCCACCAGTGGCGATGCTCCTTTTTTCGCCTACCCGTATGTCAACCTTCGCGGGATACCGGCATTACGTTACCAGGGTGACCGTGTCGGCGTTGCGGAGATTGAAGGTCGCTACAACTTTACACCTAAATGGGCCATGATCGGTTTTGCCGGTTCAGGTAAGGTAAACAGTGACCTCCCCATTTTCGATACGGAACAGAGCATTTATAGCTATGGTGTGGGTGCGCGTTACAAGATATTTGATGTTCAGAATGTCTGGATAGGCATTGATATCGCCAAGGGGCCGGAAGAATATAACTGGTACATCCAGGTGGGGCAGGCCTGGTAATTGTTTCCCGGTTGATGCTGCCATCTGACATCGCGCTTTGAGGAGGCAGGAAAAATGTTTAAATTCTTAAAAAATGCGCTAGTTCGTGGCCTGGTTGTACTGATCCCGTTGGTACTGGTCTACCTCACCATACGTGAGCTGTTTGAAGCCATGGTTTCCCTGGCAACACCGATTGCTGACCTCGTTCCATTCAACTGGATCCGGGAAAACGATCCTGTGAATGTGATCGCCCTTTTATTGATTATCCTGGTGGCACTGATACTCGGCCTGGTCTGGTCGGCCGGACCGACACGCCGCGCCGCCGAGTGGGTGGAAACTCGAAGCCTGAACCACTTGCCGATGTACAAGATCATGAAAAGCCTGGTCGGTGCATTCCTGAACCTGGAGGACGAGGAATCTTTCAAGCCGGCATGCTGGCGTCACGAAGACGGTTCGCTGGAACCTGTCTTTGTCATCGGAGAACATGGTCAGGATATGCTCGTGGTCATGCAGCCGTGGACACCTACACCTTTTGCAGGCTCCGTTCGGGTGGTGCCGCGTACCCAGGTAGACCTGGTGCCGGTTACACTAGACGAATACTCTCTGGCTTTAACACATTTCGGTCTTGGGCTATCCGAGGCTTTGCAAAAACGCGAGTCTGATCGATAGGTATGAGTCATCTTTGGTAACTCCACAATGCCTCTGGCAGCCATAATTTTTGTACCCTTTGCAGCCACCGGTATCGTAAAGCCCGGGCAGATCATCGGGATAGGAACGACAGACGATGTCTCGTAAATGTAATGGTGCAATATTCTGGGATCAGGCATAATTAATTGCTTGCGCTTGCATATTTATAAATATTAGGAGGACAACGTGAAATCAAGAACATTTAAATTACTTGCATTGTTGATGCTACTGCCCCTGCAGTCGGCACTGGCGGCCGACAAACCCAACTTCCTGATTATCTGGGGTGATGATATTGGCCAGTTCAATGTCAGTTACATCAACAATGGCATGATGGGATATAAAACACCAAACATAGACAGAATCGCCAATGAAGGCGCTGTTTTCACAGACTGGTATGGTCAGCAAAGCTGCACCGCTGGTCGTGCCGCCTTTATTACAGGCCAGTCACCCATGCGAACCGGTCTCACAAAGGTTGGATTGCCCGGGGCACCCGAGGGCATGAAAGTGGAAGACCCGACCATCGCCGGTCTGCTTAAACCACTTGGCTACACATCAGGTCAATTCGGCAAGAACCACCTGGGTGACCGCGATGAGATGTTACCGACCAATCACGGCTTCGATGAGTTCTTCGGGAACCTTTATCATTTGAACGCCGAGCAGGAACCGGAACATCCCGACTACCCGAAAGACCCTGAGTTCAAAAAGAAATTCGGCCCACGTGGCGTAATACATTCTTATGCTGATGGCAGAATCGAAGATACCGGACCGTTGACAATCAAGCGCATGGAAACAGTCGACGACGAAACCACAGCTGCAGCGCTGGACTTCATGGACCGGGCCGTCAAGGCTGATAAACCTTTCTTTGTCTGGTGGAACAGCACGCGTATGCATATCTGGACTCATCTGAAACCTGAGTCTGATGGTAAGACAGGTCTTGGCATTTATGCCGATGGTATGGTTGAGCATGATGGCCATGTTGGCCAGTTACTCGACAAGCTCAAGGAACTTGGGGTTGAAGACAACACCATCGTCATGTACTCCACGGATAATGGTGCAGAAGTGTTCAGCTGGCCCGACGGCGGCACAACGATGTTCCGCAATGAGAAGGCCACCCAATGGGAAGGTGGCTTCCGTGTTCCGACCGCTATCAAATGGCCGGGAACGATTAAACCCGGAACCGTCGTCAACGATATTGGCGCACACGAAGATATGCTCAGCACAATGCTCGCGGCAGCGGGTGATCCCGACGTGAAAGAAGATCTGCTGAAGGGCAAGAAAGCCATGGGCAGGAACTACAAGGTTCATTTGGATGGTTATGACCTGGGGCCCGCATTTCGAGGTGAAGCCGAGTGGCCACGTAAAGAGTTTCTGTACTGGACTGACGACGGCAATGTTGCAGCCCTGCGTTACAACAACTGGAAAATTACTTTCCTGGTACAGGATGCCCATGGATATCATGTTTGGCAAAACCCGTTCACTGCGCTGCGCGCACCGATGCTCGCCAATTTGCGTATGGACCCGTTCGAACGCGCCCATGATGAATCTATTGGCTACCCGCGATGGTGGGTGGACCATATGTTCGTTTTTGCGCCCGCAGGTGCTTATGTTGGCCAATGGCTACAGAGCTTTAAAGATTTTCCACCACGACAGAAGCCTGGTAGCTTCAATCTTGATAATGTGATGGAGGCAATAGCCAAGGGTGCTGGCGATAAATAGCTGTTGATCATTCGATTTATGATCTGAAACGGAGCTGGTGGTATTGTGTACCGCCAGCTCTAAAATATCCTGCTCTACTTTATCCACCTCATCGACCAGCTAAGCAGCAGGTTATCCGAGTCCCTTCCCACATCGTTTTGAGTGCGCCCTGAAAGCCAGGTCAACTTGACACTCTGGGTTTTGCCAATGGGAAACCCGAAACTTGCGGCCCATAGCCAGTTATCGACCTCAAACGCTGTTTTTTGATCTTCAATATATACGCGCCCACCCGCGCCGTAAGCGGTGCCCAGAGAAATCCACAGACCGGGCCTGAAGTCATAAGTCACATGCGCCTGAGCCGCATACATCGTTTTCTGTTCGAACAGGGCATTGTCAACAAAATTCTTGTTGTCGCTGAATAAGAACACGGATCCGGTGAGTTCAAATGCCCAGGGACCACGACTATGAACCACTCCTATCTGTGGCCGTACAGTCCAACGATTGGCGCTGATGTTAATCAGTTCATCTTCATAATACTGTCCCAGGGGAGCCGACACCGCGAGCGAGGCACCCACCACGGTATTATTTTCATGTTCTGCATGAAACTGGGTATATTCAGCGCCTTTAAGGGCAGGGGCGCCGTACAGGTTGACCGACAATCGCAATCGTGGGTCAGCGAAACCATGACGCTTTACGATTTCAAACTTATTATCAACATCGCCTTCCCAACGGCCTGATACATAAGGCAGCAAGAAACTGACCCGGGCCGATTTTCCTGCCATATCAAAGGTGTAGATGGCACTGATGCCGAAGCTGTTGATTTCGGCACTGGTGTCCGTAATTTTCCAGAAGGGACTGAAATATACAAACGAATCTGTGTAAGCGTAGCCGACACCGACGATGGTCATACCACTGGGCAAATGACTCCAACGACGGGGCTCCAAATCTTGTGCATTAACCTGACCCGGTAACGCGAGTGTAATCAATAGCAACACCACCGGCAGAGTTTTGAGCATTCGAAGCGGGCTGCCCATGTTCAGTCGGGTCTACCTTCAATTAGCAAACGTGTAGGAGGCCGAAATCCGGAAAATGTTTTTGGCTGCAGCTCCCGGCCAGTCTTTGTAAACCACATTAGTGCGGTACTCACCGTACATATTCCAGGTACCGCCTTTTCTGTCCTTGATGGTTTTTCCAAGACGTATTCCAAGTGGTACCAACCACTCATTTTTCTGCCAATTATATGCGATGGCTGATTCACCATTGCTGAGATACCAGCCATCACTGAGCTGATAGACAGCGATAGGCTGTAAGGCAAACGGTGAAGCCAGTACTTTGTTGCTGTTCGGATCTGTCTTACCCCACACCTGGCGAATCAAAACTCCCCACATCAAACGACCTTCGAAGCTATTCTCAAGAGCGACCCCGGCAAAACCATAGCGCCAGACATTTGCTCCAAATTGCTTATCATCAGCCGGGAGGTTTAATGCAGGCCCGATGCCAATCTTGCCGGTTGCCCAGGTTTTAGGGATAAACAGGGAAATGAACTCTGCATTGCCGGAGCCACTGGTACCACCGGGGGCCTCAACATTGGCAAAGGAGAATCGGTTAATAATGGGCCATGGAGAGCCGAGTGTACCGGCAGGCAGCGGCATCACGATTCTCGAGTTGAAGTTATTGTCATTGCCTGGAGGCCGGGTTACCCCCGGTGAAATCTCGTCTTCATGCCAATCAAAAAACTCCCAGCCAAACGATACCGAGATAGCCGCCGCCGTCGGGTCGTTGGTATTGACCTCTTCGGTTATGTCGGATATTTCCTCCGAACCCTGCGGTGTCCGGTTGGTTGTCACTTCGGCCGACTGAGCCACTGAACCGGTCTGTTCAGCCATTGCATTTACTGTTACCGGCAAAACCATCACCAGGCAAAGCATCATCACGATGCGTCCAAATGAACGGGTCAACCTCAATAGTCGTGTTGAATTCATACTATTCACTTACCCCTCAACAAAATCATCAACTGACTTCCTGTGCATTGTATTACGCTGAACCAGACTGCCACACAATTAAACGGTATTTGTGACTTGTATATACACTTTCTCTTTCTGCACCAACGTGTGGATACGTATGGGTCTCCAGTCGCCTGAAAGTCCGGGACTTACAACCCTGGAGGAACACTCCAGGGAACAAACTCAATATCATTGGTATCCACCGGTGTCGAGGTAACCCACATCACCAGCCTGTAACCATCGGTGAAATAGGGGTCACCGGTGAAATTACCTCTGGGTTCATCAATAGGTGCCGGAATGGCGCCTTCGACATAGGCGAACTTTGCTAGTGCCTGGGAATACGCCATGTCCTCAAGCAAAAACTCGCGGGTCTCGTCCGTGTCGGGGTCAATCTTGTGCGTGGTGATCGTTTTTTTTGTAAAACGCACACCGATATCCCGGCTAATCTGTCCCATCCACACCGGCACTCCCTTGAATGTGACCGGCGACATCCACAGACGCAGATGGTTTCGCTCGTGGATATTATCGCGCGCCTTCTGAAAAGCGACATCCTGAGGCCGCCCGAATACATACAGACCGCTGACCGGCGAATAGCGGTATTCACCACCGCTGATGAAGGACTGCATGGTTTTCCATGATGTGCTTCCGGTGATGGTCTCCGTTTCATCCCAACCGGCTCTAATAAAAGCGGTGTAAACGTCGTCAGGTGTTCCTATAACCACCAGGTTGACAGGGTCTCCATCACCCTTTGCCGTTTTATTTGTTGTACAACAGGTTTGCGCTGCAAGGTAGGTCCTGACGGCCGTGTCATCAAGATCCCGTATTTCATCTGCTGCATACAGGTTATTCCAGTCCACATTGTAATGATCGATATGCAGACCCGGCACTTGAATGAAAAATGTAAATGTTGTCAGTAAGCCCGTACTAACTATATCCACATTAAAGGCCTTGGTTCCTTCATCCAACGCGCTGAATATAAAACCTCTCCTGGTCTCGCCCGGTTGAACTCGTGTTTCGAGGCTTTGATTGAAAAACAGGGCATCTATTGATGGAGAAGAATTACCACCTGGCAGCAGTTTCAAATCGAGGTTGGCAACCTCGATTGGTGAAAAATAGCCCGGGTCAAGCCCGGCTGGTAAAACACTAACATTTCCTTGACTGGAGTTGGTGATTTCCAGCCAAACGGGCTGAACCCCATACTTGTATAGGTCACTTTTGAAGATCGCCCTGGTTTCTTTCCTGTCAGGTACAGCGGCAGTCACGCTGATGCCATCTTCTACCTGGGTTTGTGCACGGGCGCGGTAGTCACCCGCGTTATCCGGTGTGACCGGCGGGGGCGATGCGCATGCATTAAGTAGCAGGAGACCTGCCACCAGGATGATTATCCTAAGGCCCGTCTGTTTCATTCCGCGGCTGCCTCGTCCCAGTATGTTTGCGTGGTGTCGAGCAATGAATAGGGCTCACCTGAGAACCACAGGACAGCGCGAAACCCGTCGGTAAAGAACGGATTGCCATTGAAATCGGAACCGGGCTGATCAAAGGAAACCGATTCTCCGGTTTGTGACCAGGCATATGATTGCAGACCCTGTGAATACCAGATGTTCTGTAGCAGGAAACCACGGGCATCATCAACATCGGGGTCAAGGTGCGCACCGTAAAACACTTGTTCGATGTAACTGCGCTGACCGACGAAATTGTTGACCTGGGCCAGCCAAACCTCCTCACCTTCCACACGCATGGGTGAAAGCCATAACCTTATCTCGTTGCGGTCCTCACTTTTGTTACGTTGAATTCTGAAAACGGCATCCGGTTTTCGGCCATACATGTAATAGCCTGCGCGCCCTGAAGCGGCTTTGCCCGAAGTGGCGACAGTTGACTCATACCAACCACCACGGAGCAGCGCGCGTAACAAATCCAGGCCATTGGCAACAATCACAACATTAACAGGTAATCCGTTGGGTTTACCTCTGTCATCCATGGAGTTTTGGGGTACATCCTTCAGAGCGGCACGAAACTCCCCGATACCAAGGTTACGGATTTCATCCCCGGTATATAGCTGATCAAAATCGACTTCCGCATGATCCGGCAGGAAGCCCGGAACCTGGATAAAGAAAGCAAAATTCTGTCTGCTTTCCGCGCCGAACAGGTCAACATTGAAACTCTTGGTTCCCGGGTGTAAGTGGGTAAAAACAAAGCCCGAAGTTGTTTCACCGGGCTGAACAAAACGGGTGATGGCGGAACCATGGAAGCGCTCGTCCATGGCGGCTCGTGCCTCCCTGGAAAAACCACTCCTTGAAGTGTATGAGACCTCAAGCGGTGAGAAATAATCCGGATCGACACTCACCAGTGCAAAACGAACTCTCTCGTCACCCCGGTTGGTAATCTCCAGCCAAACCGGCTGGATACCACGACTATAAAGTGGAACATCAAATAGTGCTTTAGACTCCTCTGCTCCTGGCACCGCTGCCTTTACTGTCAAGGGCTCGAAAGTCTGCACCTTGGCTCTTTGTCGCAATGAATCGACATTTAACGGTGCTGGTTTGTAAGAGGCTGTGCTGCAGGAGGCCAGTATCAAGAGGACTGCAACTACGAGGACGCATAGCTTACCAATTCTGTTAGGAAACATTAGACACCTCCTTTCATCTTAGGAGTATATGCCTGACGCGTATCAAAATCACGTATAACCCCGGATCACGTATAACCACGTTCTTTTTATGATAATTACGGAGACGGGATCATGGATCCCTATTCATAACGCAAGGCATCTATGGGGTTCAGTTGCGCAGCCTTGGCAGCGGGTACGATACCGAAAATAATACCCACTGCGGCACAAAAACCAAAACTCAGCATCACCGCCCAGAGCGGTACATGGGCAGCAGGAAAGCCCGGTAGCAAAGCTGCCACCAGTGCGCCCAGCCCATAACCGATGGCGACACCCAACAAGCCTCCAATCATGGTTAATGCCAGTGCCTCGATCAGGAACTGCAGCAGGATATCCTGCCGGGTCGCCCCCAGCGCCTTGAGGATACCGATTTCGCGGGTTCTTTCGGTCACCGATACCAGCATGATGTTCATGATGCCGATACCACCGACCAATAATGATATGCCGACGATACCGGCAGATACGGCAGTCACCATGTTGATGACCGTGTTGAAAGATTCGGTTAATTGTTCGGCGGTCTGCACCCTGAAATCGTCCGGATCTCCGGATTTAAGCCCATGCTCCTGACGCAATACACGCCGCACCCGCTCTTTGACTTCATCCTGCCGGTTCATATCATCGACCAGTAACTGGATCTGGATATCGAGATCTCGTGATGCACCCATGATACGTTTGGCGGTGCCATAGGGCAGCAGAACGAAATTGTCCTGCGAAAAGCCAAAAAGCTCCCCACGCTCTTCCATCACCCCCACGATCTTGCACCACTCGTTACCCACCCTAAAATACTTGCCAATGGGGTCACCGGGTATCTCGAGATCCTCGATCACATCAACACCAACCGCACAGACAAGTCGCCGCCGCTCATCATCGTCGGAGGTAAAAAAACGGCCCTGCTGAGGATAAACACTGTTGACATCAAGGTAGCTGGGGCCAATTCCTACCACACGTGAAAATGACACCTGTGAGCGGTAACTGATGGCGCCCTGCTGTCCTGTCTGAGTGAACAGTACAGGTGTGATATCGGAAATCCCGTCAACACGGTTGGAGATCAGTTGCAGGTCACTATCCCTGAGCTTGGCCAACCGCCCCTGTATCTGTTTTTTAAAGGGAGTATATGAACGGATCGTCAATGAATTACCGCCCAGCCCAGCGAACTGTGCATTGATGGTGTACGAGAGCCCCTGCACGATTGAGACAACCGCAATCACTGAAGTGACGCCGATGATGATCCCCAGCGAGGTCAGCAAAGAACGAAAGCCATGTGCACGGATTGACTCCAGTGCGGAACGGAAGCTTTCGAAGAGTGCGAACATCAGGCTGCCACCATCTGCTTGCGCTCGTCCGACTCGACCTTACCATCAGTCAGTTTGATGACCCTGTCGCAATGCGCAGCGATATCGGGTTCATGGGTCACCATAATGATGGTCTGGCCCTTTTGATGCAGTTGATCAATCAGAGTCATAATCTCCTGGCTGGTCTTGCTATCCAGGTTGCCGGTGGGTTCATCGGCCAGCAGTATGGCGGGATTACCAATCAATGCACGCGCGATGGCAACCCGCTGACGCTGACCACCTGACATCTGGTTGGGCCGGGATTCCAAGCGATCACCAAGACCTACGTTGGTCAATGCTTCACTGGCGAGGCGTTTACGCTCGGAACGCGGGATACCACGATACACCAGTGGCTGCATTACATTTTTCAATGCCGATGCACGCGACAAAAGGTTAAAGCTCTGGAAAACGAATCCGATTTCCCGGTTACGGGCTTTTGCCAGTTCAGCTTCACTCATTTCACCAACATTCGTGCCATTGAGCAGGTAGTCACCTTTCGTGGCCCGGTCCAGGCAGCCGATAATATTCATCATCGTCGACTTACCTGAACCCGAGGCACCAATGATCGCGACATATTCATTACGTGAAATATCCAGGTCAACGCCATCCAGTGCATTGAGGATCTGGTCACCCATCTCGTAAGTCCGGTATATGTTCTTGAATTGGATAACCGGCGCTTCTCTGTCACCTCGGTGCATTGGCCCGAATTTTTCACCAGTATCCCGATTCATTAATCACCGATTTCCACGGTTACACCATTATCGTCTTCAGGCTCTTCGGGCTCTTTTTCCTCAACAGCATCACCATCATTCAAATCTCTCAATACCCTGAATGGGCCGGATATGACCGTCTCACCCTGCTCGAGGCCTTCGATGACTTCCTGGTCACTGTCGCTGGAGATACCTACCTTCACATCCTTGCGGACGGCCTTCCCGTCCTCCATGACAAACACATAGGTCTGCTCTTCCTTATCCTTTGCTTTTTTGTCCTTATCCAGGTCTTCGTCGTAGAGCACGGCCTGCACCGGCACTGCCAGTGTTTCTTCGCTACTCTGGGTATAAATGTCAGCACGCACACTCATCCCGGGGCGGATGATCAGGGCATCCTGTTCATCCAGGAGGATTTTCACAAGGAAAGACAGGCTTGCCTGGCCGGGAGTCTGGCGTGCAACGGATGCTATCGACTGAATGGTCCCGGAAAGCGGTGAATCCGGATAGGCTGCGGTGAAAATATCAGCGCCCTGACCTACGCGAACCTGCGCGATGTCGGCCTCATCGACCTGTACCTCGGTCAATGTTTCGGATGGATCTGCGATAACCATCATCGTGGAACCTGGAATATTTGTGGTTCCGGCAATGACCGTTTCACCCACCTTGAGGTCGAGTTGGATCACAACACCATCAATCGGAGACCGGATACGTGTCTTACTGAGCAGATCTTCAGACTGGTCCAGCGCGGCGCGAGCCTGTGTCAGGGATTCTTGCAATGACCGGAGGTCAACCCTGCTGAGAGCTAATTCGCTTTCGAGTGCCTCATAACTGTCCTCGTCCACCAGGTTTTTCGCAAACATCGACTTCTGACGTTCAAAACGGTCTGCCAGGGTTTTGATTAATAGACGCTGACGTTCAATCGCAATTTGCTGGATACGCACCCTCGCTTCAGCCTGATCAACCTGAGCCTGGTAGGTCTTTGGGTCCAGGGTAATGACCATGTCCCCTTTTTTTACCCGGTCCGCTTCCTCGACATGCAGTTGGGTAACCTGGCCGATGACCTCGGAGCGCAACTGGACCTGCTCACGGTAGGCAAGTGTGCCGGAAGCCAGGATCGAACTCTTAATCAACTTGAGCTCAACCGTTTTAACCTCAATCTGTTTGGCATCTGTGCCACGGGTGAGTTTCGATACAATCGGCAATCCAACCAGCAGTGCGGCCAGCACGGTAAAAATCAGGATTTTTTTCATTTATCAGACGCCGCTAAATCATCGCCAGCCAGACACCAAATATCATTGCCCAGGGAAGCACTGCGATAACGGTTGATTTCACCAGGTCGGCACCGGTCCAGCGGGCGTACCCGATACTCATCAGGAAAAACGTCCAGAAATTGATCAGGGTCAGCGAAGAGGCCCAGGTAAACATGGGCTCACCGGGACTCGCGTGAACCAACAGGGAGTTCAACGACAGGACTTGCAGATCCTGCGTAACCATCTGGTTCGAATCCGCCATGAAAATTGCGGCAAAACCTGCCAGGGCACCGAAAACACCCACAAAAGCCGTCCAGACACTGAAAGAAAACCACTGGCTAAAACCGATATCCGCACCCGTAATGAGCTTATTGGCCAGGTGCAGGTAAGACGCCTGAATGGTGTAGATGATAAAAGACACAATCACGATGGCAATGACTGTCGTCCACATACTTCTCCCGGGTTCCATGAACTGCCTGATAGCATCGGCACTTTCAGCACGCCGTTCGGCAGGTACCTGGCGAATGGTTTCTTCAACCAGCCATGGAAAATCCACCCAACTGTAGTAATAAACAAACAGACCGGACGCCAGCAACATGGTGATCAGCAAAGGCCACCATAACCAAGAGGTATGTGACTTGATCTCATCCAGGGCCTTGCCCGGTGAGGCGACGATATCAACCATCGCATTGAACACAGAATAGGAATTATCCGTCATGTCGTCTCTCCCTTTTGAACTGCGGCCGGGATGGTTTGCACCCATCGGGCCGATTGTTATTGACCGAGGCTTATTATCTGCTCTTTTATCAGCCTGTAACAGGGTCAAAAGTAGTGATGCTTAGACATCACTGATGTTGGTGCGGTAGTTCTTCTCTATTTTTATGGTCAATTGAGCAGACCTCATTTACAGTTGGCCTTCCGGCAAAACTCGAGACAGGAAAGCTTTAAACCTCAGCCATGCACTCGTTTGGGGCTCCGTTGTTTCAACAACCTCTTCACCGTCAACCAGCGCGGTCCAGCGCAGCTTTCCTTTCTCGTTTTCTGTCACGCGATAGGCAAATGAAGGCAATGCCGTTAAAAGCCGGTCAGTGAGTCCTCCGGCCAATTCAGCATTATCAATAAACACCCCGGCCTCGGTATTAATATCAATGGACCGCGGATCAAGGTTGAGCGAACCCACAAGGGTGTAACGGCGATCTATAAAGGCGGCCTTGGTATGTAAAGTCAGCGAATCATAAGCAGTTTTTGCGTCCGACTCCGGCGTTTTCGACGCATCTACCCTGACCTCGTATAACTCGACTCCTGCAGAAATCATGTCACGGCGATAGCGGGCGTATGCACTATGCACCGGCACATGGTTATTGGACGCCAGCGAATTGGTGATAATAACGACCCTGACACCCTTGTTGGTAATACTCCGCCAGAATTCCACCCCGTTTTTTCCGGGAATAAAATAGGGTGTAATAATCACTACTTCAGATTCAGCCTCATCAACGGATGAGGCAAGCGCGGTTAGCAGAATTTTCTGGTCAGCCGAGACCTTGTTTAACAACTTGTCAGGATCATCGGTGACAACCCGGCTATCGGCCGGAAAAAGAGAAACCTGGTCTTCCACGATGTTGCGCATCAACTCCGATTCCAGAGCCCTTCCATAAATTGACTGTCCGGCTTCGACAGCAGCCTGGTCCACATTGGCGCGTGCTGTTGCGAGATCCGGGAGCTTCTTGTTCGTTTCAAAGGCTTCCATGGGCACTGCCAGTTTGTGATTCCAGAATCGATCAAACATGATGGAAATCTCAGCGGCAACCGGCCCTATTGCCAACATGTCAAAATCAACGAACTCAGTATCCGTCAGTAATTCGAAGTACTCGTCGGCAATGTTTCGGCCACCAACGATGCTGACCTGGTTATCAACGGTGAAGGACTTGTTATGCATACGCCGGTTGGCGAGTTTGAAATGCCCCAGGTAATTGAGATGGTAAACACCATCCCTGCCAATCGGATTGAAAAGCCGCAGTTCGATATTCGGATGCTTGTTTAGCACCACAAATGCATCATCGTTGACTGTCGTAAATATATCGTCGAGTAATAATCTCACCCGGACACCACGATCAGCCGCCTCAAGAAGCTTCCTTGCAAAAAGGCGACCGGCCGAGTCGGGTTTCATTAAAAAATACTGTGCATCAATCGAGCGTTCTGCCCGGTCAATCAGGGCAAGCCTGGCACCAAGGGCATCGAGGCCATTAATCACAGGATAAAACCCGGATTTCCCCGGGTGGACTCCGGTCCACTCGGCAACCTCTTTGCCGAGGTAGGTATTACCGGTATCCGTTTCTGCTTCGCTGTAATCCCGGGGAAAATCAAGCGGGGCGGTCGCACAGCCTGCGATAAAAAGAACCAGCGTGAGTGCCGTAAGTGACCTGGAAAAAAGATTCTTCACCGAACCGGCCAAATACACCCGCGAAAGATCAAGGCTGTGGATTAACACACCAATACCGCCTGAAGGTTATCCGTCATGGGCTTTATGTGAATGTTGTTTAATTTCATCCAACTGACTTTTAATACGGTCGTCATGCGCCAATAAATAGCTCATTATCGACAACATGGCTCCGGCGGATACACCAAACATCAACACACCGACACTGGATTCAATCGCACCCATAAGCCGCCATTGTTCACTCATGACAATGTCGCCATAACCCAGCGAGGCGAAATTGACCATGGAGTGATAATAGGCGGTCTGAAAATCACCGAACTCACCCACGAACACAAACAGGAACGCCCAGATTGCCACCTGGGCCAGGTGCCCGATAAAGAGTATCACCATGATCATACTGATGACGTAGGTAGTCCTACGTTTGACATTAGCTTTCTTGCTCGCTCTGGACACGATTTTGAACAGGTACTGGAGAATATATACTATCGCAAAAATCTGGATACCCATCGAAACGATGACCGTGGCACAACCTAGCAGTAATGGCATGAACATGACGACTCCCCGATGCTCGTAGAACGATAGCGTAGAAAACAAGAATACTACACCATCAATCACTGTGGCCGCAGGCACCACTCAAAAAGACCTCTCATGCGGCCGGTAAAACAGTATTGAACCACTGTTTGAGGCCAGTGTGATCAGTAAACAAAATATAGTCCACTTCAACCATTATTCCGATGATGCTCAAAACCGCGCCACAGCGTTGCTCTGGCTTTCTTCACGGTGCTATAATGCCCCGCTAAATAGCGACAAGCCGGATTACCGCTTTCTGCTACTGAATTGAACACATATTTCCCCGGTTGGAACGTAAATTTGAGAGCGGACCGTTATCCATGGCAAGCAGCACTGAAAACCTAACCACAGGCGAATACATCGGGCATCATTTGCAGAATCTGACATATGGTCAGCATGCAGATGGCACATGGGGTATTGCCCATTCTGCGGCAGAAGCGACAGCGATGGGCTTCTGGGCTTTCAATGTGGACACAATGTTCTGGGCCCTCATTCTCGGTATTGGTTTCTACATGATGTTCAGAAGTGTGGCCAAAAAGGCCAACTCCGGTGTCCCTACCCGCTTCCAGGCTCTCGTTGAGATCATCGTTGAGTTCGTCGACACCAGTGTGCGTGAATCCTTTCACGGCACCAGTAAATTTATTGCACCATTGGCTCTGACCCTGTTTGTCTGGATTTTCTTCATGAATTTCATGGACCTGATCCCGGTTGACTGGCTGCCGTGGGTTGCAACCCAGGTCGGTGTTCCTTACCAGAAGGTGGTTCCAACCACCGATATCAATGCTACGATGAGCATGGCACTGACGGTATTTATTCTTATTCTGTTTTTTACGATCAAGGTGAAGGGTGTCGGCGGGTTCATTGCTGAATTGACCGGACAGCCATTTGCTTCAAAGGGCCCGGTTGGAAAAGCCGTGTTCTTTATACCCAACCTGCTCCTGGAAACGGTAGCATTGCTCGCCAAGCCCGTATCACTTGGTTTGCGACTGTTCGGCAACATGTACGCCGGTGAGCTGATCTTCATTTTGATCGCAGTTGTTTTCACTGCTGGCTCCGGCATTATTGCAGGCGGCCTGAGTTCGATTTTCGGTGAACATATTCCAGCATGGTTCTGGATCATAGCCACAGCCAGCGTATTCGCCACATTGTGGTTGAACATGAAAGGCACGCTTGATAACAAGAAGACACTCTGGTTATTAGCGATTGAAATGCTGCTGGTAGGCGGCCTGGCATTTCTGGGTGGTCAGTTAATGCATTTCATGTGGGCTGCTTTTCACCTGATTATCGTCACACTGCAGGCATTTATATTTATGATGCTGACCATTGTGTATCTGAGCATGGCTCACGAGCACCATTGATGAATTGAGTTTTGTTTTTTGTTTTAGTCGTTTTATTTTTTTAGGCAATCAATCTCTTGGAAAGGGAGTTATAGATGGAAATTGTAATTGGTATGACCGCAATCGCCGTGGCGCTGCTTATTGGTTTGGGCGCATTAGGTGTTGGTATCGGTGTAGGTATTCTGGGCGGTCGCCTGTTGGAAGGTTCTGCACGTCAGCCTGAACTGGCTCCGATGTTGCAAGGTAAGTTCTTTCTGGCCATTGGCCTGTTGGACGCTGTTGCGATGATCGGTGTGGGTATTGCGTTGTTCTTCACGTTCGCAAACCCGTTTGTGGGTCAACTGCAAACTGCCCTGGGCGGGTAATCAGCCAGCTCACGTGAGCCTGCCCGGTTTTCCGGGCAGTTAAACTGAACCATCTGAACGAGGTAAGGCATGAACATCAATGCCACTTTAATTTTGCAGTCAATCGCGATGATGATTTTCGTGTGGTTCTGCATGAAATTTATCTGGCCGCCTTTGCTGAAGGCCATGGACGAGCGCCGTGAAAAGGTTGCTGACGGTCTGGCCGCTTCTGATCTGGCCGAAAAAGAGCTGGAAGCTGCGAAGCTGACGGCTGACGAGCAAATCACTGAAGCACGCAGTAAAGCAGGTGAGATCGTGGATCAAGCCAACCAGCGTCACAGTCAGATCCTGGATCAGGCTAAAGAGGATGCCGGTAGCGAACGTCAGCGACAAGTATCAGCAGCAGAAGCGGATATAGCGCTTGCAACCAACCAGGCACGTGAGGAATTACGCGCTTCGGTTGCTAGTCTCGCAGTACTTGGTGCGTCCAAAATACTGGAAAAGGAAGTTGATGCGCAAGCGCATAAAGAACTTCTCGACAAGCTGATCGCCGAGATCTGACTATGAGCAGCACGACCACCCTGGCCCGCCCTTACGCAAAAGCCGCATTCGAGCTGGCTGGAGCTGATAACGCAACGGGCCGTTGGAATGAAATGCTCACCCTGGCCAGCGCCCTGGTCACGGAAGAGACCATGGCCAACCTATTGCAGAGTCCGCAGCTGACTGGCCAACAGGTCGTACAGATTCTGTCCGAAACCGGTGGCGAAGCATTTGACGCCAGGTTCAGGGATTTTCTGACGGTTTTATCAGAAAACAAGCGGTTTTCCCTGTTACCGGAAATCACAGAGCTTTATCAGCGACTACGCGAAGAGGCCGACAAGCTTCTTCGTGTCAAAGTCATTTCAGCGTTTGAGCTTGATGAAGATCAGGCAACACGTCTTAAAGACGCTTTGGCCAGACGCTTTGAACGTGAAATTTTGCTGGAAAGCGAAGTGGATAAAAGCGTGATTGGCGGAGCAGTGGTTTACGCCGACGGCCAGGTCATCGACGGATCACTTAAAGACAGGCTGGCAAAGCTGTCAAATAGCCTTATTAACTGAATTAGTAAAAACACAACGGTCACTGAAAGCAGTGACGCTATGGGAAAAAGACGATGCAGACGACATTGAATCCATCTGAAATCAGCGATTTGATCAAAAAACGTGTTGAAGAGCTGAATATTTCGGCCGAAACACGTAATGAAGGCACTGTGGTCAGTGTTTCCGATGGTATAGCCCGGCTTCACGGTCTCGAAGACGCCATGCAGGGCGAAATGATCGAGTTTCCCAATAATACATTTGGGTTGGCTCTTAACCTCGAGCGCGATTCCGTTGGTACGGTAATACTGGGTGACTACGAGCACATCACTGAAGGTGACACGGTCAAATGTACCGGCCGTATTCTCGAAGTGCCTCACGGCCCTGGTCTTCTTGGACGTGTCGTTGACGCACTGGGCAACCCGATCGACGGTCAGGGTCCAATCGAAAATAACGGCTTCGCCCCTATCGAAAAGGTTGCACCCGGTGTTATTTGGCGTAAGTCTGTAGATCAGCCGGTACAAACCGGTCTGAAATCCATCGACGCCATGGTTCCTATCGGTCGTGGTCAGCGTGAACTGATCATTGGCGATCGCCAGATTGGTAAGACCGCTATTGCGATCGACACCATTATTAACCAGGTTGCTTCAGGCATTAAATGTGTTTACGTTGCAATCGGTCAGAAACAGTCCACCGTTGCTAACGTTGTAGCCAAGCTTGAAGAACATGGCGCTATGGAGCACACCATCGTGGTGAATGCTTCGGCGTCCGAATCTGCTGCGATGCAGTACATTGCACCGTATTCCGGTTGCACCATGGGTGAATATTTCCGTGATCGTGGCGAAGATGCCCTGATCATTTATGATGATTTGACCAAGCAGGCCTGGGCCTATCGCCAGGTATCGCTGCTGCTGCGTCGTCCGCCGGGCCGTGAAGCCTACCCAGGCGACGTTTTCTACCTGCATTCCCGTTTGCTGGAACGTGCTGCCCGGGTAAATGAAGAATATGTAGAAAAATTCACCAATGGCGAAGTTAAAGGCAAGACCGGCTCGTTGACGGCGCTGCCGATCATTGAAACGCAGGCCGGTGACGTATCAGCTTTTGTACCGACCAACGTTATCTCTATTACCGATGGTCAGATCTTCCTCGAAACCGATATGTTCAACGCCGGTACACGCCCGGCGGTACACGCTGGCCTGTCCGTATCCCGTGTAGGTGGCTCGGCACAGACCAAGGTCATCAAGAAGCTGGGTGGCGGTGTTCGTCTGGCCCTGTCTCAGTATCGTGAGTTGGCGGCTTTTGCGCAATTTGCCTCCGATCTCGATGATGCGACCCGTAAACAGCTGGATCGTGGTCAACGCGTAACTGAGTTGATGAAACAACCGCAGTACAGCCCGATGTCTGTTGGCAAGATGGCGGTTTCGCTGTTTGCCGCTGACCGTGGCTTTTTTGATGATGTCGAACTGGTCAAGATCGGTGCTTGTGAAGCAGCCTTACAGGAATATATGGCCAGTTCGAAGTCTGAACTTCTGGACACACTGGACCATGGTGACTGGAACGATGAGGTCGAAGCACAGCTGATTACAGCCATGGAAGACTTCAAAGCTACCGGTTCCTGGTAAGCAGACCGGTTAAACAGTAGGAGCACGCCAAATATGGCAAGCGGCAAGGAAATTACAGGCAAAATCCAGAGCATTGGCAACACCATGAAGGTGACCTCTGCGCTGGAAAAAGTATCTGCCAGTAAAATTCGAAAATCACAGAACCTGATGAACGCAACGCGTCCTTATGTGCGCATGATGCGTCGTATCTCCGGTCATCTCAGCAAAGCCAATCCGGAAATTCGTCACCCCTTCACCATTGAGCATGACACGGTTGAGAAAGTCGGCTATATCATTGTTTCTACCGACAGGGGCCTTTGTGGCGGTCTCAACAACAACCTGTTCCGCGCAACTTTGGCAGATATGTCAAAGTGGCAGGAAAAGAATGCCGAGGTCAAGCTGGTAACGCTGGGTAAAAAAGCTGCTGCGTTTTTCAAAAACGTTAACGTCGACATCCTGGGTTCTATCTCCGGTTTGGGTGAACAACCACAGATTGAAGACCTGATCGGCGCCGTACGAATCATGCTGGAAGCTTATCGCGATGAAGAGATACAGCGTCTTTACATCGTTGCCAATGAGTTTATTAACACGATGACGCAAAACCCGGTCATCCTGCAAATGCTGCCATTACCACCCGATGACGACACGGAGTTGGGTGATATCTGGGACTATATCTACGAACCTGATGCCAAGACATTGCTGGACGAGGTTTCTGTACGGTATATCGAAGGTTTGATCTACCAGGCGGTATTGGAAAATCTCGCATCTGAACATGCAGCACGCATGTTGGCGATGAAGAATGCCACAGATAACGCAGGCGACCTGATTGATGAGCTGCAACTGGTCTATAACAAGGCCCGCCAGGCTTCCATCACGCAGGAGATATCGGAAATTGTGGGTGGTGCAGCAGCGGTTTAAACACCGGGTCCTGATGACCGGAAGCTGTGTCAGCATATTGAACAGGAATTTTTATTTATTTGTGCATAAAGCGAGACCGGATTTGTTTAGTCACGTATTTATGAACATCACCAAGAGAGTGGAGCGAGTTTTATGAGTGCTGGATCAATTGTTCAGGTAATCGGTGCCGTTGTTGACGTGGAGTTTGCACGTGATGCCATGCCAAGAGTGTTCAACGCATTGACCGTTGATAACACCGATATTACGTTGGAAGTTCAGCAACAGCTGGGTGATGGCGTTGTACGTACGATTGCATTGGGATCAACCGATGGTTTGAAACGTGGTATTTCCGTTTCCAATACCGGTGATGCTATCAAGGTGCCTGTGGGTGAGAAGACTCTCGGCCGTGTAATGGACGTACTGGGCCGGCCGATTGATGAAGCAGGGCCGATTGGTGCTGAAAAAACCATGCCTATTCACCGTAAACCACCATCGTACGAAGATCAGGCCGGCGGAAACGACGTTCTCGAAACCGGCATTAAGGTTATCGACCTGATCATGCCGATCGCCAAGGGCGGTAAAGTCGGTCTGTTCGGTGGTGCGGGTGTTGGCAAGACCGTAACACTGATGGAGCTGATCCGTAATATCGCAATCGAACACTCGGGCTTCTCGGTATTCGCCGGTGTGGGTGAGCGCACACGTGAGGGCAATGACTTTTACCACGAAATGAAAGAGTCTGACGTACTCGGGAAGGTATCACTGGTATATGGCCAGATGAACGAACCGCCGGGTAACCGTCTGCGTGTTGCTTTGACCGGTTTGACCATGGCTGAAGAATTCCGTGACCAGGGTAATGACGTTTTGATGTTCATCGACAACATCTATCGTTACACGCTGGCAGGAACGGAAGTATCCGCACTATTAGGCCGTATGCCTTCAGCGGTAGGTTACCAGCCAACACTGGCGCTGGAAATGGGCTTGCTGCAAGAGCGTATCACCACCACCAAAACCGGTTCTATCACCTCGTTCCAGGCGGTATATGTACCTGCGGATGATTTGACCGATCCGTCTCCGGCAACCACCTTTGCTCACCTTGACGCAACCCTGGTACTGAGCCGTAACATTGCAGAGCAGGGTATTTACCCCGCTGTTGATCCGCTGGATTCAACCTCACGTCTGCTCGACCCTAACCTCATCGGTCAGGAGCACTACGACGTGGCCCGTGCCGTTCAGGGCGTTTTGCAGCGCTACAAAGAACTCAAAGATATTATTGCTATCCTTGGAATGGACGAACTTTCTGAAGAAGATAAGGCAATCGTTTCACGAGCGCGCAAAGTTCAGCGCTTCTTGTCACAGCCATTCTTCGTTGCTGAAACCTTCACCGGTTCTGCCGGTAAGTACGTCACCCTGAAAGACACCATTCGCGCGTTCAAGGGTATTGTTGACGGTGACTACGATCACCTGCCAGAGCAGGCGTTCTACATGGTCGGCGGTATTGAAGAAGCCGTTGCCAAGGGCGCCGAAATGGCCAAGAAAGAGGCCGCATAAGCAGCCTCTTTCCAGGCATTCTCTTTTTATGGGGCCGGAATTATGACCAAGACCATACAATGCGATATCGTGAGTGCACACGAGGAAATATTCTCGGGTGAAGCTTCGATGGTGTTTGCCTCCGGTATTGCCGGCGAATTGGGTATTACCCCGCGCCATGCACCGCTGATCACCCAGCTAAAAGCTGGGCCAGTGCGTGTACAGCAGCCAAATGGCGAAGAAGAGTTCTTCTTTGTCAGCGGTGGCATCCTTGAGGTTCAGCCTCACATGGTAACCGTCTTAACGGATACCGCCATGCGTGGTGAAGATCTGGACGAGGCCTCAGCCAAGCATGCCAAGGCCGAAGCCGAAAGACAATTGGCTGATCGCAGTGGTGAGAAAGATATAGCGGAAGCCCAGGCCGAGTTAAGCCAGGCAGTTGCGCAACTGGCAGCATTAGAGCATTTGCGAAAGAAGCTAAAGCGCTAGAAATTTACCAAATCAGTTTTCCGGGCACATAGATCACGCATAAAACTTTGATTTATATGTCGATTCGTTTTGCCACATCAATAATGTCCCTTTCGCAATACGTGCAAACATAACGGTGCCCTTCGTCAAGTCCGAGCCTGAACTCGGTTGTGATGGGTTCATTCTGATTGGATATGCAATTCGGGTTCGAGCAGGTCAGTATGCCCCTGACAACTTCAGGCGCCTCGGCATTGAATTTTCGGACAACCTTTCCACCGACAATAATGTTAATCGTTGCGTGTGGTGAAACCAGTGCTACTAAATTTGCTTCCTCGGCAGAGAGCTCTACTCCTTCAAACTTGAGAATATCCTTCTTCCCGCCTTTCTTTGAATGACTATTAACCAGTATGCTCATGGTCTTGTCACTCGACAGATTCAACACTCTGAGCACGTCGAAAGCCATCGAGGGCAATATATGATCGATCACAGTACCGTGCTCAATTCTTTCGACTTTCATGTATTTTTGAGACACTTCAATCACCTCCTATAACCATCGAGAGTAATGCCATTCTCACCGGTACGCCGTTAAATGCCTGCTCGAAGTACTTGGCCTGCGGCATCGCATCGACCTCGGGAAGAATCTCGTTGATTCTGGGCAGGGGATGCATGACGATCATATTATCAGGTCCCCTGGAAACCAGTTCCGGGTCGATCCGGTACTTGCCGGCAACCTTCTTGTATTCGACCGGATCCGGAAAACGCTCCTTCTGAATGCGTGTGACATAGAGGATATCGGTCGAATCTATAACCGCCTCAGGAGAATGACAGGCCGTGCCAAACTGACCTGAATCCTGAAGGTGCTCCACTACTTCGCCCGGCATCTCCAAACCCTCCGGTGAAACGAGATTGATGGTATTTCCAAACTTTGAAAGCGCAAATGCCAATGAATGAACCGTTCTGCCATAACGAAGATCACCAACCAGACTGATATTCAAACCTTCCAGCCTGCCCATCTCCTGTCTGATCGTGAACAAGTCCAGTAAAGTCTGAGTGGGGTGCTGACCGGCACCATCACCCGCATTAATGATTGGTTTTGCGGAAAACTCCGTAGCCAGTTTTGCGGCCCCCTCGCGCGGATGCCGCAGTACGACCGCATCGGCATAACCACTGACCATCCTGATGGTATCGGCCAGTGTCTCACCCTTCACAACCGAGGTTGCCTCGGTTCCGGCAAAACCGATAACACCACCACCAAGGCGGTGCATGGCTGTCTCGAAAGAAAGCCGGGTGCGTGTTGATGGTTCAAAGAATATGCTGCCCAGTACCTTGCCTTTGAGACAGTCGTTGACAGCCTGCCCCCTGGCAATGTCGAGCATACCTTCGGCCCGATCGAGAACATTAATAATTTCCTCAACCGAAAGGTCGTGGACCGAGATCACATGTCGCATGATATTCCCTCAGCAAATATGCCACTTGGTGGCTGAATTTTAAATCATTTAAAGCGGTCAAAACTACAAAGTTTTCAAACTATAAACTGAAGCTGACATAGATCATCCCGTATACCCGGCTTTTGTCGCCACCGGTCCAGCCCCTCGCCTTTATTCCCCGTAGACGATGCCCCTGATATCATTTGAAATCAATGTTCCCGCTTCACCGGACATAATACCGGTTAAATCAGATAGCTTGCCAATTGCGCTTTGCATGCCGGTTTCACGGACAAACTGGCAGGCGCCGACTATTTTCGGGCCCATGGAACCCGCGACAAAATCCAACTGCTCCAATGCATCGGGATGTGCAGCCTTGATAGCCCGTTGTTGCGGAGTCCCGAAATCGGCGTAGACATTGGCCACATCGGTCAACATCACGAACATTTCGGCGTCCAGCTCCCTTGAAAGCAGGGCGCTGGCAAGATCCTTGTCAATTACAGCTTCAACGCCATACAGCTTTTGCTCCTGATCATATGCGGTGGGAATACCTCCACCGCCCGCGCATATGACTACAACGCCGTTATCCACCAGCATACGGATCACGTTCAACTCGATAATTCGTTGTGGCTGTGGTGATGGGACGACCCTGCGGAAATGCTTTCCATCCGCCGCCATGGACCAGCCCTTGGCCTTGCGTAGTTTTTCAGCCTCCAGCCGATCATAGATCGGACCCACCGGCTTGGTAGGGTTGTGAAATGCAGGATCTTCGGGATCAACCAGTACCTGCGTGAGAACCGTTACGATGTGATCCTTGAATGGAATGATATTTCCCAGTTCCTGCTCAATGATGTAGCCGATCATACCAACCGTTTCCGCACCCAGAACATCGAGGGGATAGGGGTCCACCGCGGTATAAGCCGCGTCCATCAGTGCCAGCAATCCCACTTGAGGTCCGTTACCGTGAGCGATGACCAGTTGGTGATGCTTGTGTACTTCAGCCAGTTGCATGGCCGCGACGCGAATGTTTTCACGTTGATTTTCAGCGTTTAAGCTCTGGCCTCGCTGTAATAAAGCGTTGCCACCCAGTGCCACTACGACTCTCATTGTTTTCGACCCCGCCTTTCCTCGACCATCACTGGCTACCGAGTGTTGCCACCAATAGGGCTTTAATCGAATGAACGCGATTTTCTGCCTGTTCGAACTGGATGCCGGCATCGGATTCGAAAACTTCCTCGGTAACTTCAAGCGCATCCATACCGAACTTCTCAAAGATGTCCCGGCCGACCTCGGTTTCCAGATTGTGGAAAGCGGGCAGGCAGTGCATGAAACGAACCCTGGGGTTGCCACTTGCCTTCATCAGTTTCGCATTGACCTGGTAAGGAGTGAGCAGTTCGATACGCTCTTTCCATGTTTCAGCCGACTCACCCATGGATACCCATACATCAGTATGAATAAACTGAACACCCTTGACCGCCTCATAGGGGTCTTCGGTCAGGGTCAGCGTTCCCATGTTCTTCTTCTCGAGTTGACGAGCGAACTCCAGCATCTCCTCACTCGGCCACAACTCCCTGGGTGCGGCAATACGCACATCCATACCCATCAGGCAACCGGCGATCATCAACGAGTGACCCATATTAGCGCGTGCATCACCCACGAACGCGTATTTGAAGCTGTGCCATGGTTGCGGCATAAATTCACGCATGGTCATCAGGTCGGCGCACATCTGGGTCGGATGAAATTCATCTGTCAGGCCATTGAATACGGGAACACCTGCATACTCTGCCAATTCCTGTACTATCTCCTGGCCTGCACCCCTGTACTCGATAGCATCGTACATACGGCCGAGCACGCGGGCGGTATCTTTGACCGACTCCTTCTTGCCCATATGTGACCCGACCGGGTCGAGATAAGTCACGTTGGCACCCTGGTCATAGGCCGCCACTTCAAAAGCGCAACGGGTCCTTGTAGATGCCTTTTCGAAAATCAGGGCTATATTTTTACCACGCAATTTTTGAACCTCGGTGCCCGCATACTTGGCACGTTTGAGATCCCTTGCAAGGTCAAGGATGTAGGTCAGGTCACGTTTTGAGAAATCCAGCAGTTTGAGAAAGCTGCGATTCTTGAGATTAAAAGACATGATAATGTTCCTCTGAAAAGGACTTCAGTGGATCGGATTCTATCAGGCATTCATATTACCGATCCTTTATGATTTACTGCATCAAGTACAATAAACTCAAGCGGAAAAATTGCCCTGACCTACATCAGGACTTTGTGTAAAACCCTGTTAAATTCAACACCCAATCAATTGGTGAATATGAAAGTGAATCATAACCAACATGCCCGGCAACCAGCTTCAGGCCGGGATATAACCGAATGATACATCACCTGATTTGCAGTCTGAAACTGATTGTTTTCTGCATAGCCTGTGTGCTGGTTTCTACCCCGGCGATGGTTTTGGCCGGACCAGTCGATGATATTGCAACGGGTGATCGGGCCTGGACACAACGTGCCGACGGGCACCAGGGCTCTCAGGCTGCTGCGGAGCCTATTGAAACAGCCATCAACGCCTATCGGAGAGCGCTCACTGCAGCACCCAACAGTCTCGAAGCACGATGGAAACTTCTGCGTGCCTTTCACTTCAAAGGCGAGTTCGTTCTTAAGGTCAAAAAGGACCGCCATGAGCTATATATAGAAGGCCGTGAGATAGCTAAAACCGGCGTATTGCAGATCGAGCGCGACTACGGACTTAGTAAGGGTCTATTCAGAATGAAGCCGGAGACAGTGGCAAATGCTGTTGGTAACCAGGCAGCAGTGGCCGAATTCTTTTTCTGGGCCTCGGCTAACTGGGGCCTCTGGGGACAGTACAGCGGCAAGCTGATATCTGCGCTGACGGGGGTTGTGAACAAAATTCGACAGTTTGCCGAAGTCATGGTACTTATGGATGAATCCGTTGAGGACGGCGGCGCGCACCGTTTGTTGGGGCACTTTAATGCAAGGGTTCCAAGGATCCCGTTTTTGACCTGGTGGGTTGATCGGGATCTCGCCATCAGTGAGATCCGGCTTTCCCTGAAGGTCGCACCGGGCAGCCTTTTGAGCAAATATTACCTGGCCGATGCCCTGTTGAAGTTTCGTCCCGAACAGGAAGAAGAGGCGATAAGCCTTCTGCGAGATATCATTGAAAGTGATCCTGACCCCAAACGGTTAGTGGAAGACACCAAGGTTATTGAGGATACCAGGGCACAACTTGCAAACCTGTCGCAATAAGAGATTTATCCGCAAAGACTCTCTACCCGGATACTACAATTCATAGCAGTGATTACTGCTCACTTACCAGTTCACGAAGTGGCCGGTCGTAATAGACAACCATATCTTCAGGCGCCAATTCCCGCGCACGCAGCAGACTGCTTTCAGCTTCTGCAAGTTCACCGGACAAATACTGGGTCTTGGCCAGTGCAAAGTGGAGCTTGTGATCGTTATCCTTCTTCTTGATCGCTCTTTGCAACAGGCTTATAGATTCCTCATACTGATCCAGTTCAAGCGCTTCATCACTTAACTTCAGTAGGTAGTAAGGGTTTTTACTTCTATACCTTTCAACCCTTGATTCGAGGTTTGCTGCAGACTCGAAATCTTCCTGTGCGACATAAACCTCGTAGAGATTACTCAATGCAGAGTATTCGTTCGAGTCAATCTGCAGCGCATGGTTAAAGGCAAAAACTGCATCATCCAATTGATCGTTGCGGCCATAGATCACACCCATGTTCACCCAGGGGTCTGTTGCTTGATGATCGGCTTCAATGGCGCTGTACATATACGCATAAGCCGTCGATAAATCGTTTTCGAGTAACGAGTCCACGGCAATATTGTTCAGATAAAGGGCCTTGGCATAGCTGTCGTCAATAAGCCTGCGACGGGCAGTTGGACTGATCTTGATACCACTGACATCGACAACCCATATATCGCGATGAGTCTCGATCACGACATTGACATGTTTCACCAAAAGTACGGTGTCATCCTCATGGTCGGACCATTCCGGACGCCTGAATACCTCCTGGTAACGGGCTTTGAGTCCGGCCCGTCGGGCCAATGCAACCATCATATTGGCAAATCCAATGCAGTTGCCCGACCGCGTTTCGAAGGCTTCCGATGCGGTCAATGTACGACTTTCATCGTAGTCAAAACCCAGAACACCGGAACTCGTGACAGAGTAGGTGAGCAACTCGAGCCTGGTTTGCGCACTCGAGTATTTAAGGATGTAACGCTCCAGGAACTCTTCCATGGCCGGCGAAACTGCCAGCACGTCTACGTCTTCAACAGGTACCGCTGCCGCGTGGTTGTTCAACGGTGGTGGTGTGAGCTTTTCCTGGTTTATCGAAGCACAACCAGCGAGCATGAAAGTGGCGGCCAAAAGAAATTTTAACCCGCGTGACCGGGAGGAATTGATAAAAATGTCGTTTAAAAGCTTCACAGTCAAATACTTATGAACTATCTCCTAGACCACGAAAATCCAATTGAAGTTCCTGATCTCTTACCAGGACGGTGAAATTTCATCTATCCCGGATGCAGGTATGAGATTTTCTCAAAGCAATGTCAGCTTTTGAGAAAGCTATCAGTATGATAGCCCTATGATGAGCTTCTTATCAGGTATTTCAGCGCAATTATCAGGCCTTTTGACTCAATTTTCCTCAACCCGGAGAGTGACAGGCAAAACATCACGAATCTCACCCGGTTCGATAAACAGATCAACATTCCGCAGTTCCTGCGGACGTCCTTTAGGGTCTTTTGATATGGATACCGGCACATGAACACCCACACTATGACCTGGTTTGATTCGGTTTCCGAGAATGCCAAGGCCCTGATTTGTAGTAAAAAACCAGTAGGGTGGAAACGCTATGTGTGTATGTCGCTTATCCCAGTAGGCCACATCCCTGGCAAAATGAACATCATTGGGGTCAGCGTCACCCATATGTAAGACCGTGGTCTTTTCATTCAGGGTTATCCGCCAGGAAATATTTTCAACATCAAGCCGTCCGTTTGGCCATCCCGAATGCGGAATACGTACAGCCTCGATCAACAGGCTGTCCATCTCCAGAGTCACCGGCGTATCTTTATAGGCCAGTTCTACCGCCGTAACCCGCTCAAATATCTTGTCATCGTGTGTACCGGACACCGAACGTAAACCATCAACAGCCTGGACCGGCGCATACAGATGAATGCCCGGCTGTTCCTGGAGTAAGCGCAAAATATCGGCTGGTGAAAAGTGGTCACCATGATAGTGACTTATAAAAACCGCATCGATACCATCAAACGGCGGCTGACCGGAATACAGGGCTTCTTCCATCTCCTTTGGCAACAATTGATATTGACCATAGCTGTTGCGGAACAGGGGGTCGAATAACACCTTGGTATCACCCTGCACAACCATCAGACCTTCGTTGGCCAGATATTGAACCCTTGATACAGTAGTCTTGGAGTCAGTGGAATCCGCGCAGGCGAAAACCGATGTCAGAAGCAGGAGTAGAAGAGTGTGAGCTAGCCGTATATACATTAGTCTTTTTCATCACTATAGATACTTAGTCCTTCCCCATACGGGTTGTAAGGGCTATCCAGCCTATAGGGGCTGCCGGCACCGAGTGGGTTGTTAATTGACTCAGCACTGAACTTCGAACCATAGCGGCCATACGGATTTGAAATGGAATCCAGATCATAGGGGCTGGTACTTAACTTACCCCGAAAATTGCCGTTGCGGTCATATAGTTTGGGTGGGTTCGTGGCATTGGGATTGGTAGCACTTTTGTTGGAGAGCACCGAACCATACTCGCCACTTTGGTTATTGATGCTGTACACGGAATACTCAGAGCCAAACTTACCATAAGGGTTCGATACGGAATCCACCCGATTCTTATTAAGGCTGAATTGACCAAGGTACCGCTCTTCCGCATAGCAATTGACCATCCACAAGAGACTTAAAAGTATAAGTAGAAAGACTTTGTTCATGTCTCTATTCCTGTTTTCAAAGTTTTATCTGAGAGTGCAACCCCACCCTGCAATTTCGTACTAGTGGCTTATTCAGGCTGGTGCTGCGAGAACCGGCTACCCGCTTTGTGCTCAATTAGATCCCATAAGTTGCCGTACAAATCTTCAAACACGGCGACCGTACCGTAGGGCTGTTCAACCGGTTCTCTTACAAATGTCACACCGTTGTCCAACATCCGCCGGTAATCACGCCAGAAATCATCGGTACTCAAAAACAGAAACACACGACCACCAGCCTGGTTACCTACATGAGCCTGCTGCCGGGAACCGGATGCCTCCGCCAACAGTATTGCCGCACCGGTATGATTAGGCGGTGCCACCAGTACCCAGCGTTTGTCCTGCTCCGGAATATAGATATCTTCAAGCAATTCAAAGCCAAGTTTATGAGTATAAAACTCTATCGCTTCATCATAATCATTGACCACCAGTGCCACATGCACAACCGATTGCTTCATATAAACTTTAATCCAACGTAGTCCTATTGACCCAATACAGCCCCGAAAAACCAATCAAGATTCTGCAACGTTTTCAGATGCACCATTATTAATGTACCAATATGCCAACGAAAAAACGAATCAGCGACCGGCTGGAATCCTGCCGGTTTGAACCAGAAAAGTTGTTATCCACCAGCCTGGGATCCGAATATGTTCTACCAATTGATAGTCGGGTATGTTTCTGTGAGAACTAGTAGTAATTCGAGTCGGCGTGTATTTATCCGGATTGCTCTTCATGCCATTTAGAGATGAGATCGTCAGCTATCATCCGCGGCCGCCCGGTTTCGATATCCACAAACACCCAGTCCGTTTCCCCCCTTGCAAGTAGCACATTATCGCTCTGACGCAAAAACTGGTATCGCCTCAGCGATCTGACACGCCGCAAGTTTTCCACCCAGGTCAATGCGATCACGTCATCACCAGCATATACCGGCTTCAGATATTCGATGTGATGCGAACGGGCCACCCAGGTTGCGCCGGCATCCTCCATCGCCTGGTTTCCCCCGGCGGCTTCATAGTGCATTACCGCCACATCCTGCATCCACTGAACATAAACCACGTTATTTACATGCCCATTCTGATCAACGGCGCTCTCGGGAACAGTGAAATGGTGACGGTAAACCCCGGTTGCAGGTGGTACAGCATTTTTCATTGTTTGACCGTCCGCACTTATTCTTTCCAGAACCCGGATATGTGCGCAATAAGGGCTTCACGTACCGCCGGGCTTACTTCCTGCGCTACACCCAATTGAGGTACTACGGGCCATCCCGGATCCGGAACTGTCAGACCACATGCACTGCGGGCCTCCGAATAGCGCGGTATCACATGAAAGTGAACATTCGGATCTACCATCATTAACATCAGGTAGTTGATCTTTTCATAGGAAAACGCCGCTTTAAGAGCATGCTCAATGTCCGTCACGACGGCACCCATTTCTTCATAGGCTTCCCGGCTTAGAGCTGAAAACTCGGTAGCATCGGATTTCGCACATAATATGAGCGAACCGAGTGTGGCCTGGGGTTCGCGCAATAATACCAGCCAATGATCATATTCCCGGATCAGGGTTTGTGGATAGCCGAATCGGACCGCTGTCTGGTTTGCCATGATCTTTGCTCCTCACTTGTTTAACACTGAACTGTCTTCATTGAGCATCCCGAATGAAGACTGGTGGTTTATGTTCTGATTATCCGCGTTTATTGCCAAAAAAGTCTACAATTGACAGCAGGGAATTAAGTTCCGGGGTAGCGCCGTGCGTCATTTTGGTGAAATTGAATCTGTGGATGTGGGTACCGAGTTTGCCAGCCGTGCGGAACTCGCAGCCTCCGGCATCCATAGACCTACACAGGCTGGTATCAGCGGTTCGAGCACAGAGGGTGCAGATTCGATCGTCGTTTCGGGTGGTTATGAAGATGACGAGGACTATGGTGATTACCTCATATATGGCGGCCAGGCAGGGTTTGATCCAAACACCAAACAGCAAAATGAAGACGCCGAGCTGAGTAGGGGCAACCTTGCATTGGTTGTCAGTTATAACAAGGGACTACCGGTGCGGGTCACAAGAGGCCTGGGTTCCACCAGGCAACACACCTATCGCTATGATGGTCTTTACCTGGTTGAACGGTGGTGGGTGGACCGGGGTAAATCAGGTTTTAGAATCTACCGTTTTGCATTGAGAAAAATAGACGACAAACCGATCTCCACGCCTGCAGGTGAACTACCTTTACCAACCAGCAACGAGGAACCTGACAAGGTTGAATCTTACACAACACGCATCATCCGGGACACTTTGGTCTCGGAGACGGTGAAGGAAATACACCAACACTTTTGCCAGACCTGCTCAACACGTATCGAACGCCCCGGCGGCGCGTATGCCCAGGCGGCGTATATCCGGCCGCTCGGGCGTCCCCATAACGGACCGGACACAGTTGATAATATTTTGTGTTTGTGCCCCAACTGCCATGTGCTGTTCGATGGCTGGGCCTTCGCTATTGAGGATGATGGCAGCCTCATTGGTGCACTGAACGGCAGCCTATTTGAGAAGAAAGATCACACCGTTAACAGGGAGTACCTGCGTTATCATCGTCGTTTATATAAAGCAGCCAATAACTAAAGCAGACACATCAACTCTTTCAAAAGCTGTTTTGAAAGCACGCTAACCCGGTCCGCAAATTTCTCTAGAACTGGTATTCCATCTCAAATTGGTCGATTACATGGAGCGCACCGGCCCTTTCGAAAAACGCAAGCATGGCTTTGTCGGACAGATCGATATTATTGATCTTTACGATATCTACACCACGAGGCAGATCTTTCATAAGTGCACTCAACAGGGTTGAAGCCACGGCTTGCCGACGAAAATCATGATCCACTACCAGGCTCATGATCCATCGCAACAATGGGTAGAAAACCAGTATTCCCACGCACTGACCCTCCCAGAACGCACCCAGTCTGATGAGTTTATCCTCGATGCGATCCATGCCGGAAAAGCTATTTTCCCAGGAGGGTTGCCAATCTACCTTGTTCTTGAACCCCTGTACCCTTGCCTTATCGATTATTTGTATCTCGAAATCACTGCGGGCAAAATTATCTGCAGTAAATGATCCAGGCGATAAGTCATAACATCCAAATTCACGGCTAATGTTGAAACCGGTTTTCGTGTACGCCCTGATCGCAGCCTGATTCTGCTGCAGAACCTCCAGCAGAAACTTCGAAACACCACGTTTGCGAAGACCTGGAAGGGTAAATTCAAACATCGCTTTTGCAATGCCCTGCCCACGATACCCAGGAACAATACCAGTGCCTGCATCGAAAGCTGCCTTTGCACCCTGCCAGTCGTCAAGACCCACAAAAGTGACGCCTACCAGTTTTTCCCTGTCAAAAGCACCCACCGAACAGCCATAGTGCACACCGCTTTTTAGGTTTCTGAGCCAGGATCGCTCACTGGTCATATAACTCATATCCACCTGGTAATCTGCAAATGCCTCGACCATCGTTGCATGAGCCCGAAGGAAATCTTCTACCGTCAGGTGTTTATATCGAACAGACATGGCCGATATTTTAATCGATTAGTTTGTAGAGGGTTATTACCGATTCCCCGTATTTTCAACCGCTCCCCAAAAACAAATAACTGCTTCCCTCTCCCATTACACTGAGTACTGTGTCAAAGTGTGCGCTTCAAACTCTTCATCAAACACAAACAAACAATATGAATACAAAAACGTCAAAACTGTCTTTTCGTGAAAAACTTGGCTACGGACTGGGAGACACCGCTAGTCACTTTGCGTGGGATTTAGCCGGGATGTTTTTGTTTTTCTATTACACGGACGTATACGGCATTTCCGCTGCGGCTGCGGGCACCATCATGCTGGCTGCCCGTGTCTGGGATGCTGTCTCCGATCCGCTTGTGGGCATCATTGCAGACCGAACAGACACCAGGTATGGAAAGTTCCGACCTTACATGCTTTGGTTCGCCATTCCCCTGGGCGCGACACTGATCATGCTGTTCACCACGCCGGATTTTGAGCAAACAGGAAAGATCATTTTCGCCGCATGCGGTTACCTGATGCTAAGCACGTTTTATACGGCGGTAAACCTTCCTTTTTCAGCCCTGTCAGGCGTGATGACCAGTGATTCCAAAGAGCGGACACTACTAAATCAGTACCGCTTTTTCCTTGGTTTTACGGGGATGTTTGTGGTCAGCCTGACCATGACATTCAAGAACTACCTGATCGTCGGCGAGGTTCTGGCTCATGCGACGGCCATAAACCTTCCACCAGAAGCACTCGCCTTTATCAAAGACTTTAACTGGGGTGAAGCCCGCCTTCTGGATGCATCCGGAACCCTGAAGCAGGTGATTAC
>Ga0224504_10000015_pt1 | contig 61862 bp, 56 predicted proteins | sample SF_Oct11_sed_USG_3_FD_170160 | JGI IMG/M metagenome (GOLD analysis project Ga0224504, IMG submission 170160) | Sediment microbial communities from San Francisco Bay, California, United States - SF_Oct11_sed_USGS_24 | ecosystem: Environmental > Aquatic > Marine > Sediment | place: USA...
TGCTGGTCACGCTGAAAAAGGCTCGCAAACAAGTGGCCTGACCGGTTTTTGCCGGTCCGAGGCTATTTATCACGATAACGAAACGTTCCATTCACAGTTTTTTAACACGGTTTCATTATGATGGTGATGTAAGTTGACTGTGCCTTGCGCATCGTCTTTCAAAACAGGCAGTCCCCACACTTCTATGCCTTATGCGATGCGCTTTCAAGCCCCGGAAACAATCCGGGGCTTTTTTTTTGCCGGGCGGTTTTTCATGATGCTCCGATGAATCCGGGGCAAATTCCAATCCACGCTCTCACGACAAACCCCGGCCGAAGCCGGGGTTTGTCCGACGTAAATACAGAGTCTTGATTATTTGCCGTAATCGCTTGCTTCCGGCATGCGTTTCACGGTCCAGTTCGCACCCGATTTGAAGGTGGCGCCCCATTCGGACATGAATGCGTTGAACGCTTCATCACCGCCAAGTTCCTTGCTCATGATGTCGTAGAATGAAGGGTCTGTGTCCGCCATGTCAGCCCAGCCCTTGTTGGCTGATACCAACTGCACCTGTCCCCCATGACCGCCGGTAACGACATCGAAAAAGCCCCAGTAGTTTTTAAAGCCATTCGCTTTTAATGTTTCCACGATTTTCTTCAGGTGGGTGCGGAATTTTCTGCCGTGGCCGTTTTTGATGTACCAGTTCTCAACCGTGAAGTGGGTGTAACCGTCGAAACTTTCCGGCCAGTGAGAATACTCCCTCATCTCTTCGGTCATGGTGCGGTGCATGCTTTCGATATGAGGCGCGATATTGGAAGCAAACACCTTCCCGGATTCTTCCTGCCAGTCATATTCGGCATCGAAATCCGCCCAGTTGTGGTTACCGGAACGGGCCATGTACTTGCCTGTATGGGGTCCTGTCAGGATTTCATACCAGGTATATTCCATATGCCCTTCGAACTGGGCTATCCAGTGATGGTATTCGGTGATTGCCGTGATCAGCGTTTCTTCGTGACCTGCTTTGGGCGTGATCAATACGCCAGAGGCGACACCGTCAGTTTCCTGGGCTTGTGCCGGCAATAACCAGAACAGGCAGGTAAATGTGAAGATCAAAGCCAGTTTTTTTGATATTTGCATTTGCAATACTCTCATTCAGTTGTATGGAAAAATCCCGGTCAAAAATTGCTTGGCCCCCCTGACCGTAGCCTTAGTATAGTAACGATTCAGAAATTTTCCGGTAAGCTGGACAATCCAGCAGCGAGACAGGATGACAGCCCAATGGTCAATCCGGAACTTAATTGCGACCGCCAGCCAGAAAATTGTTATGTGCCCGTGTGATACAGAAGTCCATGATCGGCATCCGGGCATGGTGGTTTACCATCCGATTACGGTAGAATTCATCGTTTTTACAGGCCAGCAGCCGGCAGGATCACCCCAATGAGCAGTGAAAACGGAACCACTCCGACCAATTTCATCAGAAACATCATCATCAAGGATCTGGAATCCGGCAAGCACGACCGCATCATCACGCGATTTCCCCCGGAACCCAATGGGCATCTGCACATCGGTCATGCGAAATCGATCTGCCTCAATTTCGGAGTGGCGGCTGAATTTGGCGGCCGCACCAATTTGCGGTTCGACGACACCAACCCGCTGAAGGAAAACGAGGACTTCATGCGGGCCATCATGGACGACGTTCGCTGGCTGGGCTTCGAATGGGATGAACTGCTGCATGCCTCGGATTATTTCCATCAACTGTATGACTACGCGCTGCACCTGATCAAAACCGGCAAGGCCTACGTCGAGGAACTGACCGCCGAGGAAATCAGGGCGCACCGCGGTACCCTGACCGAGCCCGGTCGCGAGAGTCCGTACCGGGACCGCCCGGTGGAAGAGAACCTCGACTTGTTCGAACGGATGAAAGCTGGTGAATTCGCCGATGGGACGCTGGCGCTCAGGGCCAGGATCGACATGACCTCACCCAATATGAACATGCGTGACCCGGTGGTTTACCGGATCCGGAATGCTTCGCATCACCGCACTGGCGATGAGTGGCATATCTACCCGATGTACGACTGGGCGCATGGCATTTCGGATGCCATAGAAGGCATCACGCATTCACTTTGCACGCTGGAATTCGAAGATCACAGGCCGCTGTACGACTGGTTCCTGGACAATATCCCGACGCCCTGCCATCCGCGCCAGATTGAATTTGCCCGCGGCAACCTGGATTACACGGTGATGAGTAAACGCCGTTTGCGCGAACTGGTCGAGGAAGGCCTGGTCAATGGCTGGGACGATCCCCGCATGCCTACGCTGGCTGGGTTGCGCCGGCGCGGATTCACGCCCGAAGCCATCCGCGCTTTCTGGACCGAGATGGGCGTGTCCAAGGCCGACAGCATCATTCCGATGGGCGTGCTGGAAAATGCGGTGCGCAATGACCTCAATGTGCGGGCACCGCGGACCATGGCGGTGCTGGACCCGTTAAAAGTCATCCTGACGAATTATCCCGAAGGCGAGACGGAATGGCTGGAGGCGCCCGTTCATCCCCAGAATGAAGCGATGGGAACGCGGAAAGTCGCCCTGACCCATGAAATCTGGATTGAACGTGGAGATTTCATGGAAGAGCCGCCGCGGAAGTTCTTCCGCATGAGGCCTGGAGGCGAAGTCAGATTGCGTAATGCTTTCATCGTGCAGTGCAACGAGGTAATCAAGGATGAGAAGGGCGAAGTGACAGAGCTCCATTGTACTTTCGATCCGGACACGAGGTCCGGCATGCCGGGCGCGTCGCGCAAGGTCAAGGGCACCATTCACTGGGTATCCGCTGAACACGGCCAGCCGGCTGAGATTCGCTTGTGCGATCGCCTGTTCACCGTGCCCAACCCGCTGGGTGAGAAAGATCATGACTACCGCGAATTCCTCAACCCGCATTCGTTGGATGTGATCCAGCATGCGATTGTTGAGCCGCAGGTTGCAAATGGAGAGGCCGGTGATTTTTACCAGTTCGAACGCACCGGCTATTTTTGCCACGACAATGTTGATTCGAAACCGGGCAGGCCGGTACTTAACCGCATCGTCACTTTGCGGGATTCCTGGGCCAGGATCGAAAAGGAGATGGCGCAAAACCAGTCATGACTAACGTCACCCTCGCTACCAGCGGGTGATTTGTTACACTTTTCTCACACCGGACCGCTTGGAGAAGCATTATGGGTTGGACATTCCTGATTATTCTTGCTGGCGTTGTTCTGTTCGCCATTTCGATATACAACCGGCTGGTCGCAGGCCGCAACCGATTCAAAAACGCTTTCGCCCAGATCGACGTGCAGCTGACCCGGCGCCATGACCTGATCCCGAACCTGGTGGAAACCGCCAAGGGATACATGAAACATGAGCGGGAAACGCTCGAGGCGGTCATCAATGCGCGTAATACGGCCGTTGCCGGGCTGAAAGAAGCCGCGGCGGACCCGTCCGACCCCGAGGCTATGAAGAGGCTGGCGCAGGCCGAGCAGGGCCTGTCCGGCGCGCTGGGACGTCTATTCGCGCTCTCCGAAGCCTATCCTGACCTGAAGGCGAACGAGAACATGATGCAGCTTTCCGAAGAACTGACCACGACGGAAAACAAGGTTGCATTTTCTCGCCAGGCCTATAACGACTCGGTGATGGAATACAACACCTTGCGTGAGTCATTCCCGAATAACTTCTTCGCCGGCTGGTTCAACTTCAGGGCAGCGGAATTGCTGGAAATCGAAGACGAAGCCAAACGCGAGGTGCCCAAGGTCAGTTTCTAGGGCGTGAACTTTTTCGAACACCAGGACCGGGCGCGCAAACAATCCCGCTGGCTGATGGTTGTTTTTGTGCTGGCCGTGCTGGCCATCGTGGCGTCGATCAACCTGATCCTTTTGCTGGTGATGGGGGTAACCGGCTACCAGACCGGTGAGCAGCCGCTGGCTCCATTGGAAATGATGACAACAAACCTCCCCCTGCTGGCTGGCGGAGCGATCGCCTCTATCTCTGTGATAGGCCTGGCCAGCCTGTTCAAAACTGCAAGCCTGCGTTCCGGCGGTGGGCAAGTCGCCAGGCAGCTGGGAGGAACCCTGGTGGAGTCTGATACGCGGGACGCCAGCCGCCGCCGGTTGCGTAACGTGGTTGAAGAAATAGCCCTGGCTTCCGGCGTTCCGGTTCCCGAAATCTACGTGCTGGAACAGGAGTCCGGTATCAATGCGTTTGCTGCCGGTTACACGCCGGCGGATGCAGCCGTGGCGGTCACCCGGGGTGCACTGGAAAAACTCGATCGCAATGAGCTGCAAGGCGTCATTGCCCATGAATTCAGCCATATCCTGAACGGTGACATGAGGATCAATATCCGGCTGATGGGTGCCCTGTTCGGGATACTTTTGCTCGCCATCATCGGCCGTCGTGTATTGATCCATTCCCACTTTGCCGGGCGATCCCGGGATAAAAACGGGGCCGCCGTCCTGCTCATCGCTTTCGGCTTGATGGCGGTGGGTTACGTGGGCCTGTTTTTTGGCCGCTGGATCAAGGCTGCGGTTTCACGCCAGCGCGAATACCTGGCTGATGCTTCGGCCGTGCAGTTCACCCGCGACCCGGACAGCATCGGCGGCGCCCTGAAGAAAATTGCCGTCTACAGCGAGGCCTCCTACCTGGATGCGGATACCGAGGAAATCAGCCATATGCTGTTTGGCGATGGTCAAAAAATGATGATGTTTTCCACCCACCCGCCGCTGCATGAACGCATCAGCCGGGTTGACCCCGACTTTCAGGCGGAGGAGCTCGACCGGTTGGCGGCGAAAATTCAGCGCGAGCAGTTGCAGGCCAGGAAGCACGCTGAACGGGCACGCGAGGATGCGGTTGGGCCAGGCCAGGGGATGTTCGACGCCGGCAGCATCGTTGATCAGATTGGTAATCCGGACTGGGAACGAATGCTGATGGCCGCAGCCATCGCCGCTTCGATACCGGATAACATTGCCCATGCGGCGCATTCGACCGAATGGGCGCCGGAAGTGTTGTTTTACACTTTGCTGGATCGCGATGTTGAAATCCGTGAGCAACAGCTGCTGGTGGTGGCTGAGAGCATGGGCGCAGACAGCGAAGCCCAGGTGAGATCGCTTTTGCAGTCAGCCGGACTGGCGGCACCAGAGCAGCGGTTGCCGCTGCTGGAAGTTGCGTTTCCGGCCCTTAAGAGGCGGCCGCCTGACTTCGTAGCCCGGGTACTGGAAACAGTGAAGTTACTGGTTGAGTCAGATGGCCGAATCGATGTTTTCGAATATTTGCTGGCCCGGGTGATCACCAAGCATTTGTGGGAGTCGTATAATCCCAACCGGGTTCGGCTGGCGGGTGGTAAAACGATCGGGGCATGTGGGCGGGAAATTGTCCAGGTGCTGGGTGTGCTGGCATTGCATGGGCATGAAAGCGTCGAATCCGCACGCGAGGCGATGCAGGCCGGCTATGACTCGCTGGGCTTGTCGCTGCCTATTGAATTACCGGACCGGCGCGATTGGGTTGAAATTCTTGATTCGGCACTGCCGAAACTCGACCGGCTCAGACCCGCTGAAAAAGAAAAACTGGTGGCGGCGCTGGTGGAGGTCGTGCAGCACGATGGCAGCCTGGCCGCCTCCGAACTGGAATTGTTACGCGTTATCTGCGACCTGGTTCATGTACCGCTGCCATTGCTCACTGCGCCGCAGCAAACTTCTCTGCAATCATGACCGTCGGCGCGTTGGTGTTGCCTGAAACCAGCGCCGGCATGATCGAGGCATCGACCACGGAGAGACCTTCAAGGCCGTGTACATTCAGGGCCGGATCGACCACGGCCATCTCATCGATCCCCATCTTGCAGGTGCCGATCGGGTGGTAAATGCTTTCCGCCTTGTTACGGATAAATTCCAGCAAGCCATCTTCAGATTGCGCAGCAGCCCCCGGAAAAACTTCGGTGCCCGCAAAAGGCCTGAATGCTTCCTGCGCGAAGATCTCTCGGGACAGCCGGATGCATTCGAGCATGATGTCGCGGTCGTAGCCCCGGCTCAGGTAATTGGGCTGCATGGCAGGCGCGGCTGACGGGTCGCTTGATTTCAGGGTCAGGGCGCCACGGCTTTCCGGCCTGAGCGCACACGCGTGAATGGTCATTCCGTGCCCCGGCAGTATGTTCCTGCCATGGTCATCCAGAAATGCCGGTACAAAGTGCATCTGTATATCGGGCCGGTCATCGGTCGCGTGGCGGCTGACGATGAACCCGCCTGCTTCGGCGATATTCGAAGTGCCGGGACCTTTGCGGCCCAGGAAATACTGAATGCCGACGATGAAATCGTTCAGCTGGTCATAAGTGACCGGTTTTTTGCATTGCACCAATGTGCAGACATCCAGGTGGTCCTGCAGGTTCGCGCCCACGCCGGGGAGCTCATGGCGGACTTCTATGTGATGCTCCCGCAGATGGTCGGCAGGGCCAATACCCGAGAGCAGCAGCAGCTGAGGTGAATTGATTGCGCCTCCGGAGAGGATGACTTTGCCCGCTCCGGCGATTTTGAGCTTACCTTTGTGCCGATAGCTCACGCCGCTGGCGCGCTTGCCGTCCAGGATAACTTCCTCGACCAGGGCATGTGTTTGAACCGTCAGGTTGGTGCGGTCCAGGGCGGGGCGCAGGTATGCCACTGCGGTGCTGCAGCGTTTGCCGTCCCTTTGCGTCACCTGGTAAAAATCGAATCCTCTTTGCCTGGGCCCATTGAAATCATCGGTTCGCGGGTGGCCGGCCTGTTGCGCCGCTTGTATGAAGGTAGTGGATAGCGGGTTGGTATGGCGCAGGTTCTGTACGCCAAGCGGACCGCCCGCACCGTGAAAGTCGGATGCACCGTTTTCCTGGTCCTCGGCCTTGATGAAATAGGGCAGAACATCGTCGAAGGCCCAGCCATTGGCGCCCTGCTGCGCCCACTCATCGTAGTCTTTGCGATGCCCGCGGCAATAGCACATCGCATTGATCGAGCTTGAGCCTCCCAGCACTTTACCCCGCGGCCAGTACATCCGGCGTCCGTTCATTTCAGGCTCCGGCTCAGTTTCGTAAGACCAATTGAGGTGTTTCAGCCCAATCAGCTTGGCCAGGCCGGCTGGCATGTGAATAAACGGATGCCAGTCCTTGCCGCCAGCTTCCAGTAACAGCACGCGGTTGCGAGGGTTTTCAGTCAGGCGATTGGCCAGCACGCAACCCGCCGAACCGGCGCCGACAATGATGTAATCAAATTCCATACGTTTGCGTATTGAGGCCTCCAACCATGATATCTGATCACGCACCAGAAACAAGGATTCGCTCATTGAATTTTCGTATATCGGCGGGATGACTGACATTGGTCAAGACGCGTTATAATCCATGCTCCCTGGCCCAAAAGATCGGCATGAGCTGACCGTGACACTGACAAAAATCTCATTATCCAATCCTGTCGCGGTAGTGGTGGCCTGTATCCTGCTGGCCATCTTTGGAATCCTGAGCCTCACCCGCCTGCCCATCCAGATGACGCCGGACATCGCGCGCCCCGAGATTTCGATCTATACACAGTGGCGCGCATCGGCGCCCAACGAGATTGAATCGGAGATCATCGAGCCGCAGGAACGCGTGCTGCGCAGCATCCCCGGGCTGCTCAAGATGCAATCTTCGGCCAATTACGGCCAGAGCAGTATCAATCTGCAGTTTGTCATCGGCACCGACATGAACCGGGCGCTGATCGAGGTCATGAACCGTCTGAACCAGGTGCCGCGGTACCCGGTAGATGCCCTTGAACCGGTGATCAGCCTGGGCGGGGAAAATTTCGACAAGGTGATTGCCTGGTTTGCCATTACCGCCAGGCCAGGGAATTCCACACCGATCGAAAGCTACCAGGACTTTATCGAAGACACGGTCATAACCCGGATCGAGCGGGTACCGGGTATCTCACAGGTAGGCTCTTTCGGAGGCCGTAAGCATGAAGTCCGGATTACGTTTGATCCATTCAAGGCTGCCAATATCGGCCTGGACTTGACGGAAATTGCGTCCCAACTGGGTGAAAATGCAGATATCTCCGCCGGCCTTAACGAGGTTGGTCGTCGCGAGTATACGCTTCGGTTCAGTGGCAAATACGATGTCAGTTCACTGGGCGACCTGGTGCTCGAATGGCGGGAGGGCAAACCCGTCCTGCTGCGGGACGTGGCCCGCGTGGAAATGGCAATGGTGGATGCCACCAATATTCTCCATCAGAACGGCGGCCCCTCGGTGGCCATCTACGTGATTCCTGAATCCGGCGTGAATGTCTACGAAATCATGACGGACCTGAAGGCAACGGTTGCAGACCTGCGGGAAAACGAACTCGACAGGAACAACCTCGACATCACCCAGGATTCGGATGACACCGTGTACATCTCGGCTTCTGTCGGCATGGTGCGCAATAACCTGCTGCTGGGTGTTTCGTTGGCCATCGTGGTTTTGTGGTGGTTCCTGCGCAAATTCAGGGCAACACTGATCGTGGCGCTTGCGATCCCTTTATGCCTGCTGATGGCATTCATGGTTCTGGATGCTGCCGGCCGGACGCTGAATATTATTTCCCTGGCCGGGCTCGCCTTTGCCACGGGCATGGTGCTGGATGCCGCCATCGTGGTGCTGGAAAACATCTTCCGCCAGCGCGAAGCGGGATTGAGTGGCGACGAGGCTTCGATGAGAGGGGTAACGCAGGTCTGGGGCGCGTTGCTGGCCTCCACGGCAACGACCGTGGCAATCTTCATGCCGGTCATCTTTCTGCAGAATGAAGCAGGCCAATTGTTCAGTGACCTGGCAGTGACGATTTCGGCTGCGGTGGTGGCCTCATTACTGGTTGCCGTGACGGTTTTACCCACCGCAGCCGCCAACTGGGTGAAAGGCGAGGCCATTGACGATCACCATCGCAGCTGGTGGCACTGGGTGACCAGCCACATCATGAGCTGGACTGCTACGCCACGTAAACGGTGGAGCTGGGTGGGCATCCTCACGCTGCTTCCGGTCGTCCTGGCGATTTTCCTGGTGCCGCCGGCGGACTACCTGCCTGAAGGCAAAAAGAATTTCATCATGGGCTTCATGATCACCGCGCCGGGCATGGGAATGGAGACTGCAGGTGAAGAACTGGTCGATGTCATCGACGGCCGCCTGGCTCCTTACCTGTCGGGAGAGAAGCAGCCGCAGATCAAGAGTTACTTTTTGGGAACCGCCAAGGGATGGGGCTCGTTCATCGGCGGCGAGGCACTGCGCGACGAGGATGTCGATGAAGTCATCGGCGTATTCAACCGGGAAATCATGGCTGGCTTTCCGGATACCTTCGGTTTTGCCGGGCGTGACCCGATTTTTGGAGGTTCGAGGGGCGGACGGAAAATTGACATTGACCTGTCTGCCGATTCATTCGATTCTTTGCTTGCCGCGGGCCGGGCAGGATTTTATACGGTTATGCAGGCCTTGCCCGATGCCAATGTGCGCCCGGTTCCAGGGCTTGAACTGGCTGAGCCGGAGATTCGCCTGATTCCGAATGATCGCAAAATTGCCGAAGTTGGCTGGAACCGCGGGCGCTTGGGTACGGTAGTCAGGGCAATGGGCGATGGCGCATTTCTGGGCGAATATTTTGACGGCACCCGGCGCTATTATGTCGTCATGCGGGCGCAGAACTGGTATTCACCTGAAGAACTGGCTGCGTTGCCCGTGGCTACCGCAAACGGTGATGTTCTGGCGCTGGGTGAATTGGCTACGGTGACCCGAACCGCTGGTCCTTCCAATATCCGTCGGATTGATCGCAAGCGAACATTGACCTTGGAGGTGACTCCGCCGCCTGACATGGCGATGGAAGAAGCCCTGGGCATCATCCAGCAACAAGTGGCTCCCACGATTCTTGAAAGCATGCCCGAGGGAGGAACTGTCAGGTATCGCGGAACAGCCGAAGCACTGGATGAAGCCCTGACCAGCATGGCCGGAAGCTTCATTCTCGCTGTGGTCATTCTGTACCTGCTGATTTCCGCACTGTTTCGTTCGTTCCGCGACTCCCTGCTGGTTGTCCTGACGCTGCCGATGGCGACCGTTGGCGGAGTCATATCACTGAGACTTGTCGACCTTGCGTTGATCTCCGGCGGCGGGCAGCAAATGGACTTGCTGACAATGATTGGTTTCGTGATCCTGCTTGGGCTGGTGGTCAATAACGCGATTTTGCTCGTCTACCGCGCCCGGGATGCCGAGCGTGAAGGCATGAGCCGCCGGGATGCTGTTGAGAGTGCAGTCCGCTTGCGGTTGAGGCCGATTCTGATGAGCACGACAACCAGTATCTTCGGTATGTTGCCCTTGATGTTGATGCCAGGGGCAGGCACCGAACTGTACCGGGGCATGGCCTCGGTCATCGTGGGCGGAATGCTGATCAGCACTGTTTTTACATTGATTCTGTTACCCAGCCTCCTCAGAATGAATGAAGAACTGAAACCCGCAAGCAGACTGTTACCGGAATTGGCGTGAAAAGAATGAACCTGAGCAGATTTTTCAGAATGGGCCTGCTGGCATTGCTTGCCTCCGTTCCTGTTCTGGCCTGGCCTCAAATGGGCGGACCGGCCCTGGTCAAAACGGCCGAGGCCGTGGTCAAGGACATTGCTCCGGTGACTCGGGTTGCGGGTACGGTAGTGAGCCGCAATGATGCCAGGCTGTCGGCAGAAGTGACCGGTCGGCTGACCTCGGTGGCGGACGTGGGTACCGAGGTCAAGGCCGGTGAACCGGTGGCTCGCATCGAGGACACGGCCCTGCGTTTGCGGAATGCCGAATTGGCGGCGCAGGTTACCCGTGCCGAGGCCAGGCTGCGCTTCCTGGAAGGCGAAGAACAGCGCTTCAGTCAACTGGCGGCAGATAACCTGGCTGCAGTGACTCAACTCGAGCTGACCCGCTCTGACCGGGATGTGGCCCGGGGAGATCTGGATATTGCAAAAGCCAGGCTTGAACAAAACAGGGACCAGCTGATCCGGACAGAAATTCTGGCGCCGTACAGTGGGATCGTGGTTGAACGCCTGATGACGCCCGGTGAGCGGGTGGAAGAAGGGGGTGAGGTAGTCAGGCTGGTCGATCAACAACATCTGGAAGTCATCGCCCGCGCGCCGCTGGATTACTTCAGTTTCATCCAGCCAGGCCAGGCGGTGGCATTGAGTGCAGAAAACATTCAGTCGATGGGTGTGGTGCGAAGGGTCGTAGCTGTCGGCGACGAGAATACTCATCAGTTCGAACTCCGCATCGACCTGGACGGCAGGCTTTTCCCGGTCGGCCAAACGCTCCGGGTAGCCATTCCGACGTCGGCTTCCAGGGAAGTGTTGACCGTACCCAGGGATGCGCTCGTTTTACGCCCTGAAGGCCAGAGTATCTTCGTCGTGGACGCCAATAACCAGGCACAGCAAGTTGCTGTGACCGTGGGTGTTGGACAAGGTGGCGATGTCGAGGTGCTGGGGGATATTTCACCGGGCGATACGGTTGTGATACGTGGAAATGAGCGCTTGCAGCCCGGCCAGGATGTCAGCGTGATGGACGGTTAATGCCCGCAGCGGCCAATCCGCCTCGAAACGGTAATTTCCTGGAACGGCTGGTCCAGGTTCAGCATGGTGAATGGCCTCGTCTGGCGATCGCTTTTTTTTATTTTTTCTTTCTGCTTGGCGGGTACTTCATGCTGCGACCGCTTCGCGGCGCCATTGCGGCGAACAACAGCGAAGTGCTGCACTGGCTTTATACCGGCACATTCGTTGCCATGCTGCTTATTGTGCCGGTTTTTGGCTTCCTGGTTTCACGCTTCAGGCGCGGGCAGTTCATACCGGCGATTTACCTGTTTTTCATCAGCCACCTCGTGCTGTTCGCGGTTTTTTTCAAGGGCGATGACACACCCATCTGGCTGCAGCGCTCGTTTTACATCTGGCTGAGCGTATTCAACCTGTTCGTTGTCTCCGTGTTCTGGAGTTTCATGGCGGATATTTTCCGGCCTGGACAGGCCCAGAGGCTGTTCGGTTTCATCATGGCGGGTGGCAGCATTGGGGCCATCATTGCACCGTCCATCACGAAAGGGATTATTCCCCATTGGGGGGGTGCCGGAGTCATGTACACGGCCTCATTCTTACTGTTGTTGGCAACCCTGTTAGCCATCCTGCTGGGCCGGTTTTCTCGGAAGGACCGGGAAAACCGGCCGACAGAGGTTATCGGCGGCAGTGTCTGGGAGGGTGCTGTCCGTGTCTTCCGCTCGGAATACCTGCTTTACGCTTGCCTGCTGATGCTGTTGCATAATCTGACCTCGACCTTTCTGTTCAATGGGCTGGCTGTCCTGGTCAGTGAACAGATAGCCGGTTTCGATGAACGCACCACGTTCTTCAGCCACATCGACCAGGCTGTTCAGGTACTGGCCTTTCTGTTCCAGTTCTTCATTACCGCCAGGCTGGTCAGGTACCTGGGTATGTCCGGAACACTGGTGTTGATTCCCTCGCTGCTCGCCGGCGGGTTCATCATCCTGGGCAGTTCAATGGGCCTGGTACTGTTCGCTGCCGTGCAGGTGGCGCAGAGGTCGCTGAACTACGGCATGCTGGGCCCGACCAAAGAAATGCTGTTTACCGTGGTCGATCGGGAGACCAAGTACAAGAGCAAGAATTTTATCGATACGGCGGTCTACCGCGGCAGTGATGTTACCGCGAGCTGGATTTTTAAAGGATTGACGTCAGCAGGCCTTTCCCTCGCTCAGATCGCCTGGATTTATGTGCCCGTGATGGGAATGTGGGCCTTCGGTGCATGGCGGCTGGGCAAGATATACACTGAAATGAGGTCCCGGTTGAAGCCGTCCGGGCAGGGCTGAAAGACAGGCTCCGTCGCTAACCTTGACGGGGTGCCGGATGAAAGCGCGGACCGCTTGTGCTTTCCAGCCGTTCGACCGGACAATGGTAGAGGCGGGCGAGGCTGTCCTCATTGAGCATTTCGGTGCTCGGGCCGGCGCACCACTCACCATCCCCGAACAGCATGACGACGTGGCTGCAATAACGGGCAGCCAGGTTGATGTCGTGAAGTGCGGCAAAGGCTGAATGGGTGCCCGAGGTAACCCGGGCGGAAATCATGTGCATGATTTCGACCTGGTGCTTCAGGTCCAGGTGGTTGGTCGGTTCATCAAGCAGCATGACTTCCGGTTCCTGGACCAGTAGCGCAGCGAAGGCGAGTCGCCTGGCTTCGCCACCTGACAGCCCCGTAACACTGCGTTCAGCGAAGGCTTCCAGGCCGACTGAAGCAAGCGCGTTGCGGGCTTTCTCGAAGTCCATCGGGCCTTCTCGCTCCCAGTAGGCCAGATGGGGGTGCCGCCCGGTTAACGCTGTTTGCAATACGCTGGAATCAAACACGTAGACCGTGTGTTGCTGCAGCATGCCTATGTGCAGGGCCAGTAGCTTGCGCGGCAGTTCACTCAAAACCCGCGACTCCAGCAGGATTTGCCCGGCCGCCGGCTCATCCAGGCCGGCCAGGCACTTGAGCAGTGTGGTCTTGCCGATGCCGTTGGGCCCCAGCAGGCCCCAGAACTGGCCAGGCTTGATATCCAGGTTCAATTGATCGACGATTCTGATTCCGGCAATCCGGACGTCCACATTCCTGCAGCTGAGCAGACTCATTGTTTCACCCTGGCCCGGTTCAGTAACAGCAGGAACAAAGGGACACCCAGCAGCGCTGTAATGACACCGACCGGCAATTGTCGGGGAGCGAGGACAGCCCTCGCCAGCGTATCAGAAAGCACCAGGAAAAGTCCGCCGAACAAGGAGGCGGCGGGAAGCAGTATTCGGTGGTCAGACCCCACTACCAGGCGCATCAGGTGCGGCACGATCAAGCCGACGAATCCCACGTTACCAGCAATCGAAACGGCGGTGGCTGTCAGTATGGATGCCAGCAAGTAGACCAGCCAAAGCAATTTGCCGGTCGGTTCACCCAGGAGTTTGGCGGTGGTTTCGCCCATCGCCAGGACGTTCAGGCTTCTGGCCATGCCTAAACAGGCCAGGAACACCAGCACCAGGATGGCCAGAGCCCAGGGCGGAAACCGTGAATAACTCAGGTCGCCCATCAGCCAGAACAACATGCCGCGGAGGCTGCTGTCTGGCCCCAGCGTCAGCAACAGGCTGATCAGTGCCGCCCAGCCTGATGCAGTAACAACACCTGTCAGGAGAAGCCTGGTGCCGCTCCAGGGGCCCTCACCGCGCGCCAGGCTGAACACGATCAGAATCGAAATCAGTGCTCCGGCCCAGGCCAGTCCCGGAATAATCGCTGCCGTCGCGCCGAGGGTCATGCCCAGCAGCGCCGCGAAAGACGCACCGCCTGAAACCCCCAGGATATACGGGTCAGCCAGGGGATTGCGCAACAGGACCTGCATCAGGCAACCGGACAGTGACAGCAGGGCGCCAACGGCCCATGCGGAACCTGCCCGGGGTAACCGCAGTCGCCAGACAAGTTCGCCATGCTGGGAAGACGGATCAGTCAATGCAGCAAACCACTGGCCCCAGTCCAGCGTCACAGACCCGATTGCTGAAGCAAAAGGTATGCTCGCCAGTGAAAGAACGGCAAGCAGAAAAAACAACAATCGACGATGTGCTGTTGGCATCATGGGAGAGAAACGATTAACATTCTGGGAATCTGATTAGAAAAATATTACATGCCCCCACGAGGGCAGACAAGCAGTAACAATGATCGATCCCGACGGCTATAGACCAAATGTTGCTATCGTTCTGATGAACGAGGACCGACGCGTTTTCTGGGCGCAGCGTACGGGCAATGACGGCTGGCAATTTCCACAGGGTGGAATGAACACCGACGAGACACCGGTCGAGGCTATGTACCGGGAACTTCGGGAAGAAACCGGGCTGATGCCGGATATGGTTGAAATCGTTGGGTCCACACCGGGCTGGCTGCGCTACCGCTTGCCACGACGCTATCAGCGTCACTACAGCAAACCGTTATGCATCGGGCAGAAGCAGGTCTGGTTCCTGTTGCGCTTTCTGGGTGATGATTCGGCCTTCAGCCTTGATCGCTATGACGATCCGGAGTTCTGCACCTACAAGTGGGTGGATTTCTGGTATCCGGTTGAAAACGTCATCACTTTCAAACGTAGCGTGTACCAAAAAGCGTTAACCCTGCTGGAGCCGATGGCTGATTCCTGCCTGGTTTCTGGCTAGTTTTCCACAGAGCGGGTAACGGATTCCCGCAAGTTAATTGACAATGATTCTCATTTGCATTTATGATCTGGGTCAATAACTGATCGTGGAAAACACCTAATATTGACCCATGTATATTTGTATCTGCAACGCTGTCAATGAAACCGCCATTCAAGAGGCGGTCGGTAATGGGGTCAGGAGCTTTCGTGACCTGAGTGCCCAAACTGGATGCGGCACGCAATGCGGGTCCTGTGTCAAGCTGGCGCGCGATGTCATGGACCAGGCCTTGCTGGATATCGGGTCCCCCAGGTCTGACGTGAAGCTGGAAATTGTTTCCCACGGTTAATGCTTCTCTTGCTGCGAACGATTCTCATTTCTGCACCGAATTGATTCCTTTTGTAGAATGATCTCTTTCCCGGCCACCGGGCCGATTTCACGTTATCTCTGGAGAATCATTAATGAAGGGTGACCCGAAAGTCATTGAATATCTGAACCGCGTTCTGCGCAACGAATTAACGGCGATCAACCAGTACTTCCTGCATTCAAAAATGTTTAAAGACTGGGGCCTGAAGGCCCTTGGTGATTATGAGTTTCATGAATCCGTAGATGAAATGAAACATGCCGACGCACTGGTCGAGCGAATCCTGTTCCTGGAAGGCCTGCCTAATTTGCAGGACATGGGGAAGCTGCGCATTGGCGAGCACACCCGGGAAATGCTGGAGTGCGACCTGGCGCTTGAAATGCAGGCCATTCCTGATTTGCGCGAGGCTATCCAGCACTGTGAAACCTGTAGTGATTTTGTCAGCCGCGACCTGTTCGACAGCATTCTGGATTCCGAGGAGGAGCACGTCGATTGGCTGGAAACGCAACTTGACCTGATTGAACGGGTGGGTATCGAAAATTATCAGCAAAGCCAGATCGGTTGAGTCTTGCAAGGAATATGGGCCTGCCGCTTGAGTTCCCGCGCGGCAGGCCGCATTTTCTGAATCAATGTTTTCTCAAACCAGCCAGCCCTGCACCTTTGAACGCGACTGCGAGGTCGTGATGATTCCCGTCGGGGACGAAGTGACGATTCCCGCGGGAACCGTTGGCTACATCACGCAGGCGTTGGGAGGCAGTTTCACGGTATTCGTGGACGGCAACCTGTTCCGGATAGCAGGCGTAGATGCGGACGCGATCGGGAAAAAGCCGGTTATGCCGCCCAGTTTGCCGGAAGACGCAACCGAAGATGACGTGGAACAACTGCTCTGGGATCAGATGAAAACCGTTTACGATCCGGAAATCCCGGTCAACATCGTCGACCTCGGACTGATTTATCGCTGTGAAATGCGCACCAACGACGCGAACGAGCGGATAGTCGATGTCGACATGACGCTGACTGCTCCGGGCTGCGGCATGGGAGACATCCTGGTGGATGATGTTCGTTCAAAGCTGCTGCTAGTGCCGACCATCGAGCAAGTGAATGTAGAACTGACTTTCGACCCGCCCTGGAGCCATCACATGATGTCGGAAGTGGCCCGCCTCGAAACCGGGATGTTCTAAAAGTTCACCACTTCCTTTTCAACGCCGTCGACAAATTCAAGACGTTCGTTCATTTTTTCTGTGACCCAGGCTTTGCCGGTTTCATCCACCAGCATGACCTGGTCGAGGCCCAGCGAAATAGCCACTCCCTGCCATTCTTCCAGGCCTGCTACGATCAGTGCCGTGGCGGCTGCGTCCGCCAGCCAACCCTGTCGTGTGATGACCGTCACCGATGCGACATCCTGCACTGGCCAGCCGGTTCTAGGGTCCAGGATGTGGGGATAGCGCTGTAGCTGGTCCTGGCGAAATCTTTCGTAATTTCCCGAAGTGAACACGGCTTCGTCCCGGGTCGTTTGCAAGCTTCCGATGATGCCGCCCCCCGGGCTGCGCACAGCGATCCGCCACGGGCGGGATCCGTGATCACCCATGGCACGCAGATCGCCACCGGCGTTTACAATCGCGTTGTTTATTCCCAGGGTTTTCAGATGATCGCAGGCGATGTCGATGGCATAACCCTTGGCGATGCCACCAAAGTCGAGCTGGACAGCGCGGTTGGACGTCGTCAGCTGCTGACCGTCGATAGTTATATCGAGGCTGGAAGGAGCGGTGGCGACCAGCGCCCGGATTTGCGAGCCGGCTGGCGGAGGGCCCTCAATCGGGTAATCCGAAGTGTGAAATCCCCATAGCCCGACCAGGGCGCCGATCGCGGGATTGAAGCGTCCATCGGTTTTCAGTTCGGCCTGCTGGGAATACTCGACGAGTTTTACGATGGATGGACTCGCAAGCGCCGGCAGCCCGGCCTGGAAGGCACGATTGATCTCAGTCAGCTGTCCCGGCTCCCAGGCATGCCAGTCGTTGTGCATCTGCTGGAACATGTCCTGCAGTTCGCCGAATGCCCGGCTTGCAGTCTCAGGCGGGGTATCCCACAAGCTGACTTCCAGCAGCGTTCCGAAGATGAAAAATTGTGCCTTGTGCTCGGCGGGTTGCTGTTGGCAGCCAGCGAGAAACAGGCAGAATATCAGGCAGAGTGCTGTTGTTGCGGGTCGGGGCATAGGCTGTGTCAGCATATCAAACGCACGGTCAGGCAGTGAATATTGATGAGGGTCAAATAGATGAACGGAAAATACACCTATTATTGAGCCATGACTACACTTACCGGCCGCCTGAAACGCGAACATCAAACACTGGTGTGCATGACTCACATTTACTGTGACCACCATCACCAGGATCACCATGGCTCCGAGTTATGCGAAGACTGCGCCCGGCTGATGACGTATGCCCGCAAACGACTGGAGAAATGTCCCTACGGCGTTAACAAGCCGACCTGCGCCAACTGCCCGATTCACTGCTATAAACCGGTTCAGCGGGAAATGGCGCGGAACGTGATGCGCTTCGCAGGCCCCCGAATGACCTGGAGGCATCCCTGGCGATCACTGACTCACCTGTTCGACAAGATGCGGCGGGTGGAGCACCCGATGAAAATGAGGTCAGAGTTACGCCGGCGGCGCAGTGCCGCCGGACAGGAAAGTTCGAAGCCTCGGGCCTGATTCAGGCTGCGTGTTGTTTTTTCAGCCGATTTGCCGGTTTTCTTCCAAGCCGAAGGTCCTCGACGTCAAAATCGTCTACCGCAATAATTTCCGCTACCAGGTCCCTGACTTTGACCAGGATTTCGGCTTCTTCTTTGCTGAGGACGGATTTTTCGATGGCGTCTCTGACCTGCTCGTCCCAGGTAATACCGCTGATAGAGCCTTGCTTGAGCGCTTTGAGCAGCTTGCGCTCCAGCGGTTCGGCATGGATTACCTGCGGTAAGGCCTGTTCCATCAGGCAGATGGGGTGGGTCGATGTATCTGACTTGAACGTACCATGGGTCAAACGGTTACGTGTATCTGAAGGTACCAGCAGCAACTGGGCCACTTTGTGCGTCAGGCGGTCACCCGGTTCCTTTTCCCGGCGTCCGAATGGAAATACGACAAAGCGCAATATGAACCGCATATAACGATTGGGAAAGTTGTCGACCACCAGTCGCAGCGCAATCTGGGTTTTGTAAATGGCGTTATGGAAGGCCCAGGCAAGAATGGCCTGGTCTGCCACCGGCCGGCCTTCGCTTTCATACCGCTTGAGCATGGCCGAGCAGATGTAGAGGTGGCTCAAAACATCGCCCAGGCGTGCGGAGATATGTTCTTTCTGCTTGAGTTTCCCGCCCAGAGTCAACATCGCGATGTCGGAAATGAACGCCAGCGAAGCGGAGTAACGGGTCAGTTTTTTATAGAACCGGGCAGTTTTCCGGTCGTGCGGAACAACTGCGATCTGGCCGAAACTCAGGCCCAGGACAAGGCTCCTGGCGGCGTTTCTGATTGAATATCCGACATGCGAAAACAGCAGGTGGTCGAAACGGTTAACCCTTTCTGCAGTATTCTCCAGTCGTGCCGCCTCCATTTCCTTGAGCACGAAGGGATGGCAGCGGATCGCACCCTGACCAAAGATCATCAGGTTGCGCGTCATGATGTTGGCGCCTTCCACGGTGATGGAGACCGGGATGCCCTCCCAGCCCCGGCCAAGGTAATTTCTGGGGCCGAGAATTACGCCTTTGCCGCCATGGATGTCCATGGCGTCCCGAATCACTTCGCGAGCCATTTCCGTGGTGTGATACTTGGCAATGGCGGATGTCACCGCCGGCTTTTCGCCCAGATCAACAGCGGTGGCCGTCATCCGGGACAGAGCTGATGTCGCGTAGGTGTTGCCTGCGATTCTCGCCAGTGCTGCTTCGATTCCTTCAAAGCGCCCAATCGGCATATTGAATTGTTTGCGGATTCGCGCATAAGCACCGGTTGCCAGTGCTCCCATCTTGCTGCCGCCTGTGGACGTGGAGGGCAGCGAAATGGCGCGACCAACTGACAGGCACTCTACCAGCATACGCCAACCCTGGCCGGCCATCTCAATGCCGCCAATCAGGGCGTCCAACGGAACGAATACGTCTTTTCCTCGAACCGGGCCATTCTGGAACGGCAGGTTAAGCGGCATGTGCCGGCGGCCGATCTCCATGCCCCGGGTTTCCCGGGGAACCAGCGCCAGGCTGATGCCCAGGTCCTCGGTTTCTCCAAGCAAGCCATCCGGGTCATACATCCGGAAAGCAATACCGATGATCGTTGCTACCGGTGCCAACGTGATGTAGCGCTTGTCGAAATTCAGGCGGATACCGAGAACTTCTTTGCCTTCATAAGTGTCTTTGCAGATGATGCCGTAGTCCGGGATAGAGGTCGCATCGGAACCGGCGGTTGGCCCGGTCAGGCCAAAACAAGGTATTTCCTCGCCACGGGCCAGCCTGGGCAGAAAGTGGCTTTTCTGTTCGTCGGTGCCGTAGTGCAGCAGCAGTTCGCCCGGTCCGAGCGAGTTGGGAACAGCGACGGTGGACGCCGTGACGGCGCATACCGACGAGAGCTTCTGCAGAACCGCGCGGTGTGCCATGGCTGAAAAACCGAGGCCGCCGTATTCCTTTGGAATGATCATCCCGAAAAACTTGTGCTCTTTCAGAAATGCCCAGGTTTCAGGGTTCAGATCCGCATCGATGTGCGTGATTTCCCAGCTGTTGAGCGTGTGGCAGAGTTCTTCCACCGGTCCGTCCAGGAAGGCCTGTTCCTCCACCGTCAGGCTGAGATAGGGCTGCTTCTTCAACAATTTCCAATTCGGCCGTCCGGCGAATAACTCTCCCTCCCAGCCAACAGTGCCCGCGTCGAGGGCTACTTGCTCCGTTTCTGAAATCTCGGGCAGCATGCGACGGAATTGCTTGAGAAAAGGACCACTGATCAGTTGTTGGCGCCATGGGATCACGTTCAGCGGAGCCAGAATCGCAACAAGCAGCAGGCCGATAATCAGCAGGCTCACCATCGGCACTGAACCGGTTGCAGCCAGCACCGCAAAACCGGCAACCATAGCTATGGACCAGACCCGCAGGGTGGCGCCATAGAACGCACAAGCTATTGAAATGCCCAAAAGTGTCAGCAACAGTAGCAAGGTCATGATGTTTCTCCATTACATTCCATACGCTGGAGTATGGTAAACCTGGGCGAACAAGTCAATACATGCCAATCAATGAGCCAAAACGGGTTAAACTTATGCCGCATTGGTGGCGGGAAGACTGAACAAAATGAGCAAACCGTTGAAAAAAAGTGAACGCGCGACCCTGACGGCGGAAGATTGGGAGAAAGAAGCGCTTGAACTGATTGCAGAACAGGGTGTGCAGTCACTTGCAGTGGAGCCCCTGGCGCGCCGGATGGGTATTACGAAGGGCAGCTTTTACTGGCATTTCGCAAGCCGGGAAGCTTTGCTGGAGCAAGCTCTGCAGCGCTGGGAAGCGCACGATAGCCGCAATCTCAACAAGGCTCTTGGTGAAATCGACCACCCGCGGGACCGGCTGGAATCCTTTTTTCGGCGCGTGGGCAAGGAAAAACTCACTCACGAGGTCTACAGCGAATTGTGTGCCGCTGCCGGACACCCGCAGGTAGAACCGGTACTGGAACGGGTGGCGCAGCGCCGCATGGCACATCTCCGCGCGGCCTTCGAGGAACTGGGCATGAATGCCCGTATAGCACGCAACCAGGCCAGGCTGACCTACTCGGTTTACCTCGGGTATCTGCAACTGCAACGACAGAACCAGACACCCAGCCTGAGTAGTGAAGAGTTTGATGCCTACATCGAACATGTGATCAGCACGCTGATACCATCCTGAATTACCGGTCCGTCGTTTAAACCCTTTCGGCGGAGGAATAGTCCAATAGTCATGAGAGGAGCGCACAGTGGCATCGTGGGAAGCGAAATCCGCGAATCACGATGAAGATATCAGTCTGGTCGAAAGAGCCAGGAAGGGAGACCGTGTCGCTTTCGAAAGACTCTATCGCCGGCACCGCGATCGGATTTATGCCTTGATGTGGAGGCTGTGTGGAGGTGACGGAGCCCTGGCAGAGGACAATTTGCAGGAAGCATTTGTTCGTGCGTGGCAGAAGCTGGACAGTTTTCGGGGCGATAGCCGGTTTGGCACCTGGCTACACCGATTGGCGGCCAACGTAGCGCTGAGTGACCGGCGATCAAGGATGCGCCGCCTCGGGCGGGAGACAGGACTCGATGCTGCTGTCGAACGGACAGCGACCGGTGCAAGCGATATTTATGCCGGCCAGCGAATGGACCTGGAACAGGCCATATCCAGACTGCCGGAGCGTGCACGAACCGTGTTGGTGCTTTATGACATAGAGGGTTATAGCCATGCAGAGGTGGCAGAGATAGCTGGAATGGCAGTCGGTTCCTCAAAGGCCCAGCTGCACAGGGCCCGGAAGTTGGTCCGGGACGAATTGGATAAGTGAGCGTGAGAATGAACGAACAGGATTTATTGAAACAGCTGGCGGCGCTCCCACGGGAAATCAGCCCGGCCAATGATCCCTGGCCCCGGATTTTCGCCCGCATCGATCAGTCCCTGCCGGGCGCCGGTCAGGATGCCAGGCCACATCGGCGGCTTTGGCTGGCTGCGGCTGCATCCGTTGTGCTCGCGGTGGTTGCGGGCCTGTTGCTGAGCCCCGCTGTGAAAGAAGGCCCGTTGCCGGCGGAGCGGTCGGAAGACCTGCTGGCTGATAATGGCGCACCGCCAGGGATTTTGTATGCCGTTGACGCAGAGTACCAGGCTGCCTTCAGGGAGTTCATCAGTGTCAGCGACTCACAAAGCGGTTTGAATGCCCAGACAGTAGAGAAACTGGAGTCGACCTGGGCTGACCTGAGAGTTGCTGAAACCGCGCTGGTCGCTGCTTTGCAGGAAAACCCGGGTGATTCCTTCCTGAACCAGAGAATGCTTGAATTGCGTGCCCGTCAACTGGGTTTTCTGAAACAGTTGGTCACGCTCGATCGAAATAACCGGAGATTTACCATATGAATACCCTGATTAGATCCGTCCCGATAAACCTGGCAGGGGTTGCCGCTGCCGTTTTGCTGACGGCACCGCTGGCAAGCTTCGCCGGAGAGGATATTGATGAAACTCTGGACATGCAGGCCAATGGTCTCGTCCAGGTGGAGAATATTGCTGGCGTCATCGAGTTTGCAACCTGGGACAAGGAACAGGTGCAGATTCGGGGTGAGGCGGGCGACACCGTGGAGGAAGTTGAAATCACGTCCAACGCCAACGGTGTGCAGGTCCGCGTACACAACCGGAAAAACAAACTCAATACGGATGACACGGATCTCTTTTTGAGAATCCCGGCAGCTGCGAGTATCGAAGCAGATGGTGTCAGCGCAGATATCACGGTGCGCGGCAACCGCGGAGAAAGTATCCTGCTGAACACGGTCAGTGGTGACCTGGAGGTTGATGCTCGGCCACAACGCATGGAATTGCAATCGGTCAGTGGTGATGTCGAGTTCGTTGGTGAAGTGGCCCGGTCTACGGTCGAAACCGTGAGCGGGGAGATCGGCATCGTTGGCGCGAGTGGTGAAGTCAGCCTGAGCACGGTGTCCGGAGATGTCACGCTGGAGGGAGGTAAGCTCTCTCGCGGACGTTTTGAGTCGGTTTCGGGTGATCTGACCCTCGAGCTTTCGCTTGAAGAGGGTGGCCGCCTGACCTGTGATTCCATGAGTGGTGACGTTAACCTGAGGCTTCCCTCGTCGCAGCAGGCAGCGTTTACCGCGCAAAGTTACAGTGGCGGTATCAAGACGGATTTTGGAAAATCTTCCAGTGTCTCAAAAGGGCCGGGCGTCATGCTCGAGCACCGGCAGGGTGATAATGGGGCCAAGGTCCGGCTGGAAACATTCAGTGGCGACATCACCATCCGGGCGCAGTGATTACGACCCCCCTTTCAGGCGAGTCAGCAGATCGTCGCGGGCGGTTTTAAGGATAGAATCCCGGTCCAATGAGGCCAGGATCCGGCGCGCGGTTTGTTGTGGGCCCGCATTACCCCAGGATTTGCCCCGGGAGAACCAGGTTTGGGCCATTTTGCCGGTCAGGTAAGTTGCATACCAGGCCAGCGCTCCCTGGGCGGTGGCTGTCAGCGCTGTCGATAAGCCGGCGCTGGCGGTTTTCAGGGCGCTGGAAACCAGGTTCATTCCCCAGTAAGCGCCCATCAGCGCAATCAGCTGAGCGGAAATGGTCAGCAGCAGTTTTGACGCTTCACGGCGGGAAAGTTTGAAGCCATAAACTTCTCCCAGGTGAATGACCATCGCAACATCGGTACCGGCTGCAGCGAGGAGGTCTGTAATCGGCACCGGGTTCAAAGCGACCAGCAAACCTTTCGTCGCGCAATAATTGCGAATGATTTTTTCCGCGACCGTTTTACGGGCGGCGACGATCCGGGTGGCTACTTTTTCGTCCAGCTCGCTGGCAAAAATCGCAGCGTTTAAAGCTGCAAGCGTCTGGCCTTCTTTTTCCAGCAGAGTCCATAGCCGTTCTTTCAGTACCGCGGTTTCCGGAGCGAGTTCACGTACCGTTTCAATTTCATCGCCTGCGGCATTAACCCGGATGACGGTCTCAGGCCGTGGTGCCGCGCTGGCGGTAATGATTCGATCGGGCGGCAACAGTTCGTGGCAACGCTCGACCAGTCGCTGCAACAATAACCTGAGTTCCTGTTCCGTGTATCGGTCAGACTTGTTCAGAACCAGCAGCACCGCTTTGCGCGAATGGCAAAGCTGCTGCAGAGCCTGGAACTCGGAATCAGTCAGGTCGCCTTCACAGAGCATCAGGGTGACGTCTGCCCGGTGGCTGATGCGACGGGCCAGTTGCTCACGCTCTTCACCGTCCAGTTCATCGATGCCGGGGGTATCGATCAGAACGACATGCCCTTCTTTCAGGGTTTGCCAGTGCTGCCTGTCTTCGCCTTTCGTTTCTCCGTGCAAGGGGCTGGTGCTGAAAACTTCGCGATCCAGCAGCGCATTGAGCAGGGAAGACTTGCCAACGCCGACCCGGCCGAATGCCGCGATATGGATTTCGCCATTTCGCAGCTTGGTCGAAATGGATGAAATTTCCTCGAACTCGGCGGACAGCTCTGCTCTCACGGATGTCGGAATGCTGGTGTCCTCGATCAGCTCCCTGATGTTGCGATTGGCATCGAGCAGGTGCTGTTCAGGCTTGATCTGCGTCCCTGTTTTTTCTCGATACCGCCAGTTTCGCAAACTGGACCGCACCTGATTCCAGATGGTCATGCAAGAGTTCCTCGAAAGCTTCTGCTGCGGGATAGGGGCGCAGCTCACCGCGGCTGGCCATGGTTTCGGCGACAGCCTTACCCAGGCTATCGAAAATCATGCCATAGGCAACTGCATGAATGACACCCCCCGACAGTGTTCCAATGCCAGGAAATGCCTTGAACGCGTTGCCGGCAATGGCCAGCGTAAGGGCGGTCATGTTCTTTACTTTGCCACCGGCCTGTTCGAGGAATGACTCTATTTCAATTTCTTTCACCGGCACGTCATAGAGTTTTGACAGTTCCCTGATAAGCCTGGTTGCCAGCACACCCTGGATGACCAGGTCGGAGCCCGGTGCTACGGCCGCCATTGCGCCAATGACGGCCCGGCGCGAATAGGTGCTGACCAGTTCGCTGGCCTTTTCTTCGCGGTGCAGGTCGCGGGCCGCTTCCAGCTTTTCGTTGGCCAGGGTCAGCACCGCGGTTTCGCGCAAAGACTCCATCAGGTCGCGATCCTGGTCAAGGTGACGTTGCACCGCGTTGCGCAGGGCGTCGATCTCCGGCCGTCGTTCCCTCGATACCCGCTGTTCGATGTCCTCGCCCAGCAATTGAATGACTTCCTCTTTGCCGCCGGTGCTGATCGCGACCACGTCCCTTTGATCAAGTCCGGTTTTGCTGCTGATCGACTCCAGCAGCACCGCCAGTTCCTCGCCGGAGTAACGATCTGATTTGTTCAGCGCAAGTAACACGGGCTTACCCAGGTCCCGTAGCAACTTGAGCTGATTGGCCTGACTGCCGGTGAGATCGCTGTCGCACAGAAATATCACCAGATGCGCACGGCGGGATTCTTCCAGCGCGGGCGTGTCGTCTTCAAGGTTGAAACCGGGCAGGTCACTGATCACCACCCGGTCGCCAGAAGCTGCTTGCCAGGAATAGTGCCGGATTTGTGTCGTCGTGCCTGCCCTCGGGTCCGAATCCGCCTGCGCCTCCGGTAGCAGCGCCTTTACCAGGCTGCTCTTTCCGCTGCTGACCTCCCCATAGACTGCGATAAAGACTTCCCCGCTGCTGCGCCGGCGGCGTTGCTCCCGGATTTCTGCGAGCGCACTGCTTACGTCTACCCCCTGGCGGGCTGAGTCCACCAGGTCATCCTGCAGAGTCTGGCCACTGAGTTCCGGGCTTTTCGCGGCGGTACGCTTTTTGCGGGAAGGGCGGAACCAGTTCCAGAACAGAATCAGGGTCAACAGCGGCATACCGACCAGGATGAAAGCGTACCCGACCTGGATCCATACCGGTGCTTCCTTCAGATAATGCCAGACCGTCAAAGCTGTTTCAGAGGCAATCAGCACGAGGAACAACACCAGGAAGGTGATGATCAGAATGGCAATGGAAACCAGCAGGCGCACAGGCATGGGGTGAAGAATATCAATTCCCGTCCGTTATGGCAGCTGTTGTCAGCTTATTCCTGTCGTTGTACAGTAAGTTAATCCGGGCACCGCGCGCCCCCAGTCTTTCAACCAGAAAGCTTATTGCGGTGCACAGGGGAATTCTATGAAGGGGCAAAAACTCAACGTTCAAACAGGCGGCCTGCCGGCGGTGGAGTCGACTGCGTTATTGGGTCATGAACTGGGCAACGTGCTCAATGGCCTGCTGGGTATGGCGGAGTTGCTCGGCGAGTCCGGACTGAACCGGGAACAGCGCCGCTGGCTTGATGCGATAGAACACTCCGGTTTGCAGATGCTGGCGTTAATCCAGCCGGAACGCCTTGTCGGCCCTGGCCCGGGCCTGAGCCTGCAACCCAGGATGCGCCGTGTGGACGGTGTTCGGCTTCTGGAACAGATCTTGACCAGTCATGTCCCAGCGGCGAAGGCGCGTCAAAATCGCCTGTTGCTGATAATCAATCCGGAGTTGCCCAGATTCTGGGATTGTGACCCCTGCATGGTTCGCCAGCTGTTGGACAATGTGCTGGGAAACGCGATCAAGTTTACGCTTGGTGGAGATGTGCTGGTGGAAGCAACAGCCGGCTCAGCCCCGCAAACACTGGCTCTGAGAATCAGCGACAGTGGACCGGGACCGGGGTTGAAGCGTCTTACCGACAGCGATTTTTCGCGGCAAGACCGCTCGGCGCCATCGGCAAGCCGTTGTAATGACCGGGGTCTGGGTTTACCGATTTGCCGGTTGATCATGGGGTCTTTAAAAGGTGGCTTGCACTTTGAACGCCGGGTTTCCGGAGGGGCGCGCGTGGAAATGAGCATACCCGGAGTTCTCAATGACAGGGCAGCCATTGTCTTTCACCCAAATGCTCTGTTTGAGCATCTTCGTTGCTTCCTGCGCTTGCCGGAACCCCTGTCAGGCAGCGTCGGAAACGCCCTGCGACGCCTTGGAGTGAAATGTACCGAGCGCAAGCCCAGTCCGCGCTGCCAGAAATTTTGCCTGGAGATTACCGAAGCAACGGGCCTGCAGCATGCGGGTTGTGGTTTGTGTGTCTCGCCGCTGCCCGGTGGGTATCCGGCACACCCCGGCAAAGAGATTTCATTACCGCTACTGGAATCCTCACTGGGGTCGTTGTTGCTCGAGATGGTATTGGAGTGGCGCAGTGATGAGATCAACCATGGTAAGCAGGGCTCAGTTCGCTGACCGCGTCAAGCAATTCAGACAGGTGGTCCGGATCTACCTCAGGAGTAATGCCATGACCCAGGTTGAAGACATGCCCGTTACCGGCTCCGAAGCTGCGCAGCGTTTCGCCGACTTCCTTGCGGATAACTTCCTTGCTGGCCAGCAGTATCGACGGATCCAGGTTGCCCTGCAGGGCTACGCGGTCGCCGACGCGTTGCCGGGCTTCGTTCAGCGTAATAGTCCAGTCCACTCCAAGGGCATCGCAGCCGGTGTCGGCCAGTGCTTCCAGCTGGGTGTTGCAACCCTTGCTGAAGAGGATCACGGGTATCTGCCGGCCCTCATGCCGGCGCTTAAGGCCCGAGACAATCTGCTGCATATAGGCCAGCGAGAACTCCCGGTAAGCCTGTGAAGATAACGCGCCCCCCCAGGTGTCGAAAATCTGCACCGCCTGGGCGCCGCTTTCAATCTGTGCATTCAGATAGTCCGTGACCGTAGCGGCCAGTTTTTCCAGCAGCATGTGCGCCATCTGCGGCTCCTGGTACAGCAGTTTTTTAGCGCGGCTGAACGTTTTGCTGGAGCCGCCTTCGATCATGTACGTTGCCAGTGTCCACGGGCTGCCGCTGAATCCGATCAATGGAACCTTGCCATCCAGTTCCCTGCGGGTCAGCGCGACTGCATCCATCACATAGCCAAGTGATTCGTTGACGGCCAGGCTGGGTAATTTCCTGATATCGTCAACAGTTCGGATGGGATGTTCGAATTTCGGCCCTTCTCCGGTTATGAAATAAAGGTTCAGGCCCATTGCATCCGGAATGGTCAGGATATCGGAAAAGATGATCGCGGCGTCCAGCTTGAACCGGCGCAGCGGTTGCAGCGTAACCTCGCAGGCCAATTCGGGTGACTGGCATAAATTCATGAAGCTGCCGGCCTCAGCCCGTGTTTTCAGGTATTCGGGCAGGTATCGGCCGGCCTGGCGCATGATCCACACGGGGGTGCGGTCGACCGGTTGGCGCAACAGCGCCCGTAGCAGGATGTCATTTTTCAGATCCATATATCTTTCCTCAGGGTGCTGGCCGATTCTGGTCCAGGCTGTGTCGCATTACATGAAGGATTTCGTCCCGGGTGCTTTCAGTATCGATGAGTGCATGTCCTATGGCTGCAAGCAGAATCAACCTGAGCCCCGCGGCATTGGCCTTTTTGTCCAGCTGCAGTGCATTCAGCATGCCATCCATCGAAGTGCCTGCCGGTAACATTACCGGCAGACCAAAATGGCCAAGCAATGCTTCGACGCGGTCTGTCGTGCCTTCTTCACAGATGCCGCGTTGTTCACTCAGCCGGGTTGCAATGGTCATGCCGATTGAAACAGCCTCACCATGCAGAAATTCTGAGTAAGCCGTAATCGCTTCGAGCGCATGACCGAAGCTGTGGCCGAAATTGAGCAGTGCCCGGACGCCTGCCTCTTTTTCATCCGCCGCGACAATTTCCGCCTTGTTTGACACGGACTGGTGAATCAACTCGTTCAACACCCGGGTTTCCCGACGGTTGATGAGGTCGCGATTTTTTTCGAGCCAGTCGAAAAAGCGTCGATCACGGATCGCACCGCATTTGACCACTTCGGCAATACCTGCGCGGAATTCGCGATCTTCCAGGGTTTCCAGCGTGGCTGAATCGATTATGACCGCCGCAGGCTGGTGAAAGGCGCCGACCAGGTTCTTGCCTTTTTCATGGTTGAAGCCGGTCTTGCCGCCAACCGAAGCGTCCACCTGGGCGAGCAGGGTAGTCGGCGCCTGGATAAAACGCACGCCGCGCATGTAGCTTGCGGCGGCAAATCCGGTGATATCGCCGACTACTCCGCCGCCGAGCGCGATCAGCGTGGCATCGCGGCGGGCCTGCATGTTGACCAGCTTGTCGATGATCCGGTACCAGGTTTCAGAGGTTTTATGGACTTCACCATCGGGAATGATCAGCGTTTCTGCGTGAATGTTCCCCAGAGCACCTTGCAGACGTTCCAGGTAAAGCGGGGCCACCACTTCATTGCTGACGATCAGCGTCTTACCTGTTCCCAGGTGACGTTGCCACAGCTCTGCGTCACCAAGCAGTCCATGGCCGAGATAAACCGGGTAGGCGTTGGCAGCCAGTTCTACGTTGATCGTGTTCATTTTTCTCCGATGGCCTGTTGATGTGCAAGTATGGCCTTGTACACGGCCCTGCTGGCTGAATCGAGACCCCTGTTCTGAGAGCGAAAGGTCAGGTCCGCTATTTGTTCATACAGAGGATTTCTGACCTCTGCCAGGCGCGTAAGTCTCTCTTCACGGTCACCGGATTGCAACAATGGCCGTGACTTGTCATGGCTGAGACGATTGATCTGCTGGCTCACGTGGGTGCGTAAATAGACCACCAAACCGCTGGACTTGAGCATTTCCCGGTTTTCCCTGCGCACAACGGTGCCCCCGCCGGTAGCCAACAGGATGCCGTTTCGGGTGACCAGCTTTGCCAGCATGGCAGTCTCTCTCTTACGGAATCCTTCCTCGCCTTCCAGGTCGAAGATCAGGCCAACGCTGGCGCCGGTCTGTTTTTCGAGCTCCTGATCGCTATCCAGGAATTCCAGATCCAGCAATTTCGCCACTCTCTGTCCGATCGTGGTTTTACCCGAACCCATGGGGCCGATCAGGTAAACATTGGTAAAGGGCTTATTCACGGCAGCCCAAGCAGCGTGCAACCGGACACGACATTGGGTAATATTGCCCGACATCCGGAAAGGCCTCTTGGCAACTGCTCATGATCCGATTTTTTATATTGTTCACGGTTCTACTGGTTGGACTCTTCACGCTGGAGATTCTACAGCCGGCGGAAAAGTACGTCATCCTGCCATTTACGTCTTTCATTGCAGATGTCAGTGTCTGGATCATCCAGCTGTTTGATGACAACGTCATGTCGATATCGAATGTGATTCGCGACAAGACCACCGGTTTTGGCGTTCGAATCGAGCGTGGCTGCAATGGTGTTGAAGCCATGATCATTCTGTTTGCGGCCATATTTGCTTTCCCGGCGCCCATCAAGAATAAGCTGATTGGCTTCGCCATTGGCTTCTTTGCGATCCAGACCCTTAACCTCGTGCGGATAGTCAGCCTGTTTTATCTTGGACAGTGGAACCAGGTTGCCTTTGAGTGGTTCCATCTTTACTTGTGGCAGGCGCTGATTATTCTCGATGCGCTGGTTGTCTGGCTGATCTGGTTGCGAACCTTGCCGCAGGCCAAGGCGCGCAGGGCCCAGATGGCCGCTGCTGCTGGAGAATAAGCGGGGTGGCGCTGTCCAGCGAGATCATTCAGGAATTCAACAGGGCGTTCAAGAAAGCCAGGGTGTCGGGGGAAGCCGAGCCCACCGCAATGGTGCTGGCAACCAGTGACGGCAAGGGTCTCGTGACCTCGCGCACAGTCCTGTTGAAGGCGCTCGATGAGGACGGGTTCGTGTTCTTTACGAATACGGAGAGCGGCAAGGGCCGGCAACTGCAACAATGCCCCAGGGCGGCGGCGACCTTCCTGTGGAAAGCCAGTGGTTGCCAGGTGCAACTGGTGGGTCCGGTCAGCCAGGTGAGCGACGAAGCGGCCGATGCCTACTTTTCCACCCGTGACCGCGGCAGCCAGGTAGGCGCCTGGGCCTCCGATCAGTCCAGGCCGCTCGCCAGCCGGGAAGCCCTGATGCAGCGCGTTGCAGAAGTGGAAAGCCGCTATGATGGCATCGAAGTTCCCCGCCCCCCACATTGGACCGGTTTCGTGCTCAGTCCGGAATCGGTCGAGTTCTGGACTCAGCGCGAGTTCAGATTGCATGACCGTTTTCTTTATACCCTGCATGCAGGCCAATGGAAGAAACAACGATTGAATCCCTGACTTCAAGAATTGAGCTGTCCACGCCGGGTCGGGGATTCACCGAGATCAGCCACCTGCTGGCGCAGACTGTTCTGGAAAGTGGTGTGCGGTCGGGTTTGCTGCACGTTTTTCTGCGCCACACCAGCGCATCTTTACTGCTGACGGAAAATGCCGATCCCGATGTGCGTCATGACCTTGAGGATTTTATCAGCCGACTGGTGCCGGACGGTGATCCGGCGTATCTGCACCGTGCAGAGGGGCCGGATGACATGCCGGCACATATTCGTTCAGTGCTGACCAGTTCCGAGTTGAGTCTGCCGCTCAGGGAAGGCCGCCTGGCGCTCGGCACCTGGCAGGGTGTTTACGTGTGGGAGCATCGCGCCCGTCCACATCGACGTACCCTCGATATCACGATTATCGGTAATCGCTGACTGCGGCTCACTCCGTGTAAAACTGCTGCCTGAATTTCACCATCATGGGTTCATCCTCACCGTCTACAGCCACCTGCACCAGAAAGTTGTAAGTCTCCATGTTGTGGACCGGCAATTCGCCGATATAGTAGATGGCGCCTTCCTGGTCGGTGATCTGACGGATTTCAATATCTCTGCGCTGACCTGTCAGGTTCGTGCCGCTGGCGGTGACACCTGCTTTGACCGGAGTACCGGGAGTATCCATGACCTTTTTGAGAATGGTGATGTTCAACAGGGCGCGGTTGGGTGAGCGTTTGATATTGTAGCCTTGTGCAACAGCGGGCGGAATCAGGTTGGTATTCAGAGCGTTGTAGTGAACGACATACTCACCGAAGTCCTGAGACTGTTGTGCTGCTGCATTGGGCAAATAGAAAATGGTCCCAACTAAAAGCAACAGGGAAAGTAGCTTTTTCATGAACATGAATCCTTTATCCATGGTTGCAGGAATCACCATCCTATCAGAAGAAGCAAAAACCGTATTGCGATCAGTGCAAACAATGGCGACAGGTCGATACCGGCGATGGGTGGAATGATTTTCCTGAAAGGACGCAGCACGGGTTCCGTGAGTTGGTAGACCAGTGGAATAACCGGGTGACGCATCTGTGCGCCGATCCAGCTCAGAATGACCGACGCGATGATCAGGAAGAAGTAAGTCATCAGCAAGGTGGCTGCCAGCTTGACCAGGCTGAACATCAGGATCTGGTCGGCAGGAAGCGGTGATGAACTGATGCGGGTCGCAACCCACACGCTGATAAACTCCAGCAGCACCATGAGCACCACGGAGGCGGTATCCAGCCGTCCGATAGAGGGGATCACTCGCCGCATGGGTACGATCACGGGGTTGGTGACCTTCACCAGAAATTGACAGACGGGGTTATAGAAATCAGCCTTTACCCATTGCAACAGTAAGCGCAGCAGCACGGCTGCTATGTAGAGATCGATGAGAGTGCCCACCAGGTAGGACACAGCGTTGGTTCCGGATCCACTCATTTGATGGCCAACTCCCTGCTCCTTTTGCATGCGGCCTTTGCTGCGCGAAAAACAAGGTCACGAAAACGGCCGTCTTCCAGCACCACCATGGCTGCCTGCGTGGTCCCACCGGGAGAAGTGACACGCAGGCGTAACTCCTCGGCTTCTCCGGGGCTGCTGGCCAACATGGCGCCGGCGCCGAAGCAGGTGATCGATGCCAGTCGGTCCGAGGTTTCGGCCGGCAGGCCAAGGTCCCTGGCCGCCGCTGACAGGGCTTCCGTCAGCAGGAAAAAGTAGGCTGGACCCGTACCGGAAATTGCAGTTACGGCATCCATCAGTGATTCGTCATCCAGCCACACCACTTCGCCGGCCGCGGCAAGGATTTCTTCCGCCTGTTGCAAATGTCGGGTAGTGCAGTGCTCGCCCGCCACGATGCCCGTGATGCCATGACCGACCAGCGCCGGGGTATTTGGCATGGAGCGGATGACCGCCTGTTGCGGACCCAGTTCAAGCCTGATGCTGTCGATGGTGATTCCTGCCGCAATAGAAAGAATCATTTGATCTTCATTGATCCTGCCTCGTAACCGGTCGAGAACAGCCGGCATGGTTTGTGGCTTGACGGCCAGGACGATGACATCAGCGCCTTCGATCGCGTCTGCGCTATCGTTGAAAGTCGGGACGCCGAACGTTTTTTCGAGATGGTCCCGCGCGGATTCGCTGGGGTCGCAGACCCTGATTTTAAGGTGGGCCCTTGGCGGGTTCACCAGGCCGCTGACCAATGCCGTGGCCATATTTCCCCCACCGATAAACGTTATTAACATTTTTCTGCCTGCCTCTACTCAGGTCGCTGGCCGAACAGGTCTGTACCAATCCTGACCATCGTACTTCCATTCATTATGGCGGGTTCCAGGTCTCCCGACATCCCCATCGACAGGGTATCGAGGTGATACCCGTTTGCAAGCAACTCCAGGTACAGGGTCCTCATGGCCTGGTAGCTTGCAGCCGGGTCATGGTTTTCGGCAGCAGCCATCGGAATGGTCATCAGGCCGCGCAGGCAGATCCGTGGAAGGTTGATGGCTGCCTCGGCCAGTTGCCCCAGGTCTTCGGGAAGCACTCCGGCCTTCTGTGGCTCCCGGTCAATATTTACCTGGATACAGATATTCAGGTCCGGCAATTCGACGGGCCGCTGAGCTGAAAGGCGATTCAGTATTTTCAGCCGGTCGACGCTCTGAATCCAGTGGAAGTGCCTCGCGACTTCGCTGGTCTTGTTCGATTGCAAGGGCCCAATAAAGTGCCACTCGATGTCATTGCCCTGCAACCGCTCGATTTTCAACAGCGCTTCCTGTACATAATTTTCGCCAAACGACTGCTGTCCGAGCTGGTTCAGGGCCCGGATTTTGTCCACAGAGTGCCTTTTACTGACGGCCAGCACCGCGATTTCAGCGGGCAATCTGCCCGCTTTTTCGCAAGCCTTTGCCACTCGTGCACGAACATTATTAAGATTTTCTTTTAAGTTATTCATCTTGCAGGGAGACTGAGCTTGTTCTATGGTTATGTCTGGCGCGTAATTGTCAAGGACTGGAAACATGCATCCTGGTGAAATCGCAGATGTATTGTAACGCGGCCAGGTAGTTTCAAGGAGAGAAAATGGATATTGCTGAGCTGCTTGCTTTCGCTGTAAAAAATAACGCATCTGATCTGCACCTTTCTTCTGGCTTGCCACCCATGATCCGTGTGGATGGTGACATAAGACGGCTGACCCTGCCCGCACTCGATACGGCACAACTCCAGGAGCTCGTGTATTCCACGATGAGCGATCAGCATCGCCGGGATTTTGAAGCAAACCTGGAGGTCGATTATTCCTACGCCGTGCAGGGTCTCGCCCGTTTTCGTGTGAACTGTTTTCATCACGATCGAGGTGTAGGCGGAGCTTTTCGCACGATTCCGGATTCTGTATGGACACTTGAAGACATCGGTGCTCCACCCATTTTCCGGGAGATCATCGATGCCCCGAGGGGGCTGATCCTGATGACCGGCCCGACCGGTTCGGGTAAATCCACGACACTTGCAGCAATGATCGATCACCTGAATAACCAGGTGGAAGGTCATGTGCTGACCATCGAGGATCCCATTGAATTTGTTCACCGCAGTAAGAAGTGCGTCATTAATCAGCGCGAACTGCACCGTGATACACATGGCTTCAACCAGGCGCTCAGAGCTGCACTGCGTGAGGATCCGGATATCATACTGGTGGGCGAAATGCGCGATGTCGAAACCATCCGGCTGGCACTGACTGCGGCCGAGACCGGTCACCTGGTGTTCTCGACACTGCATACCAGTTCGGCGCCCAAGACCGTTGATCGGATCATCGACGTTTTTCCCGCCGGCGAAAAGTCGATGGTGCGGTCCATGCTGTCAGAATCCTTGCGAGCCGTTATTACACAAACGCTGTTGAAGCGGATTGGCGGCGGGCGCGTGGCTGCGTGGGAAATCATGGTAGCTACCCCTGCCATCCGCAACCTGATCAGGGAAGACAAGGTGGCGCAGATGTACTCTGCCATCCAGACCGGGCAGAACGTCGGCATGCAAACGCTTGACCAGGCGCTCGAAGCGCTGGTTAAGCGAGGCATCATCAATAACCTCGAGGCGGCCAGGCGAGCAGTCGACAAGAAGATGTTCCAGTAGGAGGCAGGCAGATGAAAGTCATTGACAACTGGTTAAAGCAATTACACGACGAGGTGGGTTCGGATCTGTTCATCACGGTGGATGCTCCCCCATGCATCAAGGTCCATGGAAAGATCAAACCGATTTCCACCGACCTCCTGACGCCTGAAAAATGCAGGGAAATTGTGCTCAGCCTGATGGCTGAGCGCCAGAAGGAAGAATTCAGAAATACCCAGGAATTGCAGTTTGCCTATTCGCTGGGCCCCGAAGTGCGCTACAGGGTCAGCGCGTTTGTACAGCAGGGTATGACGGGCATGGTCTGCCGTCGCATCGAGACCCGTATACCGAATTTCGAGGAATTGGGCTGTCCGGATGCGTTGTCCGAGCTGGCGCTCGAAAAGAGGGGGATCATCCTGTTCGTGGGCGCTACAGGTACCGGTAAGTCGACCTCGATGGCTGCTATGGTGGGTTACCGTAACCAGCGCATGACCGGTCATATCATTACGATTGAAGACCCGATCGAGTATGTCCACCAGCATGGCAAGAGCCTTGTGACCCAGCGCGAAGTGGGGATCGACACCGAGTCATTCGAAGTGGCCCTGAGGAACACGCTCAGGCAGGCGCCGGACGTGATCCTGATCGGCGAGGTGCGAACGCGTGAAACCATGGAGCATGCGATTACGTTCTCGGAAACCGGTCACCTCGTGCTCGCGACGCTGCACGCGAACAACGCCAACCAGGCGATGGACCGGATACTCCATTTTTTCCCGGAAGACCAGCGGGAGCAGGTGCTGCTCGACCTCTCATTCAACCTGAAGGCGACGATTGCACAACAGCTGATTCCCTCCCTCGATGGTTCGCGGCGCTGGGCGGCGTTTGAAGTACTGCTGGCGACACCGCTCATCAAGGATCTCATCCGCAAGGGCGAAATCGATGAACTGAAACTCGTCATGAGGGACTCAGGTCATCATGGCATGATTACGTTTGATCAGTGCATGTTCAACATGTACAAAGAGGGCAAAATTTCCTACGATGACGCCTTGCGACATGCTGATTCGGCTAACGAAGTCCGGTTGATGATCAAGCTGGATGAAGGTGGAGACGCCGAGACGCTAGCCAAGGGCCTCGAGGGTGTGGAGGTCCTGGGAGACAAATTCTAGCCAATGCGCGTACTAATTATTGAAGATAATCCGGATATTGCCGCGAATCTTGGCGATTACCTGGAGGATCACGGCCACACGGTCGATTTTGCGGGTGACGGAGTCACCGGCCTGCACCTGGCTGTAGTCAATGAATTTGACGCCATTGTGCTTGACCTCGCCCTGCCGGGCATGGATGGTCTGGAGGTTTGCCGCAAGCTGCGCTCAGAAGCGGGCAAGGAAACGCCCGTGTTGATGCTCACCGCGCGGGATCGACTCGAAGACAAACTGGCCGGGTTTGAGACCGGTGCGGACGATTACCTGGTCAAGCCTTTTGAATTACAGGAAGTTGAGGCGCGACTGAATGTTCTGGCCGGTCGGGGCCGCCGCAAGAAACGCCGTGAACTGCATGTGGGTGATCTCATCTATAACCTGGATACGCTCAGCGTCAGGCGTGGCGAGGTCGAAATCTATCTGAACCCGATCGGCTTGAAGCTGTTGCACTGCCTGATGGATGCTTCACCCAACGTGGTTTCACGCGCAGAGCTGGAAATGGAGGTGTGGGGCGAGGAAATGCCTGACAGTGACAGTCTCAGGGTTCATATACATTCACTGCGCAGCGCGATCGACAAGCCATTCGGAAGTAACATGATTCAAACCCGCCATGGAATCGGTTACCGCCTGGTGGAGCCGGATGCTGTATCGTCGTAGGCTTCGCAGCCGAATCGTTCTCTCATTTCTGCTACTGGGTACCCTGCTGAGCGCGCTTTTTGCCATCAGCACGCTGGCGCTGCAAAATTACCTGGAAGACCAGTTGATCGGCGCGACGCTGGCCCGGGAACTGGATGATTATGTAAGCCAACTGAGAATTGACCCGTCCGTGGTCGAACCTTTTTACACGAGAATCCAGGGATACATCACACGTCCCGGTGACCCGAACCAGACGGTCAGCGCCGAAGTGCGCGGTCTGGATTCCGGCGTCCATGATGTCAACATCGCGGGTGGTGTGTTCAAGGCAGCGGTACGCAAGGAAGACGACCTCTGGGCTTTTCTCATTTATGACGTCAGCGACAACCAGAGAATCAAGCGGCAACTGATCATTGCGCTGATCGGGGTTGTGCTGGTGTTTTCTGTATTGTCCTTCATGCTGGGCGCCTGGTCGTCACGGCGGGTCATGAAGCCGGTTACTGACCTTGCTGCTCGCCTCGATACCCTGAGCGAGGAAAGCAAACCCGAGGCCTTGTCTGAGCATTTCGCGGATGACGAGGTGGGACAACTGGCCAATGCGCTGGACAGCTATGCCGAGCGGCTCCATCACCTGGTAGAGCGTGACCGGGAATTCAACGCCGACGTCAGCCACGAATTGCGCTCGCCCCTGACCGTCATCACGGGCGCCACCGAACTGCTGCTGGCGCAACCGGATCTTGAACCCAAGGTTCGTACCCGTTTGCTCAGGATCGCGCGAGCGGCCCGGCAATCTGCCGACATCACCACGGCGTTGTTGCACATGGTTCGCGCCGAGCAGGGAATCGACAAGGACAGTACCGCACACAACATTGGTAAAATCGTCAACGAAGTGGTTCATCTGTATGAGCCACTGGTGGGTAACAAGTCGCTGATACTGAGAGTAGAAGAGGAAGACCGGGTCAGCGTCATTGCGCCCGAGGCGGTCGTCGCCGTGACGGTGGGTAACCTGATCGGAAACGCCATGCGCTACACTTCCGAGGGTGAGGTCGTCATCACCATTGGTAACGGCCGTGTAAGAGTGGAGGATTCCGGCCCCGGTATTCCCGATGACGATCTGAATCGCGTCTTTGACCGGCACTATCGTGGCCAGAACATTTCAGGCAAGGGAGCCGGGCTGGGTCTTGCCATTGTTAAGAGGCTATGTGAGCTTTATGGCTGGTCCATTCATTTCAGTAACCGTAAGGAAGGCGGTCTGTGCGCCGAATTGAGGTTTTTCGGAGAGTGACATGAGTATTATTTCCTGCCCGGCGTGCAACAAGCAGATCTCCAGCCGGGCTCCTTTATGCAATTATTGTGGTTTTCAGATGGGAGAGGTGACCGAGCAGGACCTTGAGATTTTTCAGGCGCGGAAACTACGCGACACCATCTACCGCCTTAACATGGCCAGCTACCTGGTCATCACGGTTTTTATTGCCGGGTTCGGCTGGTACTGGTGGGAATCGAAAGGCTTCAGCCAGGCGTCGGGGATGGGACCCTTTATCCTGATGGGCCTGGCAGCGATGGCCTACCTTGTCGTTCGCGGCATGCTTTTCAGAAGCCGTCAGCAACGCAAGGCGATGCGTGCAAAGAAACAAATGAGCAAGGACTTGCGCCGAAACCTGTGATTACTGAATGCGTTTCACCTTGCAATCGGCATCATGACCTTCAATTCGCAGGCGCCATGCTCCAAACATGGCCGGTTCGATGATCACTTCCGGATTCCTGATTTCCTTGATATAGAACTTGTCCTTGTCCGCTTGCACCCAGACCATGCCGTTTTTGAGCTTGAAGGTGGTCTGGCCGTCCCAGCCAGAGAACTTCCCGACCAGGTTGCTGGTGATCGTCGTGCGTTCCGCTTCTTCCTCGTCGTCGTCAGACTTCAATCCGCGCCGGTCTTCGCCCGGTTCGGTGGCTGCGGCTGCCGTCGAAGCAGTACCTTTTGGGGCATCCAGCGTCGCCAGGGAACGCGATCGGATCCAGGCATTTAACGCGTCAAGCTCCGGTTGGGACAATTTTTCCAGCCCGGCCGCGCTGAATTCCTTGCCGGTCATTTGCTCTTCCAGGGAAGAAAAGCCATCGGCGGCAGACACGGTGATTGCAATCAACAAAGTCAAAAAAGCAATAATAAAACGGTTCATTTTACAACCTTCAAAACGCCAGACGGCGCAAGTCTAACATGAAAGGAGTGCCGCTCCGAGAACATCAAAACGATGGTTTTATTCAGCGAAACAGAAAGATCAGAGATCCTGCTTGTACCTGACGTAAGGAATACGACCGTATATCGACTCAAACGGATCGACCGGCTGGTTTTCAGTGCTGACGGAGCTGTCAGCACCTGCGTTCATGACGTTGCTTGCGCCAACACTCAAATTGGCATTCCACGGTGTACGCCAGGTGAAATGCACATCGAAAGTCGTCAATCCATCCACGCTGTTGCGGTTCAGGAAATCGACCGAGTCGCGATAGAACCCCTGGATGCCGCTGCTGAAGGAGCCTTTACTCCACTCCACGCCCATTCTGGCCGTATTGAACGGCTCTGCAATCGTCCAGGAAAGCAGGTCGTTCGTGCCGGAGTAGACGCCCTGGTATTCTGCTTCGAGAACGCGGGTGAACGCCAGGCCGACCCTCAGGTCTCCAGCTGTGTCGGTTGCAATACCCACCTTGAAGTTGAGGTTGACTCCGCTGGCCTCGCTGTTGAGATACTGCAACGGGTCAAATCCGTTGGAGGACAGCAATGGATTTCCGAGATTGGGGGAGAGCAGGCTATTACCCATCACGGCCTGTCCTCCAGGGCCGCCGAGGCGTCTTACGCTGGACTGGTTCAATTCAGACTCCTGCGTAAACCAGTTGATGGACGTGCTGCTGTTTCCCAGATCCCACTGCGCACCCAACTGAAAACGATCCTGTTCGCTGGAAGCCAGCGACTCGTCAACAAAGCGACAACCCGAGGCCGTATAGGAATCGGCGCGCAGGGTGCCGTTCATGCACTGGATGTTGCCCAGAGATTGAAATCGCGCTACCCCCGCCTGTTTGTCCATGCTGCCGGCCAGGCTGAAATTGTTGGACAGGGGCACACTCAGCGTGGCATCCAGGCCGAGCAGGTTTGCGCCGCTATCCAGTACGCGGGCGCTGGTGCCCGTGCTCAGGGTAAGTGGCTGGTTGAGCACCAGTTGCAGTTTCTGTTGCTCACTGCCACCCAGGTCGAAATTCAGGCCGGCGGTATCGTCAATCACGACCGAAAATGGTGTGTTGTCCTCTGTTTCTGCCGGGACCGACTGGGACATGAGAGTCAATGCGCCATTGGACAGAATGGACACCGGGGCGGTGGTGTCATTCGCCACAACAGCGACGGGCAACAGGCACAACAGCAGGCATCCCAGTGTTGCGACCGGACCCGCTTTCATGTAGCTGTTGCTGACGCTCATTTTTCTCTATTTCCGCAACCGGTGATATCCGGGAATAGGCTCCCGGATAAGTTAGAGGCGCAAAACTCCGAAAAGTTTAATTTTATAATAGCAAATATTCAGAAAAATGCGCAGGCAATTATCCCTTCCGGGCCTGATATACTGTGGCTTTAAGCCAGGAATACGTATCAAATGGTCAGCACCTACACTCCTGTTTGCGAATTTGGAGCGAAACCTGCGGATTTCTCACTGCTTGGCGTTGATGGAAATACCTGGACGCTGGAACAGTGTGCCGGCCCCAACGGGCTGTTGATCATGTTCATCTGCAACCACTGTCCCTACGTCAAAGCCATAAACCGTAAACTGGTGCGGGATACCACCGAACTCATGGCGCTCGGCGTCAACAGCGTCGCTATCATGTCCAATGATCCGACCGATTACGCGGAAGATTCCTATCAGAACATGCAACGCGTGGCACGGGAATTTGCTTACCCGTTTCCTTATCTGCTTGACTCAACGCAGGAAGTGGCGAAGGCTTTTGGTGCGGTATGTACCCCGGATTTTTTTGGCTATAACAATCGATTGGAATTGCAGTACCGTGGACGGCTCGATGCCAGTGGCCGGCAGGCTGATGAAGGCGAAACAAGGCGGGACCTGTTTCTGGCGATGAAACAGGTAGCGGAAACTGGCGCAGGGCCGGTCGACCAGGTTGCATCCATCGGTTGTTCAATTAAGTGGCGCGAAGACCCGGCCTGATGGGGTAGTATGTGCGCCGTTACTGACGAGGTGATAAAGAGATGAGCAAGTTATTGCTTGTGGGAGTTGACTGCAGTGAATGCAGCGAGCGGGCCCTGAAATATGCGGCCAACCGGGCGGGTTCTTCAAAGGCGCAGTTGGTGGTGGTTCATGTCATTGACTGGTCACCGTTTTCTTTCAATACCCCGCAGGAAAACGCAGAACGGCACAAGCGCCGCGAAACTGAACTGGACCGTGCTCACAAGGAAATTGTCGATCCGCTGGTCAGCGAACTGAGAGAACAGGGTTTGTTTGCCAGGGGCGTGATTCGTCATGGGCATCCTGCAGAAACCCTTTCCGCCGTTGCGGACGAGTTTGGTGCCACCAATATCATCATTGGCAAAACGGGTTCATCCCGCATCAAGACACAACTGTTCGGTAGTGTTGCAAACACCCTCGTGCAGGTTTCGAACCTGCCCGTAACCGTAGTGCCCTGAGAAAAAAACCTGAGAATAAAACCTGAGAAAAAAACAAGACCTGGAGAGTCGAGTGCAGAAAATCTACCCGGGCCGGAAACTGGCCCTCGGATTCGTATTGCTGCTGACGTCGTTGCCGTCGCTGGCGAGTGACGGTATTGATGACCGGATAAACCAGGCACTCAAGCCGTTTGCTGACTCCGTTTCCAGTGTCGTGTTCTCGTCATTCCCGGTGGCTGGCGTGCAGGTGCCATTCGTCCTCGTATGGCTGATATTTGCTGCCATCCTGTTTACCTTCTATTTTCGATTCATCAACTTCCGCGCATTCCGGCACGGCTTCGAGCTGGTTCGTGGTGATTACAGCGACCCCCTGGCTGCGGGTGAAGTCACCCACTTCCAGGCTCTCGCTACCGCGCTTTCCGGAACGGTGGGCCTTGGCAACATTGCCGGTGTCGCAGTGGCGGTATCGCTCGGCGGGCCGGGGGCGACTTTCTGGATGATCCTGGCCGGATTGCTTGGCATGTCGTCGAAGTTTGTCGAATGCACGCTCGGCGTCAAGTACCGCAACGAATATACGGACGGTACCGTTTCCGGCGGTCCGATGTACTACCTTTCCAAAGGCCTGGCTGAGCGGAGTGACCGGCTGAAAATGCTGGGTAAGGTGCTGGCGGTACTGTTCGCCATTTTCTGCGTCGGTGGCTCTTTTGGCGGGGGTAACATGTTCCAGGCCAACCAGAGTTTCATGCAACTGGTATCGGTTACTGGTGGAGAATCGAGCTGGCTGGCAGACAAAGGTTGGCTATTCGGCATAATCGTTGCCGCGCTGGTCGGGCTGGTCGTCATCGGCGGAATCCAGGGTATTGCCAGAGTCACCTCGAAAATCGTACCGCTCATGGCCGTCGTGTACGTGACAGCGGGACTGGCCATTATTCTGCTCAATATCTCCCAGGTTCCGGCCGCGATCGAGGCGATCATTTCCGGTGCGTTCAGCGCCGAAGGAATTTCTGGCGGTGTGGTTGGCGTATTGTTCCAGGGGTTCAAGCGCGCCGCTTTCTCAAATGAAGCGGGTATCGGTTCAGCCGCCATCGCCCATTCCGCGGTGCGGACCAACCGGCCTGTGACGGAAGGCTTCGTTGCACTGTATGAACCATTCGTGGATACCGTCGTCGTATGCACGATCACTGCGTTGGTGATCATCATCACCGGCAGTTGGAATCCATCGGTGGACCCGAGCCAGGGAGTGGCCCTGACCTCTGCTGCGTTTGAGTCCGCTATCTCCTGGTTCCCCTGGGTATTGACGGTCGCAGTGGTCCTGTTTGCATTTTCGACAATGATTTCCTGGTCGTATTACGGGCTCAAGGCCTGGACCTACTTGTTTGGTGAATCACTGATCACCGATGTTGTCTACAAATTGCTGTTCCTGTTTTTCATCATTGTCGGATCATCCATGCAACTCGGATCGGTGATTGATTTTTCCGACGCGATGATATTCGCGATGGCTTTTCCCAATATCCTTGGAATCTACTTCCTGTTACCGGTGGTAAGGAAAGAACTGGATGAGTATTGGGCAGACTACAAGAACGGAAAACTGAGGAAATTCGGCAAAGCGGCCAACCGCGGCTGACATTCGTCAATGCAAACACAGAAATAGCCTTTGAACATTCAACTCGTGCTTGCTCATTAATGCTTAATTGAACTACATTTGTCAGTTGTCCTGTTTCCGCAGACCCTCTCTTGTTTCCTGATAAAACGGTAGCCCTCGATGTCAAACAGAATTGAATTAGCAAATGCGATACGCGCGCTTTCCATGGATGCAGTTCAGCAGGCGAATTCCGGCCACCCAGGCATGCCCATGGGTATGGCTGACCTGGCTGAGGTGCTTTGGAGGGATAATCTCAAGCACAATCCGGCCAACCCGAATTGGGCGGATCGCGACCGGTTCGTGTTATCCAACGGGCATGGCTCCATGCTGCTGTATTCACTGTTGCACCTCACGGGATACGACCTGCCGATTTCTGAATTGAAAAATTTCCGGCAACTGCATTCAAAAACCCCGGGTCATCCGGAATACCGGGAAGCGCCGGGTGTTGAAACTACGACCGGCCCGCTGGGGCAGGGGGTCGCCAATGCCGTAGGCATGGCGTTGGCGGAGAAAGTCCTGGCTAACCGCTTCAATCGCGGTGGCCACCAGATCGTCGATCACCATACCTGGGTGTTTCTTGGTGATGGCTGCCTGATGGAAGGCGTTTCTCATGAAGCCTGTTCGCTGGCCGGACGTTTTGGTCTTGGCAAACTGATCGCATTCTGGGACGACAACGGTATCTCGATTGACGGTGAGGTTGAAGGCTGGTTCACAGATGACACGCCGGCCCGGTTCGAAGCCTATGGCTGGCAGGTTATTCGTGGAGTCGACGGGCATGACCCGGTTGAGATTCAGCAAGCAATCGATACCGCTCGGGCCGAAACCTCACGACCAACGCTGATCTGCGCGCGGACCGTCATCGGTTTTGGTTCACCCAACAAGCAGGGCACCGAGGCCACGCATGGCGCACCCCTTGGCGAGGAAGAGGTAGCGGCAACCCGCACGAACCTGGGATGGGAATATCCGCCGTTTGAAATTCCTGCGGAAATCCGTGAGGCATGGGATGCGCAGGCCGCGGGGCGCGCGTCGGAATCGGCATGGAATGAAAAATTCAACGCTTTTCGCCGCGACTTCGCAGGGCTCGCCGAGGAATTCGAACGCCGGATGAACGGCCTGATGCCGGACAACTGGGAACAGGAAACGCAACGGATTATCGTCGAGCTGCAAGCAGCGGGCGGTGACGTGGCTACCCGTAAATCTTCGCAAATAGCGCTGAATGCCTTTGGGCCGTTGTTGCCAGAGTTGATCGGTGGCTCGGCGGACCTGGCCGGTTCCAATAACACGATCTGGTCCGGCAGCGTGGATGTGAATGACGGCACCGAGAACGGAAATTACGTCTATTTCGGTGTCAGGGAATTCGGCATGACCGCGATCTGCAACGGCATCAGTCTGCACGGTGGCTTTACGCCCTACAGCGCAACCTTCCTGGTGTTTTCCGATTACGCCAGAAACGCAGTGCGCATGTCCGCCCTGTTGCCCGTGCGGAACATACACGTATACACCCATGACTCGATTGGCCTGGGCGAAGACGGGCCCACCCACCAGCCTGTCGAGCATGTTGCGAGCCTGCGGCTGATTCCAAACCTTGACGTCTGGCGGCCCTGCGACACGGTTGAGTCGGCGGTTGCCTGGAAATGTGCGCTGGAGAGCGAACTGCCTTCGGCGTTGATTTTTACCCGGCAGGGTCTGCCTCACCAGGACCGCAGCAGCGAGCAGCTTGAAAACATCGCGCGCGGTGGCTATGTACTGGTAGAGGCACAGGCTGACGCTCACGCAGTGATCATCGCGACCGGATCGGAAATCGCTCTGGCGGTAGCTGCTGCAAATGAACTGTCATCTGAAGGTGTTAATGTGCGGGTGGTATCGATGCCCAACCCGGGACTCTTTCAGCAACAGGATGCGGCCTACCGTGAAGCCGTCCTGCCGTCCACGCTCACCGCACGTGTTGTAGTCGAGGCAGGTGTAACGGCGGGTTGGGCTGCGATGGCCGGCAACCGCGGCCGGGTCGTGGGCATCGACCGGTTTGGCGCGTCTGCGCCGGCCAATGAGCTGTTCAAAGAATACGGGCTGACGGTGGAAAACGTCAGCCAGGCCGTCCGCGATTCGCTGTCGGCAGACTGATCAACTAACTTGAAACAAGGAGAAGTAAGAACCATGGCTATCAAAGTTGCAATCAACGGATATGGGCGGATCGGCCGTAACATCATGCGCGCGATTCATGAGTACGGCTGGAACGGCAAAATCGATATCGTGGCGATCAACGACCTCGGTGACGCCAACACCAACGCGCACCTGACCAAGTACGATACGGCCCATGGCACCTTCGGTTACGAAGTGGTCGTTGATGGCGGTGACCTGGTCGTCAATGGCGATCGTGTGAAAGTCTTTGCTGAACGCGACCCCTCCAAGCTGCCCTGGGCCGAACTCGGCGTCGACGTCGTGTTTGAGTGCACGGGTCTGTTCCGCAGTAAGGAAACCGCCGGCAAGCACATTGAAGCGGGCGCCAAAAAAGTGATCATTTCCGCTCCTGGCCAGCAGGTCGACAATACCATCGTTTACGGGGTTAACGACGACAGCCTGAGGGCAAGCGACGAGGTCATTTCCAACGCTTCCTGCACCACCAATTGCCTGGCGCCACTGGCGAAAGTGCTACACGAGGGCGTCGGTATTGAAGGCGGCCTGATGACCACCATTCATGCTTACACCAACGACCAGGTGCTGACTGACGTATTTCACTCGGACCTCAGGCGTGCCCGTTCTGCAACCATGAGCCAGATTCCCACCAAAACAGGTGCCGCGGCGGCCGTCGGCCTGGTATTGCCCGAACTCAACGGCAAGCTCGATGGCTTTTCGATGCGTGTGCCGACCATCAATGTTTCCGTGGTCGATCTCGTGTTCACCGCGAGCCGAGCCACCAGCATCGAGGAGATCAATAGCCTGGTCAAAGCGGCCGCGGATGGCCCGCTGAATGGTGTACTTGCTTATAACGACGAGCCCCTGGTTTCCTGTGACTTCAATCACAACCCGAATTCTTCGATATTTGACGCCGGTCTGACCCGGGTCATGGAAGGCAACCTCGTGAAAGTGCTTAGCTGGTATGACAACGAATGGGGATTCAGCTGCCGCATGCTGGATACCACGATTGCATTGATGAATGCCTGAGGAACTATGAACTACCTACGCATGGAAAACCTGGATCTGGACGGCAAACGCGTCCTGATCCGGGAAGACCTGAATGTCCCTGTCAGCGATGGCAGGGTCAGCTCCGATGCCCGGATACGGGCTGCCCTTCCGACCATCCGCACTGCCCTCGAAAAGGGCGCAGCAGTGTTGATATTGTCGCACCTGGGGCGACCTGTTGAAGGCGAACCGGACCCGAAGTTTTCCTTACAGCCCGTGGCTGACCGGCTCGGCGAACTGCTCGGACGGGAGGTGCGGCTGGAGCAGAACTGGTTGGCCGGCGTTGACGTTTTGCCCGGCGAGGTTGTGCTGTGTGAAAACGTCCGGTTCAACGCGGGTGAAAAGAACAACGACGAAGCCCTGGCGCGTTCAATGGCGGCGTTGTGTGATGTTTTCGTGATGGATGCGTTTGGTACCTCTCACCGGGCGCAGGCTTCCACCGAAGGGATAACCCGGTTTGCGCCGGTCGCCTGTGCCGGCCCCTTACTGGCCGGCGAACTGGATGCGCTTGAAAAAGGCCTGAAAGATCCGGAACGTCCACTGTTGGCGATAGTTGGCGGCTCAAAAGTGTCCACCAAGCTGACCGTGCTGGAGACCCTGCTGGACAAAGTTGACGAGTTGATCGTCGGTGGCGGGATCGCCAATACCTTCATCGCCGCTTCCGGCCATAACGTCGGCACCTCGCTGTACGAGCCTGACTTGATTCATGAAGCGCAACAGCTGATCCAGAAAGCGCACGCCAGTGGCGGCTCCATTCCCATTCCCAAAGACGTGCTTGTGGCCAAGTCGTTTACAGAGGATGCGCAGGCATTCGTCAGAAAGGTCGATGAAGTCGGCGACGACGAGATGATTCTGGATATCGGCCCGCTGACAGCTGTCGAGTATTCAGAGATTATTGCCGGCGCCGGTACGATCATCTGGAACGGCCCGGTCGGTGTCTTTGAGTTCAGGAATTTTGAAAACGGCACGAGGGCGTTGGCCGAGGCGATTGAACGTTCGACGGCATATAGCATCGCCGGTGGTGGTGACACCCTGGCGGCCATCGATCAGTTCCGTGTCCGCGATGGAATCAGCTATATCTCGACCGGAGGGGGCGCCTTTCTGGAATTTGTCGAAGGCAAGACGCTGCCTGCCGTGGCCGCACTTGAGGCTATAGCAACGGCTTGAGGTGACTGGTAGGATAGTCAGCCTGAATTCCTGGAGTATTCTATGAGAATGAGACCGAACCTGCTGTTCATCAGATCACTGCTGACAGTTGCCGCTGTTGCGCTGGTAGTTGCCGGTTGCGCTCCCAGTGTCAAAGTCCGGACCGATTCGGATCCGGGGGTTAACCTGAGCCAGTTCAAAACCTATGACTTTTTCAGCCAGATGGGCATTGAAGGTGATAATTACTCCAACCTCCTCGGACAGCATTTTCGGGCAGCGATCAGTTCGCAGCTAAATACCCGTGGATTCAGCCAGTCTGACTCACCCCAACTGCAGATAAATGTCTCTATTGGCGCGGAAGACAAGGTCCGGGTTAATACCTACCAGGAACCTTATCTTTACGGCGGCCACTACGGTTATGGCGGTTACGGCCGTTACGGTGGCCCCCTGGGGTACGGCGGCGGAGCAACACGCACTACCGTCCACCAGTACACCGAAGCCAATGTGTACATCGACCTGGTCGATTCCAGGGAGCATAAAATGGTATGGCAGGGTGTTGCGACTTTCACGGTTACCGACAAGATGCAGGAGCAATTACGAGAGACCGTTTACAACACGGTTGAGAAAATCTTCGCTGCATTTCCTGTACCCGCGCCGGCCGGTTCCTGACAGCACCGATGCAACCTTCTGAAACCCGGCGCGCCCGGCGCCTGAAACTGCTGACGGGCGTGTGCTTTGCCATTCTCGCCGCGCTCAGTGCAGCCTGTTCATCGGGGCTCGAAGTGCGCAGTGATGAAGACCCGACAGCCAATTTCGCACAGTACCGCACATTCAATTACTTCGACCCGATGGGTATCGAAGGGGGCTACAATTCACCGATATTCGGCGAATTGTTCCGTGAAGCGATTACCCGGGAACTCACCCAGCGCGGTTACCGCCTGGCCGACAATCCCGACCTGATTGTCAACGTAACGATTCGTGCCGATGACAAGGTCAGAATGCGCAGCTACACGTCACCGTACATGAGTGGCGCGTATTACAACCGCCCGGGTGGCGCTCATTATGGCTCAGCAGTAGGTGTTGGAGTCGGAGTAGGCAGCCGCGCGACCAAGACAACCGAGGCATCTGTTTTTATCGACCTGGTGGATTCCGGCAAGCAAAGAGTAAGCTGGCAAGGAGTAGCCGTGGTTGATGTCAATGACAAGGTCAGCCAACAACTCAAAAATGCCGTATACACTGCGGTCAACGAAGTATTCAAAAAGTATCCCCACAAAGCAGGCAGTTAATCCAGCGGTTTGCTCCACCAGCGGTCGTTCTTTTCGAGTCGAAACTTCAGGCTCTCATATCCGTCGTAAAGCCCTTTAGGGCAAAATGATACGAATCCTGTCATCAATTAGCTTTATAATCGCCGCCATGAACTTAGACATCAAACAATCCGCCAGTCATCGCAGGCGGACCAAGATCATCGCCACTCTGGGCCCGGGAACGGATGACCCGGCAGTCATGGAGGGCCTAATCAGGGCAGGGGTTGATGTGTTTCGGCTCAATATGTCTCACGGTGATATCGAGGAGCAGACACGCCGGGCCGAGCTGGTTCGAAAGACCGCCAGGAAATTGAGGTGGCAGGTTGCCTTGCTGGTCGATCTGCAGGGACCCAAGATTCGCGTCGAAAATTTTATCGGTGGCGAAGTCTCGCTGGTTGATGGAGATCACTTCATGCTGGACACCAGCGACCCCGATACCCCGGGAGATGATCGCAGGGTAGGTGTGAGTTACCAGGGGCTTGCCGATGATGTTAAACCCGGTGACACCCTGTTACTCGACGATGGCCTGATTTCAATGCAGGTACAGTCTCTCGATAATGGTCGCATTCATTGCCTGGTCGAAAATGGCGGCGTTCTGAAGAACAGGAAAGGATTGAATCTGCAGGGGGGCGGGCTGTCGATATCGGGGCTGGCGGAACATGACCTGCCGCACATTGAACTGGCTGCAAAACTGGAAGCAGACTACGTCGCCGTCTCTTTCGTCAGCAGCGCCGACGACATAGATCGAGCCAGGGGATTGCTGCGACAGGTCGGCAGCGAAGCTTCCCTGGTGGCCAAAATCGAACGGATGGAAGCCATCGACAACCTGGCGGAAATCTGCGACACCGCTGATGTCATCATGGTGGCGCGAGGCGATCTGGGCGTGGAAATCGGTGACGAGGAGCTTCCTGGACTGCAGAAGCAGATCATCCGGACAGCGATCAGACACAACCGGATTGTGGCGACTGCAACTCAAATGATGCAGTCGATGGTTGAAAACCCGATTCCGACCCGCGCGGAAGTGCTGGATGTGGCTAATGCCGTTCTGGATGGAACAGATGCGGTGATGCTTTCAGCGGAGACAGCAGTAGGCAAACACCCGGTCAAAGTGATCGAAGCCATGAACCGGATTTGCCTGGGTGCAGAGCGTCATTTCGAAGCAGAAGGCGATATTACGCAGCTCAATGTGCGCTACGAGAGAATCGACCAGGCCATCGCCATGGCGGCGATGTTCATGGCTACCAATGTATCAGTGCAGGCGATCGTGGCCCTGACCGAATCGGGCTCTACGGCGCAATGGCTCTCCCGTGTACAATCGGCGGTGCCTATTTATGCATTTTCCACCAACAAGGCGAGTCGGCGGAAAATGGCGATGTTCAGAGATGTGTTTCCGGTGAAGCAAACAGGCTCCGGTGAAGACGCCGACGAGGTGGTTGCCGAGGTGTTGCGAACCTTGCTGGCGCATGGTGCAGTGAAGAAAGATGATCGGATCATCGTGACAATGGGCGATCAGATGTGTAAATCCGGTGGAACCAACACGTTCAGGTTCATCAAGCTGGATGCTGAGGGCTATGCCAGGTACGGAATCTGAGGAACAGGAATGGATCAGAAGATAGATAAGACACAAACAGATACGGACCTGCAGGAAACAGCGGAATGGCTGGAATCCCTGCAAGCGGTGCTCGAGCGCGAAGGACCTGAACGGGCGCATTTCCTGATTGAACGCCTGGTCGACTACACACGACGCTCAGGTGGTTACCTGCCCTACAAGGCCACGACCGCATACATCAACACCATACCGGTCCATCTTGGCAAAAAACACCCTGGAAACGTCGAACTGGAGTACCGCATTCGCTCCATCATTCGCTGGAATGCAATGGCGACGGTTTTGCGCGCCAGTAAACGGGGCGGCGAATTGGGCGGACACATTGCCAGTTTCGCCTCGGCCGCGAGCCTCTATGACATGGGTTTCAACCATTTTTTCAGAGGACCGGAACACCCGGGTGGGGGCGACCTGGTCTATATCCAGGGGCATTCCTCCCCCGGCGTCTATGCGCGTTCCTATCTCGAAGGCCGCATCACCGAAGAGCAACTGGACAAATTCCGGCAGGAATCGGATGGCCAGGGCCTCAGTTCCTATCCGCATCCCTGGCTGATGCCGGATTACTGGCAGTTGCCCACGGTTTCCATGGGTCTCGGCCCGATCATGGCCATTTACCAGGCTCGTTTCCTCAAGTACCTGCATGACCGCGGCATAGCAGACACATCAGATCGCAAAGTCTGGTGCTTCATGGGGGACGGCGAGACCGATGAACCCGAATCGCTCGGCGCCATTTCACTGGCCGGCAGGGAAAAGCTGGATAACCTGATTTTCGTCATCAACTGCAACCTGCAACGCCTGGACGGCCCGGTTCGCGGCAACGGCAAGATCATCCAGGAACTCGAAGGCGTTTTCCGTGGAGCAGGATGGCGTGTTATCAAGGTGATCTGGGGTTCTTACTGGGATAAGCTGTTTGCCAAGGACAAAGACGGTCTGCTGCGCCAGCGCATGGAAGAAGCGGTCGATGGTGAATACCAGAATTACAAGGCCAAGGGCGGCGCTTATACCCGCGAGCATTTCTTCGGAAAATATCCCGAGTTGCTGGAGATGGTCGCGACCATGACCGACGAGGACATCTGGCGCCTGAACCGCGGCGGCCATGATCCGCATAAACTTTTTGCCGCCTACAGTTCCGCAGTGGCATCACCTGCACAACCGACGGTGATCCTGGCCAAGACGGTCAAGGGGTACGGCATGGGCGGAGCAGGCGAAGCGCAGAACATCACGCACCAGCAGAAAAAGATGGATATCGAGTCGGTGCGCCAGTTCCGCGACCGCTTCGGAGTGCCGATACCGGACGAAGACCTGGAAAACATTCCCTACTACCACCCGGGTGAAGACAGCGAGGAAGTAAAATACCTGCTGGAACGCCGCGAGGCGCTGGGCGGTTTCATTCCTCAGCGGCGCCGGCAGGACGGTCCCATCGAAGCGCCCGCGCTGGAATTTTTCGAGTCCTTGCTGAAGTCCTCGGGGGATCGAGAGATCAGCACGACGATGGCATTTGTCCGCACCCTGTCCCTGCTCCTTCGGGAGAAGCGGCTGTCTGAACGGATTGTCCCGATCGTGGCGGACGAGGCGCGCACTTTTGGTATGGAAGGCATGTTCCGCCAGTTGGGGATTTACTCCTCGGTAGGACAGCTTTATACGCCGGTCGATTCCGATCAGCTGATGTTTTACAAGGAAGATCAGAAAGGCCAGATCCTGCAGGAAGGCATCACCGAGGCCGGCGCCATGTCCTCCTGGATTGCCGCTGCCACCAGTTATTCGGCTTCCGGCATCGCGATGATCCCGTTCTTTATCTTCTACTCGATGTTCGGCTTCCAGCGCGTAGGCGACCTGGCCTGGGCGGCCGGCGACATGCGGGCACGCGGGTTCCTGATCGGTGGTACGGCCGGCAGGACCACACTGAACGGCGAGGGCCTGCAGCATGAGGACGGCAACAGCCACATGATGTCCGGCATGGTGCCAAACTGTGTTTCCTACGACCCTACGTTTTCCTATGAACTGGCCGTGATCATCCAGGATGGCATGCGGCGGATGTACCAGGAGGGTGAGGATATTTACTACTACATCACGGTCGAGAACGAGAACTACACGCATCCGGACATGCCCGAAGGGGCGGAACAGGGAATCCGGCAAGGCTTGTACCTGTTCCAAGAGGGCCCCGAGGGACCGAAAAAAGTCCAGTTGCTGGGTTCCGGTGCCATCTTGCGCGAGGCGATCGCGGCAGCCAATATTCTTGAACAGGATTTTGGCGTGGTCTCCGATATCTGGAGTGCGACCAGTTTCAGCGAGTTGCGCCGCAATGGCGTGGAGTGCGCCCGCTGGAACCGTCTGAACCCGGAAAAGGAACCGAAAATTCCCTGGGTGACCGACTGCCTGCGCGAGCGCCAGGGGCCCATCATCGCGGCTTCGGATTACGTCAGGGCTTTTGCGGACCAGGTCAGGGCATTCCTGCCGGGCCAGGACTACATCGTGCTGGGCACCGATGGTTTCGGCAGGTCCGACACGCGTGAACAACTGCGAAGTTTCTTCGAGGTGGACCGGTATAACATTGCTTATGCCGCACTGTACTCCCTGTACAGGCGTGAATTGTTCAGCATGAGTGAACTGCTGGCAGCCAGGGAAAGCCTTGGAATCGACCCGGACAAGACCAACCCCGAGTTGGTGTGAAGCCTGTCAAAGCGACCGGAGTGAAATGTGAGTAACACCATTGAAATCAAAGTGCCCGATATCGGCGATTTTTCCGATATCCCGGTCATCGAGGTGCTGGTCAGCGAAGGCGACCAGGTCAGCGCCGAAGACGGGCTGGTAACGCTCGAAAGCGACAAGGCGACGATGGAAGTACCCGCGCCGGAAGCCGGCACGATCAGGGAAATGAAACTGAAACTGGATGACCTGGTTTCAGAAGGCGATGTAGTCGCTGTGCTGGAACTCGCTGCGACCGGGGATTCAGTACCGGTTGAAAACGATGACTCTTCCGCAGGGGAGCCCGAAATTGAATCTGATTCAGTCGAACCGGAGCCCGAACAGGACTCCCGGCCCGAACCTGAAACAGACTCCGAACCGGCGGTAGAGCAACCCTCGCAGAATCTACCCCGGGTGATTGGGCTGGAAGCAGTCGATCCGGCCAAGGTACCTTATGCCAGCCCGGTGATCCGCAGATTCGCACGGGAACTGGGTGTTGATCTTGGCCGGGTGGCCGGCAGCGGCAGCAAAGGGCGGATTACCCGGGAAGATGTATCAGGTTTCGTAAAATCCGTGATGGCCGGAGCGGCAGCGCCGCAGGCGGCAACGGCAGGCATCGGTGGCCTGAACCTCGATTTCCCCTCTTTGCCGGAATTTGATTTCAGTCGTTATGGTGACATTGAAAAACAGTCGCTGACCCGCATCCAGAAAATTTCTGCCGGGCACCTGCATCGAAATTGGGTGGGTATCCCGCACGTCACCCAGAACGATCAAGCGGACATCACAGACATGGAGGCGTTTCGCCTGGCCAATGCGGACGAGGCGATTGCCCAGGGCTTCAAACTTACACCGCTGGTATTCCTGATCAAGGCCATGGTGGCCTCGCTGAAAAAGTTTCCCCAGTTCAACGCGTCGCTGGACAGCGATGGCGAAACCCTGATTCTGAAGAAGTACTTCAACGTGGGCATTGCCGTGGACACACCAGAGGGCCTGATGGTGCCGGTGATTACCGAGTGTGACCGCAAGGGCATCATGGAACTGGGGGCTGAACTGGCCGAAATCAGCGGCAGGGCCCGGGAAAAGAAACTGAAGCCACAGGACATACAGGGTGGCTGTATTTCCATTTCCAGCCTGGGAGGTATTGGCGGAACCGGCTTCACGCCGATCATCAACGCACCGGAAGTAGCCATTCTGGGCGTGTCGCGCTCAAGCATGAAACCAGTGTGGGACGGTGAATCATTCAAACCCCGCCTGATGCTGCCGCTTTCACTTTCATACGACCACAGGGTGATCGATGGGGCTGTTGCCGCTCGTTTTACGCGTTTCCTGGCCAGCCGCCTGGAAGACCTGAGGCGGTTGACCCTCTAGCCAGGCGCTGGAATTTTGGACAACGGCGAATCCGCACAGCGACCGCATTGGAAAACCGGCAGGGTGTTCGCGTGGCTGGCTGTGTTCGGGTTGATGATCGGTTTGACGGCTTTTTACCATGCCTTGATGCAGCGTGGTGGCGGAATCATCCAGGGCCAGGATGAAAACGGACGCTTGATGGTGGCGCTGCCCCGGGACCGTTCGGGGCATTACCTGGCCGAAGGAGGTATCAACGGGAAAGCCGTTCGCTTCCTGGTGGATACCGGGGCGACAGATGTGGCCATTTCGGAAAAGACAGCACGAGAAATCGGTTTGCAATTCGGCCCGCAAATCACCGTGATGACCGCCGCAGGTCCCGCGGTGGGATGGAGAACGAGGCTGGAACAGGTTAGCCTCGGGCCGCTCTCACTGCAGAATGTGCGGGCCATCATCACACCTGGTCTGGGCCGGGAAGCACTGCTGGGCATGAGTTTCCTGCAGTATTTTAATTTGCGGCAGGAACACGATCAGCTGGTGCTGGTGAGCAGAAATCATACGGAATGATGCGATGAGTGAAGCAAGAGAACATGAATACGACGTCCTGGTGCTCGGAGCAGGCCCCGGTGGATACACGGCGGCTTTCCGAGCCGCAGACCTGGGGCAGCGAGTCGCCCTGGTCGAGCGTTATCCCAGGCTGGGAGGCGTCTGCCTGAACGTGGGGTGCATTCCCTCCAAAGCGTTGCTGCACACCGCCAGTGTTATCGACCAGGCTGCAGCGATGGAAGAACATGGCGTCAGTTTTGGCCAACCGTTTATCGATATCGATAAGCTGCGGAGTTTCAAGAACGGTGTCGTGGACAAGTTGACCGGCGGTCTGGATGGCATGGCGCGCCAGCGAAAAGTAGACATCATCCAGGGCACGGGCGCTTTTGACGGCCCTAATGCAGTCCGGGTCGAGACCGCTGACGGGCAAAAAAAGCTGACATTTCGTAACGCCATTATCGCTGTGGGTTCCCAGTCGCTGGAGCTGGGCAGCATGCCCTGGGGCGACCCCCGCCTGATGGATTCGACGGATGCACTCGAACTGGAAGATATTCCCGATCAGTTGCTGGTGATTGGTGGCGGCATCATCGGCCTCGAAATGGCCTGCGTTTACGATGCCCTGGGCAGCAAAGTCACCGTGGTCGAGTTGACGCCCGGCCTGATGCCCGGTACCGATCCGGACCTGGTCAAACCCCTGCAGCGCAGGATCAGCAAGCGGTATGCGTCCATACACCTGGAGACCAAGGTCAGCCAGGTTGACGTTGCCGACGAAGGGCTGGTTGCGCATTTTGAAGGCAAGCACAGCGGCACGGAAACCTTTGACCGAGTGCTGGTCGCCGTCGGCAGGACACCCAACGGCGGAAAAATCAACGCCAAGTCAGCCGGGGTGGAAGTCACCAGCAGGGGATTCATCCCCACCGACCAGCAGATGAGAACCAACGTGTCCCATATTTTCGCAATCGGCGATGTGGTCGGGCAACCGATGCTGGCCCACAAAGCGACGCACGAAGGAAAAGTGGCGGCGGAAGTCTGTGCAGGCGAGAAAAGCGCTTTCGAGGCCAGGGTCATTCCTTCGGTGGCTTACACCGATCCTGAAATTGCCTGGGTTGGCATCACCGAGGCTGAAGCCAAACAGCAGGGCATGGAATATGGTGTCGGGAAATTTCCTTATGCAGCCAGCGGCAGGGCTATCGGCAATGACCGGACGGAGGGCTTCACCAAGCTGCTGTTCGACAAGGCCACCGACCGTATCATCGGGGCGGGAATCACCGGGCAATATGCAGGCGACCTGATTGCCGAATGTGCTCTGGCCATCGAACTGGGCGCCGAGGCAGGGGATATCGGATTGACCATTCATCCGCATCCGACACTTTCCGAGAGCATCGGCATGGCCGCCGAAGTGTTTGAAGGCACGGTCACCGACCTCTACATCCCAAAGAAGAAATAGCGGCTGCGTGACTCTTAAGAATTACCGGCGCCGGAACTTATAGACGACCCGGTCCGTTTTTCCCCGGACGCCTTCTGCGAACATCGGTTGGCTGTGATCGTCAGCGGAGTTTCGCAATACCTGTAGCTCACCCTCGTATTCAAAACAACTGCCTTGCAGATCTGCCTTGATGCGCTGCGGGTCAATGCGGTGGAGATTCTGGGCTGTTTCCTGCGGGTCGCTGCCGTCTGCAGCGACGTGATCGGTCAGCCCCAGGACGGCTCCGGGTTTCAGCGCGGCGCACAACTTGCTGACCAGGGAGGCCTCGTCAATGGCCGGCCAGCCGTTTTCTTCGTCCAGATAATAGAAATCATGCCAGGTGAGCATCACCAGTGCCGCGTCGAAACGGCTTGCAGGCAGGTCCAGTTGATCGGCTTCAGACGTGATTCTGTTGACGTTGGCCAGGCGGTTGTCCGCATAGCGCAGGTCGATGTCGTCTTTGGCATAGGCCACGTAAGCCGCATTGTTGTGCGCCACCACCTCACCCTGATCACCGACGACCCGGCTGACGATTTCCGTGTAGTATCCGCCGCCGGAAAACAGATCGAGCACAACCATTCCGGGCTGGATTTCAAAGAACCCCAGTACCAGGTCCGGCCTGCGAAAGGGATCGCTCTGGCGGTCTTTCTCCATCCGGCCCGGCGAAGCCAGCGCTTCCGCCACCTCAACATTGATCGATGCGCCGCCAACGTTATCGCAGGGCACCAGCAGGAGCAGTGTGAAAATTACTTGTGCGCAGTCCATCTTTGCATTGTTCCTCAATCAAGCAGCAGCAAGCATACCGTTGTAATCACCACGGCACCAAGCAGGTTCAGCACAAAGCCGGCCCGGGCCATGTCGCTGATCCTGACTTTTTCACTGCCAAAGACAATGGCATTTGGCGCCGTGGCCACGGGCAGCATGAATGCGCAACTGGCGCTCATCACCGCCGGCACCATCAGCAATATGGGATTGATGCCGGTCGCTGTCGCGGTCACGGCCAGTACCGGCATCAGCAGGCTGGCAGTGGCCGTGTTACTGGTCACCTCGGTCAGGAACGTGACCGCGAGGCATACCGACAGGAGCAGCAACCAGGTGGGCAGGCTGGCCAGCGCACCGAGTTCCTGCGCAATGATGTCTGCCAGCCCGCTCTGAACGAATGCATTGGCGATCGCAATGCCGCCGGCGAACAGCAGCAGCACGCCCCATGGAATTTTGCTGGCCGACTCCCAGTGCAACAACCTGCCGCCGTCGCCATCAGGCATGGCCGCCATCAGCACGACGGCGATCAGCGCCACCGACGCGTCGTTGGCCATCGGCAAGTCGAGCAGCCCGCTCCAGCCGCCAAACGGCGCTTGCCGGGTGATCCAGAAAAAAGCCGTGATGCCAAACATGATCAGCACCCGTTTTTCCGCTGAGCGCCATTTTCCGACCCGGGGTAATTTAACCGGGCTGGACAGCCGGATACCGCGGGTCAGCCAGAGACCGGCCAGCGGCACCAGGATCAATACAACGGGAATCCCCCAGCCCATCCATTGTGGAAAACTGGGCGCCGAACCGAACTGGTCGAGGTGCACCTGCATGAACACCAGGTTGGGCGGCGTTCCGATGGGCGTACCGAGGCCGCCGATACTCGCTGCGTAAGCGATACCCAGTAATAGCGGAATCTGCATCTTTTTTTCGGTCTGTTCTAACACGGCCAAGGCAACCGGCAGCAACATCAGGGTAGTGGCGGTATTGGAAATCCACATGCTGAGCACGGCTGCGGCGGTCATGAAGCCCAGCACCAGGCCACGGGCGCTGCCGCCGCCGAAAATATTCACCATGTACATCGCGATACGGCGGTGAGCACCGGAATCCGCCATCGCGGTCGACAACATGAACCCGCCCATCAGCAGCAGGATCAGCGGGCTGCCGAATGACTGGCCGACCTGTGCGGGTGTCAGGACGCCGAGCAAGGGAAAGACCGCGAGCGGGATCAGCGAAGTGAAGGGAATGGGCACGGGTTCGAAAACCCACCAGGTCGCGCAGAGCAGAGTCACTGCCGCGGTGACGGCCGGCGCAGTCGTCCAGCCATTGAGGGTGAGCAGAATAAAAAACAGCAATGCAGCCAGCGGGCCGATGTAAGTCAGATGTCTTTTCATTGACGAAGGTCAAAGTTTTTCAAATCAAAAGTTCCATTTTTGTGCGTTTTTATTCGTGGTGTCGTATGATGAACGAACGGCTGTATTCGCACACAGTAGGATTGGCTGCTTGAAATAATACTACAGTCCTTTCTATCATACGGTTGTCTCGCCTTCGGGAAATTCCGGTGGCCCGAGTAATTGGCTCTGCATAATCACGGGGACCTAATTTAATGAACAAGCGTCTGCTCATCCTTTTTTTCGCTTCTTTTTTTGTTACAAACCTCATCGCTGATCCGGTACCTCCCGCCAGAAACAAGGACGGCAGCCTGGTGTCGGGAATCCTGGAAGCGCAGTTTGATCCATCAAATGCGCTCTTTCCACTACCAAACAATTTGTTGTATCCGACAGCTCCTCCAATCGACCTGACCACCAATTACAGGCCGACAGATCCGGATGATTACACCGATCCAAGGGTCGCGCTGAGTTCTCTTGATGGCTTCAGCACAACGGAGAAATGGGTGGCGAATTTCACCCAAAACCTGGGCGGGCTTCCCCCAATTATCCAGCCGGGGGATATCGATCCCGCGTCGGTCGTTCCCGGCCAGTCGGTCCGCGTGTTCGAAGTGACGACGACAGGTTATCCCTACCTGGGTGTCACAGGCATCGTTCGTGAGCTGACACCTGTCGCCGAATTCGTGGCCGTAGCGCCGGGTGACGGAGTGCTGGCCATCGCGCCAACGTCACCGTTGAAACAATTCACCACCTACATGGCAGTATTGACCAATGACATCAACGATTTAGCAGGAAACGACGCAACGCCGAGTCAGACTTATAACCTGACTAAGCGGCGGACACCGCTGGTCGATGAAAATGGCAATAGTACAGTTCCGCTGTTTCCGGACTCACTAGCGCAGGCGCTGGAACCCCTGCGTCAGGCCACGATGTCGATGGAATTGTCTGCCGCGAGCGCCGGCGTTAACCCGGACGATATCGTCCTCAGCTGGACGGTTCATACGCAGTCTATTACGCCAACGTTGAAATTGATGCGGAGCATCGCAGAGCCCGCCCCAACCGTCATTGCACCGAGCGGCTGGGACACATCCGCAGTCGGTGGCTTTGGCCTTGCTGATATCAGCATCGGTATTATTACCTTGCCTTATTACGGGGGTATTCCCACTGAGGAAAACCCCTCGGCCCCGTTGACTGATTTCTGGAAAGCGGAACCAGGCGCCTATATTCCTCCGTTCGACCAGGTTCCTTTCCTCGACCCGACTTCCACCAACATCACGATTGCCAATCCATTCCCGGTTCCGACCGGTATGCAAACCGTTCCGTTATTGGTGACCATGCCGAATGAGAACTCCGGGTTTTCCAAGCCGGAAGGTGGTTGGCCGGTAGTGATCTATGGGCATGGCCTGACCCGCAACCGCACAGATATGCTTGCAATTGCGGATGCCATCGCGCAAACGGGACGTGTGGCCGTGGCCATGGATCAGCCTTTGCACGGAGTGGTGCCCAATGTAGAGCCTCAGCTTACGCCGTTTTATATCGAGAATACGCCTTTTGGCGCGATCGCGAATGAGCGTACGTTTGACCTTGATTTTTGGAATGCCGCAGAAGGCACACTGCAACCTGACGGTCTTGCAGACCAATCTGGTTTCTGGAGTTTCAATCCGGCTAATTTGCAAGCCACACGCGACAACATCCGCCAGGGAGAGGTTGATTGGTCGGTTCTCGCGCTGTCTTTGCAGAATATGGATCTCGATGGTGATGAGACCCCAGACTTGAATACCTTTGACGTTGCACTCGTTTCCCAGTCTGCTGGTGGTTTCCTGGCTGTCCCATTTGCTGCCGTAGAACCCATTATCACCCGGATGTACGTGAATGTAACCGGAGGTGGAATCGTTCGATCTCTGAATGGAGGGGCTTTTGGACCCAACTTTCTCCAACCTTTCCTGGCTGGTCTTGCCGGCCTGGAACCCGGGACCACCGAGTACGAACAATATCTGCTATCGGCACAGACGATAGTAGATTCGGGAGATTCCATAAACTGGGCCGCTGAATTGGCTCCGAGAATTCCGATTGTTCATAACCAGATTATTGATGACGACACGGTACCCAACACAGTGCCTGGAGCCCCTCTTGCCGGTAGTGAAGCCCTTAACAGGGCGCTGGGGCTTGCCAGTTACAGCACGACCCAGGCGAATCCCGATGGAGTCAATGGAGTCGCAAGATTCCTGCAGCCGGCTGATCATTCTTCACTCTTCAGGCCGACAAACCCTGCGGTTACGGCTGAAATGCAGGGACAGATGGCATCGTTTATCGGTTCCAACGGGACCATGGTTGTTGTCGGCAACTCCGACTTGCTGGTTCCGGTTCCTGAACCCGCGCCAGCGAAAGCCGCGGACGAGAAGAAAATCGGGAAAGCTGACAACAAAAGCAAAAACAGGCTCGGTCTCAAACCTGCTGAATCGGCTAAACACTGAGGAGTAAACCATCATGACCATGAAAAACAGAAGCATGAAAAAACTTACTTCACAGGAATCCAACGTCATGCGTAAGCAGCGGAAAAGCAAGATTCTGGCAAGTGCAGTGGGCGCCGTTCTGTTCGGCCTGTCCGGCACGACTGCCCAGGCCTGGGAGTTCTCCAGCGGAGAATGGACAGGCAGCATCGACACGACCCTTTCCTATGGCGCGTCCTGGCGGACAGGGGACTACGACCCATCACTGGTGGGTAAGCAGGCCAATAATCCACTGGTTTTCACCCTGCCCAAGTCGGAACAGGGCAGCGTGATCGGCCGCTGGTCGGCCAATGGCGATGACGGCAACCTGAATTACCGGGAAAGCGGCGACCTGATTTCGCACGCCGTCAAGGCCACTATCGAGTTCGATGTGCAGTTCAGGAACTACGGCGGATTCGCCCGCGTTACCGGTTTCTACGATTTCGAGA
>Ga0224504_10000016_pt1 | contig 61293 bp, 57 predicted proteins | sample SF_Oct11_sed_USG_3_FD_170160 | JGI IMG/M metagenome (GOLD analysis project Ga0224504, IMG submission 170160) | Sediment microbial communities from San Francisco Bay, California, United States - SF_Oct11_sed_USGS_24 | ecosystem: Environmental > Aquatic > Marine > Sediment | place: USA...
TTTAAGACAAATTTTAACTGAAAATGTTACAGTTACACTTATAATTATATACTAATTATCAAAACTTTAACACTTGTTTGGTTATCTTTGATTGAATAAAAAATATTAAATGCGTCATTTACTAATTCTTTTATTTTGTTGTTTCTCTTTGCATTTATATGCACAAGAACATCAATTGGCGTATCAATATTATAGAAACGGCGACTATGAAAAAGCGATTAATTTATACCAATCTTTGCACAAAAAAAATCCTTTCAACACCACATACACAAACTATTTAATTGATTGTTTTCAACAACTCGAAAGGTTTGAAGACGCCACCATCCTTATTAACGACCAGTTAGAGAAATTTCCTAATCAAGATTATTTATATGTTAATTTGGGTTATAACTTTCAACTTCAGCATTTAGAAGCAAAAGCCAAACCTTATTACGATAAAGCAATACAAGCCATTGAAAAAAAACCCAATTTAGGTTATTTGATAGGAAAATCATTTCAGAATAATCACTTGTTAGATTACGCATTACTAGCTTATAAAAAAGCTATGATTACAAACCCCTCTGCAAATTACAATATTCAAATAGCCCAAATATATGGTGAGAAAGGAGAAATATCTAATATGTTTAACACCTATTTGAACCTAATTGATATTGATGAAAATTATTTCCCTTCTGCTAAAACTTATCTCGGACGATTTATCACCGAAGATCCTGAAAACAAACCTAATATTTCATTAAAAAGGTTGTTGCTAAAACGCTCACAAAACAATCCAAAAAATTATTGGAATCAATTGTTAAGTTGGCTGTATTTGCAACAAAAAGAATATAAAAAAGCACTGGCTCAGGAAAAAGCGCTGTACCATAGGAATGCTTCAAATTTAAACCCCATTACTGAAATTGGAAAAATTGCATTTGACAATGACGCCTTTTCAGATTCAAAAAACGCCTTCAATTTTGTTTTAGAAAACACCAATGAGATAGAAACAGAGCTTACTGCAAAACTATACTTACTTCAAATTGACATGAAAACCAATGATGAAATTGACAATATTGAAATACAATTTCAACAATTATTTAAGCAGTACGGAAAAAATAACAACACCATAAATATTCAAGTTAGTTATGCCGAATTTTTAGTTTTCAAAAAAAGCGATCCTAATAAAGCTATTTCAATATTAAAAGAAGCACTTAAATTACCCATTAATAAGTTTCAAACCGGCTATATTAAAACCAAATTAGCAGACTTTTTAGTATTTACCAACCAATTTAATACTGCATTAATTTACTACACACAAGTTCAAAATAACCTGAAAAATCATGAAATTGGACAAAATGCGCGATATAAGATAGCACAAACTTCTTATTTTAAAGGAGATTTTGACTGGTCAAAATCACAACTCCAAGTGTTAAAAAACTCCACTTCTCAACTTATTGCAAACGATGCATTAGATTTGAATTTATTAATTACTGATAATATAGTGCAAGACAGTTTAAAAATAGCTCTTAAAAAATATGCAACCGCAGAATTACTATCGCTTCAAAATAAAAAACAGCAGGCCATAGACACATTACAAACAATATTAAAAGAGTTTAAACAACACCCAATTGAAGATGAAACGTTGTTTAAACAAGCCAAATTATTTGAGGAATTACATAAATATAAAAATGCTGAAAATAATTATTTGCAAATAATAGCATTAAAAGATGATGACATTTTAGTTGATGATGCCTATTATTATTTAGCAGAATTGTATTTAAATAAATTAAACAATATTGAAAAAGCGCGAACATATTTTCAACGCATTATATTTGAATACCCTTCAAGCATTTATTTGGTAGCTGCGCGAAAAAAATTCAGAACCCTAAGAGGCGACCAAATAAATTAGTAATTTTAAAACCTCGAATTAATAAAAATATTTTAATCGTTAATTTCCCTAATCTTATAAAACAAAAAAATGTACATCTATAACATCACAACAAATGTAGACGAATCAATCAGTGAAAAATGGTTAAATTGGATGAAACAAAAACACATTCCCGAAATGTTAGAAACTGGAAAATTTAGCAGTGCAAAAATGTGTCAAGTTTTGGTTGAAGAAGAAATGGGAGGCGTAACTTACGCCGTACAATACGCCACAGATAGCATTGAAACTTTAGAGGCTTATTATGCAGAAAATGCATCAAAGTTAAGAACTGAGGCATTACAATTATTTGGAGATAAAATTGTGGCTTTTAGAACTGAGTTAAAAGTAATAAACGAACAATTTAGTATGAGTACAAAAAACTAACTTATGAGTGTAAAAGCAAAAAAACACCTCGGACAGCATTTTTTAACTGATGAATTAATTGCACAACAGATTGCAGAAAGTTTAACAGGGAAAGGATATAAAAATGTGCTTGAAATTGGTCCTGGAATGGGGGTTTTAACAAAATACCTACTTAAAAAACCACTCACTACACATGTAATTGAAATTGACAAAGAGTCTGTTGAATATTTACAAGTTCATTACTTAAACATAGCAGATAGAATTATTTCAAAAGATTTTTTAAAAATTGATATCTCTGAATATTTTGGCGAAGAACAAATAGCAATTATTGGAAATTTCCCGTATAATATTTCAACTCAAATTGTATTTAAAACACTTGATAACAGACATCAAATTCCAGAATTTTCAGGGATGTTTCAAAAAGAAGTAGCACTGCGAATTGCAGAAAAAGAAGGCAGTAAAGTGTATGGAATTTTATCTGTTTTAACACAAGCTTTTTATGATGTAGAATATTTATTCACCGTACCACCAAGCGTTTTTAATCCACCTCCAAAGGTAGATTCTGGAGTTATACGATTCATAAGAAAAGAAAATTACACCCTACCTGTTGATGAAAAACTCTTTTTCAAAGTTGTAAAAACTTCTTTTCAACAACGCAGAAAAAAATTGCGTAATAGTTTAAAAACACTCAATTTGTCTGATAGTTTGAGGGAAGATAGTATCTTTGCCAAACGTCCTGAACAGTTATCCGTTCAGGAATTTATTAGTCTTACTTCTAAAATAGAAAAAGATGCCGTTTGAAATTACTCAAGAATTCATTGAAAAAATTCAGCAATTTATTGCTAAAAAAAATAATGACAGCCTTTTATATTTATTAAAGGACGTCCATTATGCTGATATCGCTGAAATTATTGAAGAGTTAAATACTGATGACTCTATTTATTTAATAAAATTATTAGATAGCGATGTTACTTCAGATGTAATTGCTGAGTTAGATGAAGACGATAGGGAAAAAATATTAAAAGAACTTTCATCAAAAGAAATTGCAGAAGAAATTGATGAATTAGATACAGATGATGCTGCAGATATTATTGGTGAGCTTCCAGAAAAGCAAAAAGAAGAAGTAATTTCTCAACTTGATGATGTTGAACACGCCAAAGAGATTGTTGAACTTCTACGCTACGATGAAGACACCGCAGGGGGGTTAATGGCAAAAGAGCTGGTGAAAGTAAATGAAAACTGGAATGTACTCACTTGTGTTAAAGAAATGCGTGCCCAAGCAGAAGAAGTAACACGTGTACACTCAATTTACGTAGTAGATGATTCTGATATTTTAAAAGGTCGCCTCTCACTAAAAGACCTTTTAACAACCTCAACCAAAACAGCTATTAAAGATGTTTTAATAAAAAAAGTTGACTCAGTAACAGTAAACCAAGACAATGAAGAAGTTGCTAGAATTATGCAAAAATATGACCTAGAGGCCATACCTGTTGTTGATGAAATTGGACGTTTAGTTGGTAGAATTACCATTGATGATATTGTTGATGTAATAAAAGAAGAAGCTGAAAAAGATTACCAATTGGCCGCTGGTTTAACCGAAGATGTTGAAGCCGATGATACCATTTGGGAATTAACAAGAGCTCGTTTACCCTGGTTAATTTTAGGTTTATTTGGCGGTCTTGGGAGTGTTTTTATTATGGAAGGCTACGAAGAATTTATGGCAAATCCAGAATATAAAAAGCTGTTTTTTTTCACACCCTTAATTGCTGCAATGGCAGGAAATGTAGGGGTGCAATCATCGGCCATTGTTGTACAAGGTTTGGCAAATGATATAATTAAAGGCAGTTTATTTAGCCGTCTTATAAAAGAGGTTACCTTAAGTTTAATAAGTGGAGTTGTTTTAGGTGTTTTAATTATGACTTTTGGATTGGTTACTCAAATGGATCCTAAATTTAGCTTTACCGTAGCAATTTCAATGTTATGTGTTATTATTATAGCCTCATTAATAGGAACTTTTGTGCCAATTATTTTAGAAAAACGCGGTATAGACCCTGCAATTGCAACCGGTCCTTTTATAACTACAAGCAATGATATTTTTGGAATTTTCTTGTTCTTTTTTATCGCAAAAATAATGTTAGGACTCTAATATTTAAACTTTTTAAACAAATCCCAAAGTACCACCCCACAACTAACAGAAATATTTAAGGAATGCTTTGTGCCAAATTGTGGTATTTCAATACAATAATCTGAAGCTGAAACAACTTCCTGCTGAACCCCTTTTACTTCATTACCCATAACTATAGCATATTTTTGATGCTGTTCAATCTTAAAATCCTGAAGCATTGTACTGTTTTCTGCTTGCTCAATTGAAGCCACAATTACACCTTCATTTTTCAATTTCTCAACCAAAACAAACGTATCTTTTACATATTCCCAATCAACCGATTCTGTTGCTCCTAAAGCTGTTTTATGGATATCTTTATGAGGTGGTTGCGCAGTAATTCCGCAGAGATAAATTTTTTCAATTAAAAAAGCATCACTGGTTCTAAAAACAGAACCAATATTGTTTAAACTTCTAATATTATCCAATATTACTATTAACGGAATTTTATCTATTTTTTTGAAGTCTTCAACATTCAACCTTCCTAGTTCACTATTTTTTAATTTTCTCATACGTAATGTTTAACTGTTGAATTATTGAAAGGCATAATTGTAAAATCTTTCAATCATTAATTTTTTTAATTTTTCATTATAAAATGTAACTTCGCAAAACTAACTTAATTTCCTAAAAAATTGGCGACTAAATCAAAGAAAGTAACTCCGTTAATGAAACAATACAACGCAATTAAGGTGAAATACCCTGATGCTATGTTACTTTTTAGAGTGGGCGATTTTTATGAAACTTTTGGTGAAGATGCTAAAAAAGCAGCAAAAGTTTTAGGGATTATTTTAACCAAACGCGGTGCTGGTAGCGAAACCGAAACAGCCTTAGCCGGTTTTCCACACCATTCGCTTAACACCTACCTTCCAAAATTGGTAAAAGCCGGAATGCGGGTTGCCATTTGCGATCAATTGGAAGATCCCAAAATGACCAAAACCATTGTAAAACGTGGTGTTACTGAATTAGTAACCCCCGGCGTTGCCTTAAACGATGAAGTTTTACAATCTAATTCCAATAACTTTTTAGCAGCCATTCATTTTGGAAAAAAATACCTAGGGGTTTCCTTTTTAGATGTTTCCACCGGTGAATTTTTAACTGCTCAAGGCAATAGTGAGTACATTGATAAGTTACTTCAAAATTTCAACCCAAGTGAGGTATTGGTTCAAAAACAACATAAAACAAAATTCAAAGAATTATTTGGAGAACGTTTTTACACCTTTTTTCTAGAAGATTGGGTTTTTCAAACCGATTATGCTTTGGAAACTTTAACCAATCATTTTAAAGTAAAAACATTAAAGGGTTTTGGCGTTGACGATTTAAATGAAGGTATTATTTCTTCAGGTGCTATTTTGTATTATTTATCTGAAACGCAACACAAAAAACTAGAACACATATCGGTCATCAATCGAATTTCAGAAGATAATTATGTTTGGATGGATCGTTTTACCATTCGAAATTTAGAATTGTACAATTCAACTTCTATAAATGCCGTTACGCTTTTAGATGTGATAGACAAAACCATTTCTCCCATGGGAGGAAGATTGCTAAAGCGTTGGTTGGCTTTACCCTTAAAAGATATCAATCGTATAAAAAAACGCCACGATATTGTTAAATATTTAATTGATAACGATGATTTTTTTGAACTCACTACCTATCAAATTAAACAAATTAGTGATATTGAACGCTTGGTTTCAAAAGTAGCTACCGGCAAAGTAAATCCGCGTGAAGTTGTTTTGTTAAAAAACTCTTTAAATGCGATTATTCCCATAAAAGAAGCTGCTGAAAAAAGTGACAATGAAAGTTTAAAAATAATTGGAGAGCAACTGCAAAACTGCAATACGCTACGTGAAAAAATTTCGAAAACATTAAATGAAGATGCGCCTGTAAACATCAACAAAGGAAATGCTATTGCCAAAGGAGTTTCGGAAGAATTAGACGACTTAAGGGCTATTTCTACTTCAGGAAAAGATTTTTTGGATCAAATGCTGGCACGTGAAATTGAAAGCTCGGGAATTACGTCCTTAAAAATTGCCTTTAACAATGTGTTTGGTTATTATATTGAAGTTAGAAATACACACAAAGATAAAGTTCCTGCCGATTGGATTCGAAAACAAACTTTGGTAAATGCCGAGCGCTATATTACAGAAGAATTAAAAGAATATGAAACCAAAATATTAGGAGCTGAAGAAAAAATAGGCAAACTTGAAAATGAGTTGTTTGCTGACTTAATTAGTAGTTTGTTAGATTACATTCAACCCATTCAGCTAAACGCCCAGTTAATTGCCCAAATAGATTGTCTATGCTCTTTTGCTGAAACCGCTAAGGGCCATAATTATGTGCGCCCACAATTGGATGAAAGCACCGATTTAGAAATTAAAAATGGTCGCCATCCGGTAATAGAAAAACAATTGCCAATTGGGGAAGAATACATTGCGAACGATGTTGTTTTAAACATACACCAGCAACAAATTATTATGATTACCGGTCCAAATATGAGTGGTAAATCAGCTATTTTACGTCAAACGGCCTTAATTGTTTTATTGGCTCAAATGGGAAGCTATGTGCCAGCACAAAATGCCCGAATTGGTATTGTAGATAAAATTTTTACACGTGTTGGTGCAAGTGATAATATTTCAATGGGTGAATCTACCTTTATGGTTGAAATGAACGAAACCGCCAGTATATTGAATAATATTTCAGACAGAAGTTTGGTATTGCTCGATGAAATTGGACGGGGAACCAGTACCTACGACGGTATTTCAATAGCCTGGGCAATTGCCGAATATTTACACGAACACCCTTCAAAAGCAAAAACATTGTTTGCCACCCATTACCACGAATTAAATGATATGACTAATACTTTTGATCGTATTAAAAATTTCAATGTTTCGGTGAAAGAATTAAAAGATAAAGTTATTTTCTTACGTAAATTAGTGCCTGGAGGTAGCGAACATAGCTTTGGTATATATGTGGCTAAAATAGCCGGAATGCCAACAGCTGTGGTTCACAGAGCATCTAAAATGCTAAAGCAACTAGAGAAGAACCATACCAATGCAGATGTAAAAGAAACCTTAAAAAATGCACAGGAAGAAGAAATGCAATTGAGCTTTTTTCAGTTAGACGATCCTTTACTGGAAAATATAAAGGAAGAAATTTTATCTACCAATATTGATACACTTACCCCTATTGAAGCATTGATGAAATTGAATGAAATCAAACGTATGCTTATTAAAAAATAATGGTCAATAATTTAGAACAAGGTTTTTTTGGTATCGGAATTCAAAATGGAAAAACGCCTGAGAATTTAGGCGTTTTATGGCGTTCTGCACAAAATATGGGTGCCAGTTTTATTTTTACTATTGGTAACAGATATGCCAAACAAGCCTGTGATACGCACAAAGCCACAGGGGCAATGCCCTATTTTCATTATGAAAACTTTGACAACTTTTATAAAAATTTACCCAAAGGTGCTATGCTGGTTGGGGTTGAACTAAATGAAAAAGCGGTTGCACTTGAAACCTTTAAACATCCAAGACGTTGCGTTTATTTATTAGGTGCCGAAGACCACGGTCTATCAAAAGCAGCCATTGAAAAATCTCATTTTTTAGTAAAATTTAAATCTACTTTGAGTTTAAATGTTTCGGTTGCCGGAAGCATTGTGATGTACGATAGGCAGGCGAAACTACAATAATAGCACTACTTTCAATTTTATTGTTTTCCCAAAGGAAGTGCTTCTTTTTTTAATTTATACTTTTTAACTAAACATCTTTCAATTTTCGATTATTCCTAAAAACAAGAAGAGCAAATCTACTTTTAACATTTTAAATTTTCAATCTAGATATCATTTAAAATTATGTTTTTAAGTATATTTGTTCTCTAAACACATTTAAATGTATATTTTTATAAGTGGTGCCGAAATATTTGTTGTGATAGTTATTGCTGTCATGATTTTTGGTGCTGATAAAATTCCTGAAATTGCACGTGGATTGGGTAAAGGTATGCGTCAAATAAAAGATGCAACCAACGATATTAAACGTGAAATTACCAAAAGTGCTGATAAACACAATATTGATATTGATGCGGCTTCTTCTATTAAAGATGAAGTAAAAAAAGCAAAAGACAGTATTGGTGATTTTACAGACCCCATAGGCAAAGTAAAAAATAAAATTATTGACGATTTTACAGGCCCAATAAAAAGAAATAAATAGTGTTAGATTGGTATAATACCATTATTGGTTACGACAAACAATTACTGATTTTTCTAAATTCACAAGGCTCTTTATTTTGGGATAATTTCTGGCTCTCATTAACCAATCCATTGTATTGGATACCTTTGTTTTTTTTTATATTCTTTTTTGAATTTAAAGCTTTTGGCTTAAAAAAATCCTTTTTAATTGGACTTATAACGGTTACTGGAGCAGCAACAGCTTTAATAGCAGTAAAACTTATTAAAAACTATTTTCAACGCCTAAGACCTATAAACGACCTTTCAATTAACAACAACATTCGGTTGCTAATTGAAGCCAATGGCTTTAGTTTTGTTTCTGGCCATTCAACAGTTTCATTTACCATCGCTTTTTTAGCTTATTGGATATTAAAAAAACAATACAAATACGCTTACGTAATATTTTTATTCCCTTTTCTTTTTGCATACAGCCGTATTTATTTAGCTGCACATTTTCCAATAGATATTTTAGCCGGAATGATTTTGGGTTACGTAATTGCCTTTGTTTTTTATAAAATAATGAAGTTTTTTATCCTCAAAAAATAAATTTATTTTACACGACTAACGGTTAAGCCATCTCTAATTGGCAACAAAACAGTTTCTATTCTATCGTCAGAACTCAAGAGTTTATTATAAACAATAAGTGCCTTAGTATCTATATCTTTTGGATTCAGCTTTTCAATAACTTTTCCACTCCAAAGTACATTGTCGGATAAAATAACACCGCCTTTGTTCATTTTATCAATAATTAAATTAAAATAATTGGCATAGTTCGCTTTATCGGCGTCAATAAAAACCAAATCAAATTTACTGTCAATGGTCGGAATAATTTCTAGTGCGTTCCCTACCAATTGTTGTATCTGATTTTTATAAGCTGATTTCTCAAAATATTTTTTTGAAAAAGGCTCCAATTCTTCATTTTTATCAATGGTAAATAGGGTTCCTAACTTTTGCATTCCTTCAGCCAAACACAGTGCCGAGTAGCCCGTATAAGTTCCTATTTCTAATATGTTTTTAGGGTAAATTAATTTAGAAAGCATTGATAATACCCTGCCTTGAAAAGCACCACTTAACATACGTGGATTCAAAACCTTTTGCCAAGTTTCTTTATTTAATTGCTGTAAAAGTTCTGGTTCAACTTGAGAATGACTTATAACATAATCATCAATATCTTCGGGTAAAAAATTCATTTTTTTGTTTTTAAGAATATAAAAACGAAACCTAAATAAGTTTCGTTAAAGTTAAAATATTGTATTTTCTTTTATTCTCTCATCCATACATTCCTTCTCTAAATCGGTTAAACAGCATTGTTTCTTTTTTTCAAACTCCTGATGATTCCTGTAACATTTAGACAAAATACTATTTTGTTTTGAATATCGTCTACATTTTTTACACCATAAAAAATGCAAGCCAAGCTTTATTTTTTCCCAAATTTTTATTTCGCCATATTGGCCTTTATCACAAATTGCAGTTGCGTTATCACAGCATAACTTCATAACAAAATTTATTTAATTTTTAAACCAATTATCTTCCATACATTTTCTAAGTTGTGTTCTAGCTCTGTGAATTATTACCCAAAGATTTGACGAGGTAATATCGAGTTCCTTACAAATTTGTTCTGTCTCTAGTTCTTGAATTGTTTTCATTCTAAATACAATTGCATATTTATCGGGTAATTTATTTATGCACTTCTCAATTGCAACACTTAGCTCTCTATTTTCAATATTTTTATCAATTTCATTGTTCCAGTCCGATGGCACACGTTGTTCAATCCACTCACCTTCTCTTTCTCCATCAGGGTAAAAATTCATTTTAACTTCAGTTTTTCCTTTTACTGAATTAATTTTTCGGTAATAATCAATTATTTTTCGTTTTAATATGGCAATTAGCCAAGTTCTTTCACTAGCCTTGCCCTTAAAATTCCCCATAGCATTAAGACCTGCAAAAAATGTGTCTTGCACTAGGTCTTTTGACAAATCACGATCGCTAATTCGGCTTATTGTATAATTAAACAAATAATCCGAGTGTAATTCGACCCATTTATCAGGATTTAAAAAATGCTTTATTTCGCGAGCCATTAGTTAGAAAATCTTTTAGCTAAAATAGACAAATTACAAGCTTTCAAAAAATATTGTTATTTTATTTTAATCATTGGCTATTATTTTGTGAATTTGTCAATTAATTTAAATAATTCCTTTTTATCAATCGGCTTTGACAAATAGTTATCAAATCCCTTTGATAAAGCAATTTCTCTATCAGATTCCATGGCGAAAGCTGAAAGGGCTATTACGGGTAATTGCGGCCTATTTTTTTTAATTTCTATCATGGCGTCCTTCCCATTCATTATTGGCATTTTAATATCCATTAACACCAAATCAATTTCCGGATTATTTTTAACAATCTCAACAGCCTCCAGTCCATTATTTGCTTCAATAATTTGGAAACCCGATTTAGAAAATAGTTCATTTATATACAACAAATTATATACCTCGTCTTCGGCAACCAAAATGGTTATAGCTCTATTGTTTTCTTTAATAAGATTGTTTTTCTCAACCAGCTTGGTTCTATTTGGGGCATTTACTTTGTTATACGGTATGGTAAAATACACTGTAGTTCCCATATTGTTTGATGTTAGCCAAATTTCACCACCAAATAGTTCTATAAACTTTTTTGAAATTGCCAAGCCCAAACCTGTTCCTTTATTATGTTTTTCATAATCACCATCGGCTTGAACAAACCTGTCAAATATTTTATTATGTAGCTCTTTATCAATACCCTTACCGGTATCTTTAATATAAAAACACAACATTTTATCAATAAGTTTATACCCGTATTCAACTTCTCCTTCGTCTGTAAACTTAAAGGCATTAGTAATAAGATTGGTAAGTACTTGGTTCAATTTTGTTTTGTCTATTGTTATATAGCTATCTATATTTTTAAGACTTTTTACACATGTTAATTTAAGATTATTTTCGTCTGCAATTGGTTTATAAAATACTTCTATATCAGACAACAATTCGTTTATAGAAGTTTTTTCATAATTCAATTGTACAACCCCAGCTTCAATTTTAGAAATATCTAAAATGTCGTTCACTATGTTCAGCAACCGTTTACTGCTGTTAATTACAATTTCAGCATATTCATTACGTTGATGATAGGATAGATCAGGATTTAAAAACAATTCAGAAAACCCAATAATACCATTCATAGGAGTACGAATTTCATGACTCATATTAGCTAAAAATGCTGATTTTAAACGATCAGATTCTTGCGCCTTCTTTAATGCCTTTTTTAAATCAACATTTATATTTTTACGTTGAATTGTACTACTAATTTGATCGGCAACAAATTCTAATAATTGCACATCATTTTTATTATAAGCATTTTTGTTTGAATAGCTTTGAACTACCATAACCCCAAAAACTTTATCTTGGTTTTTTAATGGTACCCCTAACCAAATTTGTGAATCACAACCAACCAAACCAACTGCACCTTCTTCTATTAGTTTTTTATGAGACTCATTGGTAAAAAGTAACGATTTTTTTGATTTAACTACATATTCTGTTAAGGTCTCTTTTGCTGGAAATTCATCAAAAAGGTCCTTTTCATCAACCATAATTGGTGTGTAAAACGAATTATTTTCCTTGTTATAAAGTGCTATATAAAAATTACTAGTATCAATTATTTTATGCAATTCATCTTTAATAAAAAAACCGAATTCATTAAAATCATCAATGGTCAGGGCTGATTTTGCAATATTGTATACTATATTTTCAATTTCTTCTTTTCTAACCCTTTCAGAAATATCTTTAATTACGGAATGAATGGTTACTTTATTATCAATTTCTTCAATTTTTGTAAGTGTTACCTCAGCAGGAAAAACATCACCATTTTTTTGCTTGAAATACCATCTAAACCTATTACTACCTTTATCTATTGCTATTTGCATCATCTCTTCTGATTTCTCAAAAGAGCAGTTACCATCGGGTTGTTTTTCGGGTGATAAGACAGATGGATGTATTGCATCAAAACACTCTTTGTTTGGATATCCAAATACCGTTAATGTAGATATATTGCAATCAACAAATAAGTTATCTTTAATTATTAAAACAGCATCAGTAGATTTTTCGAAAATATCACGATATTTTTTTTCTGATTTTTCAATCAATAATTTAGATTTTATTTTATCTGTTATATCATCTGCTAAGGACGCTACTCCAATTATATTACCTTCGGAATCTTTTAAGGTTACATTATACCAATCACAAGTAATTGCTTGACCCGATTTTGTCATATTTTTATTTTTGAATCTAAACCCTGATTTTTCAACTAGTAAACCTCGCCAAACCTCATCTATTTGATCCATTATTGCAGGGTGTAGAATTAAGTCTTTTGCATGTTTACCTATAGCTTCTTCTGAGGAATACCCAAAAATTCGATGGGCTGATTTGTTCCATTCAACCACCCTAAAATCTAGATCCCAAATGATGGATGCAAGGGGGGTGTTGTTAAATTGATCTTGTAAACGTTGATTACTTTTAAAAAATAAATCTTCTGTGTTTTTTCGTTCTGTTATATCTTCAGCAATACCTTGAATATGTGTTATTTTATTTTTAGAATTTCTAATGGTATCTATACTGGCTTCAATCCATTTTATCTCTTTCCTTTTGGTTATTATTCTAAAAACTGGAGGCTTCGCTTCTATTTTTTTCTCACTTTTTAATAGCTTATTGAAATAAGTATTAATATTATTAAAATCGTCAGGATGAATTAATTCTTGAATATTAATTTGATTTAACAAAATTTCACTGCTCAAATAACCCAATATATTCTCAGTGTTTTCAGAGACAAAAACAACAGGGTAATTCTGTTTGTTTTCACATAAAATTGCAATAGACGAACTTTTATTGATAATATTATAAGCCGCTTTTATTTTGTCTTCAGATTCTTTTTTTTCTGTTATTTCATGAAAAAACAACAACATTGAATTATTTGAAGGAATTATTCTGTTTTTGAACCAACGTTTCCAAGGTGCAAAATAGCTTTCAAAACTTAGGGGCTTTCTTGTTTTAAAAGCTTCCATATAATTATCAAAAAATGAATCAGCTTCTTGCTCTGGAAATTCTTTCCAAATATTTTTTCCAATAAGCTCAACCTCCGTTTTACCCAATAAATTAGCAGCTTCTTTATTTACATATAAATAATTTGAGTGTTTGTCTAAAATAACAAAGCCATCTTGAATATTGGATAACGTATTTGATAATAATTGCTTGGTCGCACTTAAGCTTTTTCCGGCAAGAACCCTTTCTGAAATATCTTGGCAAATCCCAACAATTCTATCTATTCTACCATTTTTAATTACAACACTCCTTTTCTCATATAAGTATTTGATTTCTCCTTGTTTTGTATAGATTTTATAATTTAAATTTTGATTAGGGTTCTTAATTAAATTTTCAATGGAAAAATTATTGAACTCCTTTCTGTCATCTTCATGCACCATCGACAAGCAAAATTCGATACTTATTTCTTTGCTGTTAGCAGAGAGTCCAACCATTTTGAAAACCTCATCTGACCAATAAATTTTTTTAGTATTAAAATCGTAGAACCAACTCGCCATTTTGGCTATTTTCTGAGATTCTTTATACCTTTTTTCGCTAATTGCTAATGCATTTTTTGTTTTAACATTTTCGGTAATGTCTTCTATAGATAAAATTACATTTTTAAGCGATTGCTCACTTCCAGCACTAACATTGTATTTTATTAAAATATTTATGTGATCCCCTTCAAATGTTTTATTTACAGTTTCAACAGATGCTTCTTTTTCGCCATTTAATATAGCTGTTACCAATTTTGAAAATCCTATTGCTGAATCAGCTGTAAATATTTTACTTATATTATTTAGCAATTCTTTTTTACTGCTGGCCTTGTATAGCTTTACCGCAGTTTCATTTACTTCTTTTATTATTATTAAAGAATGTAGTTTTTCAATTATTTTTGAAGATTTTTTTATATAGGATTCAAAATTGGTGTTATTTTCTTTCAATTCTTGATCCACAAACTTCTTAACTTCCGACAAATCCTCAATAAACAAAGCTATTGGGGCGTGTTCAAAAAACTCAAAATATTTATTATCTACACATTGTTCATCTGTTATTTCAGTTTCAACAGCATTGGTATTTGTTGCTTTATTTAGATTCATTACAACTTTTTTGAGGTGTTAAAGAGGTCTAAATATACACAATAATTACAATTTTAATAGCCATTACATTGTAGCTTCTATAATAAAAAAGTTGGTAATTGAAAAAATATGCGATCTAAACTTTAGGAAATCTAAATATAAAACTTGAACCTTCCCCTAAAATGCTATGTGCTTTTATTTCTGCCTTGTGGTATTTCAATATTATACTAGCAATAGCCAATCCCAATCCAATACAATTTCTATTGTCTTGTGAATAGGTATTAACAATAAAAAACTCATTAAACACAGCTTTTAAATTAGACGCCGAAATTCCAATACCTTGATCGGTTATTGAAGTTTCAATTGCAGTATCGGTTTCAGTAACAACTATTTCAATTTTAGAATTATTAGAAGAATAAGCTATTGCATTTTTCATTAAAACGCCAATCAATAATGCTATTTCATCTTTATCAATATTTAAATTTATAGCATGGTTTGGATAAGCTGTAGTTATAACAATGTTTTTACAGGTTATTTCGGCATTAAATTCATTTAACCTAGCCGTTAAAAATTCGCAATAATTTGTTTTTTGTAAGTTTAATCTAAAACTAGGAGATTTTAACCTATTCAGGTTAGCAATTGTATTTAATGTTTCTATAGAAAAATTTGTGGATTTTTTAATAACATCTATGTACTTGTCTAACTTATTTTTTGGTATTTTCTCACTGTTTTCAGCAATCAATTCAGAAAAAGAATACGCTACACCCACCGGGTTTTTTAAATTATGAACCAACTTTCTAATACGCTCATGATTTTCCTTTTCAATAGTTGCTAATTCAAACTCTTTACCTTTCAGTTTTAAGCTTAAATCAACAACCTTATTTTCTAGTTCTTCAATATATGCTGCAGAAATTTTGTTGGACTCTTTCAATTTATTTTCTTAAATAAGTAAATATAATTGTTATAAGTATGAATGTCAAACTTTTGTATTCATTTTCACAAATGACATCGTTTTAGTTATATTTATTCTCTAATTTTAATACTCTTTGAAACAAAAGTGTTTTTTCACTACTTTTGCGCCTTAGTTTAAAACAAAACAAAACGATGTCAACTGCAAAAAAAAGTTACAAAAAAATTACTACAAAATCATTAACCGAGATGAAAAACAATGGCGAGAAAATTGCCATGTTAACAGCCTATGATTATACCATGGCAAAAATTGTAGATAATGCTGGAATTGATATTATTTTAGTAGGTGATTCTGCTTCAAATGTAATGGCGGGCCACGAAACTACCTTACCAATTACATTAGATCAAATGATTTACCATGCTAGTTCAGTTGTTAGAGCTACAAATCGCTCTTTAGTGGTTGTAGATTTACCATTTGGTAGCTACCAAGGAAATTCTATAAGTGCATTAGAATCTGCCATTAGAATTATGAAAGAATCTGGCGGACACTCTGTAAAATTAGAGGGAGGCAGCGAAATAGCAGACTCTATTTCAAGAATATTAACTGCAGGAATTCCAGTGATGGGGCATTTAGGTTTAACACCGCAATCTATCTATAAATTTGGAACTTTTACGGTAAGAGCTAAAGAAGAAGAAGAGGCTTCTAAGTTAAAAGAAGATGCTAAATTATTAGAAGAATTAGGTTGTTTTGCTTTGGTACTGGAAAAAGTACCTGCAAAATTAGCCAAAGAAGTTGCTGAAAGCATCTCTATTCCAGTTATTGGTATTGGCGCTGGAAATGGTGTTGACGGACAGGTTTTGGTTACCCATGATATGCTAGGAATGACACACGAATTTAACCCTCGTTTTTTACGTCGTTATTTAGATTTATATACTGAAATGAATGGTGCTTTTGAAAGCTATATTTCGGATGTAAAAAGTAGAGATTTCCCTAATGAAGAAGAACAGTATTAATGAAAATACTTCTTATAGATACCAATCATCAAATTCTACAAAAAGGCCTTGAAAAACTAGGCTGTATTTGTGATGCAGATTACACTTCAACAAAATTACAAATCGAGGCGAAAATTAACAATTATGATGGGATTGTTATTAGAAGTCGTTTTAATATCGACCAACAATTTTTAGACAGAGCAACCAATTTAAAGTTTATTGCCAGAGTTGGTGCCGGGTTAGAGAGTATTGACGTAGCATATGCTGAAAAAAAAGGGATTCATTTAATTGCAGCCCCAGAAGGTAACAGAAATGCCGTTGGTGAACAGGCCTTAGGTATGTTACTATCCTTATTCAATAATATCAAAAAAGCCGATCTGGAAATAAGACAAGGAAAATGGTTGCGTGAAGCTAATAGAGGAATAGAACTAGAAGGTAAAACGATAGGTCTTATCGGTTACGGAAATATGGGGAAATCTTTTGCTAAAAAACTAAAAGGTTTTGATGTAGAAGTAATTTGTTACGATATAAAAGAAGGCGTTGGCGACGAAAATTGCAAGCAGGTTTCACTTGAAGAACTACAAGGAAAAGCAACTGTTTTAAGTTTGCACACACCGTTTAATGAATTGTCTCTTAATATGGTAAATACCCATTTTATCAATAAATTTAAAAACCCTTTTTACCTTATAAATACAGCTAGAGGATCTGCCGTTGTCACCAATGACTTGGTTACCGCTCTCACTCAAAATAAAATATTAGGCGCTTGTTTAGATGTATTGGAATATGAAAAACTATCTTTCGAAAACTTATTTGAAGATGGCAATTTACCTGAAGCCTTTAATTATTTAATTCATGCTGAAAACGTACTGCTTTCTCCGCATATTGCTGGTTGGACAGTAGAATCAAAAGTAAAATTAGCATTAACTATTGTTGATAAAGTTCAACGTATATTTTATTGAGAAGGAAAAAAATAAGCTGCTAAACTAAAAGATGAAGAGGCAACCAATATTGTAAAAATTAAGGAATATGATTACGGAAAATTAGACTGAATTTTAAACCCTAACGGCAATAAAATAGCACTTTGGCAACCTGTTGACCCCGATTTTTATAATATTTCATACTTTTGTAATATAAAAAAATTGAGATATGGATATAATTGATGATAACGGAAATATAATTCCAAAAAGAAACCAAGAAAGTAAAAGAATAATTGCAGGGGTTTTAGGTATACTTATTGGTGCATTTGGTATTCATAAATTTGTGCTAGGCTATACTACTCAGGGTATTATAATGCTGGTGATATCAATTGTAACTTGTGGTATTGGTGTTGGATTAACTGGACTTATTGGCTTAATAGAAGGCATTATTTACCTTACAAAAACCGATGAAGAATTTATTTACACTTATCAAATTAATAAAAAAAAATGGTTTTAAACTAAATTAATTTGCCATATCTTCTTTATTTCCGGCATTGTTATTTTCATTTTCTAAACTATTTTCCAATGAAGTTTGAAACTCTTCCATAACTGGTTTTAGGGTACTTTCAGGAATATCTGCCACTCTAATATACATTAGCCCATCAATGGCATTGTTAAATTTAGGATCTACATTAAATGCGACCAACCGGGCATTCTGTTTTACATATTTTTTAATCAATACCGGAATACGTAAAGTTCCAGGTTCCAATTCATCAATTACTTTGTCAAACTTATTCATATCAGCTTTTGTAGCATCAAAAACAAAATCCTTATCAGCATCTTTTAATTTAACCTTATACTCTTTTTTTGGATGAATATACTGCGCAATATAGGGATCGTAATAATGAGATTTCATAAACTCAATCATCAAAGATTTGGAAAAATTCGAAAACTTATTACTAATACTTACCCCTCCTATTAAATATTTATATTCTGGATAACGCAAGGTTACATGTACAATTCCTTTCCAAAGTAAAAACAATGGCATTGGTTTTTGCTGGTATTCATTTATAATAAATGCACGCCCCATTTCAATTGAATTATCCATCATTGAATACAATTCAGGCTCAAACTTAAATAATGTATGCACATAAAACCCTTCAATTCCGTACTTCTTATATATATTTTTACCTAAGCCCATACGGTAAGCACCAACCAATTTTTTTATTTTATTATCCCATAAAAACAAATGATGGTAATAGTCATCAAATTCATCTAAATCAATCGATTCATTTGTTCCTTCTCCAACTTCTCTAAAAGTAATTTCTCGCAAACGACCAATTTCAAACAATAAGTTGGGAATGGCTTTACTTGGCGCTAGAAATACTTCATATTTTTTACTTTCTAGCAATAGCCCATTATTTTCTCTTAACTTATTAACCTCCTCAATTATTACATCATTATTTTTTTGTTGAACAATTTCTTCGGGTTGTTTAGTACGTTTTAATAAAGGCTTCTTAAAATGTTTGCTTTCTTTCTCAAAAGGTTTTGCCAACATATATGTTTTTCTACGAATAAAATTACAGAAATCATTGGTATTAGTATATGCCTCCTGATCCTTTACTGAAATTGGTTTTCCTATTCTAACTTTAATTACGCGCCCTTTTTGAGTAAACAATTCAGACGGTAATTTTGCAGTTCGCAGCATTGGATTTAACTTGGCTAAAAAGTAAAAAAACCTACTGTTTCTTGCATGAAAATAAATTGGGATTACAGGAACTTTGGCTTTCTTAATTAGTTTTATCGCTCCTTCCTCCCATGGTCGGTCTACAATTATTTTCCCATCTTTATAGGTAGAAACCTCGCCTGCCGGAAAAATCCCTAATGGTTGGCCTTCTCTTAAATGAAGTATAGAGTTTTTTACCCCGGCTATACTTGAGAAAGCATCTTTTTTATCTTCAAAAGGATTTACTTGCAGCATATAAGGCCTTAAGGGTTCTATCCTGTTTATTAAAAATGTAGAAATAATTTTATAATCGGGGCGCTTTTCAATTAATAATTTTAATAATAAAATACCATCTATTCCTCCTAGAGGGTGATTTGATACAGAAATGAATGCACCATCTTTTGGAATTCTATTTAAGTCCTCTTCAGGAATTTCAAATTTAATTTCAAGATCTTCTAACAATTCAGTAAAAAAGGCCAATCCTTTTAAATGCTTATGTTTGTTATAGGTTCTATTAATTCTTGAAAGCCCAAGTAATAGCATTAGTAACCAACCAAAAAATGTACCTATAAACCCATATTTATTAAGGTTTATGGCTTTCGCAACCTCTTTAGCAGTAACTAAACTCATCTAGTGAAAATTATCAGAAATGTAAAAATACATAAAATTATTGCATAATAACCTGCAAGGTTCCTTTAGTTGTTTGCTTTAACAACACTTTTCCTTTTTGCTCAATTTTATTAAAAGCATTTTGATTTGCATGTCTAATTGTAAATAACGAGACATCTTTAGTATAACTTACCTTATATTTCTTATTAACTTCAGAAATAAACGCTTCAAAATTATTGAATTTATCTTCAACACAAACTGAAAAGCTCAATGCCGAATTTTGAATTAAATTTACTTTTAACTTATAGCTATGCAATAAAATAAAAATATCACTCAAATTATATTCAACCATAAATGAAAAATCAAACGCCGAAATAGACACTAATATTTGATGTTTTTTCACAATAAAGCAAGCCGTTTCAGGTATTAAAATAAGTCCGTTACCCACACAAGTTCCTTTGTTATCAATATTATAAAAGGATCTAACATATAATGGAATGTTTTTATTTTCTAACGGCTTTAATGTTTTTGGATGAATTACAGAGGCTCCAAAAAAGGCCATTTCAATTGCCTCCCTGTAAGATATTTGCTGTAACAAAATAGCATCTTCAAAATAACGAGGATCGGCATTTAAAACACCGTCAACATCTTTCCAAATAGTTAAACTTTTAACGTTCAAACAGTATGCAAAAATAGCTGCAGTATAATCAGATCCTTCACGCCCCAAAGTGCTGGTTTTATTAGTTGTAGTACCTCCTAAAAAACCTTGAGTAATGCACAGCTGAGAGGTATCTAAATTTTCAATGTTTTTTGAAGTAATTTCCCAATTTACATTGGCATCTCTATAATTAGCATCTGTTTTTATAAAATCTCTTACATCAATCCAGTTGTTTGACATTCCGATTTCATTTAAATAGATACTCACAATTTTTGTTGAAAGTAATTCACCAAAACCAACAATTTGATCGTAAATATAATTGTAATCTTTAGATTTGTTGGTAATAATAATCCCTCTTAATTGATCAAATAACTGTTCTATCTCAAGTAAAATTTGCGTTGTTTTCCCTCCAAATAAGTCATTAATAATGGTTATATGAAAATCGCTAACAAATTCAATTTTTTCAGATAAATTCTCAATGTTATGAATATAAGCGTAAACAATTTCTTCAAAGGCATTGGTCATTTTTCCCATGGCTGAAATTACAATCAATGTATTTTCAAAGCCTTCGTGCTTTAAAACTTTCGCTACATTTATTACGCTTTCAGCATCTTTAACAGAAGCTCCACCAAATTTAAAAATTTTCACCTTATTTGTTTAAATAATTTTTCATTTCATCCCTATGAATTTGCGCCGTATCCCAATCTCTTAAAACCTTTGCCCCTGTACTTTCATAAAAAGAAATCGCTGGTTCATTCCAATCCAACACAGCCCATTCAATTCTTTTAACTCCTTTATTAAATCCGTATTCAATTACTTTTTTATACAATTCACTTCCAACTTTCAAACCTCTTTTTGATTCCGTCACTATTAAATCTTCCAAGTGTATTGTTGGGCCTTTCCAGGTTGAATATCGCGAATAAAACAATGCCATTCCAACAATTTCTCCTTCCATTTCAGCTACAAATATTTCAAATAAGGGAGTGCTTCCAAACCCATCTTTTTCTAAATCTTCAACAGTAACTAACACGGCATTGGCCTCTTTTTCAAAATGCGCCAATTCTTTAATTAATTTTAAAACCGAAGGCATATCTGCCTTTTTTCCTGCTCTAATTGTAAAATTCATTTTTTTATTTTTAATAATCGCTAATGTAAAAAATCTTTGTTCAAACTAATCTGTCAATCATTGGTTTTTTGAAAATATTTTTATTGATATTTGTGTCAATCTAACTTCAAATAATTATGAAATCTAACCGTTTAACATTAGGAGAATTTATTATTGAAAACCAAATGCACTATAGAAGGTCTACTTCGGGTGAATTTTCAAGACTGTTATCGTCCATTAAATTAGCTGCAAAAATTGTAAACTACAAAGTGAACAAAGCTGGATTAGTTGATATTACAGGCGAAGCAGGAGGCACAAATATTCAAGGCGAGGATCAGCAAAAATTAGATATTTATGCTAATGATGTTTTTATGGAAACCCTGATAAATAGAGAAATTGTTTGTGGTGTTGCAAGTGAAGAAGAGGATGATTTTGTAACCATTAGCGGTAAAAATGGTGCAAATGAAAATAAATATGTTGTTTTAATTGACCCTTTAGATGGATCTTCAAATATTGATGTAAATGTATCGGTAGGTACTATTTTTTCGATTTATAAAAGAGTTACACCTACTGGCACTCCTGTTGAATTGAAAGATTTTTTACAACCAGGAAACCAGCAAGTGGCCGCTGGTTATGTAGTTTACGGAACATCAACTATGTTGGTTTACACATCTGGCCATGGTGTGAATGGCTTTACATTAAATCCAGCAATTGGTACATTTTATTTGTCACATCCGAATTTTAGATTCCCTGAAACAGGAAAAATTTACTCTATAAATGAAGGGAATTATGTTCATTTCCCACAAGGTGTAAAAGATTATTTAAAATACTGCCAGGAAGAAAAGGATGACAGGCCATACACTTCAAGATACATTGGCTCCTTGGTTTCAGATTTTCATAGAAATATGATAAAAGGTGGAATTTATTTATATCCAACAAGTTTTATTGGACCAAAAGGAAAATTACGCTTGCTATATGAATGTAATCCAATGGCTTTTTTAGCTGAACAAGCACATGGAAAAGCAACTGATGGATACAAAAGAATTTTGGATATCAATCCAACTGAGTTGCACCAACGCGTACCTTTTTTCTGTGGTAGTAAAAAAATGGTTGAAAAAGCAGAAGAATTTATGGCTAAATATCCAGCAGATGCAAATTATTAAATCCAATTAATTTAAACCGCATCTTAACTAATATAATATTTACCAATAGTATTATAAAAATATTTGATTTTTTAGATTTTTTTCAATGAGAATCGTTCGCTACCTTTGGATTATATAAGTATAACTTAAAAATTACAACTATGGCTTTCGAATTACCCAAATTACCGTACGCATATGATGCGTTAGAACCAAATATTGATGCTAGAACTATGGAAATACATTATTCTAAGCACCATGCAGGATACACCAACAATTTAAACAATGCAATTGCTGGAACTGATTTAGAAGGAAAATCAATTGAAAACATATTAGATAGCTTAGATATGAACAATGCAGCTGTTAGAAATAATGGTGGTGGATTTTACAACCACTGTTTGTTTTGGGATGTTATGAATCCAACTGATAAAGGATATTTAACTGGTGAATTAAAGGAAGCTATTGTTGCTGAGTTTGGTTCAGTTGATGCTTTTAAAGATGCTTTTGCAAAAGCTGCTGCTACTCGTTTTGGTTCAGGATGGGCCTGGTTATGTGTTCATAAAGGTGGAAAGGTAGAGATTTGTTCTACTCCAAATCAAGATAACCCATTAATGCCTGGAGTAAGTTGTGGAGGGTTCCCTATTTTGGCTATAGATGTTTGGGAACATGCATACTACCTAAATTACCAGAACAGAAGACCAGATTATATCAATGCTTTTTTCAATGTTATAAACTGGAATCATGTTGAAAAACTATACGCTGAAAACAAATAAATTTCACCTGTTCAACAAATAAAAAACGCACCAATTGGTGCGTTTTTTGTTTGTTGAATAATTTTTATTCAACAGTAAAAGTACTCACGCCATGAATTGGCTCACCTGAGTCAGAGATTCCTTCTACCTCAATAATATAATCTCCTTTAGCATCGCAGGTAAAAAAAGAAATTTCTTTTTTATTACTTTCCGAAACCCTAATTTGTGGATCCCAATGTAATGTTGTTCTAACATCTACCTCAAATATTTCATCAGTTGTAGAAATGTGATTGGGCGCATAAAATTCTTTGGCCATGTAAAAACCATTAGCCATAAAATCAATAATACCAGGTTTTCTTTTTATATTCCTTGATTCTATATTTGAACCTGTAGATGAATAAAGTGCAATAACACCATTTCCACTATTTGAAAACAAAGCAGCATCAGCCCCTTTTAATACATCAATAAATGCAATGTCTCTTCCTGAAATTGACCCTATAAATGTACTATCTATTTCCATTCCATCTAAAAGAAATGTTGGAGTACCACCACCTCTAATAGAAATACTTGTACCTGAAACATTTACCCCTCCTACTCTTCTTAATAAATCATAAATTGTATTAGCAGTTGAACCAATCATATCATCCATTACAATTCTATCTGTTGGCTCACCATAAGATGTCCTATCATTCATTTCTTGTAACCGTTTATCAATTTCCTCTTTCCTTTTGGCATTTACAGTTACTTCATCCAGCAGCTGAGAATTTATACCAAATTCAAAATTAATTTGCTGAATATAATTATTTGTCTTTAATAAACCATTAATTTGACTTTCATCCGTATAGCCTGAGTCTAAGTCCTCATTTCGTATAACGTTAGGGCTTTCACTTGGTCTATCTATTTTAATTAAAACATTGCGGTTTTTGGCATCTTTAGAATTAAAATTCCCCAATCTTGCCTCTAGTAATGTTGGTATTGAATCATGAAATATATAGGGACCAAAGTTAAATTTCCCATTCACACTTGATTGTTGTTCATCTTGATGGAATGAACCTAAGAAACTTAAACGCATTGATGCTGTTGTGTTGGTGTACGGTTTTTTTAAGTTTAAGGTTCTGCCAGAAATATAAATTCCTTTTTCAATAGAAAAATTTGGTGCTTTTTTAGGTTGAAATAAAAATTCATTCCAAATAAATCTCCTCCAACCATTGGTGAGCATTACCAAATCTAACAAATAACGTCTTTTATAATCATTCTCTTTTTCAAAGAAATATCCCGGGTTATTTATATGCCCTCTAAGATCTGAATTTAACAATAACCAAGTTTTAATATTTCCTGACATGGAATTATAAGGAATAGCTCTTAAATCTCTAACAGACATAGACAATATACTTGGAATACTATTTCCTTTATTATTCTTTACATCTAAATTTACCGTAACTTTTTGTCTTGTTTTTAATAAATCTTGTGATTTATTAATTTCAACAGTTGTATTGTTAATTGGATTATTTACATACAAAAGTCTTTCACAAACAGGAACTCCATCAGCATTAAATAAAGTTAAATTTGCAACTCCATCTTGAAAATCTGTTGTAAGTATTTTAATAGCATATTTATTTTTAAAGGATTCTTCATATTTATTAAAAATAAGGCTCCCTCTTTGGTGCGCTACTAAAAATGTACCCATTAACCCTTTTTTGGTTGTTGAACTTACATTTACCATAACGTAATCTTCGTTATTGGTAACATTCACTATATATCCATCAGGCAGTGCTTTTGGAAGTGGATAATGTTGTTCAACATTATTGACATTAATAATAGCACTATATGATTTATTTGGTTCTGGAGTTAGCATAAAAACTCCTAGTCCAAATTTTAATGTTTTAAATTTAAACAATTCAACTCCTTCATTGTCAATAATAACACCTGTAAGATCGACGTTTTGAAATAGTGAATCTTTAATTTTTACCGCAACTTTATTTTGCAGACCTTCCACAAGGTAGCCACTCTCTGGGTAGAAATTTAAGTCTGGTCTAAGGCTATTCACATTATCAACAACATCTTTTAATGGTGATTTCACCGATTGTAAGCTGTCTTTTTTGTGGGTGTCCCAAATTGAAATTTCCTTTTGAAAAAAATAATTAGGGTCCTTATTTCTCATCTCATTGGTATAAGATCTAATCAAGTATTTCCCTTCTTTCCAGTGCTTCTTAATCTTAAAATCACCTGGAACACTTATTTCATCAATAAATAGTTTCTTTTTGGCAATAACTATATTTTCATCATTGATAAGTTCCACATATAAAACATCGCTTTTATCACTTTGAGTATTGGTAATACCGTTTACCAAATACCCCGTAAACCATATATTTTCATCTAATGAATAAAAAGGCTTATCTGTATGTATATATACTTTTTCTGGGTAATCAATTAAACAATACTCGTTTAACTTTTCTTTCACTAAATCGTTGAAATGATTTTGAGAAACTCCATAAAAAGAAGTTAATAGAAGTAATAAAAGTGTCGAAAAATATCTTTTCATGAATTGGATTTTGTTTACTTTTAAATGATTTTAAATATAATAACATTTTTAGAAAAAGAGAATACCAAAAACATCCTTTATCTAAAAAGAGCTTTCTAATTTTACACTAACAACAGACAAACAATGTTCATTTTCAGCAACTTTCTATGACTTCGTTTCGTAAAAACACAATCAAAGAGCTCTCATTCAAAATAAGCTGAGTATGTAATTGTTTTGTCTTTATATTTAACAATACATAACCGTTTAAATATCCATTGCTAAATAAATATTTAGGTACAACCACAACATAACTATACCATTTGAAAGTTGTATTTTTTATAACTATTTATCTCACAACGTTCAAATAAGCTTAAAAATTTCAGGGCAACAATTTTAGTTTTATTTTCAAATGAAATTCCAGCACCCACAACTTCAATATGCTGATCTAATACAATTATTTCAAAAATACTAATATTACCTAATAAGCTCTTTTATTATTTCCTTCATAAAAATTAATAAACGAGTCGTTCAACACACGGTTCCCGCCAGGGGTAGGATAATCTCCAGTAAAATACCAATCACCTAAATGGTCTGGACAGGCTTTGTGTAAATTTTCAACTGATTGATATACAATTTCTATTTGAGCTGTTATATCTTCTGTTTTAAGCATCTCTGCTATTTTATCTGAAATCTGTTCATTAGAAAATGGCGCGTAAATTTTTTTTACTACATTTTGAATATCGGTATCCTCTAAATGTTGTTGTTTTTTACATTTATTATAAACGTCATCAACTATTGAGTACTGATTGTTTTCTTTTAACAATTCTAACGCCGCTTTAAAAGCAATAAAATCTCCCATTTTAGCCATATCAATTCCGTAGCAATCTGGGTATCGTATTTGTGGAGCCGAAGAAACAATGATTATTTTTTTTGGATGTAAACGATCTAAAATTTTAATCACACTCTTTTTCAAAGTTGTTCCACGCACAATACTGTCGTCAATAATTACCAAATTATCATCTGGTTTTACAATTCCATAGGTTACATCATATACATGAGCTACTAAATCATCACGACTATTATCATCGGCAATAAAAGTTCTAAGCTTTGCATCTTTAATTGCTAATTTTTCAATCCTAGGTCTTTCCCCTAATATTTCTGTTACTTTTTTTGCAGACAGTTCATTATTTCCATTTAAAATAGCCGCTGTTTTTTGAAGGTTTAAAAAATCCTCAGCAGCTTCTCTCATTCCATAAAAAGAAGTTTCAGCCGTATTTGGAATGAATGAAAATACTGTGTTTTTTATATCATTATCAATTTTTTTCAATATTTGAGGAAAAACTAACTTCCCAAGGTTTTTCCTTTCTTTATAAATATCAGCATCACTTCCTCTTGAAAAATAAATTCGTTCAAAAGAACATGATTTTTTAGTTAACGGCTCCTTAACCTTATTCATTGAAATGTCTCCGCTCTTTTTAATAATTAGGGCACATCCTGGGTCAATTTCTTTTACATCGTTAATATCAACATTAAATACAGTTTGAATAACTGGACGCTCTGAAGCTACCACTACCACCTCATCATCCTTATAATAAAATGCAGGTCTTATTCCGGCTGGGTCTCTCAATACAAAAGCATCTCCATGACCTATTAAACCCGCCATTGCATACCCTCCATCCCAATTTTTTGCAGATCTTTTTAATATCTTTTTAATATTTAGTTTCTCTTCAATTATAGGAGACGCACTCTTTTTATCTACACCCTCTTCCTCTTTTATCTTCTTGTATAATTTAGTCACCTCATCATCAATAAAATGACCTATTTTCTCCATTACTGTAACGGTATCTGTCATTTCCTTTGGGTGCTGCCCTAATTCAACCAAATTATTAAACAAGCTTTTTGAGTTGGTCATATTAAAATTACCGGCTACAATTAAACTTTTATGCATCCAATTGCTTTGACGTAAAAAAGGGTGAACACTTTCAATACTGTTTTTCCCAAAGGTACCATATCTAACATGCCCTAAATACAAATTCCCAATATATGGGGCATTGTTTATTTGCCATTGTACATCATCAATTTTTTCAGGAAATTCTTCATTTAAACTATTTAATCTACCATTAATTTTAGCAAATACATCCTGAATTGGTTGGTCGGCATTTGAACGTATGCGACTAATATAACGTGTGCCTGGATCTACATTAAATTTTATACTCGCTAAACCGGCACCATCTTGACCTCTATTATGCTGTTTCTCCATTAACAAGTACATTTTATTTAATCCATAAAAGGCAGTACCATACTTGTCTTTATAATATTGTAACGGTTTCAGAAGTCTAACCATTGCAATTCCACATTCATGTTTAATAGCGTCGCTCATTGTATTATATTTTAAAAAATAGTAGTCTCAAATAAAAAATTCCCCACACCGACAGAATTTCATTAATTTAATTCAATATCAAATTGAGTTAATAACTTAAATTGTAATAATCTTTCTTGAATTTCTTCATCTGTTAGATTCTCCATCCTTTCAGTTCCAAATTTCTCAACACAAAACGATGCCAAATTTGAACCTGAAATAACCGCTCTTTTCATATTTTCAAATGAAATATCTTCAGTTTTTGCTAAAAACCCAATAAACCCTCCTGCAAAAGTATCTCCAGCTCCAGTTGGATCAAAAACTTCTTCTAATGGTAAAGCAGGTGCAAAAAACACATCGCCATTGTTAAACAACAATGCACCGTGCTCACCTTTTTTAATCACTACATATTTAGGACCCATTTTGTGAATTTTTTGAGCTGCCTTTACCAAAGAATATTCTCCTGATAGCTGACGAGCCTCTTCATCATTAATCGTAATTACGTCAATTTTAGCAATTACTTGCATTAACTCATCCATCGTATTATCCATCCAAAAATTCATAGTATCTAATACCACCAACTTTGGTCGGTTAGGAATTTGATTAATTACAGCCATTTGAACGGCAGGGTGTAAATTCCCTAACATTAAAAAATCTGTTTCTTGGAATTCAACAGGAACAATTGGATTAAAATTAGCCAATACATTTAAGTCGGTAATTAAAGTATCTCTTGTATTTAAATCATTGTGATATTTCCCTTTCCAAAAAAAGGTTTTTCCATCTTCAACTATCTCAATACCTTCCGTATTTATATTTCGAGCATTTAATTTTTGGAGATATTCTTTCGGAAAATCACCGCCAATTACAGAAACAATTCCTGAATTTACACCATACTGGGATGCCGAAAGTGAAATATACGTTGCTGCCCCCCCTAAAATCTTGTCTGTTTGTCCAAACGGAGTTTCAATAGCATCAAAAGCAACCGTACCAACAATTAATAATTTACCCATATTTTATAGTATCTACACATCGTTTAATTTGGTTTTAATTGTGTTTATATTTTTTTTAAACACCCGATGTGATTATTTTTGCAAAAATAAGTTTAAAAAATGACTATCAAAGAAATACAAGAAGAAATTATAGATGAGTTTTCCATGTTTGAAGATTGGATGGAACGATATGAATATATTATTGAACTTGGAAAATCAATTCCTCTTATAGACACAACTTTTAAAACAGATGACAATTTAATTGTTGGCTGCCAAAGTAAAGTATGGTTACATTCTGAAATTAAAGACGGAGAAATAAATTTTACAGCCGATAGCGACGCTATTTTAACAAAAGGAATAGTCGCTATTTTATTACGTGTTTTTAACCATCAGAAACCCATAGACATTTTAGGTGCCGACCTCTATTTTATTGATGAAATTGGCTTAAAAGAACATTTATCTCCTACCCGTGCCAATGGCTTAGTTTCAATGATCAAACAAATTAAATTGTATGCACTAGCTTTTCAATCAAAATTAAGTTAATTAATGTATATTTGCACTTATTTAGAATGAATATAAAGAAAGGTTTGTGTAATGAACAGTGAACGTGTAGAAGATTTAGGAGATAAAATAGTTGCAAAATTAAAGACTATTTACGATCCAGAAATACCAGTTGATATTTTTGAATTGGGATTAATTTATGATGTATTTGTGAGTGAAAACAATGATGTAAAAATATTAATGACACTAACTTCTCCAAACTGCCCTGTTGCAGAAACTTTACCTGTTGAAATTGAAGAAAAAGTAAAAACAATTGACGACGTTAACAACGCAGAAGTTGAAATTACTTTTGACCCAATGTGGACACAAGATATGATGAGCGAAGAAGCTAAATTAGAATTAGGATTTTTATAAATGTCAGACAAAATTGTAAATAGGGTTGCAAAAAGTGATCTAAAAACAATTGACCTTGAAGATTATTATCCGATAGGAGAACGAATAATTTTAGACATAAAAAATTGGTTATTTCATGAGCTTATTTTAAAAGAAACAGATTTTCGCAATTATTTAAAAAATCATGACTGGAGCCAATACAAAAATAAATATGTTGCACTAACCTGTTCAGCCGATGCCATTATTCCTTCCTGGGCATTTATGTTAATTACAACATACCTTTCACCTATCGCAAAAAAAGTAGTTGTTGGCGATTTAACAAATTTAGAAACTTCCATTTTTCAAGACATTGTTCATAAACTTCCTATTGAAGATTTTACAGCCAAACCTGTGATTATAAAAGGTTGTGCCAACAAGCCAATTCCTGAGACCGCTTACACTCAATTAATTGAAAAACTTCAGCCTGTTGTAAAATCAATTATGTTTGGCGAAGCCTGTTCAACCGTACCTCTTTTTAAAAAGAAAAATAATAACACCTGCTATTGAGTTTAAAAGTTATTTTATTTAGTTAATTTTAAACTAAATGAAACAACCATCTTATGAAAAAAATAGTTTTAATTGTCCTATCCATACTAAGCTACTCCTTAACATATACGCAAGAAAAACAAAAAGACACTTCTTATTGGGCAAAAACTGGTAAGGTTACATTTTTATTCAATCAATCAGCATTTTCAAATTGGGTTGCTGGAGGAGATAACAGCCTTGCAGGAAACCTGGCCGGTTACTATGAATTTAATTACAAAAAAGAAAAATGGTTATGGAACAACCGAATTGATGCCGCATTTGGTTTAACAAAAACTGACGATAGCGATTTCATAAAAAAAACAGATGATAAAATAGAAATCAACTCTTTGGCTGGGTTAAAAGCAAAAGGGTATTGGAGCTACTCTGTATTTCTAAATTTCAAAACACAATTTGCACCCGGCTACGAATATGAAGAAACACTTGAAGAAGAAACCAGAAAAGAGTACACTAAATTTTTATCTCCAGGATATTTATCTTTTGGACCAGGTATATTTTTGGAAAAACACGAAAATTTAAAATTTAACTTATCGCCATTAGCAGCCAGATTTACTTTTGTAGACAAAGTACTTTCTATAGAATACAACGGTTACTTTGGTGTTGACCCAGGTAAAAACATGCTATTTGAATTAGGTTTTAGAGCTTCAGCCTACGCTAAAGTTACATTATTTGAAAATGTATTTATGGAGAACATACTTGCTGTTTATTCAAACTATTTAGACAAACCACAAAACATAAATTTAGATTACACCATGAATCTTGATATGAAAATTAACAGCTTTTTATCTGCTAATTTAATTTTCCAAACCATTTATAATGACAATGCCTACAAAGGGTTTCAAATTAGAGAAGTATTCGGAATTGGAGTTAACTACCTTTGGTAAAAAATATAAATTATGCTAAACTAATATTTGGGAGTATTTTTTTGACAGGCTAGTATTTATTTTAAATGTAAAATAATCTATTTTACATTTAAAATTTAATTTCCTTTTTTTATTTTTGCCTGTTTTTATCAACAATTTATTTAATGAGATATTACATAGCCCCACTACTTTTTCTTTTAAATTTCACCAATGTATTTTGTCAAAACGAAGCCATTCAAGAAAAAAAAACAGACACCGTACAACCTAAAAAAATAAAATACTGGAAAACTGATGGTAAATTTACACTTTTAGGTAATCAATCTGCATTTTCAAATTGGGCTGGCGGCGGTGATAACAGCCTTGCTGGAAATATAAACGTAAATTACAATTTTAACTATCAAAAAAATAATTTTATTTGGAACAACAAAATTGTAGCCTCCTACGGATTAACAAAAAACTCAAGTACTGATTTTCCAAAAAAAACAGCCGATGGTTTTATGTTTAATTCGTTACTAGGTTTTGATGCAGAAAATTACTGGTTTTATTCTATTTTAATAAATTTCAAAACACAATTCACCAAAGGGTATAATTATTCAAAGGATCCAGATGGACAAGAGATTAGAACTCCACATACCGATTTTTTGTCTCCAGGCTATTTATTAATAGGACCTGGTATGCTCTGGGAAAAAAATACAAACTTCAAATTTAACTTGGCACCAGCAACAACTAAATTTGTTTTTGTCAACAAAGAACGTACTTTACCCAACAAAAAATATTTTGGTGTTGAAGAGGGTAAAAGCTTACGTTTAGAACTTGGTTTTAGCGCCTCATTATTATACAAATTTAATGTTATGGAAAATATTACTATGGAAAACTCCTTAGCTTTTTTCTCAAACTATTTGGATAACCCTCAAAATATTGATCTAAATTACTTATTAACCGTAGACATGAAAATTAACAAATATTTTTCAACCAATTTTATTTTTCAAACCATTTACGATGATAATGCCTTTAAAGGTTTTCAAGTTAGAGAAGTTTTTGGTATAGGTATAAACTATCAAATTTAGTAAAAAAACAATCTTAAAACATATCGTATTCTGTATTTAATTCTATTCATTGCAATACATTAATCAGCAAACTTTTTTATACAGCCTTCCCTCCTATTAATTGAAATTTATTGAGTCTTTATCTTATTTCTAACATAAATTAATTTGAATCTACCACTTGTGCGGTCTCTTTGCTCTATTTCAAACTGAGATAACGATTTAAATAAGGGTGTTAATTTCTCAAAACCAAAATTTCGAGCATCAAAATTAGGTTGCTTTTTTAAAATTAATGAACCTACATCCCCCATAAAGGCCCAACCATCTTCATCCGCTGCATCTTCAACAGAATTTCGCAATAACCTAATTATTTTTGGCGTTATTTTATCAATACTTGACTTTTTATCTGGTTTATTTCCATTTTGATTCCCTTCTTCTTCCAATGCCAAAATTTCCAAATAAATAAACTTATCACAAGCAACTATAAACGGATTAGGCGTTTTCTTCTCCCCAATGCCATAAACAACTAGGCCAGCCTCACGCAAACGCGTGGCTAATTTTGTAAAATCGCTATCTGATGAGACCAAACAAAAACCATTCACTTTTTCAGAATACAAAATATCCATTGCATCAATAATCATGGCAGAATCAGTTGCATTCTTACCAGTAGTATACCCGTATTGCTGAATTGGCGTTATGGCATTTTCAAGTAAAATATTTTTCCATTTTGACAAATAAGGCTTGGTCCAATCTCCATAAATACGTTTTATGGTTGGAGTTCCATATTTGGTAATTTCCTCCATCATTTCCTTTAAATATTTTGAAGGAATGTTATCGCCATCAATTAAAACAGCTAGTTTAATATCTTTTATCATAATGTTAAAGTTACAAAAACAAAACTTAGGTTTAGATAAAAGATTCATCGCAATAATTATGACTCATTTATTTTAAAACTTGTACTTTTTATTAATGTTAAAATATGTTTAATTATGATAAATTGGTTTTGGTTTACCGGATGTTGTATGGCTGAAGACATCACGCAGTTTACATTTAATATAAATTCATTAAATAATATTTAAACAGCAAAACCTCAAACGGAATCTCAAATTTAGAAATAGACTAACAATTCAGTTCAATTATTTTTTCAACATAATTCGGGCATCAAAAAGAAATATTTTAACATGTTTAATTACAATCTTTTATTGAAAGACTTTAAAAAACCATTAAATTTGCATCATGTTAATTTTAAACTGCAAACTGTTTTTTTTTGGGTTTTATTAACTGCAACTAAAATTGAGAACAACTGAGGTAAAGAAAACTTTGACTTCAAACAAAAAAATATTTAACATTACGAAAATGAGTAAAGAAAGTTTCTTTTCAGTGAGGATGTCAAAAATGTCGGATTCCGAATTGAAAAAATACATCCAAAATAGAGATGAATTTCAAGATTTTGCCATCTTAACAGCAATTATAGAACTTGAAAAAAGAGGAATTCACGTTGAAAACGGAGAACAAATTAAGCAAGAATTTGCGGAAGTAAAAATAGCAGAAAAAGAAGAAATTGGAGAATCTATTGAATCGGAGCATTCATCCTTCACAGATACCCCAGCACTTTACAGCATCAAATCTATATTTATTTTTGGCGCTTTATTTTCGGTATTTGGAGGAAGTATATTAATGGTTTTAAACTTATTTCAATTAAATAAAAAAAATAGTGGATGGCATGTAATTATTGGATCCATTATTTATTCTTTTTCATTAAGTTACATCTATACTTTTTTAAATATATCCGACAAAGTAACAGTTACAAACCTTGTTTCGGTTGATGATATTTTTACAGCTCTTTTAATTTCGGTGGCATCAAATCTTTTAGGCGTTTATTTATTGTATTACTTTATTTGGAAAAAAGAAGTGCCTTCAACTTTAAACTATAAAAAGAAAACCATTTGGAAACCAATTTTAATAATTTTAGCAATTAACCTAACCGCAGCTATACTTTTACTCTCATCAGGTGGTTTTCCGCAACCATAAATTATGGAAACTTATATTGTAGATTCGTTTACTAATAAACCGTTTAGAGGGAATCCTGCCGGTGTTTGTATTTTAAACGCTTCACTTTCTGAAGCCAACATGTTAACAATAGCACAAGAACTAAATCTGTCTGAGACTGCTTTTATACAACAAAAGGAGAAGAATAACTGCTATTCAATTCGGTATTTTTCACCTGTAATGGAAATTCCATTGTGTGGACATGCTACTTTGGCTTCGGCGAAAGTTCTTTTTGAGTATTCAAATATAAATGAAATTCAATTTACGACCATTCAAAACTTAAGCCTAACAGCTAAAAAAACCGGGAATGAAATAACTATGGAATTTCCTGTGTATGAGACTAAACCGTCAAAAGTTCCACCAGCCTTATTAGAAGCTTTAGACATAACTGAAATTAACAATTGCGAATACAATAAAGAAACAAATATTTTACTACTTGAAATATCAGATTCAAGAATTTTGGCTAATTTAACACCTAATTACCAGAAATTACTAAAATCGCACAACACCATAAATGGTGTCGTAGTTACCGCTGCTACTAGTGAAAAATATGATTTTCATTCGCGGTATTTTTGGCCCTGGAGTGGTTCAAATGAAGATCCTGTGACTGGAGCCACGCATACTTTTTTAACAAAATACTGGAGCAAACGATTAAACAAAACAAAAATGAAATCGTTTCAGGCATCCAAAAGAACAGGTTTTATGGAGGTTGAATTGATTGAAAACAACAAACTTTTAATTAAAAGCAATGCCGTAATTGTGTTTAAAGGAATTTTTATATTTTAACAAAATGAGAAAATTATTTTTTATTGTAATATTTTTAATTAGTTATATTGGTTTTTCACAAGAAGACGCCACAAGAGGTTATAGGGTTAAAGTAGGTGAACAATCACCTAAATTAGATTTTAATTTACTTGATGGCACTCCAATTACCAACGAAACCTTAAAAGGGAAAGTAGTTGTGCTTCAATTTACAGCATCATGGTGTAGCGTTTGTATCAAAGAAATGCCACATTTAGAAACTGAAGTTTGGCAACAATTTAAAAACAAAGATTTCATATTAATTGGAATTGATTTAAAAGAAGACCGTCAAAAAGTTCGTAAATTTATTGATAAAATGAAAGTAACCTACCCGTTTACAATTGATGCTAACGGTGCTCTTTTTGAACGTTTCACCTTACCAAATGCGGGAGTAACTAGAAATATTGTGTTAGACAAAACAGGTAAAATAATTTTTCTTTCGAGATTATATGACAAAAAAGAATTTTCAGAAATGGTTCATTTAATTGATACTAAATTAAATGAAGGTTAACAATTGTATTTAAATGAATTCAGAAAAATCAACAAATAACAACCAGGCAAACAACCCATTACACGGTGTTAAATTGGCTGAAATAGTTCAATATTTAGTTTCATTTTATGGCTGGGAAGAGTTAGGAACACGAATAAAAATAAAGTGTTTTAATAGCAACCCCTCCATTAATTCGAGTCTTAAATTTTTAAGAAGAACACCTTGGGCTCGCACAAAAGTGGAAAACCTATATTTAAAATCTATTGAAAAACAATCGTTTAACTAATTTGTATTTAACATTATGGTAAAAGACATTTTACTAATCACACCTCCTTTTACCCAATTAAATACGCCTTATCCGGCAACTGCTTATCTAAAAGGTTTTTTGAATACTAAAAATATCAAATCCTTTCAAATAGATTTAGGAATTGAAGTGATTCTAGCTATTTTTTCAAAAGATAGTTTGAACAATATTTTCAAATTTTCAGCAGAAAACAACCAAATTATTTCTGAAAATTCGAAAAGAATTTATGCGCTAAAAAACGATTATTTAAAAACAATTGATGGTGTAATTTCTTTTCTTCAAGGAAAAAACAAAACGTTGGCACGTCAAATTTGCACAACTTCTTTTTTACCTCAATCCTCAAGGTTTGAGCAATTAGATGATTTAGACTGGGCTTTTGGCGCCATGGGTATGCAAGACAAGGCAAAACATTTGGCAACCTTGTATTTAGAAGATTTATCAGATTTCATCAAAGAATGTGTTGATGAAAATTTTGGATTTAGCCGCTATGCAGAACGTCTTGGAAAAAGCGCCAATAGTTTTAATAAATTACATTCAAGCCTACATCTTGAAACTACTTATATTGATAACATTACTTTAAAAATTTTAGAAGAAAAACTTAAAGTAATTCAACCTAAATTAGTGTGCTTTTCTGTACCTTTTCCTGGTAACCTATACAGTGCTTTCCGTTGTGCACAGTATATTAAAAAAACGTACCCTGAAATTAAAATTGGAATGGGAGGCGGGTTTCCAAACACTGAATTACGATCAGTCTCAGACGTACGCGTATTTGATTTTTTCGATTACATTACATTAGATGACGGTGAATTACCTATTGAATTACTGCTTTCGAACACGACAAACACAACTTCAAAAAATTCAAATCAACCTGTATTTAAAAGAACCTTTTTAAAAGCTAACAACAAGGTTGTGTACCTTAATAATGCGACAAAAAAAGATTACAAGCAACATGAATTAGGAACGCCTGATTATACTGATTTACCATTAAACAACTACATTTCAGTAATTGAAATAGCCAACCCAATGCACAGTTTATGGAGCGATGGTCGATGGAACAAGCTCACTATGGCACATGGTTGTTATTGGGCTAAATGTACCTTTTGTGATGTTTCGTTAGATTATATAAAAATATACGAACCAATAAGCGCAAAATTGTTGGTAGATAGAATGGAAGAAATGATTGCCAAAACAGGTGAAAATGGATTTCATTTTGTAGATGAAGCTGCACCTCCTAAATTAATGAGGGCCGTAGCACTGGAAATTTTAAAACGAAATTTAGTGGTAACATGGTGGACAAACATTAGATTTGAAAAAAGCTTCACCAAAGATCTTTGCTTACTATTAAAAGCGTCGGGCTGTATTGCTGTTTCAGGCGGTTTAGAAGTAGCCTCAGACCGATTATTATCATTAATAGACAAAGGAGTATCTGTTGAGCAAGTAGCACAAGTAACGCTTAATTTTACGGAGGCAAATATTATGGTTCACGCCTACTTAATGTACGGTTTTCCAACCCAAACTGTTCAAGAAACAGTTGATAGTTTAGAAATGGTACGTCAATTATTTGAACTTCAAATTATACAATCAGGTTTTTGGCATCAATTTGCATTAACAACACACAGCCCTATTGGTTTAAACCCTGAAAACTATGGTGTAATTCCAACTTATAATGAAATTACCTTTGCCAACAACGATGTTGATTTTCACGATACCTCAGGCATTCATCACTATCAATTTAGTTTCGGTCTAAAAAAATCAATCTATAATTTTATGCACGGAATTGGATTTGATCTTCCACTTCAAGACTGGTTTGATTTTGAAATTCCACCAACAAACATACAACCTTATTTTATTGAAGATTGTTTAAAACCCGAAGACGATTTAAACATTAAATCTACTGCCATAATTGTTTGGCTGGGTAGCGAACCTTATACTGCCTATAGTTCAAAAACAAAAAGAGGAAAAACACGAGAACTTATTCAATTAACTTTTCACGATACAATAGAAAGCTTTCAAATTTCATTTGAAAAGGAAAAAGGAGAATGGTTGTTAAAAATATTAAAACAGCTAGCGGTTCAAAACAACAACACCTTTACTTTTGCGCAAATAAAAGATGACTTTGAACTTTATTTTGAAAATTTTGAATTGTTTTGGTATACAAAACCAATCAATGTTCTAAGAAATTTTGGTTTGTTAGTACTATAAATAGCTGACTAATTTTACTGTATCTTTGCAAAAACTTTGTATTAAACCACTCATATGCCATTTAAAGAATTACAACTTATTAAGCCATTATTAAAAGCTATTTCTGAACAAAATTATGATGCTCCTACGCCAGTTCAGCAACAAACTATTCCGCTGGTATTGGCTAACAAAAATGTAATTACAACAGCTCAAACCGGTACAGGTAAAACGGCTGCATTTGCATTGCCTATTTTACAAATGCTTTTTGACAAACAAGATGCAGGCAAAAAAGGTAAAAAAATACGCGCTTTGGTGGTAAGCCCTACCAGAGAACTAGCGTTGCAAATTCAAGAAAGCTTTAAAGCTTATGGTAAATATACAAACCTTAGAACAGCCGTGGTTTATGGAGGAACGTCTATTGAGCCTCAAAAAGATGTTCTAAAAAAAGGTGTTGATATTTTAGTAGCAACACCAGGAAGGTTGTTAGATTTACACAAACAAGAATTTATTAATTTAGATTTTATTGAAACCTTGGTGTTAGATGAAGCTGATTTAATGCTAGATATGGGGTTTATTGATGATGTTCGAAAAATTGAACGCCTATGTAAAACGGATAAGCAAATTCTATTGTTTTCGGCTACCATGCCAAATAAGGTGGTTAATTTAGCAAATACTATTTTAAAAGATGCCGAGACCGTTGCAGCCACCCCTTCATCGTCGGCAGCACAAAATGTGCATCAATTTTTATTTTACGTTCATAAACAGCACAAAATGGAATTGTGTTTGCATTTATTAAGAAACACCATTACCGGAAATATTTTAATTTTTAGACGCACCAAACTTGGAATTGCTAAATTGGAAAAAATGTTAAAAGGCAATGGCTACAAAGTAGATAGTATTCACGGCGATAAAACCCAAAGCGATAGAGAAACTGCTTTGGAAAATTTTAAAGATGGCAAAATAAATATTTTAATAGCTACAGATGTTGCGGCAAGGGGAATTGACATTAACAATTTAGATGCTGTAATTAATTTTGACATTCCAAATATTCCAGAAACCTACGTACACAGAATTGGACGAACCGGTAGAGCTGGAAAATCAGGATCGTCTTATTCTTTCTGCTCAGCTGATGAAAAGCCTTACATTAAGGATATTCAACAATTAATAAATACCGTAATTCCTGTTGAAGAAAATCATCCTTATGTATTAGACCCAAAAGCAAAAAAGGAAATTCATAAAACACCTGGTAAAAGTAAAAATAAACCCGGTAGAAAATCAGCAGCTTCTAAAAAAAACAAGAAACGTTGGTATTAATATTTTACTAAAAACGCATTCTAAACCCATTATTTTATAAGCAGTTTCACATAAATAATTATCTATTTTGTTGCTTTGTTATTACTTCTTTTTTCATTCCTAAAAAATTGAAGTATATTTAATTTAGTTTTTGTTAAACCAATTATGATAAAGCGCTATATGAAAGTAAATTTTATAGTATTTTCAGTCTTATTTTTGTTCACCTTGAATTTATTTTCACAAGATTCTAATTTTTATATTTATCTATGTTTTGGACAATCAAATATGGAAGGACAAGGAAAAATAGAAGAACAAGATAAAATTGTAGATAGTCGTTTTCAAGTGATGCAGGCAGTAGACTGTCCAAATACAGATAGATTAAAAGGCACTTGGCGAACTGCAATTCCACCATTATCTCAATGCAGTTCAGGCTTATCCCCAACAGATTATTTTGGAAGAACTTTGGTTGAAAAACTACCTGACAGCATTACAATTGGTGTTATAAATGTAGCTGTAGGAGGTTGTGATATTAGATTATTTGACAAAGATCTGTATCAAGATTATGTTTCTAAAGAAGGTAAAGAATGGTTTACAAAAAAAATCAACTACTATAATGGAAATCCGTATAAGACTTTAATCGACCTCGCAAAACTCGCTCAGCAAAAAGGGGTAATTAAAGGTATTCTTTTGCATCAAGGAGAAACTAACACGGGCAATACCCAATGGCCGTTATATGTAAAAAACATATACAATAGTATGCTATCAGACCTTTCACTTTCTTCAAATTCAGTTCCTCTTCTTGTGGGAGAATTATTATCTACTGAAGAAGATTGTTGTTCAAGTATGAATACCATTATTAACAAACTCCCAAAAACAATCCCTACCGCATATGTTATTTCATCAAGTGGCTGTGCTGGAAAAGACAAAGCCCACTTTAACTCTACAGGTTATAGAGTACTTGGAAAACGATATGCAGAAAAAATGCTCTCTATACTTGTCTATTAAACTTTAAGACAACAATTATGAAAAATATGTTCCCCCTAACAGTATTAACTATTTGTACATTTTTAGGCGGCTATTAGCAAACAGGAAAAGTGTGTGATAACTTAACAATGAAAAGTGAAATTTTAAAAATGGATCGAAAATACGCCGTATACCTCCCCCCAGATTATGAAACTTCAGAAAGAAGCTACCCTGTATTATATTTATTGTACGGTATGGGTGACGACCAAACAGGCTGGATACAATTTGGAGAAATTCTTCGCATTGCTGACAAATTGATATTAGAAGGAACCGCTACGCCAATGATTGTTATTATGCCAGACGCAAATACTGAAAAAGTTGGATATTTTAATAGTATTGAAGGTAATTGGAATTATGAAGATTTCTTTTTTAAAGAACTAATGCCATATGTTGAGAAAAAATATCGTATTAAAGGTGAAAAACGCTTTAGAGCAATTGCAGGACTTTCAATGGGAGGAGGAGGTTCTTTTATGTATGCCATGCATCGACCTGAACTATTTTCTTCAGCCTGTCCTTTAAGTGCTTATACTGGACCTCTTAAAATTGAACAGCTAAAAGATCATTTGAAAAATTTTAATTCAACAGTTACCGATGAAAATAAAATTCAATCTTATTTCGAGCATCATAATGCCATTTGGTTAGTTGAAAACACTGAAGCTAAAAAATTAAAATCTGTTAAATGGTTTATTGATTGTGGTGATGACGATTTTTTATATGAAGGAAACAGCTTGATACATATTGCTATGCGAAAAAAAGAAATTCCACATGAATACAGGGTACGAAATGGCGCACATAATTGGACTTATTGGCGAGACTCTTTACCTGAAGTTTTATCCTTTGTTTCAGATACTTTTCATCAAAAGTAAAATATAAGTGTATTAATTTAAACACTCCAATTCTTTTGTTCCTCTTTGTTTAAAAAAGTCCACACAACAAGGCGTGTAACTTTATTGCCTTGATGCATTGGTATGGTTTTAATTTCAGTGGCTCCCAATTTGTTTAAAGAATCGTACATACTTTGCACGTTTTCTTTTTTTGAGACCAAGGTTGTATACCAAAAACACTGTGTTTTGAACATGGAACTTTCGTACAAATAGGTATGAGTAAATGCTTTTTCACCACCTTTATACCACAATTCTTGTTGTTTTCCGCTAAAATTTCTTGTTTTTTCAATATGTCCCAACCCTTCTAATTTTCTCGCATTGGCTTCCATAGCTTCTTCTTGTGATCGAAAAAAAGGTGGATTGCACAAGGTTGCTGAAAAATGATCATTTTCATTTAAAATACCTTGAAATATTTGCGTAGAATCCTTTTGTTGTTTCAATTCAATTGCTTCAGTAAGCGCATTTTTTTTAATGATTTTCCCTGCCCTATCAATCGATTTTTTATCAATATCAGTTCCTAAAAAACGCCAATTATAAACGGCATTTCCTAATAAGGGATAAATACAATTTGCACCCACACCAACATCTAAAATTTTAGCATTTTCATTTATTCCAGAAGCTTTTAACAAGTCGGCTAAATGATGAATATAGTCAACCCGACCGGGAACTGGAGGACATAAATTATCGTCAGGAAAATCCCAAAATGAAATATTATAATGCTTCATTAATAAAGCTCTATTCATTTTTTTTACCGCGTCAGGATTTGCAAAGTCAATGGTTTCTGATCCATAATTATTTACAAATACAAATTCCTTTAAATCAGGATATATTTCAATCAATTCTGAAAAATGATAACCCTGATTATGAATATTTCTTGGATGCAGGTTTTTGTGATTATTTTTTTTACTTCCCATAATTTAATTAATGTAACAAAAGTACTCATTTTAATCTCTAACAAATATTTTTTATTTACAAAATGAATGAATATTCATTTTGTAAATAATTTTATATATCTTTGCAACATAAAAATTAGGTAAAACAAATTATGGCGATTAGACAAAAGTGTGATAAAAAACGAATTGCTTTATTAAACGCAACACTTCATTTGGTAAACAATCAAGGTTTTCACGCTGCCCCCATGTCAAAAATTGCAAAAATGGCTGAAATGTCTCCTGCAACTATATACATCTACTTTGAAAATAAACAAGATTTAATCAATCAGCTTTATTTAGAAATGAAAGCAACCTTTAGCAAATTTGCTTTTAAAAATTATAACGAGGAAAGTTGTGTAAAAGAAAGTTTTAAACAAATATGGTTTAACATTGCTGACTTCAAATTAAATAATGCTGAGGAATCCAATTTTTTATCACAATGTGACAATACTCCAATAATTGAGGAAGAAATTAAACGTGCAGCACTTAAGCATTTACAACCTTTAATTGACTTATGGGAGCGCGGTAAAAGTGAAAATATTATTAAACCAATTTCTGCTTATTTATTATATGCTTTTACAATTTATCCACTAAATTTTTTAACCAATAAACTGTATCGCGAAAATTTTGAATTTAATAAAAAAGAGATAAACGAAGCCTTTAACGTTGCTTGGGACAGTATAAAATTATAAACCATGGGAAAAACAGCCATTATTTTAGGTGCAACCGGATTAACCGGATCAATGCTGTTAGCACAATTAATTAAAGACAAGCGCTATAAAAAAATCATTTTATTTTCGCGTAAGGAGCTAAAAAATATGCCGACAAAGGTTACCCAACACGTTGGCAGTTTATTGGAATTAGAAAATTTTAAAAAAGACTTTATAGGTGACGAAGTTTTTTGTTGCATTGGTACAACATCAAAAAAAACACCTGATAAAAAATTATACAAGGCAATTGACTATGGGATTCCAGTAACGGCCTCTAAATTAGCTAAAGAAAACAGAATTAATACTTTTTTAGTAATTTCAGCACTGGGAGCAAATGCAAATAGCTGCATTTTTTACAATAAAACAAAAGGTAAAATGGAACAAGATGTACTAAAACAAAATATTCCAAACACTTACATTTTACAACCTTCAATTATTGCAGGAAATAGAAAAGAAAATAGAAATGCAGAAAAATTAGGCTTGGGTGTTTTTAAATTATTTCAACCATTATTAATAGGAAAATTGAAAAAATACCGACTAATTGAAGCTGAAGATATTGCCAAAGCAATGTTGAATTTAGCAAATTCAAAAGCTATAAATGAAATAATTATTACATCAGATTACATAAAAAAAAATTCAAAAAACAATAACTAAAAAAGGAAAACGTATGGAATTATTAGATAAATTAAACTGGAGATACGCTGCCAAAGCAATGAATGGTGAAAAAGTTTCACAAGATAAAATTGATAATATTATAGAAGCTGCTCGTTTGGCACCAACCTCAAGTGGTTTACAACCATTTGAAATAATTATAGTTAAAAATCAAAACATAAAGAATGAAATTAAAGCAGTGGCCTGGAACCAATCTGTAATTTCAGATTGCTCTCACTTGTTGGTTTTTGCTGCTTGGGATACCTACACTGAAGATAGAATTAACAACATGTTTGACCTTACAAATAAGCTTCGTGGTTTTAAAAACGAAGGTTGGGAAAACTACCGTCAAATGCTGTTAGGATCGTATCCACAAAAAGATGCTGAAGAAAACTTTAACCACGCAGCAAAACAAGCTTATATTGCTTTTAGCGCAGCCATTATTGCTGCCGCTTATCAAAGTGTTGATACAACTCCGGTAGAAGGATTTGATGCTGCCGCAGTTGATAAAATTTTAGAATTAAAAGAAAAAGGGTTACGTAGTTGCGTGCTACTTCCAGTTGGTTATAGAGATACTGATACAGATTGGTTGGTAAACCTTAAAAAAGTAAGAAAATCTACCGAAGATTTAGTAACTGTAATTGAATAAAAATTTCAAATCGCATGAATAATTTTCAATATAAAAATCCAACAAAGATTTTATTTGGTAAAAACCAAATTAAAAACCTCACCTCTGAAATTCCAGCAGGTTCCAAAGTGTTAATGTTATATGGCGGCGGAAGTATCAAAACCAACGGAATTTATGAACAAGTTACTAAAGCCCTTTCAAACTTTAATTTTATTGAATTTGGTGGTATTCCAGCAAATCCTGAATATTCGGTTTTAATGGAGGCTTTAAAAATAATTAAAAAAGAAAAAATTACTTTTTTACTCGCTGTTGGTGGTGGTTCTGTAATAGATGGAACCAAATTTTTAGCATCTGCGGCATTGTATAGTGGATTAGATCCTTGGAACATACTTGTAAATGGGGAGCGTACTTTTAAAGGAATGCCTTTTGGAACTGTGTTAACTTTACCTGCAACGGGTACTGAAATGAACTCTGGAGCCGTAATTACTAAAACAGAAACCAAAGAAAAATTAGGTATGGGGGGACCTGGGTTGTTTCCACAATTCTCAATTTTAGATCCGGAAGTAGTGAAATCTATACCTAAACGTCAACTTGCAAATGGCTTGGCAGATTCATTTACGCACGTTTTAGAGCAATATATGACCTATTCTGTAGATGCAAAATTACAAGATCGTTTTGCGGAAAGCATACTACAAACAATTATTGAAGTTGCACCAGCTATTTTAAAAGATGCTACCGATTATAATGCCGCTGCTAATTTTATGTGGAGTTGTACAATGGCTTTAAACGGATTGATCCAACAGGGGGTACCATCAGATTGGGCCATACATATGATTGGACATGAACTAACCGCGCTATACGGAATAGATCACGCCCGTACATTGGCTATTATTACCGAAAGTCATTATAAATACAACTTAGCATCGAAAAAAGAAAAATTAGCACAATATGCGCAACGTGTTTGGAATATTACAGAAGGAACTGTTGAAGAAAAAGCATTGGAGGGTATTGCAAAAACAACTGAATTTTTCCATTCTTTAGGTTTAAAAACAAAGCTTGCAGAATACACAGAAGATTACAAAGGAACTGCTGAAGAAATTTCAAAACGATTTACAGACAGAGGTTGGACAGGTATTGGAGAGCATGGAAAATTGACTCCAAGTGATGTTGAAAAAATAGTAGAAATGAGTTACTAAAAAAAAACACTAATTAAAAAAGAATACATTATGAAGATTTTATTTGTTTTAACAAGTCACGACCAATTGGGAAACACAGGGAACAAAACTGGTTTTTGGATTGAAGAATTTGCAAGTCCTTATTACTTTTTATTGGACAAAGGAGTACAGATTACCATTGCTTCACCAAAAGGTGGGCAACCTCCTATTGACCCAAGTAGTGAAGCCCCTGATTTTTCGACAGAAGCCACAAAAAGATATTATAATGACCCTGCCACGCAGGACGTCATAAAAAAAACCTTAAAATTAGACACTATCAATCCAGCAGACTATGATGCTGTTTTTTATCCGGGAGGGCACGGACCTCTTTGGGATTTAGCCGAAGACAAAACATCAATTGCATTGATAGAGAATTTTTATAATGAAAATAAACCCGTAGCTTTTGTTTGCCATGCACCAGGAGCCTTAAAACATGTTAAGAAGACAGATGGAACACCTTTGGTAAATGGAAAAAAAGTTACAGGTTTTAGTAATACCGAAGAAGAAGCTGTACAATTAACTAAAATTGTTCCGTTTTTAGTTGAAGACATGTTACAAGAAAATGGTGGAAGCTATTCTAAAGCTCCAGATTGGACACCTTATACGTTAGAAGATGGTTTGTTAATTACAGGGCAAAATCCAGCTTCCTCAGAATTAGTAGCAGAATTATTGTTGAAACAATTGGAGAAATAATTCCACTCACATATACTTTATACAAGCTCATTAATTAACTTTAATGAGCTTTTTTTATGATATAACAAATAATATATCACAAAATTATGGATATATCATATATGTTAAATATTTCACAATATAGTACTTTGCTTTACATAGTACTATATTATTTTATACATTTGTACTATTACTAACTATTAAAACAATTTATTATGAAAGCTTTAGACAGTATTATCAACATTTATTTAACTCAAGAAAACAATCATTTAGAACATAAAGGTAGATTTGTTAACCTTCATAATTCTAAAAGAACTAACTGGAATAAAAGAAGAAATTACGGATTTTAATTAATGCATATTAACAATGTATTTCATGTATAAAAAATCAAAGGTTTTGCATAAAAAAACTTTAGCGAAATAACTTACTTACCACAAAAATAACAGTTGTTACTTTTATTGTTAAAGTTAAATGTAAGACCTTTTAAAGCCCAATACACAACAACAAAAAATTTAATTATTTCTTTCCCGCCACCACAACAACAAACTCACCTTTTGGAGGTTTCATTGTAAAATAAGTCAATACTTCTGAAATGGTTCCTCGAACAGTTTCTTCGTATAATTTTGTCAATTCACGTGATACAGAAATTAGACGATCTTCGCCAAAATACTCAATAAACTGTGTTAATGTCTTAATTAATTTGTGAGGTGATTCATAAAAAACCATCGTACGAGTTTCTTCAGCCAAAAAAGTTAAACGTGTTTGCCTTCCTTTTTTAACGGGCAAAAAACCTTCAAAAACAAATTTATCATTTGGCAAACCACTATTTACCAATGCTGGTACAAAGGCAGTTGCGCCTGGCAAACACTCAATTTCGATATTATTGGATATACAAGCGCGCGTTAATAAAAACCCTGGATCTGAAATTGCTGGTGTACCTGCATCAGAAATTAATGCTATGGCTTCGCCATTTTGAATACGTTGCACAATGTTTGAAACCGTTTTATGCTCATTATGCATGTGGTGACTATGCATGTGGGTGGAAATTTCAAAATGCTTTAACAATTTTCCACTTGTACGTGTGTCTTCAGCTAAAATTAAATCAACTTCTTTTAAAACGTTAATAGCTCTAATAGTTATATCTTCTAAATTTCCAATAGGGGTAGGTACTAAGTATAATTTTGGGTCCAAGGTGTTTTTTTTTGGCTAATTTATTATTTATTCAGCATACATTTTATCAATCAGTGCCTTATATTTTTGTTGAATAACCTTTCGTTTTAATTTTAATGTTGCCGTAATCTCACCTGCTTCAATACTAAACTCTTTTGGTAATAAAGTGAATTTTTTAATTTTTTCAAACATTGAAAATTCTTTTTGTAATTCATCAAACCGTTTTTCGAACAAATCTTTAATTTGATTATTATTTATTAATTCTTCAATGTTTTTAAAGCTAATTTTATGCTCAAAAGCGTATTTTTTTATATTTTCAAAACTTGGAACTGCTAAAGCGGTAACATACTTTTTTTGATCACCAATTACGGCTATTTGTTCAATAAACGAATCATTTATTAAGGCGGTTTCCAATTTTTGAGGAGCAATATATTTACCTCCTGAAGTTTTCATTAGGTCCTTAATTCTATCAGTTATAACCAAATTTCCTGCTGCATCCATTTTACCTGCGTCACCTGTACAAAACCAACCGTCTTTGAATACCGCTGCAGTTGCTTCTGGCTTTTTATAGTAGCCTCTCATTACACCGGGACCTTTCACCATTATCTCATTGTTATCTCCAATTTTAATTTCAGTTCCGTGAATTGTTTTTCCTGCTGAATTAAATTCAAAAAAGGTGTTACCAAACAAAGAAACCGTAGCTGTAGTTTCGGTTAAACCATAACCACATTTTATGTTTAATGCGAACGAATGGAAAAAAGAAACCATATCTGCAGCCAAAGGGGCGCCACCACAAGGCATAAATTTTATGCGTCCGCCAAAAACTCCTCTCAACTTACTAAGCACCAATTTGTCGGCAATTTTATATTTCAATTTCACTCCTAACGGAACTCTTTTTTCTAATCGTATATATTTGTTGTTGTACTTATTTCCAATGCCCAAAGCCCAACTCATTAATTTTATTTTTGTTGGTGACGCTTCCTTTCTTTTATCTTGAATTGCAGCGAATATTTTTTCAAAAATACGAGGAACCGTACACATTAAAGTTGGCTTTACTTCTTTTAAAACCTCAGCAATTAGTTTCGGATTTTGGTTGAAATATACTTCAATTCCTCTATGCAAGCAGAAAAACACCCAACTGCGTTCATATATATGGCTTAATGGTAAAAAACTTAATGATAAGTCTTTATCTGAAACATCCAATTCAAAATCATGTGCCTTTAAGGAAGCTGCAAAATTCTTATGATCTAACATGACTCCTTTTGGCTCTCCAGTAGTTCCTGATGTATAAATAATACTTGCTAAATCTTCAAAATTATTTTCGCTTTGTCGTTTTTTAAGTTCATTTTCTATACTCTCTGGATATGTAACATTTACAAAATCACCTAAATGAATTGAATTTTTATTATCTTTTAATTTAATATCTTTACTTAAGGCAACTATTAATTTCAAATAATTACAACTTTTCGAAATTTCATAGGCTTTATTGTACTCTTCCTGGCCACCAACAAATACCACACTAACTTCTGCATCATTAATTATGTACTCCGCTTCAGTTTTAGAATTAGTTGCATAAATAGGAACCGTTACTGCTCTAATCCCCATAATGGCAATGTCTGCAATAATCCATTCCGGCATATTTTCAGAAAAAATAGCCAAATTTTGTTGTGTCTTTATTCCAAAATTCAATAGTGATTTTGATAAATCTTGAATACGATTTCCAAAATCACGCCAAGTAATTCCTTCCCAACTATTTTGCTCGGTATTCTTAAAATAAATGGCATTTTTACTTTTAAAGCGTTGCACATTATCTTTTAAATCTTCTACTAAATGTTTATAACTCATCCTCTGATTGGTTTCAAATTAAAATTAGTTTTACGCTAATTCAAAGCATACAAAGTTACGAATAATTTATTTCAACACTTTTAATTCATTTATTAAGTTATTTTCTCTCTCCTATTTTCAACATCTTAAAGGTTTAAGCTTGTTTTACATTTCAAAAACCTTTAGGACCAATACATTTTAATTGATTTAAAAAAAAACATGTAACATATAAAACTATGGTTAAATTCACTAAATTTGCCATTCTTAAAAAAAACAAGAAAATGTATAGAACACATTCAAACGGAGAATTACGATTACTAAATGTAGGTCAGGAAGTTACCTTGGCAGGATGGGTGCAAAAAACACGTGATAAGGGATTTATGATCTGGGTAGATCTACGTGACCGTTATGGCATTACGCAATTAATATTTGATGAGGATCGTACTCCAAAAGAAATGGTGGAAAAAGCCAAAACCTTAGGTCGTGAATTTGTAATTCAAATTACGGGAGAGGTTATAGAACGTGTTTCTAAAAACAAAAATATTCCTACGGGTGAAGTTGAAATATTAGTGAAAAAACTTGATATTTTAAATGAGTCTAAAACACCTCCTTTTACAATTGAAGATGACACAGATGGTGGTGATGAATTACGTATGAAATATCGTTATTTAGATATTAGGAGAAACCCTGTTAGAGAAAATTTAATTTTTCGTCACAAAGTAGCAATTGAAGTTAGAAAATATCTTTCGGATAAAGACTTCATTGAAATTGAAACACCCGTTTTAATTAAATCTACACCTGAAGGTGCACGTGATTTTGTAGTACCAAGTAGAATGAACGAAGGTCAGTTTTACGCTTTACCACAATCACCTCAAACATTTAAGCAATTATTAATGGTTGGCGGAATGGATAAGTATTTTCAAATTGTAAAATGTTTTAGAGACGAAGATTTACGTGCAGACAGACAACCTGAATTCACACAAATTGACTGTGAAATGGCATTCGTTGAGCAAGAAGATATCTTAAATGCATTTGAAGGTTTAACCCGTCACTTATTAAGTGAAGTAAATGGGGTTGAAATTTCAGAGTTCCCTCGAATAACTTTTGATGAAGCAATGAAAAAATATGGAAACGACAAACCTGATATTAGATTCGGAATGGAGTTTGGTGAATTAAACAACGTTGCTCAACACAAAGAATTTGGTGTATTTAACAGTGCTGAATTGGTAGTTGGAATTGCCGTTCCAGGCGGAGCAAGTTACACCAGAAAAGAAATAGATAAGTTAGTAAATTGGGTAAAACGCCCACAAATTGGCGCTTTAGGAATGGTTTATGTTAAATGTAACATAGACGGTACATTTAAATCTTCTGTAGATAAGTTTTACGATCAAGACGACTTAACTAAATGGGCTAAAGCAACAAATGCAAAACCTGGAGATTTAATATGTATATTAAGTGGTGTTGCAGACAAAGTTCGCGGTCAATTAAGTGCCCTGCGTATGGAATTGGCAGAACGTTTAGGGTTACGTAAACCAAATGAATTTGCACCATTATGGGTTATTGATTTCCCTTTACTAGAATGGGATGAAGAATCAAATCGCTACCATGCAATGCACCACCCATTTACGTCTCCTAAACCAGAAGACATGCATCTTTTAGATACAGCACCTGGAAAAGTACGAGCAAATGCCTACGACTTGGTATTGAACGGAAATGAAATTGGTGGAGGCTCAATTAGAATTCATGACAAAGAAACACAGGCATTAATGTTTGATCATTTAGGCTTTACTCCTGAAGAAGCAAAAGAACAATTTGGTTTTTTAATGAATGCCTTTGAATATGGAGCTCCTCCACATGGTGGTTTGGCTTTTGGATTGGATAGATTGGTCGCTATTTTAGGTGGTCAAGAAACCATTCGTGATTTTATTGCTTTCCCTAAAAACAATAGTGGCCGAGACGTAATGATCGATGCACCTTCAAAAATTGATAAAACACAATTAAAAGAACTAAGTTTAAAATTAGATCTATAAAAAGTTAAAAACCTCGATATAACTATTGAGGTTTTTTTATATCTTACTCAACCTTTTTTTAACAAAATGACTAAAAAAACATTCTTTGATATTTTTAATTATGACTTTAACTGGCAAGAAACCAGTAAGAAAGAGTTTAAAAAGGTATTAAAAGATGAATGCTGTGAAAAATATAAAAAAAAAGGTGAAAAGAAATGTAAGAAATGTCCAAAACGAGTCGCCTAATGTCTAATTTTAGATACTTTTGCAAACTCTTTTTTATAAAAAAATAAATGCCGTCAAAGTCAGAAACATTATTTCGTAAATTCCTAAAATGGAGGTATCAACACATCTCTAATAAGCAATTTATTCGCATTGCAAGTGCGGTTATTGGTTTATTAGCAGGTCTTGGAGCAGTAATGTTAAAAAACTTAACCCACTATATTCAAGAATTATTGCAAGGTGAATTTATAAAAGACATCCACGGTGCTTTTTATTTTATTTTTCCAATTTTAGGTTTGTCATTGGTTTTACTTACTAAAAAATATATCATTCGCAAAAAGGTAGGTCATGGAATTCCATCAACCCTATATGCCATCTCAAAACTTAAAGGAATTATGCCAAGGCATCAAATGTGGGCATCGCTAATTACTGCTCCAATTACTGTTGGTTTTGGAGGTTCTGTTGGTTTAGAGGGGCCAACAGTTGCAACAGGAGCCGCTCTTGGATCAAATTTCGCAAGATTATTTCATTTAAACCAAACAACCCGAACTTTGTTAATTGGAGCTGCAGCAGCTGGCGCAATGGCCTCTATATTTAAAGCACCTATTGCAGCCATTGTTTTTGCTGTTGAAATTTTCAGTTTAGAATTAACTTTGGCTTCTATGATTCCGCTTTTATTAGCATCTATAACAGCTGTTTTAACTTCGTATTTTTTTTTAGGAGATGACGTTTTACTTCATTTTAATTTGGAAGATAAATTTATGCTGGGAGATGTTACTTTTTATGTTTTCCTGGGAGTGGCCTCGGCTATGGCTTCTATTTATTTCAGTAAAGTATATTTTAATATTGGCACGTTTTTTAAAAAATATAAAAACCCTTATGTTAGACTGCTTATTGGAGGTAGTTTATTAGGAGTAATAGTATATTTTATTCCACCACTATTTGGGGAGGGCTTTACTACTATAAACAATCTTTTACGAGGGAACGTTGACAGTGTTATAAATAACAATGTTTTTAACTATACAACTGATAATGTTTCAATTGTTATCCTTTTTTTAATTGGATTAATTCTTTTTAAAATAGTTGCTTCTTCTCTTACATTCGGAGCTGGTGGTGTTGGGGGCGTTTTTGCACCTACCCTATTTACAGGAAGTATTACCGGCTATGTTTTTGCACTTATAGTGAATGCTAGTAATTTATTTGAACATCAATTATCATTAACAAACTTTGCTATGGTTGGTATGGCAGGTTTAATGGCTGGTATTTTACAAGCACCTCTAACAGCCATTTTCTTAATTGCTGAAATTACAGGTGGTTATGAACTTTTTATTCCGTTAATGATTGTATCATTAATCTCATTTATTATTACAAAAAAATACATTCCTCACAATATATATGCTCATGATTTAGCAGAAAGAGGAGAACTTATAACACATGATAAGGATAAAAATGTATTGATGCAATTAGATCTTGAAAAGGTAATTGAAACCAATTTTATTATCCTTAATCCAGAAATGACACTTGGGGAGGTTGTGAAAAATGCCGTTGTAAAATCACCTCGAAATCACTTTCCAGTTGTAAATAGTGAAAATGAATTTCTAGGTATATTAACCGTAAACGACATAAGAAGTATTATGTTTAATCAAGAGTTATATGAGACCGTAAATGTAGCCTCCTTAATGCATGCTGGTTCAGATATTATTAACTATGAAAAAGATACTGCTGAAGAAATTTTAAATAAGTTTAAACATACAGGCGCCTGGAATTTAGTTGTTTTAAAAGAAGGTAAATATTTTGGTTTTATTTCAAAATCTAGGCTTCTAACCGCCTACAGAAGAAAATTAATTCATGTAACTGCTTAAATTTTTAATATGATGAAATATGTATTAACAACATTATTGATAATAATAATTAGCGTATTAATTTATGGCTATTACGTAAAAAATTCAGGTGGTGAAAACGGCGAAATTATTATTGGAATTGGCGTTTTATCAATTGCTTTCATTTTAATGCCATTGTTTATATATCACCGTTATAAAAATAAAAACATTAAGGATTTTACATTCGACAAATACAAAAAAGACTTAGAAGAACATATCAAAAAGCAAGATAAGAACTAGTTTAAATTGCGTTTTTCTATAAAAAATTGCTTTATTAAGTTACTGCATTCCTTTTGCAAAACACCTCCCAAAACTTTCGTTTTTGGATGTAAAGTAGTTTTCATAGCTACAAAACCTCTTTTTTCTTCGGAAGCACCATATACAATTTTACCAATTTGAGTCCAATAACTGGCTCCCGCACACATTTGACATGGCTCTAAGGTAACATACAAAGTACATTCTTTTAAATATTTTCCACCTAAAAAATTTGCTGCTGCGGTAAACGCCTGCATTTCAGCATGTGCTGTCACATCGTTCAATGTTTCGCTTAAATTATGTGCCCGGGCAATAATTTGGTCGTTCATTACAATTACGGCTCCAACAGGGACTTCATTTTTATCAAAAGCCAATTGTGCTTCCTGTAAAGCACGTTTCATAAAATAAGTATCATCAAATGGGTTTATCATGTTTCAAAAGTAATTTTTTTTCATTCAACGAACAATTTAAATATTGTAGTTTTGCATTTAATGAACTACAACTTATTAGCACATATTAACACACCTAAAGAATTACGTAATCTTTCAATAAACCAGCTTCCAAAGTTGGCAAAAGAACTACGTGATTTTATTATCGATATTGTTGCCACTAAAGAAGGCCATTTGGGGGCTAGCTTAGGAGTTGTTGAATTAACCATTGCACTACATTATGTATTTGACACACCAAATGATTTACTAATTTGGGATGTGGGTCACCAAGCTTATGGTCATAAAATATTAACTGAAAGAAAAGGGTTGTTTCACACCAATAGACAATTTGGAGGCCTTTCGGGTTTCCCAAAAAGATCTGAAAGTATTTATGATGCTTTCGGAACAGGACATTCATCAACATCTATTTCTGCCGCTTTAGGAATGGCTATTGCCTCAAAAATAAAAGGCGATTTAAACAAACAACATATCGCGGTAATTGGTGATGCTTCTATTGCAAGTGGAATGGCTTTTGAAGGCTTAAATCATGCAGGGGTTACCAACGCAAACCTACTTATTATTTTAAACGACAATACAATGGGTATTGATCCAAGTGTTGGCGCTTTAAAAAATTATTTTACCAATGTAAAGGCAGGTAATAAAGTTCGAAAAAACAATATTATTGAGGCGTTAAATTTCAGCTATTCCGGTCCAATAGACGGACATAATATTGAAATGGTTATTACAGAATTAGAACGCTTAAAAACCATTTCCGGCCCTAAATTTTTACATATTATTACTACAAAAGGAAAAGGTTTAAAAAAAGCAGAACAAGATCAAGTAAAATACCATGCTCCTGGCAAATTTGATAAAGCCACAGGTGAATTGGCTGCAAAAAGCACTGAAGTTTCACCTCCAAAATTTCAAGATGTTTTTGGAGAAACCATTGTAGAGCTTGCCTTAAACAATAAAAAAATAGTTGGTATTACACCAGCAATGCCAACCGGATCTTCGTTAAAACTAATGATTGATCAATTTCCTAACAGAGCCTTTGATGTAGGTATTGCAGAACAACATGCAGTTACTTTGGCTGCCGGTATGGCAACCCAAGGCCTCATTCCTTTTTGCACTATTTATTCTACTTTTTTACAACGGGCTTTTGACCAAATAATTCATGATGTTGCCTTGCAAAATTTACCGGTTATTTTTTGTGTTGACCGAGCCGGAATTGTAGGTGAAGATGGCGCCACGCATCATGGTGTTTTTGATATTGCTTATTTAAACTGCATTCCAAATTTGGTGATTTTCGCCCCTTTAAACGAAGTGGAATTACGCAATATTATGTATACAGCACAATTGGGAATAGTATTTCCAATGGCCATACGCTATCCTAGAGGTAAAGGAACCATAATTGATTGGAAACAACCATTTCAAAAAATTGAAATTGGCAAAGGATCGTGCATCAATAAAGGAACAGAAATAGCCGTTTTAAGTATTGGAACTATTGGGAATAAACTAATTGAACTTCAAAATGAGCTTCCAAAAAACAAAGTTGCACATTACAACATGCGTTTTGTAAAACCCTTAGACACAGCGTTATTGCATGAAATTTTCAATAAATTTGACACCGTAATTACCATTGAAGACGGAACCGTTGTTGGTGGATTTGGAAGTGCTATTTTAGCTTTTACTTCAGAAAACCACTATAAAAATAAAGTGATTAAACATCTAGGCTTTCCTGACCAATTTATTGAACACGGAAAAGTTAACGAACTTTTTAACAACTATCATTTATCAACAACAGCTATTAAAGAAGTTATTTTAAACTTATTATATTCTAAAAACTAATGTGTTTTTAGAATGTAATTTAAACCTTTAATTAACCTTTTATTTTTTTATACAATTGCAAAGCAAAACCATCAGTTAAACTGGCTACATAACCACACACGGTTAGTATTCTTAAATACAAGGTTTCTTTTGGTTTTTGCAAACTTTCTGGTAATAAATTCAAAACTAGCTTATCGTAATTTGTTAAAGAATTTTCAAATTCTCTATTGATTGCTGAAACAAAAACATCTAATAAGGTTGCAATTACAGAGTACCCAACCAACTCCTTTTCAACAACTTCTCTGCTTTTATAAATTTTCTCAACGCTAATTTTTATAATATCGTTAATCTGTGCTTCGTATTTACATTTATCTAACAACGAATACTTGAATTCACCGTTTAAAATAGCTTCTTCGTTTACCAAAAATACTGTTACGGCTTCATTAATAAGGGTTCCAATAGCCAAAGCACGTAAATAACTCAAGCGATCGGTTTTAAATTCAAGTTGGTGGTATTTTTTAGAATCAATGGTATCCTTTACTAATTTTATTAAATATTCAAGGGCAAATTCTTCATCAATCAAACCTAAATTAATACCATCTTCAAAATCAATAATGGTATAACAAATGTCATCTGCTGCTTCAACCAAATAAGCCAACGGATGTCTTTTAAATGCAATATTTCCTTCTGCTCCTGTTGAGATTAAACCTAGTTCTTGAGCAACTTCCTTAAAGAATGGAATATCACACTGAAAAACACCATATTTTTTATCAGCAATATGATTGGTTGGTTTTTTGGGTAAAGATTCTTTTGGATATTTTATAAAAGCACCCAAAGTAGCGTAGGTTAAACGAATACCACCTTCCATAGCTCTTTTACTCTCATTTACAATTCTAAAACCGTTGGCATTTCCTTCAAAATCTATTAAATCTTGCCATTCTTTTTCAGAAAGCTGATTCTTAAATTGCTTTCCATTTCCATTTTTAAAATATTCACCAATGGCCTTTTCTCCACTGTGCCCAAAAGGAGGGTTTCCAATATCGTGAGCCAATGCGGCAGAGGCAACAATTGCTCCAAAATCGTTTATCCCATAACCTTGGTCAACCAATTTAGGGTATTTTTCAAGTAATTTTTCACCTACAATTCTACCCAAAGAACGCGCAACAACACTCACCTCTAAACTATGTGTTAAACGTGTGTGAACAAAGTCTGTTTTTGAATGTGGAACCACTTGTGTTTTATCTTGTAAGCTCCTAAAGGAGTCAGAAAAAATTATTCGGTCGTAATCAACTTCAAACCCTAGACGTGTTTCCGATTGATCTTTTCGAAGTCGTGGTTTTGTATCTCCAAACCGTTTTAATGAAAGTAATTGTTCCCAGTTCATTTAAAATATTTTTGTGCAAGATAAATAATTAATTATCTAATAATTCAAAAATTTAAACTCAAAAATTAACATTATAGTTACCTAAGTATAATTTTTAAATAACCATTTATTAACATTAAGATTGCACTTTTGTTGTGTCAAAAAAAAAGATGAATTATGCATAATGTTTTGTTATTATTGTTTTTATTTAGTTTCTCTGTAGCTAATAGTCAGTCATTTGAGACAGGTTCATTAGTTCCTAATGGTTCAGAAAGTAACGTAATTGCAGGAATTGTTTTAGACCATGAAAACGAAAATAATCCGTTAGCATTTTCAACGGTAAGTGTAATGGAATTAGGCGTTTCGACGTTATCGGATTTAGATGGCTCATTTAAATTTCATTTAAAGCCAGGAACTTATACGCTTGTGTATTCATTTATTGGTTACCAGAATTCGAAAAGAATTATTAAAGTTTCACGAAATGGTTCTTTAGCTATTGAACCTGAAATTTTAAAAGCTACAGCGCTTAAAAGGAATTACTTAGCAATGCTTTCCAAAGAGTAAAATTCTATGTTTTTTTTAAATTTAAATGTGGTTTACATTTAATTAACATTAATATTTTGTTTTCTTAAACACCACTTAACTTTTCATTAACAACTAACAAGTTTCTTTGTAACAAGAAATTAATCAAACAATGAAAAGAATATTACTGTTTATATTTTTATTAACCTACACCGTTGTTTTTGGTCAATCAAAAGGAACAATTACAGGAACGGTTTTTGATAAAGAATTCGAAAATGCACCATTGCCATTTGCAAATGTTTTTATCAAAGGAAGTTCAATAGGTGTTACTACAGAATTTGAAGGTACCTATACACTAAAAGTTGCTCCTGGAACCTACACAGTAGTTTTTAGTTTTATTGGTTATGAAACTGTTGAAATTCCAAATGTTATTGTTAAAGCTGGTGAGACAATTACGTTAAATAATACATTAAGCGCAAGTCAAGGGGTTTCGCTTGAAGAAATACAAATAACGGGGACTACAAAAAAAGAATCTGAAAGTGCTTTATTGGCTGAACAGAAAAAAGCCGTTGAAATTAAGCAAAGTATTGGAGCAGATGAACTAACTCGAAAAGGAGTAAGTGATGCTGCTGCGGCCGTAACCAAAATTTCTGGTATTTCTAAAGAGGGTTCAAGCAATGTATATGTAAGAGGATTGGGAGATCGTTATTTAAATACTTCAATGAACGGATTAACGTTACCTTCAAACAATATTAATAAAAAGAATATTGATTTAGATTTATTTTCTTCGGATGTCATTCAAAATGTTGCTGTGAGTAAGGCATATGCCGTTGATTTTTATGGTGATTTTGCCGCAGGAAATGTTAATATAACTTCTAAGGAGTATACTGGAAATGGTTTTTTTGAAGTTTCTCTAAATTCAGAAGTTAATACCAATGCCATAGGACAAGATTTTGTTAAGAATAGCGGAACTGGATTCTTTGGTTTTTATGGTAGATACGAACACAATCCATATGCAATTGTACTTTCACATGGCCCAGATCCTATTGCTGGTCAAGCACCTATAAATTCAGGAATTAGTGCTTCAGGAGGAAAAGGATTTGATGTTGGAGAAAGCGGAAGGTTTAGTTTTTTTCTAACAGCATCTTTCGATAATTCATACAACTATTTAGAAGGCTCCGAGGCAGATTATACAAATGTTCTTAAAAAATCATTTCCAAGTGTTGATAGGTATGTATATGCTACCAATACAACACTTATGGGAAATCTTAATTATAGAGTGAATGATAATAACAAGTTAGCATATAATTCATTATTTATTAATAGTGCCAACGATGAGGTTGGGTATTATGGTATTGGTGGATTGGGAACTAGTAGAGATGCATTTATAAATACAGATGCTGGTTTTTACCAAATGAATGTGCAGTTTAACCAGTATTTAATTTTTGTAAATCAGTTAACCGGTAACCATAAATTAAACGATGAAAAAGTTATTATAGATTGGGGCTTAGGCTATAACAATGTTTATGCCCACGAACCTGATAGAAAAAGGTTAACCTTGGAAGAATACTATAATTATTTAGACGATGATCCAAACACTTACCCAACGTTTTACACAAATAACTCTTTTGACAATCAACGTTATTTTGAAAAAATTATAGATGAAGAATTTAATGGTAGATTCAATGCAAAATTCGGTTTTTCTGAATTATTTAAACTAAATGTTGGAGCCAACAATAGATACAAACAACGCGCCTTTCAAAACATCCGCTATGGATATAAAAATATAAGTCCAACGTTTAATGTTGACCCAGAAAATTTCAATGAGATTTTCAACTATCAAAATTGGTTAGATGGATTATATGAAACAGATGTATTTAGGCCTATTTATCCAGAAGGTGAAGGAATTTTTCATATAGGCCCTACCAATTATCCAGGATTACCAGAAAACACCTACAATGCAGAACTAGCTGTATCAGCAGGTTATGCCAACGCAGAATTACAACTTGGTGAAAAAGTATTATTAGTACCCGGTGTCCGCTCTGAATGGTTCAATCAAAAAATCGAATACAATGTAATTAACTTAATCAATAATCCTGGGAAAATTGAAGTTAACGAAACACTGGTTTTGCCAAGTTTAAATTTTAAGTATGCTATAAATGATGAAATGAATTTAAGATTTTCATATAGCAATACTGTTTCCTTTCCCGAATTCAAAGAAATGGCTCCGTATGTATATGAAGGGATAACTCAAAGAGTAGGTGGAAACCCTGATTTGTTGGGTCAACAAGCAGGAATAAATTATGTAAATGTAAAAGATGTTTCGTATTCAAAAGTGCTGAATTTAGATTTGAAATATGAGTGGTTTATAAGTAGGGATGAAATTATTTCACTTGCAGGATTTTTAAAAAAAATTAAAGACCCAGTAAATTTAGTAGTTGCAAACGATGCCACCGGAACTCAGCGTTTTTTCAGAACAGGAAATAAGGCTTCAATTTACGGAGTAGAACTAGAATTAAAGAAAGGACTTGTTTACAATAGTGAAGATGATGCTATTTTATCCCTCGGATTTAACGCTTCTTATATGCATACCGAGCAAGATTTGTACAACACAATTCAAGGAACATATAGTACTGCATTTAACAGAGAAAAAGATGAGTTGCAAGGAGCATCGCCAATATTAATTAATGCCGATTTAAATTTCAATCCAAATTTTGGTGAAAAGGTGAATCCAACCATAAACTTGGTGTACAGTTATTTTTCAGACCGAATTTTTGCTTTAGGATCAGGTCAATTAGGAAACAAAATTGAAAAAGGATTTTCAACCCTAGATTTTGTTTGGAAGAATAATATTGGAGATCATTTTGAATTAAATTTTGCAGCTAAAAACCTATTAAACCCGAACATAAAAATTATTAGAGAAATTACCAACAACAAAACTGTAGTTTTGGAAAACTACAATTATGGAATCAATTTTGGTTTGCAATTAAAATATAAATTATAAAACAATTATAGACTTAAATAAAACTAGAACAATGAAAAATACAATTTTTAAAGCAGTAATAGTTGCAA
>Ga0224504_10000017_pt1 | contig 61039 bp, 61 predicted proteins | sample SF_Oct11_sed_USG_3_FD_170160 | JGI IMG/M metagenome (GOLD analysis project Ga0224504, IMG submission 170160) | Sediment microbial communities from San Francisco Bay, California, United States - SF_Oct11_sed_USGS_24 | ecosystem: Environmental > Aquatic > Marine > Sediment | place: USA...
CCGGTTTTATGACGAAACTCTTGAGGTCGCCAACCATGTCAGTGAACTGCCGCACCTGCACCTGGTGCTCGATGATGCCGTAGAGGTCGGGTACGGCCATGCCGGCCGCGAGCGCCAGCTCCTTCGTCAACGCCTTATCATCGACACGCGGATAAAAACGTCGCGGATTGAGCCGCATGATGAAATCGGCGTTGCGCTCATTGAGACCGAGCACGCCATTTTCGCGCAGTTGTCGTGCCGCGGAGAACATTACTTCGCCGCCAACTCTTTGAAGCGCCGCAGTTCTGTCAGGCGGTAGCCCGTGTAGCGCCCTGCAAGCAGGACAAGTGCGAGGATGACGAGCAGCAGTTCAGGGAAAGTAAAGATCAGGTGTTCCAGCCACGCCATACCCATAAAGATATACGCCGCGATGGCCACAAAGAGACTGCCGAGCCCGGCACGCATTGCGTCGACGGCGCCACGTTCCTCCCACACGACTGACATGCGCTCAATGGTCATCGCAATGATGACCATTGGGAACAGGGCCACAGACAGGCCTGTCTCCATGCCCATACGGTGCGACGCAAGGCTGATAAGCATCATCAGAATAACGACGACGATGAGCACGGCGCTGAGCCTCGGTACGAGTAGCAATCGCAATCGATCCAGCATGAAGCGGATACTCAGGCCCAGGGCAACCAGGGTTGTAAACAGGACGACGCCCCAGAAGAGCTTGGTTTCGCGGAACGCCAGTGCAATCAGTACCGGCATGAACGTACCGAACGCATCGACGCCGACAAAATTACGCATGAAGACCATAATCAGTGCGCCAATCGGAATCATGAGCAGAACTGCGTATACGGCCTGCGTCTGGATAGGCAGGCTGTAAAGCGAGAAGCCGACGGCACTCGCGCCACGCTGTGAAACCTGCGTTTCGGCGATCGCCACCGCATCGAGATGATTTGCCTGGATCGCAAAATCGACCTGGACGTTGCTGCCGCCTTCAACGCTTACCAGCGGTTCATTGCCGCGCCACCAGACAAGAAAGCGGTCCGGCAGGTCCGACTCCCCCGTCGCGGGATTAAAGTACAGCCACTGGTCACCATCATGCACCTCGAGCCACGACACAAGCGACGCGTTTCGTTGCCTGCCAGCCAGTGGAAAGCCATGCACGGTTCGCGCCGGGATGCGGGCAGATGCGAGCATGGTGCGTGCCACGTCGACGAACTCTGCGTCGCTGTTCGCTCCGGACAGCAGGAGCTCGACGTTGGGGTCCGGCGACGGATCGTTCAGACGCCGCAACAGTTCGGTTGTGAATGACGCAGTGTCCGCAGAGTGGTCGCGCACATCCGCGACCAGCACATCGACGGCTGTCTTAAGAGGCTCGTTGATGACCGGCAACGGAGGAAACGGCGGGGTCGTGTCCGACTCGTCCACCATGTCATCCTCGTAAACCGATATGCGATAGTAAATCGTCTGTTCGCCATCGGCGCGCCGGATAGCCCACTGGGCTTCACGACCGCCACTACCGTAGTTGATGCTGAAACCGTAGCCCCGCGACACTGAATTCTCATTGAGCATGCGGAATCCGGGCGTCAGCGTCGGCACATGCAGCTGCACCTTGATCGACCCCGGACCGCTGTCAAAATGCACGGCCGATTCAATCGTCCACACAGACTTTTCCTGGTCCTCGCTCACCGGAAAGCCGAGCACCTGCCACTTGTAAAGAAACACGGACAGGCCGATGACGGCCAGCAACGCGGCGAGCACGTAGACATATCGCTGCTTCATTGTTCCCCCAATCCGGGTATCAGCCGACGCCCAGCGCTACCTTAACGGCGCGTTCTCTTATAGGACCGCTGCGGTTAAACGCCCGCATGCCGGCTGATCGTATTCCACCGATAAGCATGGAGTCTGTCGCAAACAGGCGGTTTAGGCCAGTCATGAAGTGCAGCATCGTTGCATTCGCTCCTTTGCGCGCCCGCTCGTAACGGCGCAATACCGGCCGGTCACCCGGATGCAAGCCCTCTGCAATCGCGCGAGAGACCTGGGCTGCGAGCTCCGCCGCATCCTGCAGGCCCAGGTTCGCGCCCTGCCCCGCCAGCGGATGGATCGCATGTGCCGCATCTCCGATCAGGGCCACATTAGGTAGTACATAAGATGACGCATGGCGGGCACACAGCGGAAATGCACCCCTCGGCCCGGCAACCTCAAGCTTGCCGAGAACGTATCCCGACGCATCGCTCAGCACACGGCCTGTCTCGGCATCATCCGCCGCGAGGGCCGCCTGTGCCTGCTCGGGCGTCGTCGACCAGACGACCGATATGCGGCCGTCGCCAAGGGGCAGGATGCCCAGAGGCCCATCGCGCAGGAATCGCTGCCAGGCTGTGCCGCCATGTGGTTTCTCGGGCTTGAGGTGCGTAACAAATGCTGTCTGCTCATAGGGCCATTCTCTGGCTTCGATGCCTACAGCCGAACGCACCAGGGAACGTGCCCCATCAGCACCGACAACGAGATCGGCCGACAGTATTTCGCCCGACTCGAGTTCGACATCGTATTGGCGCGGCTTCCTGCGCAGGGCCCGGATCGGACTCTCGAGTCTCAGGGTCACGTCGGTTCTGTCCAGCTGATAGAGCAGCACGTCCTGAAGCAACACGTTTTCAACGATAAACCCGAGCTGCGCGATCGCAAATTCGTCTGCATCGAACCGTAGCGCAGCGGCACTGTCCGGCGTGTCGCTCTCGTCCCAGATACGCATGCTCGTGTAGGGCGAGGCGCGGGTTGCCGCCGTATACTCCCAGGCGCCGACGGAATCGAACAGTTCAGCCGTACCACTGGCAATCGCCGATACCCGCAAGGCGACATCATCATCGGGTGAAAATACAGGCCGGGGGCCGGCATCAACCAGCGTGATATCGAGCGCGTCGCAATGCGGACCCCTGGCCATGAGCGTCGCCGCCATGAGGCCGGTAACGCCGCCGCCAACGACAACAATGCTGTAGCGCTTATTCACTTGATGGGCACTCCGCGCGACAGGCGCGGCAATCTTCCTGCGAGGCCCATCGTGTGTTTTGCAAACACCGAACGCACGCCCGGAACGAGATCGAAACCGAGCATGCCAATATTGCGCAATGCGCGCAGCGGCCGGCTTTCACTTCCGAACAGCTTCACCAGACCATCCGTGAAGCGCACGAGTTTCTTCTGGTCAGAGCGCCTCCAGCTCGCATACTGCTTGAGCATTACAGCTGGATCGGTTGACTCGGCAATGCAATCGACGATCGCGGCAACATCGCGCATGCCGAGGTTAAATCCCTGCGCCGAGACCGGGTGCAGGCCATGGGCCGAATTACCAATCAGTACGCTGCGAGTTGCAGTCAGTCTTAGAGCTTTGCTCAGAATCAACGGATACGATGCGCGCTTGCCGACCTTCGAAAACGCGCCAAGCCGGTAGCCGAACTGTTCCTGCAACTCGGCGAGAAACGCCTCGTCATCAAGCGCCATGACACGATCGGCATCGTCTTCGGATACGGTCCAGACGAATCCGGCTCGCCCGTCAGCGACTGGCAGTATGGCCAATGGCCCTTGCTCCGTGAAGCGCTCATACGCAACGTTGTTAATGTCTTTTTCGGGAAGCAGGTTGCCGATTACGGCGCATTGGCCATAGTGGCTCTTCTGAGCAGTGATACCCATCATTTCCCGAACGGCAGAATTCGCACCATCGGAGGCTACGAGCAGATCGCACGTTAGCGTCTGTCGCTTGCCGTCGACGAGCTCCACCTCCGCAGCCGCTTTATCGAGACCCAGTTCGACGTCCACAATGCGGGCCGGACAAAAGACATCGACGCTTTCAAGACTGTCGAGCGCATCCTGCAGCACGCCGCCGAGGACGCGATTGATCACGACATAGCCGAGCGCTTCGACACCCTGCTCCTCAGCTTCGATATGCGAAAAACCGAAACGCCCCTGATCCGAAACATGGACTGTACGAATCGGAGTGGACGCGGCGACGATGCGAGGCCAAAGTCCCATTGCCTCGAACATTCGCTGCGTACTGCGCGACAGTGCCGTTGAACGGTCATCGAAGCTGGGCTGGGCCGCGGCTTTTCTTGGAATCGCTTCGACTACCGCAACGTTCAGGCCAAGGGGTTCCAGCGCAAGTGCCAGGCTCGTGCCAATCATGCCTCCACCGGCAATTACGATATCGTAGTGCTTGTTGCTCATGAGCCCTGCATCAGTGCCTCGATGTCATCAGGGTCCGAGACAAGCCCCTTGCTGAGCACATCCGGTCCCTTGCTGGTCACCGCGACATCATCTTCGATGCGAATCGCGATATTGCGAAACCGCTTCGGGATATTACGCTTGTTCGGGATATAAATTCCGGGTTCGACGGTGGTCACCATGCCAGCCTCAAGCACTCGCCATTCGTCGCTAACTTTGTAATCACCGACGTCGTGGACATCCATGCCAATCCAGTGACCCGTGCGGTGCATATAGAACGGGCGGTACGCTTCGTCTTTTATGAGTTTGGGCAACGAGCCATTGAGCAGCCCGAGCTTTCTCAGTCCCTTGGTAATGACTCGCACGGCTGCGTCGTGAGGGTCGTTCCAGTGATTACCTTTCACCGTTTTTTCGATCGCCGCACGTTGCGCTTCCAGCACAATTTCGTAGACCGCGCGCTGCTCCGGGCTGAACCGCCCGTTAACCGGGAAGGTCCGCGTGATATCCGACGCGTAATAATCGAGCTCACAGCCCGCATCGATCAGCAGCAGGTCACCGTCATTGAGTACGGCGTTATTTTCGACGTAGTGCAGCGTACATGCGTTCGCGCCGCCACCCACGATAGGACTGTACGACGCCCAGGCGCCGCAGCGCCGGAATTCATGCCGGAATTCGGCCTCAACTTCGTACTCGTACATTCCCGGGCGCGTGACCTGCATCGCACGTCTGTGCGCGGCGACCGCAACCTTGGCCGACTTACGCATCGCGCTAATCTCGCCACGACTTTTGTACAGGCGCATGTCATGCAACAGGTGATCCAGCGCAACGAACTCCGTGGGCGTCTGTAGTCCGCGCGAAAGCCCTGACCGCAGCGAGTTAACCCACTCCGCGATGCGCGCATCGAAATCGGTATACATACCCATCGTGTAGTAAACACGCTCACATCCCTCGATCAGACCCGGAATGATGTCGTCGATATCGTCGATCGGAAATGCGTCGTCGGCACCGAAGTCAGCGATCGCTCCATCCTGACCAGCACGTGACCCGTCCCACTGCTCTTTCGAAGGATCTCGCTCTCGACAAAACAGAAGGTACTCCCCCTGCGGTCGACCCGGGACAAGCACCGCTACAGCTTCCGGCTCAGCAAAACCTGTCAGGTAATAGAAATCGCTGTCCTGGCGGTAGATGTACTCGACATCGCGGCTGCGCATGCGGACCGGCGCGGCCGGTAAGATAGCGATGCCGCCCACGCCAACCATACGCATCAGCTGCCTGCGTCGACGTTCAAACTCTTTGGAATTCATTGCTCTTCCGCGTGCCGGATATCGGACAGTTCTTCGTAGGCCAGCTGGGCAGCGACCCGGATGTACTCAACAATCTCAACATACGCCGCTTCATTGGTTTCATTATCGCTCTCTTCGTCGACACCAGCACGCGTGATCTGCAGCATATCGCGGATAATGTCGGACAACGGTTCGGCCGCGAGTTTATCCTTAAGCGCCTGTTCGTGCTGCGACGAAACAAGGCCATGCAAAAACCCCTCACACCAATGCGACAGAGCCAGGGTCCGCGAACCGACATCAACATCGTCATCGGGCAGCAGCGGAATGAACTCCGACAACCTCTCCGACAGCTGCCAGAAAGTCCCCTGATAGAGAGAATCCAGCATCTTCTGGCACTCTGCGCGCAGCGCGTTAGCCTCGTCTGTACCTTCAAGAACCTGCAGAAGCCAATCCGGGCCGGAGGGCACACCCGCCACGGCCAGACGGCCTGTCAGCAGCCCGTGCACCTGCGCCGCATCCCAATTTGCACCACAGCTCCGCAGCGACTCGTCGAGCTCGTCGTAGCCCAGCTTTTCATTCATACCAAGACCAACCTTTTCAATTCAGGCAAACCCTACTATATTGAGCCTATGGCTGAGAACATCAATTCAACTTTTGAACACGAACTCAAGCGCCTCGAAAAGCGCGTCGACGCACTCGTGCGCGTATGCGACCAACTGCAGGATGAGAACCGATCGCTGAAACAGCGCCAGGACGTCCTGACTTCGGAACGTGCCAACCTGCTGCAAAAGAACGAACAGGTCCGCGCGCGGGTTGAAGCGATGATCGGCCGATTGAAAGCGATGGAGCAAGGCTCTTGAACCATGACGACACCCGTAGATCAACAAGGCTGACGGAGAACGCCGAATGACCCAACAAATTGCGCAGGTTAGTGTCCGAATCCTCGACAAGGAATACCAGGTAGCCTGCCCCGCCGAAGAACGCACTGACCTGCTCGACTCCGCGGAGATTCTGAATGACAAGATGCGTGAGATCCGCGACGGCGGCCGCATTGTTGGGCTGGACCGTATTGCTGTCATGGCTGCACTGAATATGGCGAATGACCTGATCCATGCCAAGGCGCGAGACCAGGCGCTCGAAGGCGGACTCAGCGATCGCCTCAAAACTATTTCTGATCGCGTAGACAATGTCCTGAGCGGCACACAGCAGCTCGACTTGTAATGCGCGAATTCGGCACGATATTCGACTTGGCGTCTCCTGCAGTGTTCGACACCGACCTGGAAACCTCCCGACCCTAAATTTCTACCTCGGGGTTGCTGTCTGTCGACTGTATGTGTGCACAACCGTTTCGGCGGTAAGCCTGGTACGGTCACGGCTAACCCCACCTGTTGCTCCGGTTCGAGAGCGAAGGTTTGTGACGGCACAGGCGGGAGGCGCCTCCTCTTTTCTCGTTGCGATCAACACCTGACCCAATGATTTCACTTCGCCGTAATGCATTGCGTGCCCGTCGCAATATGAATAGTGAACAGCGCGCTACCGCCTCCGAAACTATTTGTAAACGAGTGATCGCGTCGCGTGAGTTTTACGCGTGCACCACGATCGGTTGTTACCTGCCAATGATCGACGAAGTAGACACGCGCGACATCATCGAAACAGCGTGGCGCGCAAACAAGCGCGTTTTTGTTCCTGTTTTGCGCGGCAAGGGCGAAATGTTCTTCTGCGAAACACTGCCCGAAACGGAACTCGAGCAGAACTCTTTCGGCGTATGGGAGCCCGTTCGCGGGGTTTTGATAGCACCTCAAAAACTCGACCTCGTCATTACACCTACCGTCGTATTCGATAAGAAAAGACATCGCATCGGCATGGGCGGTGGCTATTTCGATCGGTGTTTTTCCTTTTTGCGGCATCGCAAACACTGGATTCGCCCGAAACTAATTGGCGTTGCCTTCCAATGTCAGGAAGTCGAGAAGATTGCGCCAAATCCTTGGGATATACGGCTTTATCGCGTAATTAGCGATCAAGGATAGGTGGTTTTGTCAGGGCAAAATTGCCCTTCTCCAATTGCTGCAACGCGCTGTCGTTATTAAGCGACCTCTATCGGGCGAACGTATCACTGCTGTTTATCGCGAATGCATGCCGGTCGGAAAATTTTTTACCCATCGTTCATTCGTTGCACGTTGAAACTGATCCCCGTTGCGTTCGTTTTTCTTACACCCAGATAGCATTTCAGGCACCGTTTTTTTTTGGTGATCCAACCGACTCTAACTTGCTGGATTTTTTGGGATTGTTGCGTATACTCATTCGCGGGTACCCGACACGGAGAAAATTAATGGCTACCAAAAAGAAGTCTCGTAAAAAAGCTTCGAAGCGCAAAGTCGCGAAGAAGCGGAAAGTAGTAAGCAAGAAAGCTACGAAGAAACGCGTAGCGAAGAAGAAGGTTGCTAAGCGCAAGACAAAGAAAAAAGCAGCCAAGAAAAAAGCAACTAAGAAAAAAGCCACAAAGCGTAAAGCGAAGAAGAAAGTAGCTAAACGCAAGACGAAGAAGAAAGCGACCAAGAAAAAGGCTAAAAAGAAAGTAGCCAAACGCAAGACGAAGAAGAAAACCAAGAAAAAGGCTAAGAAGAAAGTAGCCAAGAAAAAGACGAAGAAGAAAGCTAAGAAGAAAGTAGCTAAACGGAAAACGAAGAAGAAGGCTAAGAAGAAAGTAGCTAAGCGTAAGACAAAGAAAAAAGCTACGAAGCGCAAGGCTAAGAAAAAAGTAGCCAAGCGTAAGACGAAGAAGAAAGCTACCAAGCGGAAGGCCAAGAAAAAGGCTACCCGTAAGAAGAAACGGTAGTTAGTCCGTCGCTTCGGAAGAGGCCTTCTTCCAAAGCAAGCAAAAGAGCCCGCCTTGGCGGGCTCTTTTCATTTGCAGTACCCAAAACTGTGCGCAATTCCGATGTGAAACACGCGATAATTTGACTATAGTACGCAGCTATGGACGAAACCGAGAAGAAACGAGCAGCCGCCAGAGCGGCGATGGAGTTCATCCAGCCGGGAACGACGCTGGGTGTCGGGACCGGTTCGACCGTCAATTGCCTCATCGAGATGCTGCCCGAGGTACGCAACCTGATAGACCGGGTGGTCTCGAGCTCCAGGGCATCGACCAAGCTCCTTGAGGAGCACGGCTTCGAGGTGCTTACGCTCAACGAGACCGGTGACATCGACCTGTACATCGATGGCGCGGATGAGAGCACCAAGCATCTGCAGCTCATCAAGGGTGGCGGCGGTGCCCTCACCCGGGAGAAAGTCCTGGCGGAGGCTGCACGACGCTTCGTTTGTATTATCGACGATTCGAAACTGGTTGGGATACTCGGGGCATTCCCGTTACCGATCGAAGTGCTGCCAATGGCGCAGGAACTTGTCGCGCGTCGCATGCTCAAAATGCGCGGTCAGCCGATCTGGCGTGAAGGATTTGTTACCGACAATGGCAACCACATTCTGGATGTTCACAACCTGCAGATCGCTAATCCGATCGATATGGAAGCCCGTATAAATAGCATTCCCGGTGTGGTCACGGTTGGACTGTTCGCCCAACGACCTGCCGACGTCCTGTTGATCGCTGACGACACCGGCGTCCGCGAGATGCGCACCTGACCTGGCGCAATACCCCCCCTCAGACGCCACCAGCCTATGATCTGACGACGTTAACGATGGTCTTTGTTGGCGCTTGAATTAGGTTGTAACGACTATCGTGGCGCAGCGGCTCGCTGTAATCGATCGTTTATGGCTTCGCCCAGACCCTCGTTAGGCACTCGCATCACTGCAATCTTCTGCGCGCCGGATGCATCCAGTTGGCGGAGTCGCTGATAGAGATTGGCCGCTGCCTCAGTCAAATCACCTGACACCGACAAATTATCTGCGCCACTCGGTGCTTGTGGACCAAATCCCAACAGTACTTCGTCCGGCTCAGCGTGCTGTGCGTTGAGACGCAATCTTGCCCGTGGCGCGTAATGCGACTGCAACTGTCCAGGGGCTGTTATGGCCGTGCCTGCGGGTTGAGCAAGCGGCCCCGTAATCGACTCAATCTGGTCTCGCGCGATGACCCCAGGACGCAGAAGTACGGGCGCGGAGTCTGGCAATATCGCCACGATGCTCGACTCAATCCCCGATGCGCAAGGTCCACCGTCGAGCACAAGCTCTACCGCATCTCCGAGTTCAGCGGCGACCTCAACCGCACGGGTTGGACTCAGTTTTCCGGAGGGGTTGGCAGACGGCGCCGCAAGCGGCCCTTGCATTAATGTGAGTAGTGCCTGGGTAACAGGATGTGAGGGTACACGCACAGCAATGGTGGTTAACCCCGCGCGAGCAAGCTCGCAAGTACGTCCACTGGCAGCAACCGGCAGCACGAGGGTCAATGGACCTGGCCAGAAGGCAGCTGCTAACGCCTCGGCGCGCTCATCCATCACGCCCTCGCTACGCGCCATTTCAATCGAGGCAACGTGGGCTATGAGCGGATTGAAGTTAGGCCGACCTTTGATTGCGTAAATCGAAGCGACGGCATTGGGATTGCTGGCGTCCGCCGCCAATCCGTAAACCGTTTCTGTGGGTATACCAATGGCTACGCCGCGTTTCAGAGCATTGATCGCCAACGCAATGCCAGCCGCATCGCTGGTGACAATGCGTGCAGGCGTCATACGGCGCCGGCGAACCGCCAAGGAAGGCTTGCGCCCGCATGAAACGGCCGCAGCACCTCTGCACCCGCTTGCAGGTGTTCAGGCACCTCGATCGACTGCTTTTCCAAAACTACTTTAGCGTCGTTGACCGGCAGACGATAAAACGCCGGGCCATATTCCGAGGCAAAACCCTCAAGTTTCCCGAGCGCGTTTTCCTCCGCAAACACCTTGGCGTACGCCTCGAGCGCAAACGGCGCGTTAAAGATACCGGCGCAACCACAGTCCGATTCTTTGGCCGCTATGGTGTGCGGCGCCGAATCGGTACCCAAGAAGAACTTCGGATTCCCCGAGGTCGCCGCAGTGCGCAGGGCAAGCCGGTGTTGTTCTCGTTTAGCGGTTGGCAGGCAGTACATATGGGGTCGCAGACCACCTTCGAACATCGCGTTGCGATTGATTTCGAGATGATGTGGCGTGATGGTAGCAGCCAGGTTAGGCCCTTCCCCCAGCACAAAATCGACAGCGTCTTTTGTGGTTATGTGCTCCAGTACAACACGAAGTTCCGGGAAGTCCTGCCGCAACGGCTGCAAAACAGTTTCGATAAATACGGCTTCACGGTCAAACACATCCACCTGTGACGAGGTGACTTCTCCATGGATCAACAACGGCATATCGATGCGTTGCATCGTTTCGAGCACATCCTTGATTAGCGCGATGGATGTGACGCCATGATCGGCATTTGTCGTGGCGTTTGCAGGGTACAGCTTACACGCCGTAAACACCCCGTCTCCAAAACCCGTTGCAATCTCCGTCGCTGAAATGGTATCGGTCAGATAGGCAGTAAGCAGCGGCTCGAAGCTGGAGTCATCGGGCAGCGCTGACAGGATACGGTTGCGGTAGCTTTGTGCTTGCTGAATCGTCGTGATTGGCGATTTCAGATTCGGCATGACAATAGCCCGGCCGAACTGACGCGCCGTGTGCCCGACGACCGCCGCAAGCATTTCCCCATCGCGCAGGTGTACGTGCCAATCGTCGGGGCGGCGGAGGACTAGACGTTGTTCGGACTTGGGGGGCAATCGATGTTGTTGGCGGTTATCCAATGAGGCGCAAAGTTATCATGTTGCCGGTAGGCGGGCTAGTCAGTGGCAATGCAGCTGACCTAAGTAATACTGGTCCGGGTAAGCGTTCATGTCTATCGAGTAACCAGCGCTTGAACGGCTGCAATCGGCTAGACGCGGTTGGGGGAGAGGGATTGTCGCTTCGCGACCGGGCATGCGCCTGCGGCGCTGCGCCCGTCGAACAGGGCTCCTCATCCACATCTCCCCGAAACAAAAAAATAGGGGCCCTGGTGGGCCCCTATATTTTTTGGCTGGGGGAGAGGGATTCGAACCCCCGTTGGCGGAGTCAGAGTCCGCAGTCCTACCACTAGACGATCCCCCAAATGCGGATCGTATAAACGCTTAGCGTTTGGAGTACTGCGTAGCGCGGCGTGCTTTACGCAGGCCAACCTTCTTGCGCTCGACCTCACGCGCGTCGCGAGTCACGAAGCCAGCTTTACGCAGACCTGCACGCAGCGACTCGTCATAAGCCATCAGCGCGCGCGTCAGACCATGGCGAATTGCGCCTGCCTGGCCGGTCGTGCCACCGCCTTTAACTGTGACGTTGACATTGAACTTCTCGCCCAGAGCTGTCAGCTCCAGCGGCTGACGAACGATCATCTGGGCCGTCTTACGACCAAAGAATACGTCCAGCGGGCGCTTGTTAACCATGATGTCACCGTTGCCAGGCGTCAGGAAAACGCGAGCTGTCGACGTCTTGCGACGACCGGTACCGTAAAAAAACGTGTCACTCATAATTTCTACTCAATCTGTGAAGCGCGCTGCTTAAGCGTTTACTTCCAGCGGAATCGGCTGCTGCGCAGCGTGGGTGTGTTCGGGGCCTGCAAATACGCGCAGCTTCGAGAACATCTGACGTCCGAGCGGGCCGCGCGGCATCATGCCTTTCACGGCTTTCTCAATAACGCGCTCCGGATGCTCGTCAAGGAGTTTCTCCAGCGGTACTGACTTCAGGTTGCCAACGTATCCCGTGTGGTGGTGATACATCTTGTCCTTCAGCTTGTTACCGGTAACGCGGACCTTCTCGCAGTTCACGACGACAATGTAGTCGCCCGTATCTACGTGCGGCGTGTATTCCGTCTTGTGCTTGCCACGCAAGCGGCGCGCGATCTCGGTCGACAGGCGACCCAGGGTCTTGTTCGTGGCATCTACCACGTACCAGTCGCGGCGAACCTCTGCTGGCTTCGCAGAAAACGTATTCATAATTCTGGTTTCCGTAAGGGAATGATCTTGTTATTCACAGGGTTAAGGCTAAGCCAATGGTCTAACCAACTCTGTGCGCCGCCCGCGCACGCCTAAACGTTCGCTGGATTGGCGAAAGGCGCGAAATTCTACTGTAGCCCCCGCCCCAATGCAAACAAATACGGGGCTTTTTTGGGAGCAAGGCTCAGAACGCGTATTCGAGAGAAAGTGCCGTGTAAGTATCTGTTTTTTCGGTAGTTGGCGGAACATCCGAATTGGACTTGATCGTGTAGGACGCCACCAGCGCGAGGTCGCCGAGCAATTGCGCGGACAATGCCGTCACTGATTCGAAGTAGGTATTCAAGTCACCCGCCTCAACCGTCAGGTCCTGGCGAAACTCCGCCGTCTCGCTGAACAGCCATTTGTAGTACATGCCGCCGCGGAAAATCGTGTCATTCTCGGAGGTGCCATCCTGCAGTTCGGACTGCCGCGCACCAGCACCGACCTCGGCGTTCAGCTTGTGCTTGTCGATATCGATCAGCCGGCGCCCGTAACCAACGGTCTGCGAGAACTGCGTGTCATAGCCGCTGAAGAGGTTCTTGCGCCAGCTCAGGCGGCCAAACATGAAGTCATGATCCGTGAAATTGCGCTCACTCTTCCAGTTCGCGTCATAGGATTCCGCCGTCTTCACGTTATTCTCGGAAGCGTTGACTGCCGAAGCGTCGAACAGGTGCTCCCACTTGCCGGACGTGTAACCCACCGCGAAGCCGGTGTTCAGGGTCGAAGTTTCTGTATTGCCTGACGTCGCCAGGTAGCCCAGCGTGGCTTTTCCCGACCAGGGGCTCTCTGGTGCATCCTGGGCCATCAGGGAAATTGGCGCGAGCAGAGCCGCAATAATGACAAGCATTCGCAGTTTCATGCGAGGTCTCCTTAAGAAATTCGGTGGTGGTGCCCAAAAAAGGCAGCGGAGTATACCTGTGGAGGACGACGCTTCGCTATAATTTGTCACATGAACAAACGACAACTCACACCCCTCGACCGGCTTCTGGCAAGCGCCGGCAACGCCCTGCGCACGGTTGCGACGCCAGCAGGCCGGTCCGCCCGCCCAAATCCGGCCGCGAATATCATCGATGCCGAGCTGAATGACAGCCAGAAACGGCATGCCGCAGGCCTGATGCGCATCAACCACGCTGGTGAAGTCGCTGCACAGGCGCTGTACCAGGGACATGCGACCGTAGCCCGCGACAAGGAAATCGAGGGCCAGATGCAGCACGCGGCCGACGAGGAATTCGATCACCTGGCGTGGTGCGAGCAACGCATCCATGAGCTCGGGGAAGACGTGAGCAAACTAAGCCCGTTCTGGTACGCCGGTGCTTATACCATCGGCGCGGCAAGCGGCATTCTGGGCGACAAGTGGAGCCTCGGGTTTATTGCAGAGACCGAGCGGCAGGTGTGCGCACACCTCGACGATCACCTCGACAGCCTGCCTCCCGAGGATGCAAAAAGCCGCGCGATCGTGGAACAAATGCGTGACGAGGAAGAAGAACACGGCGATAACGCCATCGACGCGGGAGCGGCTGATCTGCCTGCCCCGGTCAAGCGCCTCATGCGCATTACGGCCAAAGTTATGACAAAAACAGCGTATTGGGTCTGACTTTGGTCCAGTCAGACAAAAAATCCGAAAAAACACGGACTTAGCTTGCCCTAGGGGGCATTCTGTATTAAAAGAGGATCGCAACAGGGGCGAGGAATAATCAATGCAGACAACAGCGAAAAATCTTAGCGACGTACCGGCGATTAACCGCTTTTTGAGTTATTGCCGCGTGCGCACGGTGCCGCAGAAAACTGTGATGATTCATGCAGGCGATTTGCCGGATGTCTTGTACTACATCGTCGACGGATCGGTCGAAGTCATGATCGAGGATGAAGACGGTAATGAGATGGTGCTGGCATACCTGAACAAGGGGCAGTTCTTCGGTGAGATGGGCCTGTTCTACGAACAGCCGACGCGTAGTGCCTGGGTAAGAACTCGTACCGAATGCGAAATTGCCGAGATGACCTATCCGCGTTTCCGCCAGATTGCCAGCGAAAGCCCGGGACTGGTTTTTGAACTGGCGACACAGCTCGCGACGCGCCTGGATCGCACCAACCGCAAACTCGGCGACCTCGCGTTTGTGGACGTGACCGGCCGTGTGGCACACGCCATCATGGACCTCTGCAATGAGCCGGACGCCATGACCCACCCGGACGGCATGCAAATCAAGGTGAGCCGCCAGGAACTCAGCCGACTGGTCGGTTGCTCGAGGGAGATGGCCGGCCGCGTGCTGAAAGTCCTTGAAGAGCAGGGCCTCGTTTCTGCCAGCGGCAAGACCATCGTCGTCTACGGCGCGCGCCCCAACCGCAAACTGTAATTAATCAGGTACCGGACACCATATACCCCGTATAAGGTGTCCGGTACCGTATTTCTAGCCGGCCTTTTCTATTTCCGACTTCATCGCCGTAATCGTCGCCGCGTAGTCCTCGCTACCGAAGATTGCTGAACCAGCGACGAACGTATCCGCACCGGCAGCCGCAATCTCACCGATATTATCGACTTTCACACCACCGTCGATCTCAAGCCGAATATCTAACCCACTGTCATCGATGATCCTGCGTGCCTGTCGCAGCTTGTCCAGCGCCGCCGGAATGAACTTCTGGCCACCGAAACCCGGGTTCACTGACATGAGTAACACCATGTCGACCTTGTCGATAACGTAGTCGAGCCAGTCGAGCGGTGTGGCCGGATTGAATACAAGGCCGGCCTTGCAGCCCTGCTCCCGAATCAGGCCCAGAGAACGGTCTGGGTGCCGGCTCGCCTCCGGGTGGAAGGTAATGTAGCTTGCCCCCGCCTTGGCAAAGTCCGGGATGATCCGGTCCACGGGCTCGACCATCAGGTGCACATCGATCGGTGCCTCGATGCCGTAGTTGCGCAGCGCATCGCAAAGCATCGGCCCGATGGTGAGGTTGGGGACAAAGTGGTTATCCATCACATCGAAATGCACGATGTCGGCGCCAGCATCCAGAACAGCCTTGACGTCCTCGCCAAGGCGAGCGAAATCAGCGGAGAGAATCGAAGGAGCAATTAAGGGTTTCACAACGGGTCCTTGTAGGTAGGTGCAGGCAGAGATTACCTGATTGAGCGCCTTGCTTTCAGCATCTCATATGCGACACGTACTTCCCGCGTACGGCGCTCGGCTTCAGCAATAACCTCAGCGCCCGGGTTGCTGCCCGAGATCTTGTCAGGGTGATTCCTGTTCATGAGACGACGATACGCTTTCTTGATGTCATCGTTGCTGGCGTCGGCGGACACTCCCAGTGCCTGGTAGGCGCCACGGACGCGAGCAGCGTCCGCATTGCCCGCTGGCGAGCGCTTGAAGCCCTTCTGGGCACGAATCATCGCCTCCAGCTGGGCGAGCTCCACCCGCCCGATGCCGAATTCCTTGCAAATCGTCCAGATCATCCCGCGCTCTTCCCTGGCCAGCGCGTCCTTCGCGAGTACGACCTCGAGCACCAGGCGCAGGAACATGGTGCGCTTCGACATGCTGCGGCCGCTGACGCGACGGACTTCGCGCAGGGTTTGCACCAGTGGAAAACCTGGCTTCTTGCCATCATCAAACCAGCCGATTGCACGGCGTACCTGCGCCGGGCTGAGGCCCAGTCGATGCATAACCAGCCGACCGGCACGAATTTCGTCTTCAGACACACGCCCGTCGGTCTTCGCAAGATGGCCCATAACGCTAAACAGCGCCCGCACGAATTCGTCAGAGACGCGCCCTAAGGCCTCGCCCTGCCGTTCAAATGCGTCCACGCTCTTCTTGAAGCCCCGGTAGAACTGGTAAGCGACCAGCAACAAGACGATCAGGACAATGGTCTTTCCGAGGAACATATAGAGCCGCATCGTATCGCGACTGGCCCGCTATTCCCATCGCGCAGCTTGCGAGACGAAGCCTTTGCGGCGATCATCACTCCATGAACACAGCTGACGTCCTCTTCGAAACCTCCATTCCCGAGCTGCCGTTGATCGGCCGCGGCAAAGTCCGCGACATTTACAGTGTCGATGACGACCACCTGCTGCTCGTCACCACGGACCGCCTGTCGGCCTACGACGTGGTTATGCCAGACCCGGTCCCAGGCAAAGGCGAGGTCCTGACCAGGATTTCATTGTTCTGGTTTCGCATGATGAGCGACATCATCGACAACCAGCTGACCGACCTGACCGTGGCCGACGTCGTCAAGGACGTGGAGCTCCAGGGGCAGCTGAAGAACCGCGCGCTCGTCGTCAAACGGCTTAAACCGCTGCCCATTGAGGCTGTGGTTCGCGGCTACCTGATCGGTTCCGGCTGGAAGGACTATCAGGACACAGGACAGGTTTGTGGCATCGACCTGCCCCAGGGTCTGCAACAGGCCGAGAAACTGCCACAGACGCTGTTTACGCCGGCGTACAAGGCCGAAGCCGGCGAACATGACGAGAACATCAGCTTTGAGAAAGTCGCCGAACTCGTTGGCGAAAAACTGGCGGCGCAGGTTCGCGATATTTCCATCAGGATCTACGAACGCGCCGCTGCTTATGCCCTTGAGCGAGGCATTATCATTGCCGACACCAAGTTCGAGTTCGGCCAGGATCAACAAGGCCGCCTGTACATCATCGATGAGGCGCTTACGCCTGACTCGTCGCGCTTCTGGCCGGTTGACGGTTACGAGGTCGGCGTCAGCCCGCCAAGCTTTGACAAGCAGTTTGTGCGTGATTACCTCGAAACGCTCGATTGGGACAAGACGGCCCCGGGGCCGGAATTGCCGGCCGAGATACTTGAGAAGACGGCGGCGAATTACACCGAAGCCCTGCAACGGATGACCGCCCCGTAGAGGGCCTTCAGGCCCGAACGGAACTGGTTCGCGGCTGAAGCGGCTCCAACGGAGGTACAATAGGCTGATGATCGCCGGTCTCAACATCAAGCTCGACGAGCTAATCTGGGGTGATGTGCTGCACAAGTACGGCCTCCCCGGCCGCCTTGTCGCGGGCATACTGCGTAACCTCTACGCGGTGCTGCGCGACATCTTTACCGGCCAGCTGACCCTGCGCGCCATGAGCCTTGTCTATACGACCCTGCTCTCGGTCGTGCCTCTTATCGCTGTCAGCTTCGCCGTGCTAAAGGGATTCGGAGTCGACGAGGACCTGGAGATATACCTCTATGGTCTTCTGGAACCGCTCGGCGAGAAGGGCCTTGAAATAACCGGGCAGGTTATGAATCTGGTCGATAACGTCCACGGCGGCGTTATCGGTGGCATCGGCCTCGCGTTTTTTGTCTACACCGCAATATCCATGGTGCAAAAAATCGAGGAGAGCTTTAACTACGTCTGGTACGTTTCCAAGCCCAGGAGCTTCGCAACGAGATTTGTAGAGTACAGCGCGGTACTCATCATCGGCACACTCGCGATCACGCTGGCACTTCGCACCATCGCCTCGCTGGGCGAAGAGGACCTCGTCGTATCCATGCAGGAAAACACGATGATCTCGCCGATCTTCGCGTTTGCCAGCAGCCTCACGCCATATGCGGTGATCATTGCGATCTTCACATTCCTCTACAAGTTCATGCCGAACACCAACGTGAAACTCGGCTCCGCGCTGGTTGGCGGCTGCGCCGGTGGTTTCATGTGGGTTACGGCCAGCATGCTGTTTGGCGCCTTCGTCACCACCTCCTATGACAGACAGGCAATTTACGCCAGTTTCGCCATAGCGATCACAGCATTGATCTGGCTCTATCTGAACTGGCTGATTCTTCTCATCGGATCGCAACTCGCATTCTATTTCCAGAATCCGGCGTACATGAGAATCGGGAGGCGCGATCCACGACTGTCAAATGCCATGCGCGAGCGCCTGGCGCTTAATATCATGCTGATGGTCGGCACGGCGTTTCGAGACTCATCGAAGTCGATCGATCTGCGTGACCTGAGTTCGAGACTCCAGATCCCTTCGATTACAGTAGCGCCGATTATCCTGGGGCTTGAATCCGGCGGCCTTCTGACCACGGCGGAAAACGAAGAATTGTTACCCGGGCGCGAAATGGCGCGGATCAAACTCAATGACATACTCGCTGTCGTACGCGTTGACGGTGAAACCGGATCGCATCGCAACCCTAGATGGTCGAAGGAGGTTGCAGCGCTCGGTGAAACAATCGACTCGGCAGTGGAATCAAGCCTGGGCGACAAGACCTTGTCGCAGCTCCTGGATGAGGCTGAACAGCAGGTTTGACCGGATAGTATCGGTTGACTTGCCAGCCGCTACGCCCCCGCGATCGTCATCTCTTCCACCAGGATGGAGCCGCAACGAATGCCGCTGCGAGTGTCCTGATCCTCCCCGATTGCCGCGATGCGCTGATACAGTTCGCGCAGGTTGCCGGCAATCGTTACCTCGTGCACAGGGTACTGGATTTCTCCATTTTCGACCCAGTGGCCTACAGCACCGCGTGAATAGTCACCTGTGACGCCATTGACGCCCTGCCCAATCAGCTCCTCTACAATCAGGCCGGTACCCATTTCACTGATCAACTCGGCCTGGCTTTTGCCGCTGCCCGGGATAATCAGGTTTTGTGATCCACCGGCGTTCGCCGTCGTCGTCAGGCCGAGTCGTCGTGCCGAATAACTGCCGAGGACATAACCCTGCAACACACCGCTGGCAACAATATCGCGATCGTAGGTTGCGACACCTTCGCCGTCGTACGGCGCGCTCGCCATCGCCCCCGGCAAGTGCGGGCGCTCCTGAATGTTGACGAAGTCAGGGAATAAGGTCTCGCCCACTGCGTCAAGCAGGAACGACGAGCGTCGATACTGGGCACCACCGGAGATGGCGCCAATGGCGTGCCCTATGAAACCACGCGCTACTTCCGGAATGTACAAAACCGGCGCACGGGTCGTCTTGATTTTGCGCGCGCCAAGTCGGCTGACTGTTTTCTCGGCCGCTCGGCGGCCTACATCACCCACTGCCTCCAGCTCGCCAGCATTGCGTGCCGCTGTGTAGTGATAGTCACGCTGCATTAGACCGTCGGCTTCAGCAAGCAAGATGCAGGTCACGCTGTGACTCGTTTTCGAGAAGCTACCGACAAACCCGTGCGTGTTGCCATAAGCTCGCGTACCCCGATTCGTCGACACGGTTGCACCTTCGGAGTTACTGATGCGCGGATCACTTTGCAGGCCAGCCGCCTCCGACTCGATTGCCATGGCAATCGCCGTATCGGCGTCCAGGTCCCAGGGGTGATCGAGTTCGAGATCCCTGATGTCTTTGCACATGAGCTCGGGGTCGGCCAGGCCGGCGTACTTATCCTGAGCGGTCAGCGTCGCAAACGTACACGCCTTGGCGACCGCTTCCCGAATCGCCTCGGGCGATATATCCGACGTGCTCGCATTACCTTTTCGGGAATCCTTGAACACGGTAATTCCGATACCGCGGTCGTTGGTGTACTCGAGGCTTTCGACTTCACCCAGTCGAGCCGTGGTGGACAAGCCCGTATCCTGACTCGCGGCTGCCTCGGCCTGATCCATGCCGCGTTGCTGCGCTTCATCGAGCGCCAGCCTAACGAGGCTTTCCAACTCGCTGCGGCCCAGCGATTCGCGTTTCGTAATTATTCCCATGCTAGACTCCCGCCCCCGGATAGCGGTCAAACCGCGGGAGGTACTTTAGCCGGTGGACGATACAAAGCCCAGCAAAAGCGCGAGAAAACGCGCGTACCTGGCATTGCAGAAACTCGGAGAGGAACTCATCTCGCTTCGTGAATCCGATTTGCTGTCGCTGCCACTCGACGAAGACCTCCGCGAGGCCATTCTGGAAGCGCGCCACATCAAGGCACATGGTGCATTGCGACGACAGAAGCAGTACATCGGCAAGTTGATGGGCGCTCTCGAGGATCCGGAACCAATCCGTGAGGCGCTCGAGCGCCTGCGACGCAAGTAACAGCTGGTGATAGAATTTTGATATGAGTATTGATGTCGGCATAATTATGGGCTCGCGCTCCGACTGGGAGACGATGCGCCACGCGACCGAGACGCTGGATGAACTCGGCGTTTCCTACGAAGTGCAGGTTGTCTCCGCACACCGCACACCGGACCTTCTTTTCGAGTATGCGGGCTCAGCCGTTGAGCGCGGCCTCAAGGTGATCATTGCCGGTGCCGGGGGTGCTGCGCACCTGCCGGGCATGGCCGCATCGAAAACGCGTGTACCGGTTCTGGGTGTTCCCGTGCAGTCCAAGGCACTCAATGGCATGGACTCCCTGCTCTCGATTGCCCAGATGCCGGCCGGTATACCCGTGGGCAGCATGGCTATCGGTCGGGCAGGCGCAGTCAATGCAGCACTGCTTGCAGCGGCAATCCTTGCTAACGAAAATGAAGCCGTTGCTACGGCCCTCGACACGTTCCGCAAGAACCAGACCGACAGGGTGCTGGGCGACAGCGACCCCCGCACTTAACTCATGCGTATCGGCATTATCGGAGCCGGGCAACTCGGCCAGATGCTGGGCTACGCGGCCCGTGACCTCGACGTCGAATGTCGGTTCGTCGATCCGTCCGCCACGCCACCCGCGGCTGACTGTGGGGAGGTAATCCAGAAACCCTTTGATGACGCCGACGCGCTCGCCGAACTGGCCGCCACCTGCGACGTCGTGACCTATGAGTTTGAGAATGTGCCGGTCCAGGCGCTGCACAAGATCGAGGGCAAGGTGCCGGTCTACCCGCCCGCCGCCGCACTGCGACATGCTCAGGATCGGCTCGACGAGAAACGGCTATTCGACCAGCTGGATATTCCGCTACCCGGCTATCGCACGATCGACAGCCGTGAAGACATCATGACCGCAGTCGACCAACTCGGCCTGCCACTGGTCATCAAGACGCGCCGCCTCGGCTACGACGGTAAAGGCCAGTTCATTATTCGCGAACGCAACGATATCGACGATGCCTGGAAAGCGCTCGGTGGAAACTCGCTCATTGCCGAGCAGTGGGTCAACTTTGACTACGAAGTATCAGCCATCGGCGCACGCAATGTGGACGGTGATATCGTCATTTATCCTCTCAGCCGCAACGTCCACGAGGACGGCATTTTGCGTACGTCTCGCTCACCAGTCGACGCACCGGAGCTGGCCGACCGTGCAGAAACCTATGTGCGGCGACTGCTTGGCCATCTCGACTACGTTGGTGTCCTGGCCCTCGAACTGTTCGTCTGCGATAACGACCTCATGGCCAACGAGTTTGCACCGCGCGTACACAACTCGGGGCACTGGACCATCGAGGGCGCTGCTACGAGTCAGTTTGAGAATCACCTGCGAGCCATAATGAACATGCCCCTGGGCTCCACTGCCAGCGTCGGGCACGCCGGCATGATCAACCTGATCGGCGACATTCCCGATTCCGTCCGCTCACTGGAGCGAGGTGTGTTGCACGACTACGGCAAGGCTCCCAGGCCGGGGCGAAAACTCGGCCATATAACAGTAACAACTGAAACCGCCGCCAGCCGCGATGCGCTTGTCGACATAATCAGCCGGAGTGTGAACCAGTCGGCGTAGACGCTTGAGACCACTGCATAGCCAGTTGAGCAAAAAAGCAGGTAAACTCGATCTAACATGTCGTACTTGAGTCACTTCAATCTGCAGGAACAACCGTTTCGGCTCACGCCCGATCCGGATTTTATCTATTGGAGCAAGCAGCACGCTCGCGCCAAAGCCTATATGGAATCGACCATCTGGCTGGCGGATGGCTTCGTGGTTATCACGGGTGAAATCGGCTCTGGCAAGACGACGCTCCTGCAGTCCTTCCTGTCAGAACTCGATGATGATGTCGTTTACGCTGTCGTCTCACAGACGCAGCTTACACCCACCCAGTTCCTGCAGGCGGTTCTGACCGAATTCGGTTTCAAGCCATTCAATAAGCGCAAGGTTGAACTGCTGGACATGCTCAACATGTTCCTGATCGAGCAGTACTCGAACGGCAAGAAGGTCGTGCTCATCGTTGACGAAGCACAGAACCTCACCCACAAGGTACTCGAAGAAATTCGCCTGATCTCGGGTATCGAGACGCACAAGGAAAAAGTGCTGCGTATCATCCTGGCCGGTCAGCCTGAGCTGCGCGATTCACTGGAATCACCCGGCCTCAAGCAACTCGTACAGCGCGTTCGCCTGCGCTTTCACCTCGGGCCGCTCGATCGCCGTGAAATGCATGAGTATATCGATCATCGCCTCAGTGTCGCCGGCGCCAAAACAAGGCTGTTTGAAGAAGACGCGTTCGAAACGATACATCGTTACACGGGCGGTGTGCCGCGCCTGGTTAACACGCTCTGTGATACGGCGCTCCTGTGCGCCTTCGCCGACGAGAAGAGTACCGTTGGACTCGACGATGTCATGGCCGCCATCACTGAACTCAACTGGAAAGAGCACGAGAGCAATACGGGTATTTACGAGAAGCTGCAGCAGATCCAGCAGCGTGAAGTGAACGACTCGGATGTGACCCGCATTGAAGTCCGTACGGATGGTGAGGTCGTCCAGGAGCTGATGCTCCCGCTCGGTCGCGTGATTGTCGGCCGCTCGTCCGACAACGAGATTTTTATCAAGAGCAAGTTCGTCAGCCGCCACCATGCACAGCTGGTCAGCGATGCAAACGGCTGCGTGATCGAGGACCTGAACAGCACTAATGGCGTGTTCCTCGGCGAGAAACAGGTCAAGAAGTATCGCCTGCGCGACGGTGACGTCGTATCGCTCGGCGTACATGAGCTTGTGTACCACGACTTGCGCCAGCGGGAAGAAGCGCTGGAGGACCAGCTCGATATCGAGCCTGACGATGCAATTGACGAAACGCTGGATGAGGACGAAGCAGACGACCAGGACTCGGCCGTCAACGAGCAGTAGGGCTATCATGCCCTGGCCCTGGTAGCTCTCTAGTAGTCCTGCCGCTGCCCGACGCGGCGATCCGTCACGCGGTGATCACGCCGCTTCAACAGCACCACAAGTCCGGCCACGAGGCTGGCAAAGCCCACGACGAAGCAGATCGTCGGCATGTGCCAGTAGTTGAGGTACATCGACAAGCCGAGTGAGGCCACCCCCACCAGCAGGTAGAAGTAAGGAAGGCTTTCGTAAATTGGCTTGGAGACCCACATGCCGATTCATTCTCCATAGCGGGAGACACATGTAAAGTGCCCAAATGCAAAAGACCCGGCCAATAGCCGGGTCTCATGTGCGTGTCGCTCTATGTAAGCCTTTGATTCTAGCTCAGGAGCGACCGCCTCCGAACAGACCGAATATGCGCGAGAGTATCGACTCTGACAGGCCATCTACGGCGAGGTCAGGTTCGAAATCACCGGCATCACCGCGTAATCCCTGCACGAACTGCTGGGAATTGGCGTCCATGTCATATTCTGTGATTGTGCTGTCGAAAGCCATTGTCGTATCCCTCCATGAGATGCGAGAACTCTACTATCAAGATATGTTGGATGAAGTGAGGCAACTCACAAATTGTGAGCCGTAGCGTCGTAAGAAATCGACTTATGTGAAATTGCTCGCTCCGCTATGCGGTGCCGCCAACCGTCAACTCATCGATCTTGAGTGTTGGCTGCCCGACGCCGACCGGTACCGACTGCCCTTCCTTACCACAGGTTCCGACCCCGGTATCAAGCTGTAGATCGCTGCCGACCATCGAGATCTTGTGCAACGCCTCGGGACCATCACCGATTAACATCGCGCCCTTGACTGGCGTCGTGACCTTGCCATTCTCGATCAGGTACGCCTCGCTGGCCGAGAATACGAACTTGCCAGACGTGATGTCGACCTGCCCACCGCCGAAGTTCGGTGCATACAGACCCTTGTCGACCGACGCGATGATCTCCTCCGGATCGTGCTTGCCGGCCAGCATGTAAGTGTTGGTCATTCGCGGCATCGGAATATGCGCGAACGACTCGCGACGCCCGTTTCCGGTCGCTTCAACACCCATCAGCCGAGCATTGAGTTTGTCCTGCATGTAGCCTCGCAGGATGCCGTTTTCGACAAGCGTGTTGTACTGCCCGGGAGTGCCTTCGTCGTCGACCGCCAGTGACCCGCGCCGGTTCACGATGGTTCCATCATCGACAATGGTGCAGAAATCCGATGCCACCTTTTGACCGACTTTGCCGCTAAATGCTGAAACACCCTTGCGGTTGAAATCGCCTTCGAGCCCATGCCCGACCGCTTCGTGCAGGAGGATCCCGGGCCAGCCATTGCCGAGCACGACGGGCATGGTTCCCGCAGGCGCCGGTTGTGCTTCAAGTTGTACGACCGCCTGGCGCACCGCTTCGCGTGCGAAGTCGAGCGGAATGTCTCCGTCGAGGAAATAGCCGAGATCGGCACGTGCGCCGCCACCGGCATAACCCTGCTCACGCTGTCCGTCCTGTTCGAGGATTACACTGACGTTCAGGCGAATCAGCGGTCGAACATCGGCAGCCAGGGTGCCATCAGACGCAGCCACCAGCACCAGGTCCTGGCTGCTCGCCATACTGATGATGACCTGCTCCACGCGCTGGTCGAGCGCACGTGTCGCCGCATCGAGTTCGAGCAACAGCTGCGTCTTCTGCGCGTCGTCGATACTCGTGGTTGGGTCCGACTGCGGATACAGGGCAGGCGCAGTGCTGCGCTGCCAGGCTTGAACGCGCCTCTCCTGCCCCTGCCGGGCAATCGCTCGTGCCGCGCCTGCGGCCGATTCAAGCGCCGGAAGTACCAGCTCATCGGAATAGGCGAATCCGGTCTTCTCACCGCTGTTGGCGCGCACGCCGACGCCCTGGTCGACACTGAAGCTACCCTCGCGAATAATGCCGTCTTCCAGTGTCCAGCTTTCCTGACGTGTCACCTGGAAATACAGGTCAGCGTAATCGACGCCACCGCGCATCAGGCTGCCAAGTGTCTTCGACAGCGTAGCTTCGCCAAGCCCGGCGGGCTCCAGCAGTCGCGTCATTACCGCGTCAATCGAGGGATTATTGCTCAATATGTTTCTCGTAAAGTTCGGCCGTCAGCGCAGACGACGGTTCGACAGTGCCGGAAACTCACTGCGAAGGCGTGCCGGCATCTCCGGATCAATATCGGCGGCAACCACGCAGTTGCCCTCAGCCTGTTCCGCCAGAATTCGGCCCCAGGGATCGCAAATCAGTGAATGTCCGAACGTCGAACGGTCATCCGGGTGCAGGCCATATTGCCCCGGCGCGATGACATATGCCAGATTTTCGATCGCGCGGGCGCGCAGCAGCGTATGCCAGTGCGCCTTGCCCGTCGTTACCGTAAAGGCAGCAGGTACCGTAAAGACCGTCGCGCCGGCATCGACGAGCTGCCGAAACATCTCCGGGAAACGCAGGTCGTAGCATATTGTGAGGCCGATACGACCGATTGGTGTGTCGACGGTCACGACATCGCCGCCTGGATACATCGAGTTCGACTCGCGATAAGACTCCTGCTCGTCCACGAGGTCGACATCAAACAGATGAATCTTGCGATACAGCGCCTGCGCCCTGCCTTCCGCGTCGTAGACCGGGCATGCGCCGTAGACGCGCTCTGCGTCGATCTCGGGTGACACGAGCGGCATGCTGCCGCAGACGATCCACAGGTTGTGCTTCGCGGCTGCTGCGGACAGAAATGCCTGGATCGGGCCTTCACCCGGTTTCTCTGCATGTCGCGCCTTGTCCCTGGCCCGCTCCGGCATCAATGCGAAATTCTCCGGCAGCGCAGCCAGAACGCAGCCATCGGCTGCGGCCTCACCGAGCAGCCGATCCGCGAGCTCGAGATTGGCCCCCACATCCGGGCCGCTGTTCATCTGAATTGCCGCTACGCGCATGTCACTCCTGCCCCGTTACACTGAGGCACCCGGCCAGGTCACCATAACGGACAAACGAATCTGCATTGATCGAGTCGATAACGGGATCTTCCCACGGGCCCGATATGCCGTAGTAAACCTGGCCCATCGACTGCAGCGGTTTCTTGAATATCTGCGAGAAAATCAGCATCGCAGCTGCGCCCGGAGGCCCGCCGACCACCGCACCGACGATAGGCAGCGTATTGCCCACCTTCGCGCTCACGACGGCCCCCTGTTCGTACTCGCTCTTAGCAAGATCGACCTGGCCAACCACACCGATCAGCGCGGCCGGACCTTCCAGCGACATGTCACAGGTCGACGCGATGCCCTGATCGAAAATGAAGTTTCCGGCAATGCTGTCGTAGCGGAAGCCCTTATTGAAGACATCGCGGAAATCGAGCGACAGGCGGCGCGGCAATGCGACGAAACTGACAAGGCCGAGCATGCGACCGGCACCGGGCTCAACTTCCTCAAGCGCGCCCTTCTCGAGGCGCATCTGCACCTTGCCGTCGAGAACATCGAGGAAGCTGGCGCGTGGCCCGCCCGACCAACTCAGGTCGACGACGACACTCATCGACTCACCACTGATTCCCTGGGCAAAGTCCAGTCGGGCCAGCGTCGTCCTGACATCATCACTGTTGAGCGTTGCCATGATGTAAGTCCGGCTTCCCAGCTCCTCATTCTCATCGACGACCCAGCGGCCGGTACCGATGATGCCAAACGACCCATCAGTCGCGAGCAGCTTCTCAGCCTCCAGACCCTCCTCCGTGCGCAGGAGATTCAGTTCGACGGCTCCAAGGTTGCGATCACCGAGAGCAAACTCGTCCGCCGTCAATGTGATTGGCGGCAATTTCCTTGGATCAAGAGTCGATACCGAAGGCGGCGTGACGTCGTCGCCCGGAAGGCGCATGCGTGCCATCTCGACAACTATGGCGCGATCGGCGCCGAAGTCATACGGCACGAAGACGGAACCGGAAACGTTCTCACCGTCTATCTGGACCAGCCAGTCCCGTGCACTGCGATCGAGCCGCACATGATGGTCCCGCAAGTGCTGCCCGACGGCGAACAGATCACTGACCTGCAGGTCAATGGAGCGAATACGGTCAGCAGCGCCGACTTTCTTTTCACCGCTGCGCGAGAGGTTCAGCCAGTCCTCAAGGCGGACTGTCGTGGTCTCGCCGCGAATGTGCAGGCCTCGTGTTTCGGCTGGCAACATCTCTCCAGGCCCGGCCATGAGCACACCACGATCGAAATCCCATACACCTTGCAGCTGGCTGAACGACAGGCGCCAAGCCATGCCGTTCTCGGCCCGGCCGATGCTTTCGATTAACTCGCCGCCCGGCATGAAAACAAGCTCGCCTGATAGCTGCATCGCTTCGTTCGCCGGTTTACCGACTGGATCCGGCAGGTCGAGCGCGAGCCCCTCCAGCGCCGTGTCAATCTCGATCGTGAAGGGTCGCGGCGCCGCCTGGCCTCCGCGCGGGAACATCACGCGCGCCGTGTAGTGGGCTGCGCCATCCAGCAGTCCCTCCAGCGGGACGCGGAGATCTTCCACAACGGCCTGGGACGTAAGGAGTCCGGTCACGGTTGCTACCGCAAACAGGCTCGGGTCCTGGGACTGATCCAACGCAATGTTCACGTCCTGCCCGAGGAAGCGGCCGCCCAGGTTGTCACTCTCGAGGTAATTCCGGGTAATCGTTACCTCGCCAATCAGGTCTTCGATCGGTGCCGGGAACCCGTCGATCGACATCGAGCCGTTGTTGCTGCGCAGAACGCCGTCGAGCGTCGCATCGACGGCGCGCTTGAGCGGCACCATCAGGTCGAACTGAAACGATGCTTCACCGTCAACCGTCACCCGTTCGAGATGTCCGCCCAACAGTTCGTTGAGCTGACTTTGCAGTGCGTACTGATGCAACGTAGCGAGCGTACCTGTCGTCAACGCCTTGATCCTGAGGACCGGGTTCAGCAGGTCATCGATCTCCACCTCGGAATCGACCGAGGAGTTGCCCACGCTGATCGAACGATTCTTCACCGAATACAGGCGGGTATTGTCCAGAATCATTTCAACATCGGCCCGTTCGACGGCCGGCCAGTTGGGGTGGAACTTCAACGTTACGTCGCGAGCCGATCCTTCAATCAGCAGGTTCCCACCCTTGTTTCTGAAAAATTCCTTGTTGAGTACCCCGTCCATGCGCAGTGTCCCGCGCGAAATGGAGCCCTTAACCAGCGCCGTCCGCAACCAGTTCTTGAGTTTCGGCTTCATCACTTTGTGAGGCAGGTAGGGATAGACAGCGGAAACGTCGCTGACGCTGAATGAACTGTTGTACTCAATGGTCGGCGGTCGATCCCGATACAAGGTGAGCTCGCCACCACCACGACTCTCGAAGATCGCGTTGGCCAGGCGAACACTGTCTGAAGTGAAACGCGTCAACTCATCATTGTTGCGCCAGATGATCATCCCATTGACGACATCAAGATCGAACGGTCCATCAAATACCTTTGGCAGCTCGATGATCAGGTCCCTGGAGCGAACCTCGATACGGCCGCCCGGGCGATCGCCGTTGATATAGCCGCTAAATCCGCTTACGCCAGGACGCTTGCCGTTTGCCGCGAAGCCAACCTCCTCGAGGTCAACCGTGATGTCGAAGTAAGGTACTTCTCCGCCAAATTCGGAGACGGTGAGTTCCAGGTCGCGAATCTCCCCGCTTGGAGCCAGGTCCCTCAGAAAGTCGCGCTGTTTCTCCGGCAGTAACGGCAGCAGGAGTGAGCTATCGTCGAGATTCACATAGGATGCACGCGCACTGAGGACGGCCATCGCACCGTCCGCATCCATGTTGGCCTCGGCTCGCAGCGACGACTCAGGCCATTCACGACCTTCAGTGGCGATCCGGAAATCCTCGGCTGCCACGAGCCAGCCATCAAATGACCGGTCGAGCTCGAAACGACCAGACAGGTCGAAGACCTTCTCTTCGGTGAGCGATACCGCTTCGAGATCGACGCGAACCGACGCATTACTGACGTTCTTTCCGGATAGCGCAAACGAGACGTCGACATCTCCACCACCGGACAATACTCGTCCCTCCAGTGCCGGGTGTAGCGCCGACCAGCCCGGCAGCGCGATATTGTCCGCCTCGACCGATATGTCCCAAAGACGCTGCTCCACGGGGCGATTCGTCAGGTGTGTGGCCGCCAGGTTGATGCCACGCCCGAGGTCGTCCGGCAACCTGATGTCCGCGTCGAGAGCAATCCGATTCTCGTCAATGCTAGCCACAGCCCTGGGCACATTGAAAAAGCGTGGCCGTTCGTCGCCGGGCTGCAGGAAGCGAATCTCAATATTCTCACCGACAACTTGCACGTCGCCAAGTCGCTGCACGGCGCCGCCCTGCCCGGCAGGCAGGTCATCGACCGGGCGGCCCTGAACCCACCATTCGCCGTTCTCGAGCTGACGTATCTCGATGCTGGTGTTGCGAATCACGACGCGGTCAACGACGACTTTTTGTTCGAACAACAGGCTACTCACCGAAATACCGACGCTGACCAGCTCTGCAGCAATCGCCCGCGTCCGGGTGTCCGGGTGAATAAGCTCGGTCGCGTAAAACTCGACTTCTGGTCCGCTCAAGCCCCAGCGGGCATTCATCCCGGAGAATTGCACCTCCATCCCGATGGCGTTACTGGCCCAGCTTTCGATGTCGTCCTGGTATTCAGGCAGACGCGGAAGGAACAGACGGAACAGGCCGACGAGAATAGCCAGCAGAATGACGAGCGCGGCCACAGAGTACGAGGCGAGCTTGAGCAATTTTCTGAAGAACTGTTTCATCCGATCGCTGTGCCTACATCAACACCACGTCAAACTGATCCTGCAGATACAGGGACTCTGTCTGCAGGCGAATCGACTTGCCTGTCTGCTCTTCAAGCTCTGCCAGGCTGCGCGCCTGCTCATCGAGCAGTAATTCAATAACATCCTGGCTTGCCAGCACCATGACCTCTTCAAACTCAAACTGCCGTGACTGCCGGATGATCTCGCGAAAGATTTCGAAACACGCCGTTTCGGCGGTCATGACGAAACCGCGCCCCGAGCATGCCGGACAGTCTTCACACAGAATGTGCTGGAGGCTTTCCCGCGTGCGCTTTCGCGTCATCTCCACAAGACCCAGCGGCGACACAGGAGTGACATGGTGACGCGCATGATCGGTTGCCAGCGCCTGTTCGAGCGCCTTCAGCACATTGTCGCGGTGGTCGAGCTCTTCCATGTCGATAAAATCGATAATGATGATGCCACCCAGGTTCCTGAGCCGGAGTTGCCGTGCTATCGCGACTGCCGCCTCGAGGTTGGTGCGGTAGATCGTCTCCTCGAGATTGCGATGACCCACATAGCCGCCCGTATTGATGTCGATGGTGGTCATCGCTTCGGTCTGATCAAAAATAAGATAACCGCCCGATTTCAAAGGGATATTTCGATCCAGTGAACGACGAATCTCGTCCTCGATACCGTGCAGGTCGAAGATCGGGCGGCGCCGTTTGTACAGCTCGATCCCGGCACGTTCCTCGGGAAGATACGTCGTGGCGAATTCCTGCATAGCCTCGTAGTCACTCTCGGAGTCGACGAGAACGTTCTCGACATCGCCAGTCACCATGTCCCGCAATACACGTAGCGGCAGCGATAAATCCTCATGTATCAGTGTTTTTACACTGCTCTTGCTGCACCGCTCCTTAACGACCTCCCATAACCTGATCGAATAACGCAGATCGGCGGCAAGCGCCTCCCTCTCCGCCCCTTCGGCAACGGTCCTGACAATGGCGCCACACTTAAGGTCATTTTCCGCGAGCATCTCTTCGACCACGCCGCGCAGGCGTTCTCGCTCGTCCTCATCCTCGATGCGGACAGAAATGCCCACCGTATCGCTGCGTGGCAGGAGTACGAGATGCCGTGACGGCAACGTGATGTAGGTCGTCAGCCGCGCCCCCTTATTGCCCAGCGGATCCTTGACGACCTGCACCATGATTTCATCGCCTTCCCGCACAAGCTCTCGAATGCTTGGCACCTCGTCCCCGTTCTCGGGTACATTTGGCTTGGCTATGTCGGAGGCGTGCAGGAACGCCGTGCGCTCGAGGCCGATATCAATGAACGCAGCCTGCATGCCGGGCAGGACGCGCAGGACTCTGCCTTTATAGATATTGCTGATCAGCCCACGGCGTGCAGCACGTTCGACATACACCTCCTGCAGAACGCCGTTCTCAAGCAACGCAGCACGCACTTCGCTGGGCGTCACGTTAATGAGGATCTCTTCTTTCTGGGACTCGTCTGTCATTGCAGTCTGTCAGGTCATCAAGCCGAGGCCAGCTGCGTTCAGCAGCGCCAGGGTTTCGAACACGGGCAGTCCGACCACGCCGGAATAGCTGCCCTCGATCCGCTCGACAAACGCACCACCAAGGCCCTGAATGGCGTAGGCGCCGGCCTTGTCGCACGGCTCCCCACTTTGCCAGTATGCGAGCGCTTCGTCGCGACTGATTTCGCGAAAATAGACATCGGTTTCCGACAGCGCGGTGCGTGTACCGCCCGCGCCGCCAAGCGCCACACCCGTAACCACCTTGTGGCCCCGGCCGGAGAGTGCAGCCAGCATAGCCAGGCAATCGGCTTCGTCTGCGGGCTTGCCCAGAATGCGACCGTCGATAACGACGGCCGTATCTGCGCCCAGGGACACGTGTTCCGGGCCAATCGCGGCAGCCTCGGCCTTCGCGACAGCCAGCCGCAGCACCATCTCGTCCGGGACCTCGCCGTCCAGTGGGGTCTCGTCCACTTCGACGTGAACAACCGTGAAGTCGAGATTCAATGCGGCAAGAATCTCGCGACGTCGCGGCGACGTTGAAGCGAGATGCAAAACGGGTGGAGTGCTCATTGCGGGCTCGTTATACGCGGTGATAAGGATGGCCAGTATGCAGTGAGTGTGCCCGATACAGCTGTTCAGCGAACAACACTCGCGCCAGTCCATGCGGCAGGGTCAGCTGCGACAATGACCACGTGAAATCGGCACGTTGCTTACAGCTGTCGGCGACGCCATCGGGGCCACCGATAACGAAACACAGGTCGCGACCGTCTATCTGCCAGTCCGATAGTTTGCCGGCGAGTGCCTTGCTCGTCAGCTGCCTGCCGCGCTCATCGAGCAGGACCACCTGCTCCGACTGTCCGAGCTTAGCGAGGATGAGCTCACCCTCAGCCTCCATGGCCTGGCGCGACTTGTCATTCTTGTTGCGCCGGACCGTAGGAATGAGGTCGAGGCGGAACTGCCACTCGCGCGGAAGACGCTCGGAATAGGTACTAAAGGCCTCGTCCACCCAGGACGGCTGACGATCACCAACGGCCAGAAGTCGAATATGCACGGGTCAACCTTCGGTTGCCGCCGTGTCCCCGCTCGGGCGGATCGACCAGAGTTTCTCCAGGTTATAGAAATCACGCACCTTGGGCAGCATCACGTGCACCAGCGTGTCTCCGAGATCGAGCAATACCCACTCGCCCCCTTCTTCACCTTCGATTCCGATCGGTCGACGACCGGCGGCTTTGGCCTTATCGGCGACGTTATCAACCAGCGCCTTGACGTGGCGGTTCGATGTGCCACTGGCAACGACCATGTAATCGGTCACGGTGGTCATATCGCGAACATCCAGACGCACTATGTCCTTGGCCTTGATGTCGTCCAGCGCTTCTACGACCAGGTCGGCGAGTGCTTCACTGTTCATACATGGTTCTCTGCGTTGCTCAAATTCTGTCTCCTTCAGCCGCGGACACGAGTCCGCAACAATCAATAAATCTTCATATCCAGGATCGCGTCACGCACCTGATCAGGCATCAGGAAGCGTGGATCGCGGCCTGCAGCGATCAGGTCCCGAATCTCGGTCGACGCAATTTCGAGTTGTGTCACCGCGTGGATGTGAACGCGACCCTGTAACATGCTGTGCAACTCGTCAACGCGATGCGTACCGTACTCGGTGATCAACTCCCCCAGCACGCCAATGTCCGGTGCCTTCCAGCCAGGACGATGGGCGACAACGATATGCGCGATCTCGAGAATCTCGTCCCAGCGGTGCCAGCCCGGCAAACCAAGAAACGCATCCATTCCTACGATAAGACCCAACGAGCGGTCAGGAAATTCCTCCCGCAGCGACGCTAACGTATCCACGGTGTAGGACGGCCCGTCGCGACGCAACTCGCGGTCGTCAGCAATAAAGCCCTCTTGCCCCTCTATCGCGAGTTGTACGAGGCGAAAGCGCTCCTCTGCACTCGCGTACGTGACACCCCGATGCGGCGGATCACCACAGGGAATGAAGCGGACCTCGTCGAAGCGCAGGGCCTGTAACATTTCGAATGCAGAGCGCAGGTGGCCATAATGCACCGGATCGAAAGTGCCGCCGAAAACACCGATCGGCCTCATGTGCGCGCCATGCCCACGACGATATCCGTCGCCAATTGCCACGGGTCACCATAGCGCTGACCTTTGGCGGCCGCGTCTGCGCGTCCGCTGGCCTTCAGCATGCGATGAAAATCACCGTGCCGGTGGCGGCTGATGCAACTGCGCATTAATCCCTGGCGATTGCTCCAGACGCGTGCGGCCTGCATCGCGCTGCCAAGATCGGTTCCCTGCCGCACAGCGTCATCAAGGATAGCCAGTGTGCGCAGTTCGCGCGTCAATGCCCACATGACGATGACGGGTTCAACGCCTTCGGCCTTGAGGCCACCGAGAATTTTTACTGCGCGCGGCGCATCACCTGAGATTGCTGCATCGGTCAGTTTGTAGACGTCGTAACGACTGCTGTTCGCAACGGCCTTGTTGACGTCCTCAGCCGTTACCTTGCCTTCACCCAGCAACAGGCGGAGTTTTTCGATTTCCTGACCGGCTGCGAGCAGGTTGCCTTCGACGCGATCTGCGATCAGTGCCACGGCATCGCGATCGGGCTGCAACCCCGTCTGGCGCATTCGATTGGCGATCCATCCTGGCAGCTCACGAACGCCGACGGGCCAGATCGGCAGACTTACGCCCTTCTGGTCAAGCGTCTTCGCCCACTTCGAACTGGTACCACTCTTGTCGAGCTTTGGAGCCGTCACGATGAACAGCAACTCGGGCCCCGCCTGCTCGGCAAGATCAACTATCGCCTGGCCGCCGGTGCGCCCGGGTTTGCCGGTCGGCAGGCGTAACTCCACGATACGCTGCTCTGCGAACAACGACAGGTTGCCGGTCGACGCCGTCAATGAATGCCAGTCGAATCCCGTCGTCGCGACGTGCAGCTCGCGCATACCGAATCCTTTGGCCCGCGCCGCTGCGCGAATCTCGTCGAGCGCTTCATTAACAAGCAGGTGTTCGTCACCAGTGACGAGGTAGCAGGGAGCAAGCGAATTCTTGAGATGGGGTGAAAGCTGGTTAGCCCGGATCTTCAAACAAGCTGCTCCATGAGAATGGACTCGCCTTCGAGCAGGACCGGGATGCCCTCATCGACCGGATAAACGCGTTTACCATCGTCGGTGACCAGAGCCTCGGCCAGGGGCTCCACCAGTTTGACCCCCTCGTGCGTCTCAAGCTTGCCAGCCGCGATAGCGGCATTGACCCTTTCGAGTTTGTCTTTCTTCAGCAGAGACAGGCCCTTGTAGGTAACCGGGCAGCGCAGAATTGTTAGCAGGCGTTTATCCATAGCGCTTATTGTAGCGCTTCAGCCCTGCTTCAGCACGGTCGCCAGCTCGATATTTCCGCTGGTTTCGGCAGCCTGGATAGCGGCCGGCAGATCTTCCGGGGCTGGCTTGAATCCGTCGCTGATCAGGCGACAGCGCATGATGACCTTGAGTGCCGGAATTCGCTCGCCGTGGGCAAGCATGTCGTGGATATAGTGCTGCGCAAAAAACAGCGCATGCTGCTGGTGCTCCCAGCGCAACATGTTATCGAAGTACCAGGCCCAGGCCGCCACCGGATCAGGGTCCTTCTCTATCTCACTGAAGATATGTTTGAAGCCACCTTCCCGATTGTTGCGACTGATAAAGCCATAGGCATGAGCGAGCGCAGCAACCCTGTCCTTTTCGATCCCGGACGAAATCTCGGCCGATGTTTTCTCGAGAGGCGGGGGAATGTCGATCTCGTCAAAAAGACCGTACGGTTCAATAAGGCTGCCCGTGACCGAGAAAAACGAGAACACCAGGAACATCTGTACAAGATTGGCGAGCATCAAAGGCAGGCTGTCACTCAGATAAGCAAGCCAGCCTGACAGCCCAAGATAGACCGACGCTATCAACAACGTCTTACCGCAACGGTCGATGAGTCGGAACAGCGCGACCGGGTTCAGGCTTTGCAACGGCGAGCGCGTAATAGCCAGGATCGAGAGCGAAGCCGGCAGGAACAGGCTGACCACCAGCGACACGGCGAACGCCCACGCCACACCAAATTTCGCGCCGGCCGCGATGACGGCCCACGTAGTCAGTGCACACAGAACCACCGGAAACAGTGTCCACGCGTTACCAAACCAGCTGAAGAAATCGATGTCGGGGGTAGTTGGTTCGACCCCGCGGGCCCTGGCTTCCAGAACGATCATCTGGAAACGCAGCAAGGCCGGAATAATAAGAAACATCAGGAACAGGCCGAGTACCCCGCCCCACGCGGCGAACGAGACTGCCAGCCAAAACACCAACAGCGGTACCACGACGGCCATAGAGGTGACCGGATAGAAAATTGCGCGGATCAGGTCAGTCGGCTTCATGCGTGTGTTCATGTGTGCCTGGGACCGGATCGTAGCCCGACCCACCCCAGGGATTGCATCGACCAATGCGTTTTATTGCCAGCCAGCCGCCGCGGAAGACGCCATGAACCTGCAACGCCTCGATGGCATAGCTTGAGCAGGTCGGTTGATAGCGGCAGTTCGAACCCAGCCAGGGAGATATCGCCAGGCGATAGAAGCGCACGAGTCCGATGAGCGGCTTGGCGAGTACCCGGCTGACCGCACTTGGCATCAGGCGGCCTCGAGTGCCTCTGTCGCGAACCTGCGTATGGCCTGGAGCATTGAGCTGAGGCCGTTGCTGCGGGTCGGGCTCAGGTGGCTCTCGAGCTGCAGCGCCGTAACAAAATCAGGTGGCGTATCGAGAATATCCTGCGGATATCGTCCACTGTAGAGCCGCAGTAGCAAAGCGATCAGGCCCGAGACAATGGCCGCATCGCTGACGGCGCGAAACTCAAGGCGGCCGTCTTTCTCCTCCGCGACAAACCACACCTGCGACTGGCAGCCGCGTATACGATTTTCTTCGGTGCGCAGTTCGTCGGGAAATTCAGGCAGACGGCGCCCCAGATCGATCAGGTACTGGTAGCGATCCATCCAGTCTTCAAACAACTCGAAGTCCGCGATGAGTTCGTCCTGTGCGACGGCGATTTCGTTACTCACGATCAGCTCCTGCGCCAGGTTGTTCCACCCGGTCCGTCCTCGATGGTGATACCCATCTCGGTAAGCTGGTCGCGGAAACCGTCAGCGGCGGCCCAGTCCTTGTTGGCACGGGCATCATTGCGTTTCTTTATGAGGGCCTCGATCTCGCCTGAGGCAACATCACCTTTCACGTCTCCGGCGAACCAGGCCTCCGGGTCACTATTCAGCAAACCCATCAGCTCACCTGCTGCGTACATCTGTGCAGCAAGCGATTCCATCTCCGCCGGGTCGTTGGACTTGTTCAGCGCGCGTGCGAGCGCGAAGAACTCGGCCATTGCCCTGGGGGTGTTGATGTCGTCCTCGAGAGCCGCCACGAGCGCCTCCGGCACCTCGGCTGCGGAGCGCGCTGCGTCGGATATCTCGATCCCCCGCAATGCACCGTACAGACGATCCAGCATGCGGCGCGCCGAAGCCAGCGTCTCGGCGGACCAGTCCAGCGGCTGCCGGTAATGTGCGCTCAGGAGCGCCAGCCGAATAACCTCACCCGGAATCGTTTCGATCAGGTCGTGCACCAACAGAACGTTGCCCAGCGACTTTGACATCTTGGTCTCATCGATGCTCAGGAACCCATTGTGCAGCCAGTAACGCGCGAACGGCGCGCCGCCGTGCGCGCAACTCGATTGCGCGCACTCATTCTCATGGTGCGGGAAAACCAGGTCCTGGCCGCCGGCATGAATGTCGATGGTCTCGCCCAGGTGCTTCTCCGCCATGGCCGAGCACTCGATGTGCCAGCCGGGCCGGCCGCGACCCCACGGCGAATCCCAGCCCGGTATCTCCGGTGTCGACGGTTTCCACAAGACGAAGTCCTGGGCCGCCTTTTTGTAGGGCGCAACCTCGACACGAGAGCCCGCGATCATCTCGCGCAAGTCGCGCTTGGAGAGCTCGCCGTATTTGTCGTGCGAAGCGACATCGAACAGCACATGACCTTCGGCCTCATACGCGTGGCCTTCGTCGATGAGCTTCTGGATCATCGCGATCATGACATCGATGTGTTGCGTCGCATGCGGCTCTATATCCGGCGGCTGGACGCCCAATGCAGCCATGTCGTCGTTGTAGGCCTTGGTGAACTTGGCCGTGATATCGCCGATCGGCTTGCCAGTCTCACTTGAGGCCGCAATGATCTTGTCATCCACGTCGGTAATATTGCGCGCAAACGTCAGCTGGTAACGGCGACGCAGGATACGAGCCAGCAGATCGAAAACGACCGCGGGCCGGGCATTGCCGATGTGCGCGAAGTTATAGACCGTCGGCCCACACAGGTACATCGTCACTTTGCCCTCCTCAAGGGGCTCGAACGGGACTTTCCTACCCTGGAGCGTGTCATGTAACTGTATGGTCATTATTTCTGGGTCCGGCGGGTCAAAAAACGCAATCATAACAACATTGATGAGTGCTGCTACGCTAGGTATTCTTCCTGCCCGCTTTTTTTATCGAGATTTCACAATGTCAGGCGCCCCCGTCCGATTTCAAGCCCGCACCTCCATCGAACAGGTCGAGGAAGGCAACGACCTCGCACCGAGGTTCGATGATCGCGGTCTGATCACCGTCGTAACCACCGATGCGGACAGCGGCGAACTGCTGATGCAGGGTTACATGAACAGCGAAGCACTGCGGATGACCATTACGACCGGTGAGGCTCATTACTACAGTCGCAGCCGCCAGGTGCTGTGGCATAAGGGCGCTACGAGCGGCCTGGTACAGACGGTGCGCGAACTGCTGGTCGACGACGACCAGGACTGCATCTGGCTGCGTGTTGATGTCGCCGGTGGCGCAAGCTGCCACGTGGGCTATCGCAGCTGTTTCTACCGCAAGGTGCCGATCGGCAACGACTTCGAGGCGAAGCAGACGAAAGGTCTGGTCGAACTTGAGTGGACGGAAACCGAAAAGGTCTTCGACCCTGAAGAAGTTTACGGCGACGCGCCGAACCCGACGGTTCTCTGACACGTCTTGTTTAGTTAGCCGAACTCCGGTGACCCGCGGTCGCGGGGTGGTTATTCACAATTAATTGGACTCAATACGCGCCAACTCTTCGCGGGCCCAACGCAACTGACCGGTCACGGTCTTGACGATTGACTGCAGGATGAGTAGCGCGGCTTCGCGATTCCCGCTCTGCTCCAACGAACCTAGTGCGGTGCGGCTCAGCACCAGGAGCTCAGCCTTGCACGTGACCACCGCTGTCGTTGAGCGAGGGCCGGGCTGCAGAAAGGCCACACTTCCAAAATATCCTCCGGGACCGATCTTTGCGATTCGTTTGTAGTGGTAACGCCCGGTTGGCAACCGCGTCTCGATCTCGCCCTCAAGCACCAGATAGACCGCGTCACCATGGTCACCCTGTGAATACACCCGCGCCTTCCGGTCCAGGCTCAGGGGACGCAACACCCCGGACAAGGCCTCGATCGTCGCCGCGCTCAAGTCAGCACACAGATTGTTCGCTATCAGCGCAACTCGTTTCCCGGCTGCCGACGGTTGCCAGTTGAGTGACTCCAATAAGCTTTCTTCGGCATATTCCAGTGCGGCATCGGTACTCTTAAAGGTCTTCACCATAGGTAGACCCAGTGTTCCACCGAGTTGGGTAAACGCCTTGTGTATCTTGCGCGTACCACTGCTGTGCTTGTACACATTGGCATAGACCATGGTTCCGCCGTTGCGCTGCAACCTGGCTGCCATTTGGCGCAGGATATTCAGAGCCGAGGTGTCGATATGTTGCACACGCCGCATGTTAATCACCATCCAAACCGGCCTGTCGAGATCAGACATCAGCTCCGTAAACAAGCGGTCCGCTGTGCCAAAAAACAGATTGCCGCGGAGCTCTGCGTACACGATACGGTCTCCGTATTCGTCGAGCAGGTGACGTTCTTCTCCACCGCGCTCCTTCAGCGAGCGCCGCTCTTTACCGCTGGCACGATCGTGGAGTACCGGCTGCAATAACAGACCACGGATGAACAGCAATACCGAACCCACCACACCCACGATTAACCCCACCAACAGGTCATAGGCCAGGGTGGTTACGACCACCGTGATGGCTACTATTGCGTCCATGCGCAGTCGGCGGGTCGACATCCAGCCAAAGATGTTGACATCCAACATGCTGGCGCCGACGTAAATGATCACGCCCGCTAATACGCTCACCGGAAGTAGCCGTCCCACGGGACCTATGAACAGCAGGAGAGACAAAAAGACGAGACCGGCGACGACAGCGGACCAACGACGGCCACCGCCTTCAATGGCCACCAAGGTAGAGCCCTTGGTGCCTCCACCTCCCAAGCCACCGAGCAGACCAACCATGATCTGGGCCATTCCCTGCACGGCCAGTTCGCGCCGAGCATCGTGACGCAAGCCCGTTCGACCATCGGCGATTACGGCGGTCAAAAGGCTATCGATGGATGCGAGAAGCGCCACAGCCAGGGCGGCTGCCAGGATATCCGGGAAGGGCAGCCGCTGCACTGCGGAGAGCTCTGGAACACCCGCAATCCAGTGTAGTGACGGGATATCCCCCACCACCCATGCGGCGGGAAAAGCGCCCGGCGTAAATTGTGTTAGCAGATGAAAACCGGCAATTCCCACAAGTGAACCGCTGATGACACTCGGCAATTTTGGGATGTACTTTCGCGTGACCACGATGCCCGCCAAAGTAATTAATGCGGTCACGACCGGAATTCCCATCCAGGTCTCGTCCAGCATCTGCGTCAGGCTACCCGTCAAAGATCTCGCCTGCGACAAGATCATGAGAATGCCAATACCTGTCACTAAACCAGCAACCACGGGAAACGGAATGTATTTGACGAGTTGCCCGCCGCCCGCGACGCCAATCAGAAACTGAACTATGCCCGCGAGAAGCAGGATGATGGTCAGGGCAAGCGGCAAATCGGAACCCTGCATCCCACCAGCGACCAGAGTCGCGAGAGATGCGACCAAAAGCATAGTGACGGGACCGTTTGGGGCACTGATCATTCCGCGCGTTGCCCCGGCCATTCCAGAACCCAGGGATAAAACCGCTGCGCCCAGCAAGCCGGCGCTTGCTCCGGCGGCTGCATCCAGTCCGATAGCCGTGAACAGCACAACACCAAGGCCCATGGACTGTGGCAGTGCCGCTGCTCCGCCCGCGATACCGCCCAGTAAATCACCAACGGAAAAACCGTGTTTTTTCCAGAGCGAATTGCGCTCGGTGCCTGCCATATTGCTCTCGTCTGTCGGCATCAGGATTCTACGTCCGAAATGCTGCCGTTGACTGTTCTTGCCGCCGCTAGATGGTTACGATAACAGGCGATTGTCGACTAGGCGTAAGCCGGCGTGGCGTAAGAGATCGGTGCTTTCTTCGGATCGTCGAAAGTCACCATTTCATAGCTCGATTTGTCAGCGAGCATGGCGCGTAGCAGCTTGTTGTTAAGGTCATGACCTGACTTGTAGGCCTTGAGCTCACCAATCAGGCTGTGACCCAGCAGGTAGGCGTCACCGATGGCGTCCAGAATTTTGTGAATGACAAATTCATTCGAGTAACGCAGCCCATCCTCATTGAGGATTCGGTAGTCATCCAGCACGATCGCATTATCCATGCTGCCGCCAAGCGTGAGGTTTCTTTCACGCAGCGCCTCAACATCGCGCAGGAAACAGAAGGTACGAGCGCGACTGACTTCTTTGAGAAAAGATGTTGCCGAAAAATCAATAACCGCGCGCTGGCTCAGCTTGTTGAATACCGGGTGATTGAAGTACACCTCGAAATTCACCTTGAAGCCGTTGAAGGGCAGAAGTTCGGCCCACTTGTCGCCGTCTTCAACACGTATCTTTTTCTTGATGCGAATAAATTTCTTCGCCGCATTTTGTTCCTCAATACCCGCCGATTGCAGCAGGAAGACAAACGGTCCTGCACTGCCATCCATGATCGGCACTTCGGATGCGGAAAGATCGACGTGCACGTTGTCTATCCCTAAGCCGGCTAATGCCGACATGAGGTGTTCGACCGTCGCCACTTTGACGCCATCCTTGACGAGCGTGGTGCCCAGCATTGTCTCGCCGACCAGCATCGGGTCTGCGGGCACATCGACGGGTTGATCGAGATCCACGCGCCGGAACGTAATGCCAGCGTTTTCGGCAGCCGGTCGCAAGGTCATGTAGACCTTTTCGCCCGAATGCAGGCCGACGCCGGTTGCGCGAATAGTGGTTTTGAGAGTGCGTTGTCTCAGCATGTCGCGCGCAAGATTACCATAATGGGCAAAAACTCTACAAGAATTAGACTCTTAGCACACAGGCATCAGAAGTTTCTTAGATGTCAGTATCTGGAGGAAGGAAGGGACCGACCCGGGAAATCCCGGGCCGGCAAAGCGGAGGAGGTGCCCGCCGGTGAGTGAGTAGCACCGGGGGTCATAACCCTCTTGCGGATCAGTCCGCCTGGCGTCGCAGGAACGCCGGGATGTCCAGCAGCTCTTCCTGTAAACCACTGTCTCCCAGTCCATCACCGACAGCGCGCTTCCGCTGCACGGTAGGTTTGTCCAGGGTGTGGTAGTTCGGCTCCGCGTGGGCCTGAGCCTGGGTGCGACGCACGATACGCATAGGCGACTCGGCATTCGTGTCGTGCTTGCCAAGTCCCGTGGCGACGACCGTGACCCGAATCCGATCCGTCATGTCCGGATCGATGACGGTACCGACGACAACCGTGGCGTCATCCGAGGCAAATTCCTTAACCGTGTTGCCAACTTCCTGGAATTCGCCAATCGACAGATCCATGCCTGCTGTGACGTTGACCAGGATGCCGTTGGCGCCAGCAAGGTTGATGTCCTCGAGCAAGGGGCTTGATACTGCCGCTTCCGCGGCTTCGCGCGCGCGATCTTCGCCCTGCGATACGCCTGTACCCATCATCGCCATGCCCATTTCTGACATTACGGTGCGGACGTCGGCGAAGTCGACGTTGATCAGACCCGGGCGTGTGATGAGTTCGGCGATACCCTGTACCGCGCCCTGCAGTACCTGGTTAGCCGCCCGGAATGCGTCGAGCAGTGTCGTTTCGCCGCCGAGAACGGTAAGCAGTTTTTCGTTCGGAATGGTTATCAGCGAATCGACGTATTTGCCAAGTTCAGCAATACCATGATCCGCAATCTGCATCCGCTTGCCACCTTCCATCTGGAACGGCTTTGTCACAACGGCAACCGTCAGGATGCCGAGCTCCTTCGCAACCTGTGCGACGATCGGCGCAGCACCTGTTCCGGTGCCACCGCCCATGCCAGCCGTGATAAACAGCATGTCCGCGCCCTCGATGACTTCGAGAATGCGATCACGATCTTCCATTGCCGCCTGGCGGCCGATGTCCGGATCGGCACCAGCGCCGAGGCCCTTCGTAATATTGCAGCCGATCTGCAACGAGGTCCGTACGCGCGACCCTTTCAGTGCCTGCGAATCCGTGTTGGCACAGATGAAATCGACACCCTCGATACCGGCGTCAACCATGTGCCCGACGGCATTACCGCCGCCGCCACCGACACCGATGACCTTGATCACAGCGCTCTGGCTGTGTGCATCCATTAATTCAAACATTGAGTCTTCCTCCGCTTCTTAACTTTCCCTATGGGGCACTCACTGATAGCCCCGCGATTAACAACAACAAACAAATTCTAAAAATGGCCCTGGAACCACGACTTCATGCGATCCCAGACATCTCCCAGGTTGCCGCCGATTGGCGTGCTACGGCGGTCTCGCCGGGAGAGATTTTCGTACCCGTACAACAGCAGCCCGACGCCCGTGGCGTAAATCGGGTTGCGAATGACATCCATCAGGCCGTCGACGTACTGCGGCGACCCGAGCCGAACCGGCATGTGGAATACTTCTTCGGCCAGCTCAACGGCGCCTTCCATCTTCGCGCTGCCGCCTGTGATGACGACGCCGGCGGCGATCAGTTCCTCGAACCCGCTGCGGCGCAATTCGTCGCGTACCAGGCCGAAGAGTTCTTCGTAACGAGGTTCGACGATCTCGGCGAGTGTCTGGCGAGCAAGTCGGCGTGGCGGGCGGTCGCCAACGCTCGGCACTTCAATCGTCTCGTCGGGGTTTGCCAGCTGCGACAGCGCGCAGGCGTACTTAATCTTGATCTCTTCGGCGTATTGGGTCGGCGTACGCATCGATACAGCGATGTCGTTCGTCACCTGATCGCCGGCGATTGGAATCACTGCGGTGTGCTGGATCGCACCGCCAAGGAACACGGCGATGTCGGTTGTACCGCCGCCGATATCGACGATGCAGGATCCGAGTTCCTTCTCGTCGTCGGTTAGTACGGCGTAACTCGACGCCAGTTGCTCCAGCACGATGTCGTCGACTTCGAGACCGCAGCGCTGCACGCACTTAACGATGTTCTGCGCGGCGCTCTCCGCACCCGTGACCATGTGGACTTTCGCTTCCAGGCGGACGCCGGACATACCGATCGGTTCGCGGATTCCCTCCTGGCTATCAATCAGGAATTCCTGCGGCAGTATGTGCAGGATCTTCTGGTCGGCGGGAATAGCAACAGCGCGTGCCGCGTCGATGACACGATCGACGTCGGACGAGCTGACCTCGGTGTCACGAATCGCGACGATGCCGTGTGAGTTCAGACTGCGCACATGGCTACCGGCGATACCGGTGTATACGGAGTGAATATCGCAGCCAGCCATGAGCTCCGCTTCCTCCACGGCACGCTGTATTGAGTGCACCGTCGACTCAATGTTGACGACGACGCCTTTCTTGAGACCGCGGGACGGATGCGAGCCGATGCCGACAACTTCAATGTTGCCTTCCTCGTTCATCTCGCCGACGATCGCCACGACTTTCGACGTGCCGATGTCGAGTCCGACAATCATGTTTTTGTCAGGCCGTTTTGTCATTCACTCCGTCCCTCTGGAAGCGAGCAATTTGCGCCCTTCCTGCTTCGGATCGGCGACCGGTGTCTTCTCGCCACCGTTCCAGCCAATCGTGAAACCGTTGCCATAACGCATGTCGACATAGTCGATATCCGCCGCACGGCCCGTAATGATGTTGGCCACCACGTCGAGAAACAGCTCGGTACGTTCAGGTACGTCTCGTCGACCCAGCCGTACTTCGATACCGTTTGACAGCGTCATTTCCCAGGAGCCACGTGCGTCGACATGTACGCGGCGCAGATCCAGGCCGATCGGAATCAGCTGCTCACGAACTTCGAGATAGCGCTTCGCAACTTCGGCCGAGCTGTCATCCGGACCGCTCAGTCGCGGGAGCTCGGCGGGAATATGGTGAGCTTCGCTGACGAACAGCTCACCACGCGTATTCAAAAGGCCGCGCTCGCCCCAGATCGCGGCGGGCACCTGTTCGGTCACCGTGATTGAAATGCGGCTGGGCCAGCGACGTGCAACGCGGGCCTGGTCGATCCACTGCAGCGCCACGATGCGTGTCTGGATGTAGTCGAGATTGGCACCGATAAAGCCGGCATCAATTTCGTCGCTGATCGCCGCTTCAATCTGCAGCGCCGTTACACGCTGGAACGGACCGCTGATCTCGATCGACGAAATTGTGCGGTCGAGCATGACCATGGTTAGCTGGTACGTCGCCATGATGATGCCCGCAGCCACGAACGGCGCCACAATGCGGCCGACGCGAATCTTCGGCATCTTGAAAGTGCTGGCCTTCTTCTGCTTCCGACGTTTGGCCTGCTTACGCGCCATGGTCAACCTCCCCGTCGAAGCTCGTCTCGAGAATGCGCCAGCAAAGCGTCTCGAAATCGATGCCATCCTGGTTTGCGGCCATCGGCACCAGACTGTGACTTGTCATGCCGGGAACCGTGTTGACCTCGAGCACAAGCGGTTGCTTGTCGGCACCGGTCATGAAATCGACGCGCCCCCAGCCCGAACATCCCAACTCATTGAAAGCCGCGACAGCGAGTTCGGCATAGAGCGTTTCTTCCTCGTCGCTTGCAGTGCCACGACAGATGTACTCGGTACGGTCGGACTCGTATTTTGCCCGGTAGTCGTAAAACACGCGTGGTGTGACAATGCGGATGCTCGGCAAGGCTTTACCATGCAGAACAGCTACCGTGAATTCGTCGCCGTTGATGCAGGTCTCAAGCAAGACGGTGTCTCCGTATTGCAGCGCAACCTCGACCGCATCGTTAAGCTCGTTGCGCTCGAACACTTTGGACATGCCCACACTCGAGCCCTGCCCGGAAGGCTTGATAATCAACGGAAAACCAACCTGCTCAGCCGCCACGGATGCTTCGTCCAGTGTCTTGACAACGGCATAGTCCGGCGTCGGGATATCGACCGCGCGAAAGAGATGCTTGCTGCGCACTTTATCCATCGCCAGCGCAGACGCCATGACGCCGCTGCCGGTATAAGGAACGCCAAGCCATTGCAGCAGTCCCTGCAATGCACCGTCCTCGCCACCCGGCCCATGCAATGCAATCCACACGCGGTCGAATCCGGCCCCGGCAAACTCGGTCATCGTTTTTTCTGCCGGGTCCCAAGCGTGTGCGTCGACGCCTTTCGACTGCAATGCCTTGAGCACAGCAGCACCGGTGTCGAGAGACACTTCACGTTCGCTCGAATGTCCGCCAAACATCACGGCCACCCGACCGAAGTCTGCTGCGTTGGAGACGTTCATGCCGCCACCTCGCCGACGATGCGCACTTCATGTCTGAGCGCGACACCCTGTTCGTCGAGAACCGTTTGCCGGACATGCTCAATCAGTTCCTCAATATCCGTGGCTGATGCTTCGTCCCGATTGATGATGAAGTTGGCGTGCTTGGTGGAAACCTCGGCGCCGCCAATTCGATGCCCCTTGAGTCCGGCAGCTTCGATCAGGCGTGCGGAGAAATCGCCCGGCGGGTTACGGAACACCGAGCCGCAGCTCGGCAGGCCGAGCGGCTGAGTATTCTTGCGGCGGTCGAGCATGGCCTTCATTGATTCCATGCTGGGCACGACATCGGGGTCGAAGCGGAAGGTCCCTTCGATGAACCACTCATTAGCCGGACCCGTCACGCTACGATAGCCAACCGTGTACTCGGCCGGAGCGCGCTGGTGAATCTCGCCACTGCGATCGATCGTGCGCACCGATTCGACGAGATCCCAGGTTTCACTGCCGTGTGCGCCGGCATTCATGGCCAGGGCGCCACCGACCGTTCCCGGGATTCCCGCAAAAAACTCTGAAGGGCCAAACTCCCAGCGAATGCACTGGCGTGCCAGCTGCGTGCAAGGCAAGCCTGCGCCAGCACGCACCAGGTAGTGATCGATACGCTCCAGCTGCCGCAGTACTTTGGTAGCCGAAACCACCACGCCCCGCAGTCCGCCATCACGCACCAGGAGGTTGCTGCCAACGCCATGCCAGAAGATGGGTGTAGCGTCGTCCAGGTCGGCGAGGAACGATGACAGATCTTCAATGCTCTCCGGAATGAAGAACACTTCGGCCGGACCTCCGACACGCCACGACGTGTGGCGGCTCATCGGCTCGTTGTACCGAAGCTCGCCGCGCACGCTGAGATCCTCTGCCAACGTCATCATGAATGCACCTTCAATGACGGCCCTTTGGCCAGCAGTTCAGGCAATGATTGCGCGTACGCACCGATATCGCCGGCGCCCATGGTCAATACAAGGTCGCCGTCGTTAAGCACGCCTCCAAGGACACCCGCGAGGTCGTCAAGATTCTCTACAAACACGGGTTCAACAGCACCACGCGTGCGTACAGCGCGTGCCATGGAGCGCCCGTCGGCGCCAGGGATTGGCTCCTCGCCGGCCGCATAGACATCCAGCAAGACAAGTGCATCGGCTTCTGACAGTACGGACGCGAAGTCATCCATCAGATCCCGCGTACGCGTGTATCGATGCGGCTGGAATACGAGTACCACCCGACGTTCCGGGTAGCCGGACTTCGCCGCAGCCAGCGTTGCTGCCACCTCGGTCGGGTGATGCCCATAGTCATCGACCAGCAGGATCTTGCCGGCGCTTGTCTGGATTTCGCCGAGGCTCTGGAAGCGACGATCGATGCCTTCAAATTTTTCGAGGGCCGTCATCACGGCTGCATCGCCGATCTGCAGTTCATCAGCCACGGCAATTGCGGCGAGGGAGTTCCTGACGTTGTGCATGCCGGGCAGACGCAGTTTCACGTGCATGAACTGGAGCACGCTTTGCGTATCACCGAGGCTCTTCTCCACCTTGCTCGATCGGACGACGTCGAACTCGGTAGTGTTCTCGTTGAACTCGATATTGACGGCGCGGATGTCAGCTTCTTCGTTGGTACCGTAGGTCGTCACCGAGCGACCGATGTCGCCAAGGACTTCGTTCACGCCGGGATCGTCGGTGCACACAACCGCCAGTCCGTAGAACGGCAGGTTGTGCAGGAATTCAATGAAGCTCGCCTTGAGCTTTTCGATGTCGCCGTCGTAGGTCGACATGTGATCGGCGTCGATGTTGGTGACGACCGCCACCATCGGTTTCAGGTGCACAAATGATGCATCGCTCTCATCGGCTTCGGCGACGAGATATTCGCCCTCACCCAGGCGTGCGTTGGCATCGGCACTCTTCAGACGACCGCCGATTACAAAGGTCGGGTCCAGCCCGCCTTCTGCGAGGACGGTAGCGACAAGACTCGTGGTCGTCGTCTTGCCATGTGTGCCGGCGACCGCAATCGAGTATCGGAAACGCATTAGCTCGGCGAGCATTTCTGCACGGCTCACGACAGGCATGAGTGCCTCTCTTGCCGCGGCCACTTCGGGGTTGGTTTCATCGACCGCGCTGGAAACGACTACGGCGTCAGCATCGCGAATGTTGTTGGCAGCGTGGCCGATGAATACGGTAGCGCCCTGCGATTCAAGGCGCTGTGTCTGTTTGTTCCGCTTGAGATCGGAGCCCTGGACGGCGTAACCGAGACTCAGCATCACCTCTGCGATGCCGGACATGCCGGAGCCGCCGATACCGACGAAATGCACACTGTGGATGCGGCGCATCTTCTTGATCATGCGACTGCTCCTGCCTGCTCAAGGCAGATTTGTGTGATGCGCTTCAGTGAGTCCGGAACAGAGAGCGCTCGCGCTTTCGCAGCCCGTTGCTGCAACTGGGCACGCGACTGCAACCACTCGCGCAGCAGGCCGGCCAGGTGCTCAGGTGTGAGTTCCGCCTCGGGAATGATCAGGCCTGCACCGGCATCGGCCATCGGCCGTGCATTGGCCGTCTGGTGATCGTCCACAGCGGCAGGGTACGGTACGAATAGTGCCGGTACGCCCACAGCACAGAGTTCGGCAACAGTAAGGGCACCAGCGCGGCAAATGACGAGGTCCGCCCAGGCATAGGCCTCGGCCATATCCTCGATAAACGGCAGCAACTCGACGTCGACCTCATGCTCGTCATACGCCTGCTTCGCAATATCCAGCGTGCGCTCACCGCACTGATGACGAACGACAGGCCGTACATCGGGGTCAAGCAATGCCAGCGCAGCCGGTACGCTGCGGTTCAACGCGAGTGCGCCCTGGCTGCCGCCGAGTACCAGAACGCGCAGCGCACCCTGGCGATTAGCGTAGCGTTCGTGGGGCGGAGCGACGGCGGCGATATCCTCGCGCACCGGGTTGCCGACGGTTTCAGCATCGACACCAGAATTAAAACTGCCCGGGAAGGCTTGCAGCACAACCCGGGCAAGACGCGCCAGAAGACGGTTGGTCATGCCCGCAGCAGCATTTTGCTCGTGAATGACAAGGGGACGTCGCGTCAGCCAGGCGGCAACACCACCCGGTCCACTAACGAATCCACCCATGCCGAGCACCGCTGCGGGACGGCGACGAATAATGACGGCAAGCGACTGCAGCAGCGCCCAGCCGATTTGTAGGGGAGCAATAAGGATCGCGAGCGCGCCTTTACGCCGCAGACCCTTGATGCTGATCCACTCGATATCGATGCCGGCCGCGGGCACGATGCGCGACTCCAGACCACGATGCGTGCCAAGCCAGACAACGTCACGCGCCTCTGCCTGCAACGCACGCGCGACTGCGAGCGCCGGATAAACGTGTCCGCCGGTGCCGCCAGCCATGACGAGTATTGGTCGAATGTTCTGTCGCGTACTCATTTCTTGCGGCGACCTCGCTTGCGGTTGACCGGCTTCGCATCGACAGCGAGCTCGTGGTGAATACGCAGTAACAGTCCAATGCAGATCATCGTGATGATCAGGCTGCTGCGGCCGTAGCTGATCAGCGGCAGGGTCAGGCCTTTGGTCGGTAACATGCCCATGTTCACACCGACGTTGATAAACGCCTGCAGACCCAGCCATGTGCCGAGACCGATGGCGAGGTAGGCTTCGAAAAAGCGTTCGGCATTGTGTGCCCGAATACCCAGTCTGAAGACGCGCCACAGCAGCGCGAGGAAGAGACCGATCAGCACCAGCGAACCGATAAGACCGAACTCTTCGGCAAATACGGCGAAGACGAAGTCAGTGTGTGCTTCGGGCAGATAGAAAAGTTTTTGTACGCTTTCACCAAGCCCCACGCCGAACCATTCTCCGCGGCCGATGGCGATCAATGATTGCGTCAACTGGAAACCGGAATCGTAAGGGTCAGCCCAGGGATCAAGAAAGCCGGTCAGGCGCTTCATGCGGTACGGAGCCGTGATCGTGAGGGCAACGACTGCGAGTACGGCTGCCGTGAAGAAGACGATGAAATCGCGAATGCGCGCGCCGGATACGAACAGCATGGTCAGTGCAGTCGCGAGCAACACGATGGCCGCTCCGAAGTCCGGTTCCTTGAGCAGCAGGACACACGCCAGTGTCAGGACAAGCATCGGTCGCAGGAAGCCGACGAACTCTTCGCGGACGGCCTTGTTACGTCGCACAAGATAACCCGCCAGGTACATCAGGAAACACAGCCGCGCCGGTTCCGACACCTGCAGGTTCATGAAGCCGACGCGAACCCAGCGTGTGCTGCCGTTTACTTCGTAGCCGATGCCGGGAATGAGCACGACAATGAGCAATGCGAGACCCGTCAACAACATCAAGGGCCCGAGTTTCTGCCAGACCTGCATCGGGATGAACAGGCAAATCGCACCGGCAACAGCGCCAATAGCCGCAGCGAGCAACTGTCGCTGGATATAGAAGAAGGGATTTCCCGCCGCATTGTCGGAGATTGAAATCGAGGCAGAGGTCAGGATGACGAAACCACCAAGCAGCAGTGCGCCTGTGATAGCCAACAGCACCGGATCGATCTTGAGTTCGGTCTTCAAGCGGGCCGGGAACGGCATGATCATCGAACGGCTCATCGTCTCAGCGCCTCTACCGCATCGACAAACGCGTCGCCGCGCGCCATGTAGTTGTCATACTGGTCGAAGCTCGCGCATGCGGGTGCCAGCAGCACCGTGTCATCCGATTCAGCGCAGGATGCTGCCATGTGCACAGCCGACTCCATGTTCTCGGCGAAATGCACCGGCATGACCGTGTCGAGCGCATGCGCAATTTTTTCCGCGTCTTCGCCAATCAGTACGGCGCCCCGCAGCTTGCCTTCGATGGCCTCCGCCAGTTCACTGAAATTCCCGCCCTTGCCCAGCCCACCTGCGACGAGCACCAGCATGTTGTCAACGGAATTGATGGATGCCACAGCTGCCGCAACATTGGTGGCTTTCGAATCGTTGATGTAGTCGACCGCACCGATGCGCGCAACAAACTGCATCCGGTGTGGCAGCCCTGGAAATTCGATGAGCACCTGCAACATGGCGCTCATGTCGAGACCGAGGAGATCGCCAGCTGCCAGTGCCGCCAGTGCGTTTAGCTGGTTGTGAATGCCGTAGAGCGCCAGGTCACGGACCGATAACAAGAGAGTCTCACCGCAGGCCAGGTATCGCTCGCCATCTTCTTCACGAATGCCGTACTGGTCTTCGGCCGGGGCGTCGAGCCCGAAACTCACAACGCGGCCACAATGCGCCGCCTTTCTGGCAGCCTCGTCATCGGCCCGATTAATGACAGCTGCATCGACGTCCTTGAAGATGCGGTACTTGGCAGCGCGGTATTCATTTTCATCCGCGTGCCAATCGAGATGATCGGGCGAAATGTTCAGGAGCAACGCAACTTCGGCAGACAGCTTTTGCGTCCGCTGCAACTGGAAGCTCGATAACTCGAGCACGTACACGTCCGGCGAGTCCTGCGCGAGCAGATCGAGCGCCGGTTCACCCAGGTTGCCTCCCGCAAGCACATTGCGGTCGTCAGCCAGGCACATGAGATAAAGCAGCGTCGTTACCGTGCTCTTGCCGTTGGATCCTGTCACGGCGACGAATGGCTTCACCGCATCGCGAGCAAACAGTTCGATATCTGACACGATCTCGAGTTTCTGTTTGCGCGCCTTCTTGAGCAGCGGATTACTGTCGGGAACGCCGGGCGAAGCGATGACGCGCTTCACGCTCTTCGGGACCGTGTCCTTACCGAGCCGTACGTCAGCACCCGGCCAGACTTCCTCCAGCGCTTCGAGGCCAGGCGGCTCTTTACGGCTGTCGTAAAAGATGGCGTCAGCGTCGCAGCGCTTCAGATAGCGCGCGATCGACAGGCCCGTGGCACCGAGGCCCACGACCAGATCCTTGTCCACATTGCGTTTCGCGTCGGTCATCGGATCTTCAGGCTCGCCAATCCGATCAACACGAGGATGACGGTGATAATCCAGAATCGAACGATGACCTTGGGCTCCGCCCAGCCTTTCAATTCGAAATGGTGGTGCAGCGGTGCCATGCGGAACACGCGTTTGCCGGTAAGTTTGAACGACGCGACCTGGATGATGACCGAGAGCGTCTCAACCACAAACACGCCACCCATGATCGCTAGTACAATTTCCTGGCGTACAACGACGGCAACCGCACCCAATGCAGCCCCCAGCGACAATGCGCCAATATCGCCCATGAACACCTGTGCCGGGTAGGTGTTGAACCACAGGAACCCGAGGCCCGCACCAGCCAGCGCTGTGCAGAAGACGAGGATTTCGCCCGTGCCCGCCACGTACGGTATGTCGAGGTAGCTCGCGAAATTCACGTTACCCGTAACGTAGGCAAAGATACCCAGCGCACCGCCGACGAGGACGGTCGGCATGATTGCCAGACCGTCGAGGCCATCAGTAAGGTTTACCGCATTACTGAAGCCGACAATAAAAAAGTACGTCACGACGATCTGGAACATGCCAAGGGGAATAGCAAGATCCTTGAAATACGGAATCAACAACGACGTCTGAACGTCGTCTGTCGCCGTAACGTACAGGGCAACCGCAGCTATAAGAGCCGCAGCAGACTGCCAGAAGAGCTTTTGCTTCGCCGAGATGCCGGCGGGGTCCTGCAGAATCAGCTTCTTGTAATCGTCAACATAGCCGATCACGCCGAAAGACAGCGTGACAAACAGGACAACCCAGACATACATGTTTTCGAGATTTGCCCACAAAACGGTGCTGATCGAGATCGCAGCCAGGATCAGGGTGCCGCCCATCGTCGGCGTACCCGCCTTCAACAGATGCGTCTCGGGACCATCTTCGCGAACAGGCTGCCCGAGCTGGTTCACCTGCAGGCGCTTGATCATGCGCGGTCCGATAATGAACGAGATCAGCAGCGCAGTGAGCGCTCCCATAATGGCGCGCATCGTCAGGTAGTTGAATACGTTGAAACCGGATTCGAACTGGGCGAGGTATTGTGTGAGATACAGCAGCACGATCAGGCCTCCTTTCTCACGACATCTGGCTCACGCAGCGCATCGACAACGCGTTCCATATGCATGGAGCGGGATCCCTTGACCAGCACGGTCACGTCACTGCTCATGCCTTCGCACAACTCGTCGACAAGCGCATCAAGCGACGCGTACCAACTGGCATGCTCGCCAAACCCTTCAGCGGCACTTGCGGCAAGGTCGCCGTACGCGAACAAGCGATTCACACCGCTTGCCCGCGCGGCTTCTCCAACCTCGCGATGCAGCTCCGCCGCATCGTCCCCGAGTTCTTTCATATCCCCCAGCACCAGCCAGCTCTCACCAGGGAGAGAGGCCAGAAATTCAGCCGCGGCGTTCACCGATAGCGGGTTTGCGTTGTAGCTGTCGTCGAACAGTGTTGCTTCGTTGATGCCACGCAATGGCTGCAGGCGTCCGCCGACCGGGTTAACGCCTTCGAGTGCAGCCCGAATGTCGTCCAGTCCGATCTCGAGCGCATGCGCAACAGCGGCAGCAGCACACGCATTGCGCACGTTATGAATACCAACGAGCGGCAGGACGACAGCAGTACTTTCGTCACCCAGATGCAGCGTGAACGTCGTGTTGCCTGGTGCTGGCTCGATGTTGTCGGCGCGTACATCTGCGGTTTCTGTGAAGCCAAAGCTGATGCAGCGCGTATCGCTCACCCGCTCAACCCAGTAGTCGAAGTAACGGTCGTCCGCATTGAGCACGGCTACCTGTGGGCGCTTTTCGCCCTCCAGGATTTCACCTTTTGCGCGCGAAACCCCCTTGATCGAGCCGAAGCCTTCCAGATGCGCCGCGCCCGCGTTGGTGATTACAACGACATCCGGGTTCGCGAGCGCTGTCAGGTACGCGATTTCGCCGGCATGATTCGCACCCATTTCGAGCACTGCGTACCGATGTGACGCGTCAATACGGGCCAGCATCAAGGGCATCCCGATATCATTGTTCAGGTTGCCGTGTGTCGCCAGCGTTGGTGCCTTGCGTGACAGGCACGCCGCGATCAGTTCTTTTAGTGTGGTCTTGCCGTTGCTGCCGGTAACGCCGACAACAGTCACGTCATGCTCATTGCGCCACGCTGCGCCGAAACGACCGAGCGCCGCCTTCGCGTCGTCGACTGTGATCTGGCTGATGTCCTCGTTGACATGCTTGCCTACCACGGCTCCTGCGGCACCCGCTTCCAGGGCGACGCGGACGTAGTCGCGGCCATCAAAATTCGGTCCCTGCAGCGCAAAGAACAGTTCGCCATCGCGAAGCGTGCGCGTGTCGGTACTCACGCCGCCAAACTCACGGTCGGCACCGTGCAACACGCCTTGCATACACTCCGCAGCCTGATGAAGAGTCGCGATCATGCGGCGCCCTCCCTGGCTGCGAGCGCAGACTCAGCAAGCGCATAATCAGAGAAGCGCGTACGTTGGCCAGCTATCTCCTGATAGTCCTCGTGGCCTTTGCCAGCCACCAGAATGAGATCATTGTCTGCGGCGTTCTCGATTGCCCAGGCGATTGCTGTCGCTCGATCTTCAATGATCGTCAGTTTGTCCTGCTGCGACAGACCGGCAACGATATCGTCAATTATCGCTGCGGCATCTTCAGAACGAGGATTGTCAGTCGTGACAACGACATGGTCGCCGTGCCTCTCGGCCGCCGCTCCCATCTGCGGCCGCTTGCCGGTATCGCGGTCTCCGCCACAACCGAACACGCACCAGAGTTTGCCGCGGCAGTGCGCGCGCAACGCACGCAACGCGCCTTCAAGCGCGGTGGGCGTATGTGCGTAGTCGACATAAACAGCGGGGCCATCCGTGGCCACGCGCTGCATTCTTCCAGGCGGTGCGCTGACCTGCGACATGACATCACATGCCGCATCGAGCGCTACGCCTTTGTTAAGTAGCAATGCCAGTACGAGCACGGCATTGGCAACATTGAAATCGCCAGGCAAAGGCAACATAAACCGGCCATCGCCCCATGAGCTGGTGAACGAAATTTCCGAGCCCTGCTCGGTCGCAACGACAGCGCGCACGTACACGTAAGGGCGGCCATTTGCGACCCGGTCGAATTGCGTCGACACGATCACAACGTCCTGGCCACACATTGAGGCAAGCTGCGCACCGTATTCTGAGTCGATATCGATGATGCGCTCGGCAGGCTGGCAATCGAGAAACAGGCGGGCCTTGCTGTCAAAGTACTCCCGCATGGTGGCGTGATAATCGAGGTGGTCGCGTGTGAGGTTGGTGAACAACGCGGTCGCAAAACGCACACCATCGACACGGCCTTGGGACAACGCGTGTGACGACACCTCAATGGCAGCGTGGGCCGCACCCTGGTCGACAAACTCGGCCAACCTGCCGTGCAACTCGACAGCGGCTGGCGTTGTCATACCCTCGGCGCCCTGCACTTCATCGACGCCGTAACCCAACGTCCCCAGGTATGCGCATTTTTCGTCTAAGCGTTCGAGCGCCTGCGCGATCATCCAGGCAACCGTCGTCTTGCCATTGGTGCCGGTGATTCCGATAACGTCCAGCTGTTCGGACGGACGGCCATAAAAGCGATTTGCGATCTCACCCAGCTGCTCTGCAAGACCCATGACTGCGATCAACGGCACGCCAATGTCCTGCGGCTCCGTTCCGGTCGATGCATCCCAGGCCACGGCTGACACGCCTGCCGCATGTGCCTGCGCCAGGTAGTCGAGGCCATGCGAGTCTATGCCCTGTACCGCAAGGAACAGGTCTCCGCGTTGCAGCTGGCGGCTGTCGCTGGCAATACCGTGGACAGGGATCGCAGGCGCCTCGGCAAACCCTTGCAGCAAATCGGCAAGTAGCGGCGCTGAGATCAGGTGTTCCGCCGGCATGCTCATTTCTTCTCCGACGGCGTTGCCATCGCTTGCAAGACGTTGCCGGGATCGCGAGCGGGCATAGCGTCGGGTGGCACGGCCAGCAGTCGCAGCGATTCAGCCATGACGTCGGCGAACACGGGGGCAGCGACGTCGCTCCCGTAGTAGAACTCACCGTTCGGTTCGTCGATCACGACGACCGTCGCGAGGCGCGGATCACTCGCGGGCGCAAGGCCCGCAAAGATCGAAATGTACTTGTCCTGTGAGTAGCCGCCGGTCGCAAATTTCCAGGCCGTGCCGGTTTTGCCAGCGATGCGATATCCATCCACGGCAGCCTTCGTTCCGGTGCCGCCCGGTCGAACAACCTCTTCGAGCATGCGGCGCACTGCCGTTGCGGTGTCTTCACCGACCACGCGCTCGCCTTCGTTCGGCTGCTCAAGTGCGACCAACGAGATCGGGCGCATGTTGCCGCCATCGCCAATTGCCGCATAAGCATGTGCCAGCTGCAGCGGTGTAACCGAAATGCCGTAGCCGTAGGCCAGCGTCGCCTGGCTAATCGGACGCCAGTTGCTGTAGTGCGTCAGCATGCCGGCAGACTCTCCGGGAAATCCGCTGGTCGTGAGTTCGCCAAGACCGAAATGTGTCATCGTGTCCCAGAGCTGGTCCGGCTCCAGTGTCATCGCAAGTTTCGTGATACCGACGTTGGACGAACGCGCGAGAATTGTTGTCAGGCTGACGCGTCCGAGGTTACGGGTATCCTCGATCTTCTTGGGGCCGACGATGACGTAACCGGGAGCCGTATCAACAATACTGGAAGGACGGTACTGACCGCTTTCCAGGGCCGCCGCGACGACGAGCGGCTTGAGACTCGAACCGGGTTCGAAGATGTCGGTAATTGCCCGGTTGCGGTAACGCTCTGCTGAAAACTGCGATCGATCATTCGGGTTGTAGGTCGGCTGATTAACCATCGCCAGGACTTCACCGGTTTTTACGTCGAGAACGACGATCGAACCGGAGCGCGCATTGTATGTCTTGATCGCTGATTTCAGCGTGCGGTACGCGAGGTACTGCAGGCGCAGATCGATACTGGTCGTAAGGTCCTTGCCCTGGTGCGGCGGCCGAATACTTGCGACGTTTTCGATCGAGCGACCCAGGCGATCCTTGAGCACACGCTTGGCGCCCGACTCACCTGCAAGCCAGTGATTGAAAGCGAGCTCCAGGCCTTCCTGGCCTTCATCATCAATATTGGTAAAGCCCACAAGATGACCGGTTACCTCTGACGCAGGGTAGTAGCGACGGTACTCGCGCTGGATGTTGATACCCGGTAAATCCAACGCCAGCACTTCTTCGGCCTGTTCGGGACTCAGGTGACGCTTCACGTACAGGAATTCCTTGTCCATGCTGCGCGTGACGCGGCGCATGAGCATCTGCGGATCGATATCGAGAATGCGCGCCAGTTTCGGAATGCTGTCTACCGCCGGCGCAAACTGCTTCGGATTCGCCCAGATCGAATCGACTGGTGTGCTGATAGCGAGCGGTTCGCCATTACGGTCGGTTATCGTGCCGCGGTGTGCGGAGATGGTTTCTTCGCGCAGATGCCGAGTGTCACCCTGCTGGTTGAGAAAATCCGTGGTCAATACCTGCAGGTGCACGGCACGCCCGACCAGTGACGCAGCCACCAGACCAAAGAACACTGTCACCAGTGTCACCCTGCCTGTGAAGCGCCGGGCAGTTTGTTGTTTTGTCTCCGCGCCGCGTGTCATGGCCGTTCAATTACAAAAATTTCCGTTGCTGCAGGACGCACGAGCGACAGGTCGTCAACTGCGACTTGTTCTATTCGCGCATGTTGAGCCCAGGTGCTTTGTTCGATTTGCAGCTGGCCCCATTCGATGTTCAGGTTGTCGCGTTCTTGTGTGAGTCCCTCGAGTTCGACGAACAATTTGCGCGACTCGTGCTTCGTGTAGACAAGTGCGATTGCGCTCAACACACACACGATCGCAAAGACGAAGACGAGCAGGAACGGTTGTTGTTTCGCCTGCATCAGGTTCGCTCCGCGATGCGCAGGTGCGCACTGCGCGCACGTCGGTTCACTTCGATCTCGGCGTCGTTCGCACGAATCGCCTTGCCGACAATTTTCAGCTTCGGCTGAAATTCTTCGGGTACGTCCGGCATGCCGCGATACTGTTCCGTCTCACGCGATGCATCGCGCATAAAACGTTTTGCAATACGATCTTCGAGCGAGTGAAAACTGATGACGCAAAGACGGGCGCCCTTTCTCATGACCTTGACGGACTGCGTGAGTACGGCTTGCAGTTGTTCGAGCTCGGCATTGACGGCGATGCGAATTGCCTGAAAAGTCCGGGTCGCCGGATGAATTTTCTGACCACGCTTTGGCGCAGCGTCTTCAACTATGCGAGCGAGTTGCGCCGTGCGTGATATAGGCGCTTCCTTACGCGCGCCAACGATCGCGCGCGCTATGCGAGCCGCGTTGTTTTCCTCACCGAATTTTCGAAGTACGTGCTTCAATTCTCGTTCGTCCACAGCCGCAAGCCATTCGCTGGCCGACGGACCTGAATCCGGGTCCATTCGCATGTCGAGTGGGCCATCGCGCATGAAACTGAAGCCTCGATCGGCCTCATCCAGTTGTGGTGAGGAGACGCCGAGGTCGAAAAGAAGGCCGTCGACTTTTCCGACAAGGTCTCTTTCACCAATGATTCTCTCAAGTTGCGCAATCTCGCCCCTGACCAGTTCGAATCGAGGATCGTCAGTAAGGAAACTCGGAGCAGAAGCAATAGCCTGTGGGTCGCGATCTATGGCAATCAGCCTGCCTTCGCTACCGAGTTGCTTCAGAATTTCCCTGCTGTGCCCCCCGCGTCCGAACGTTCCGTCGACGTAACAGCCGTCTGGTTTTATTTTCAGCCCTTCGAGGACCGGCCCCAGCAGCACCGGCACATGCGCGTTGCTGCCCATCAGTGGAACAACGTCCTAGAACGCAATCGACTCGAGGTCTGGCGGCAACTCGCCGTCATCTTCCTCGTTAAGCCACGCATCGCGTTTTTCGTTCCAGGTCGCTTCGTCCCATAATTCAAATTTGTTGCCCTGCCCGATCAGCATCGCCTGCTTGTCGAGACTGGCAAATTCCCGCAATTCTCTTGAGACGAGAATTCGTCCGCTGCCATCCATGTCGACCTCGGTCGCGTAACCGACCATAATCCGCACAATGCGACGCGCAGCTTTGTTCATGCTGGGAAGGCGCACGAGCTTGCGCTCGAGTTCTTCCCAGTCAGGCATGGGGTAAACCAGGAGACAGTGATCCTTATCGACAGTGACGATGATCTGGCCATCACAACGGGTAGCAAGCCGCTCCCGATACCGGGTCGGTATTGCCATACGCCCCTTGGCGTCCAATGTGACTTTGGTGGCCCCTCGAAACACGACTTTCAGGATGGCTGCCGATTTCGCTCTCTAAGGCGCGAAATACGGGCTGGCTACCCCTCTCCTCCCACTTTTATCCACTTTTCAACACTATAGGTGGCGGCCCTTGTGACCGTCAACAGAGCCTTACAATTAACTGTTGTTCTACAGTGACTTAGAGGCGTTTTGGTGGCCCAAAAAGGGCGAATTGTGGCAGGGATCGCGCGAATAAAATCAGGTGCTTACAGTTACTTCTTCGACCAGCCCTCAAAAGCGGGTCGGGAAACGGCGACAGGCGACATTTCGGGGCCAAATTCCGCGCAGTCCGCGCAAGCCGCGCCGAGCATCCCGTAACCAACTGATTACACAGAACAAAGTAAGGGGACAGTCACCTTTTTGCTTAGGGGACAGTCACCTTGCTGAAAGGTGACTGTCACTATTTGGGAGGAAGGTGAGAAAGCCGGAGTCGGCAATAAGCCGGGTTCTGTCATCGACAACCATTCATCTGGGATAGCCGTCACCGGCTACCTCTAGCAACCTACCCGGGAGTCCGTTCGGAACCGACGGCGGGCCGAAGCCCTACTCCCCTATTTGGTCTTGCTCCGGGCGGGGTTTACCGTGCCGCGAGCTGTTACCAGTCGCGCGGTGCGCTCTTACCGCACCTTTTCACCCTTACCAGCAAGGCTGGCGGTATATTTTCTGTGGCACTTTCCATGGACTCACGCCCCCCAGGCGTTACCTGGCGCCCTGTCCGAAGGAGCCCGGACTTTCCTCCGTAGTCTTCCTACAGCGATTGTCTGGCCAACTCCGGCTTTCTCGGCGGCGATTGTACATGAATAACGTGCCGCAAACGACTTGACAAGTTAATTGTCAATATTGATAATGACAATTAACTTGTCATTATCAAGGTGCGGCATGAACATTGGGCAAGATGCTTACAAAGTAACCTGGCTGGTGCGGCGGTTATTCAGGGCCATGGCCGAATCGGCGGATAGCTACCTCGGTAACAACGGGCTGACTGCAGCAGACAGGGCCGTCATGGAGTTCCTCTACCCGGACACCAGGCTCACGGTCCCCGACATCGCACGCCGATACCAGGTCTCGCGGCAACACGTCCAGGTCACGGTCAATCGGCTGTTGGACACTGAGCTGCTTATCAATACCGAGAACCCGCGCCACAAACGCTCGTCACTGCTGCGACTGACCCAACAAGGTCGGGAATTGTTCGCGAGCATTCGGCGTCATGAGGGCGCACTGCTCGACGATATCTTCGCAGGATTGAACCCCGAAGAGGTTGCAGTCACGAAACGGACGCTCGAGACATTACTCGGTCATTTTCTGGAGACACATCATGATTAGACAAGATCAGGCATGCCCTCGCATGCTGAGCTATCGGCCGCCCAG